>Ga0070698_100000875_pt1 | contig 33093 bp, 26 predicted proteins | sample KBSK1502metaG_FD_65477 | JGI IMG/M metagenome (GOLD analysis project Ga0070698, IMG submission 65477) | Corn, switchgrass and miscanthus rhizosphere microbial communities from Kellogg Biological Station, Michigan, USA - KBS K1-50-2 metaG | ecosystem: Host-associated > Plants > Roots >... | reverse complement strand
GGACCTCCTCGAGCTCCTGCTAAGAACTGGGACAAGGGACCTGTTCCCTAAGCCCGCATGTCGTAGATGCTGCTACGACTGACGCCGGGGAGGTCCCCCCTCACATGGCATCTTTGGTGTAGCCCTTCAGCGTCAGCAGCCCGAAGTGGACTTTGAACACCGTCAGGTCCCACGCAGGTGTCTCGAGCACGGTTCCCAGCCGCGGCGATAGCTCGGGCGTGCCGTTCCTGCCAGGCCGCTTCCTGGCACCGAACATGGTGCGCAGGGCCGGGATGTCCAGCCGGGAACGGGTCCGGTCCAGCAGCGTGTTGAAGACCCGGTCCATCTGGCCACCGACGGCGAACAGCAGGTTGCGGCTGTATTCGGCCTGGTAGACCGAGTAGGCGTAGCGGAACCCGCTCATGCCCTGCTCGGCCAGGTCCAGGCCGAAGCACAGGCAGGCGGTGTAGATCCACCGGTCGCAGACCTGGCTCAGCCGCCCTACTATCCCGGGCTGGGATACGGTGTCTGCGATCTGAGCCAGGCCCTGCGGATCCGCAGTGCCAGTAAAGCAGTTGCCCTCCTTGGTGAATCCGATCCCGGCGGCCTGCGCGGCGATGGCCACGTAGTCGTGGCCGTTGAGGATGACCTGGGCGGCGAACGGGGGATGCCCGGACATCTTGATCGTCACATGCCCCCACTCCGGGTCCATGATGTGAAACGAGTAATGATTCACGTACGTGATCTTCTTGGCGATGTTGCCGATGACCCCGGCGGAACTTCTGCGGATCTCCCACACCCTCGCCGGCGCCCGCGCGACCAGGATCAAGAACACCCCTGTCGCCACCTCGCGGCTCGCTAGGTACTCCTCGGCGATCCGGTGCTTGCGCTCCCCCCGCTTGCAGTCGATGACCGGGACGCCGTTCGCGTTCGCCCACGCCTTGACCCGGCGCGCGAACCTGCCCGCGAACCGCATCAGGTGCGTATTGTCCAGCTCATCGTCAGAGCCGCCGTGCAGCCGCCGCCACCAGGTCCGGAACCCGCCCGGGTTATGGCCCAGCGGATAGTAGGCGTTCAGCACGATCCGGTCCACGCAGTCATAGCTGCCGGTCAGCAGATCGCCGTACCGCCCGGAGAAGTCATCGGCCACCCGCCGACCGTACGGATCAGCCGCCCCTCACGTCAGCCGGACTGCCCCGAAGGGGCCACTCCTTCCGGGCGAAGTTTCGGACGGAGCGTAGGACCTTGCCTCCGGCATAAGACGGCATTGTCAACGGCACGACGGCAGAGTATGACGGCGAGGGCCGCTTCGCCCCCAAGTTGCGCTCGGCTCCCAAGCCTCCCGCCCGTTCGGCAGGTGTCGACAACTAACCGCCGGAAGACTCCCACCTGGCTCCGGATGCCGCGGTCGGGGCGTGGCCGTGATGGTCAGGCGCTACCGGCGCGACGCGCGTGAGTGCCTAAGCTCCTTGCATCCCGGCTTTGAGGTGAGCAAGATCAGTCGCAGGCCACACCTGCGTCGGGCATGATCCGTGCCCTCCCGTCCGGACACTGAACAACAGGGATCGACCACGTTAGTCGGAAGGACGGCCCCAACATGGGGCTTGAAGAAGAGTACTCGGACAACACTCGTCATCTGCCAGTAACCCGTGGACTGCTAGTCGTGGTGGTAGCCGCTGCCGTTTGTGGCGCGTTTCGAGTCTAGCGACTGTCATCATTGCCATACTTTATGGAATAACAAACTCCAAAACTTTGGATCTCGTTCGCGAACTGTGAGGTCTTTGCAGTTATCGCGGGCATATCTGCGATCGCCATGTATCGCAAGGCTCCCTAGCGCCTAAGGGCTCCGGCTGCCCCTGCGCTGGCTTTCATACGCGACATAGACGCTGCTCTCGCGCTGGACGTGCCACCCGGTACGAGTCGAATGTGCGATCTTTATGTCAGGCACGCCAGCCGCATCCTGCCCTGACGTCACCCGCGTCAGCCGACGTCGCCACCCACTAGTTTGGAAGGCGGCAGGCCTGGGCACGGTGATCTGGCCCATCCCAAGCTCGGGCGCCACGTAGGCCCCACCAGATGTTGTGCTTACTCTACCGTCCGTCCGCCATCCGGGTCTTTGTCATATCTCGACTTGACACCTCTTCATAAACATCAGCTTGTAGCCGGACGCTTTTCTGCAAGCTATCAATATGTCGGTTAACTAGCCACCTTGTCCGCCACGTGACCAGCTTTGCCATTCTCATGTAGCCAGTGAGCCAAGTACGTCCCTTAAGATCCGTAATGCGTGTTGTAAGGAGTGTAGATGAATCTCGTATTACTCCATCACATCCTTCGAAGATCGGGTGTGTCCAGACTGAGCGGCCCGAAAGTGCGTAGCCGCTAAAGTGTAGGCCTACCATCTTCTGGCGGCCTTCATTAGGAAACCATCCGGCACATAGGAGATAGGTGTCGATGTCATACAAAACGCCTAGAGAGGAATTTGCCACTCGAAGAGTCAAAGAGACAGGATCATTCTCTTCTGGCGCTTGCATGGTAAATTTAAATTGATCTATCTGAGATCGGTATCCGTTCATTCGATCCCGCAATATAATGTACATTCCAGCGAGTAGGCTGCCCGACGTCCCGACAGCTGCTACCCAGGTCGCAACGTCACCCCAATGAATATTCCCGGCTGCGGATGTCAGCGCAATGTACACTTAATCACCTCCTGTACGATTCGAAGAGTAGCACTCGGCGTTCGAGTAGTTGCCGGTCTTAGTGTTCTCCGTTTTCCTCATGGGCGCCGATCCCCTGCGAGTGGGCGGCGGCTCCAGGGTCGGGGTTAACCGATCGCGCCAGCTACGCAAGGCCACGAAGTTAAGGCTTCCGGCGCTCTGTCAAGGGGGTCTCTGGCGCATGTCGCGAGCCCCCGTGTCCCGACTTGTCCGGTTCCGCCGGACGCCAACGGCAGCACCACGAGCTGTCGTCACGCCCGATTTGCCCGTGTTGACAAGCGGGTCGGAGCCTTAACTACGCGGCATTGGCCAGCTACGCCCGTAGGGCGCCCTTGACACGCTGCCCGCGAGCTGGACAATCGGGGCGAGGAAGGCGGCTGCGCGCTCTGCCGGTCTGCGTGACGTGGGGGAGGACTTGATCTGCGGGCTCTGCCGATGTGGCCCGGCATGCGACGGGCGGGCCTCCCCAAGGCCGAGCCCAGCGCTGACGCCGGGCCAGCGGCGCCGCAGGCGCCGCCTTGATCTGGTACGGCTTAATTCGGCAACGCTCAGACTAACGGAGCTACGGCATTGACGGGACGCCGGTGACACGTCGGCATCTTCGTCCCGAAGCCAAGTTGCCATGCTGCGGTCCGCCAGGCAGCGCGCGGAGCGCTGGCAATCCCGCCGCCGGTGAGGGTGTACTGGTTGCGGTGCGGGATGCGGGCGATGAGCCCCGGGCGATGAGCCCGTTGCGGGCTAGGCGCGAAAGATCGTAGCTGGCCTGGTTCATGCTGTAGGCGGTGCCGAGCAGCCCGGTCATCAAGGCGCGCAAGCTCTTGCTCGTGATGGGTACGCAACAGTCAGGGATTGGCCGCCGCGGCGGCGCGTACCGGACCGCCGGGTGGCCCGGGGGGGTGAGATCACCCGGGCACCCCGGCCGGTGACCGAGCGCGTTACCGCATGCTGCTGGCAATAGCCAGCAGAGTGTCCGTCCCGTAAGTGTTGCTGTATATGCTGACAGAGACGCCGTTCCGGTTGAAGATGACGACCGCGGGTTTCGGTGGGATCACCAATGCGGGCCGCCCGTTCACCTGCCCGATCGCGGCGCCGGGCGCCCCGTTCTTGTTCTTCTGGGCGACGTAGGCGCGGAAGTAGCGCAGATCGCTTTGGTAGGTGGCGCGGTGCATCAGGATATCGACCTTCCCCTTGTCGAAGACAAGGGCCGCCTGACGGTTGTTGTGCGGGGCCACCCAGACCTGGGTCAGGTTGGCCCGGCTGGCCGCCGCGGTGCTGGGCAGCGGGACCGGGTAGCCAGCTTTTGCCTGGGCGCCCGCGACCGTCGTCTTCTCCGCGCCGAGTAGTCCTGGCGGTCCCAGGGGGTACAGGTTGCCGTTCCAGCCTATTGGGTTAGCCAGGCCGCCCGCGGGCCGGGGCGGGCCCGCGGGCGCCGGGCCGGATCCGGTCACTGTGCCGGCGATCACCAGGCCCGCAACAGCCGTGATCGCCCCGGACGCCGCCACCACCAAGAACCCGCGCGCCCGCCGCGGCAGGCGCCGGGCCCGTCGCGGCCCTGAGAGCGCCGAGCCGGACGGCACCGTACCCTCGATGGCGGCCACCACCCGCGCTCGTGCCGCGGCCAGCCGTTCCGGCCCGGGGGGCGCCTGCTCGGCGCAGAAGTCTTTGATGAGGTCCATTTCGTTCACCGGGTCATCCTCCTTGTGTTTCGATCGGGTTTACGCCGCCGAGTTCCGCGCGCACCTTCCGCCTGGCCCTGGCCAGCCGCGATGCGACTGTGCCCAGCGGCACGCCGAGGGCCACGGCGGTCTCCTCGTGGCTTAGCCCGCTGGCGACCAGCAGCAGCACGTCCCGCTGGGACCCGGGCAGCCGGGCCAGCGCGGACGCGAGCTGACCCCGGGCGGCCCCCGCCGCGGCCCGTTCCGTGACCTGGTCGGCCATGGGCTCGGCCGCCGGCTCCGCCGGGGTGCGGGCGATCGCGCGGAAGAGCCGGGTCTCGTCCCGGCGATAGCGGCGGATCAGGTTCGTGGCGATGCCGTACAGCCACGGGCGCGGGTCGGCGTTTGCCGGGTCATACGCCTCCCGCCGCTGGAACGCGACGAGGAACGTCTCCGCCACCAGGTCGTCGGCGGCGTCAGGCCCGAGCCGGCGGGCCAGGTAGCGGTGGATCGCCGGGGCGTGCCGGTCGAACAGTGCGGCGAAGCGCTCGGGCGAGCGCAGGGACTGGGCGATCAGGGCCGCGTCATCACCGGCGTCCCGCCCCGCATCGGCATGCCCGGCCAGACCCGTTTCCGCATCGTCCATCCCTAGCCTCCCGGCGGCGGGATTGCCAGCGCTCCGCGCGCTGCTCCACTAGTTATTGCCCGATGGCCCGAGTCGGTGTCCCACTGGCCTGCTGGAGCTGCAACTGTACGGGTGACCGGTCGCTGATCATGGTCGGTCCGAGGCTAGCCCGGCGCCCCGTTGCGCTCACCGCGGATTCCCATCCTTGGTTCTCCCGGCCTGGGACAGTGCTGGCAGGGAAACCCGGCCGCGACCACATCTACTCAAGGCAGCGACCCCGCAGCATCCGGATGTCCGGATGAAACCCGGAAATTGGGTCGCCTTCTAGCGGCGGGGTCATCGCCGCCCGGGACTGGCCACGACGGACGCCAAAGCCACCGGCCTCAGCACAACTTGCCGCTGCTGTCGGTGGTAACATGAAACTCGGTGTCGCTGTCCCTGTGCGGATAATACGGATTCCTACTCGTGGTGTTCAGGCAGGCGTTCCAGTTATCCCAGGTTTCCCAGCCGCTAGTTGTGTAATCGTTAAGATTATTGAAGTGGGCATACAGGCTCTGGCACCAGTTGTGGCGCTCCGAATTACCCAGCGGCGGGGCCGTGCCGAATCCCATCGTCGGGCTGAATGCGAAGGGCGATGTGTCGCCGTCAAACCAGAATTGGAAGATTGGGTTCCCGCCTGGGAGATTCACAACCCAGAACGTGCGGTTCGTATCGTAGCTGAGGGTGCCATGAAACACCGGCGTGTCATTGGGAGGATAGTGGCCGGCGTTGTCCCAGAACGCGAACACGGTCGGGCTGCTCTTGCCGTAATTATGGGCGAGCCATCCGACCTCGACCCAGTTGTTGCTGTCGGAGAACACGCTCAGGCTGCGAACGAACATGTCGCTGCTATACGCATTAACCGTTGACTTCGTGTTGACGTAGACATCGCCCCGGACGCCGTAATGGCTGCTGGACCGGCCGCCCTCGACTTGCGCCTTGGCCGTCGAGCAGGTGTCCGCCGACGCGGACGGGGTCGCCGATGCGAGGGTCGTCCCGGCCGCCGTGGCCGCGCCCAGCAGGCAGCCAAGCGCGATCTGGCAGGCGAGGCGGCGGGCGCTGCCGCCACGTTCTGGTCTCATTTCACGCTCTCCCGTTTCTTGCTCAGCTGCGCGGGCACATGACGGCCTCGCCGGGCCCGCCCGGGCCAGGCGTGGGAGCGGAACCTGCGGCCAGGTACGGGAAGGGGAGCCCATCCGCTGAACTTCTGAAGGTTCGGCGCACGCCGCCGCGGACCGTAAGGGCGCTCATGCGCATCGGCCTCCCCGCTCGGCCGCCCCGCAGCTGCCCGGCCTAGCTGCGATCACGGACAGTCATCGAACCATCACCGGATCGGTAAATGTTTACACCTGACGGCTAACGAGCCCTCTCCAGGCATCGTGGCAGGGGCGACATCAACAACTCATCTCATCCGCATCAACGCTGCATCAACACAGCCATCCGCCCAGGGGGCTCTTCCAAGCGCCGCGGGCAAGCGCGACCGCGCGGTCAGGCGCTGCGCTCGGCGCAGCCTGACCAGTGACAGCCAGGCCGGCGGACATTACCATGTGGCGTGCCGGAGCCGGCCCGTGACATCGCGCGACAGGCACGGTGGTGCGGGCGGTCCCTCCGGCAGGGGCAGGCGCAGGTTGCGGTTTCACCTTCTCGGCCCGATGCGGGTCATTGACGATCGGCAGGTCCAGCTGGCTGTGTCCCGGCCCGGCTGGCGTCACCTGCTGGCGGCGTTGCTGCTGCGACCCAGCCAGGTCATGCCGCCCGGGCGGCTGGCCGGGCTGCTGTGGGACGACGCCCGGGCACGCCGCGTCCCGGAGCTGCGGACGCTGGTCTGGTCGCTGCGGGCCTTCCCGGCGCTGTCCCAGCGGCTGCAGACCCTTCCCGGGGGCTACCGGTTCGAGGTCCGGCCGGGCGAGCTTGACCTGGAACGGTTCCGGCTGCTGGCCGGCCAGGGCGGCGACGCCCTGGCAGGCGGCCGCCACCGGGAAGCCGCCCGGCTTTTAGGCCGGTCGCTGGAGCTGTGGGAGGACCCGCCGCTGGCCGACCTTCCCGAGACCGTGATCATGCAGCGGCTGGCCGCTGAGCTGCTGGAAGAGCGGCACGCGGCGCGGCTGGACCTGGCCGAGGCGCTGCTCGCGCTGGGACGGCACCGCGCCCTGGTGCCGCACCTGCTGGCACAGGCCGGCGAGCGGCCCGGCGACGAGAGAAGCTGGGAGTTCTTGATGCTCGCCCTGTACCGGTCGGGCAGACGCGCCGACGCCCTGGATGCGTTCCGGAGGACCGCCAGGACGCTGCGGGATGAGTACGGCATCGACCCGGGCCCGCGCCTGCGCCGGGTCCACCAGGACATCCTCCACGACCGGGCACCGGGCCCGCCCGCGCGCCCTGTCCGTTCGGGGATCCCCATGCGTACACCAGGCGCGGTGACCATCAGCGTCCCGCCGCCTGCACCCGCGGCGTCTCACATAGCTGGTACGAATTGTTTCTCAGTGAAGCGTGGCAATCCGTTACACTCCGATCATGCCAGTCGCCTGATCGGCTACGCCCGCTGCACCGACGAACAAGACCTCACCGCCCAACGCCAGCGGCTGGCCGAGTTCGGCGTCGCCGACGGCCGGATCTACCTCGACTACGGGCTCACCGGCCGCGCCAACCGCAAGCGGCCCGGCCTCGACCAGGCCCTGGCCACCGCCCGCAAGGGCGACACCCTGGTGGCGCCGGAACTCGACCGGCTCGCCCGATCCGTACCCGACGCCCGCGCCATCGGCGACTCGCTCGTCGCCCGCGGCGTGAAGCTGTCGCTGGGCGGCAGCATCTACGACCCCGAAGACCCGATGGGCAAGATGTTCTTCAACGCCCTCGCCACCATCGCGGAATTCGAAGCCGGCCTCTTGCGGCTACGCACCCGCGAGGGCATGGCCGCCGCCCGCGCCAAAGGCAAACTTCGCGGACGGCAACCCAAACTCTCGCCCAAGCAGCAGGCCGAGCTGCGGCGCATGCACGCCACTGGCGACTACTCCATCGCCGGCCTGGCCGGGCTGTTCACCGTGTCCCGGCCGACGGTGTACCGCACCTTGCAACGCGACGACCGGTCAGCCACTTCAGCCGGACCTTACTGTGCGCCTGGGGACAGCTTCGGGAGTTCCGGGCCGTTGACACGCGGCCGGACCAGTCGCGGATGACCTTCCGCCAGTCCGCCTCACCGAGGTAGTGGCACGGCAGCCCGGCCGGGGCAGCTGCTTCCTGGCGCAGCAGCGATCGCCGAGGCGAGCCCGAGGACCGCTCCGTAGCCGCGCTCCTTACCGGAGAAGACCGCACGGAAGGTGGCTAGCAACTGCGGCGTCATCTTCGCCGCTGCGGAGTCCTGCACGACGCGGGCCGCGATCAGCTCGCCTGGCATCTGGGCCAGGCCCGCGCCCAGGCTGGCGGCACCGAAGACCGAGGCAGCGGCTGCGGCGCCGCTGGCCCGGCACTAGCGCCGACCTCTGCCTTTGGGAAGGCCCGGCCGGCGCACGCCGGGCCTCAGTCGCGCAGACACCGTGATCAGCAGGCTCATCCTCCAAAGTGCGCTCGTGCGCAATGCCGGGCAGTCGGCTCCGAGTGCCCGCCGCGGCCGGGAGGCCAGAGCGTCGGGCCCTTGCTTACCGGCGCCTGGCCCTGGACGGCAGGCTCCGGTCAGGCCAGCAAAAAGATGGCTCCCAGGCATGCGGCCCGTCTAGCCTGAGCGCTCGTGAGGGACAGGCCAGCAGGAGTCGGGGAGCGCGAGCTAAGGCAAGCTCTCGCTGATGGCTGGGACATCCGGGCCGTAGCCACTCGATACGCTCCCGTGGGTGGCGGGAGCTACCACTGGGCTGTGCGCGACGGCCAGGGCAGGCAATGGTTCGCCACGGTCGATGACCTGGATGACAAATGCTGGCTCGGAGACACCCGGGCTGCGGTGTCCAAGGGCCTGCGGACGGCGATGGACACGGCCTTTGCGCTGCGCCATCACGCTGGGCTCCGGTTCGTGGTGGCCCCGGTCCGGGCGCTTGACGGTGAGACGGTCCTGCCCTTGGGATCGAAGTACGCCGTCACTGTGTTCCCGTTTGTGCACGGGGCCAGCGGGCGTTTCGGCGAAGAGCTGTCCGCTGGCGAACGGGGACAGCTCGTGGAGATGCTGGCAGCGCTGCACCGATCCACGCCAGCAGCGGCCCAGGCATCCCGATGCCAGATCGCAGTACCGCGGCGCGGCGTTCTGGAGACGGCACTGCGTGAGCTAGACCAGCCCTGGCACGGCGGCCCTTTCTCTGAACCAGCCCGCGCGCTGATCACCAGGACGGCGGGGCACATCCGGCACCTCCTGGCCAGCTTCGACCAGCTCGCCGAGCGTGTGACAGCACTGGAGCCTGTTGTCACCCACGGTGAACCGCACAACGCCAACCTGATAAGGGCGGGCACCGGCGTGATGCTGATCGACTGGGACACCGTTGGCCTCGCCCCGCCAGAGCGCGACCTATGGATGATGGTCAGCGACAGCGGCCAAGAAACGCGCCGCTACACCCAGGCAACCGGGCGGCCGGCGGACCCGGCCGCGCTGGCGCTCTACCGGATCCGCTGGGCGCTCGATGACATCTCGGCTTTCGTGCAAATGTTCCGCACCAGGCACCGCCGCACCGCAGACGCCGAGCACACGTGGCTAGGCCTGAACAACACGCTGGCGCGCACCACTTCATGACCGCCGGTCGGCGACCCGGCACGGGTGCTACCAGGTAACCGTAGTTTCCGGCGACGGTATGCGGCTGGAAGTGTGGTGCCTCCCCGAGCCCGCCGTGGGACTGTGCGTCTCGCTTCGGCCACGCCGAAGACACCGTCCGCCTCGCCGCCTCGCCGAAACCGAGGCCCTCATGATCGCCGTCCTGGGTGAACTGGGCCTGACCGAGCTAGTCACGCATTCTCACCGCCGGAGTTTATGCCGGCCCGCGGTGCGACGGCCGACCCAAAAGGATGGGCCGAACAGCCCGGGGCAAATGCCTCAGTGAAAACAGTTCATTATCCTCTGGGGCACCTCGGCCTCATCTGCGCACAGTAGTCATGACATCACATCTCGTACACACTACGGAGCTATCATGACTACCACTACCGAGCCGACGACCAGCGCCGCGCGCACGCCAGGCGAAGCGCTCCCGCGCCGCCATCCCGCCCGCCGTCACCCGCTCGCATCCTGGTTTGCGAAGGCGATTGTTGTGCTAGCCGTCGTGCTCGCCGCCGCGGCCGCTGGGCTTACGGCCGCCTCGGCGAGCACGCACAACTGGATTGCGACCGGCTGGAACATCCATCTCGTCAATCAGGCGCAGCCAGGCACGGCTGCCCATTTCTTCAACACGCCGGACTCGTACGGCACCGGCAGTAACCCTACGACCGGAACCGTCACCGACGCCTTCCGCACGACGCCGACGCTATTGTACACATCATACGCGCAATTCATGTCAGACATTAACAATGGCGCTATTACTGGCCCATATCACTGGGTGCTCTACGATCCCGAATACTGGTCGCGGACTCCGCTCGCGGAGCAGCAGGACCCGGGCACATATCTCCGCCTGTTCGGGCAGCTGGCCCACGTGCACGGGTACCAGGTAATCGAAGCCCCGGCCCGCGATCTCGGCAACACAGCCGGGTCGACCTGTCCGAAGCTGGCTCCCGAAACCCTCAACCAGTGGTACGTGCGCTGCAACATCGCCGGGGCAGCCGCTGCCTATTCCGACGTGTACGTGCTTCAGAACCAGGTGAACACCACGAACCTGGGCGATTATCAGTGGCTGTTCAGCCACGCACGACAGCAGGCGCTGGCGGCCAACTCGCGCGCCGTCGTTGATTCTGAGGTGTCGACGAACTACGGCACCGCCGATCAGATGGCCGCTGCCGTCCGGTCGGTCCCAGCGACCGGCTTCTATGTCAGCATCACCAACATCAGCACGGCCTGTCAGTTCTTCCAGAAGATCCAGGCCGCCGGCTACTAGCCGGGCACGGTGCGCCCGCGGTAACGGCAGTGTCCTCACATGTCGGCCGCGGGCGCTTCGCTGTCTGCTGGCTGCTCCCGCCCGGTGTGCCTGCGGGTCATGTTCCGGCTGGTCATCAAGGGCACCAATTCCGGCTCCCGGCTGTGGCTGGCCCGCCGCATGACCGGGGCCCTGGCCGGCGCACTGCCCGGCCGGGCCATCTGCGTGGCCGCCGGCACCGCCTACGCCGGGAAGGCGCGAGGCCGAAAGGATGAACCCTTCGAAGCCGGTCGCGGCCCGCCGGCCACAGCGGCCCTGACCCCAGGTGAGTGGCCGGGGGGAATCGCACCCCCGGCTCTCGCAGAACCCGGCGTGAGGGTCTCCCCTCACCGGGCTCCCACAGGCCGGCCTTGGGTGCGCGCGACGAGGTGCCAGTGGACGAAGAGTCTGGGCTGGCGCTGTCGGACAGCGGTCAGCCAGTCCCATGCCCGCTCAGGCTTGCCGCGCAGACGCTTGAACTTCTGCATCGCCCACCGGACCAGGTACTGGTCGATGCGCAATGCGATGGGATACAGCCTGGAGCGGTAGAAGGCCCCGTAGTAGTTGATCCAGCCCCGCACCTGGGCGTTGATGTCCTGTGCAAGGCCGGACAGGTCCGTGTCGCTTCGGGCGGCTGAGGTGCCAGGCCCTGATCTTCTGGCTGACCGCCTTAGTGGCCTTGTCGCTCATGGCCGGGTTGAAGCCCACGAAGAAGCCTCGCTGGCCGCGAACGACACGACCCCGGAAGGTGTAGCCGAGGAAGTCGAAGCTGACATGCTCCGATGTCCCACGGCGGCTCGCGTCCTTGCAGAACACGACTTTCGTCTTCCCGGGGTGCAGCTCAAGGCCCAGGGCCCCGAGCCGGCGGGCGATCGAGTCACGAAGCGCTCGCGCCTGTGCCTCGGTGTCGCAGTGAGCGACAATATCATCAGCATAGCGCTCAAACGGGCAGCCCGGATATTCCCGGCCCATCCAGCGGTCGAACGCATAATGCATGAAGAGATTGGCCAGCAACGGGGAAATCACGCCCCCAACACAATGGATAACCCTGGCGCATGTCACCCTCCGTGTCGGTGCTGTCGTTGTGGCCGCCGCCGCTGCCGGCCGGTTCCCGGACCGGGATGCGGTGGCGGATGGTGATCTTCTCGGGGCCGATGAGAACGTTTTTGACGAGCAGCCGGAGGACTTTCTGGCGTTCTTCGACGGTGGCCGTGGCGGCGTTGCCGCGCAGCTGGGCGAGGAAGCCTTCCAGGTCGCCGGCGAGCTTGAGGTAGGCGTCCCGGTCGGCGGCCTGGGCATCCAGGGCGTCGAGCTGGCGGCGCAGGCTGGCCTCGCGGGCCCGCAGGTGCGGCATCCGGGCGCGCAGCTCGTCGATGGTGATCAGCTGCTCGGAGAACGCCTCGACCATGGCGGTGATCGAGGCGGCGGCCTTGGCCAGGGCGAGTTCCAGCTGGTTCCGCTGCCGGGTGACGGGGTCGGAGGTGCGGGCCTGCTCGAGCCGCTTGCTGATCTCGGCGCGGATGAGCGCGGGGTCGGCGAGCAGGCCGGTGATGTGGTCCCACACGACCTGGTCGAGGTAGTCGGCGCGGACCGGCTTGTTCCCGCAGACCCGCCCGCCTTCGTAGCGGTAGTCGTCGGAGCCCAGGCACCGGTAGTAGTAGATCTTCCGCCGGGCGGTGCGGGCCGAGGTGCGGTAGTAGCCGTAGCCGCAGGCCGAGCAGGCGGCCAGGCCCTGCAGCAGGGACGGGACCTTGGCGTTGCGGGCGGCGAACCGCTTGTTGTCCTCGAGCCGCTGGCCCACCCGGGCGAAGGCGTCCTCGGACACGATGGCCGGGACGGGGATCTCGGTCCACTCCTCGCGGGGCCGGTCCACGGACTTGACCGCGCGGGGGGTGGTGCGGCCCTGCAGCCGGGCGACCCGGTTCAGGCCCGGCTGCTGGTGCACGATCTGGGTCTTGCCGAACACCGCGCGGCCTGCGTAGGCGGGGTTGCGCAGCATGCCCCAGATCACCGACCGGTCCCAGCGGGTCTTGCCGGTCCGCGTCACCGCGCCCTGGGCGGTCAGCCAGCGGGCCAGGTCCGCGATGGTGGCGCCGTCATCGGCGTAGCGGCGGAACATCTCCGCCACCAGGGCCGCCTCATACTCGATGATCTCGTAGCGGGCGCCGGCATCGGGGGTCTTGCGGACGTAGCGGTAGCCGAACGGGGCGCCGCCCAGCACGTTGACCGACCCGGCGCGAGCGCGGTAGGCCTTGCCGCGCCGGTAGCGCTCCATCAGCTGGGCCTTCTCGTACTCGGCGAACATGCCCTGGAACTGCACCAGCAGCTGGTCTTCCGGGCTGTCCCCGCGCGGGCCGTTGACGAACTCGACCCGGGTCCCGGCCCGGGCGAACTCCTCCACCAGCAGCGCCTGGTAGGCAAACTTACGGGCCAGCCGGTCCGGCGAATAGCACAGCACCACGTCCACGCAGCCCTGGGCGGCCAGGTCCCGCAGCGCCTCCAGGCCCGGGCGCACCAGCGTGGCGCCGGAATGCCCCTCGTCCTCGAACACCCACTCCTCAGGGACCTCAAGCCTGTTCCGCCTGGCGTGCTCGCGCAGCGCCGCGGTCTGCGACCCGATCGTCTGGTCCTTCTTCTGCCGGGCGGAAGAGACCCGGGCGCAGGTCGCCGCGCTGGTCACCGGGCGGCTCTCCCTCCTGGCCGGCCCGCCCCAGGCGGGCCCGCCGCTGCGGCACCAATATCGCGTAGGCCACCGACAAATCGGCGGCCGCGTGGCGGCCGAACACGAACTCCGCCTCGACCGCCCGCGTGATCACCTGCGGGAATGGTCTCTGCGGCCCCGGTCGAGAAACTCCTCCAGCGCCTGGGCCACCACCGCGGAGATCGTCCGCCCAGAGGCCCGGGCATGCTCGCGCACCGCGGCGGCCAGCCGTCCCGGCAGCTTGACCGTGAACACCACGCCCGGCTCGGGCACCGGCATCCGGCCGCCGGCCGCGGCCTGGTCCGCATACCGGCGGGCCTGCCGCACCGAGCATCCCAGCCGGCCGGCCAGCACACGAGCCGCCTCGGCCGCGGTGACACCAGCTTCCAGAAGGCCAGCGGCCGCGTTGACCCGCTGCGCGTGTTCCGCACCGTCCGCCCTGCGGTCGCCAGCCATGACACAAATATACAACCAAGGATGTCATCCAGCGGGCGTGACACACCCAGCCAGGCGATCACCGTGCTCACCGCGCCGGGCCGGCCGCCCGCGACCGCGCGATCAACGACGCGACCGTCAGCACGGTGCTGGCATCCCACCCGGCCAGCCAGTCCAGGATCCGCCGGTCCCAGGCACCCAGCTCCACCCCTGCCAGCACGCCGGCCAGGATCTCGCCCTGCTCCGCCTCTGGCACAAACCCCGGTGGCGCCACCTCGACCGGCCCGGCTGGCAACCGGCCGGCCATCACCGGCCGCGCTCCAGCCGCCGGTAACCCAGCGTCACCTCAAAACAGAAATTGCCAACTGTGTTGGGGGCGTGATCGGCGACCCTTGCGGAGTGCCTTTCTCCCTGGCGGCAAGCGTCCCGTCCGGCATCTGCATCGGGGCTTTCAGCCACCGTTCAATGTAGAGCAGGACCCAGCGCAAATCGGTGTGGTGAGCTACCGCTTTTAGCAGCAGATCATGCGGAACGCTGTCGAAAAAGGCCCGGATATCAAGATCCAGAACCCAGTCCTGTTTCCAGCAGCGTCTCCTGGCCACGGCCAGGGCGTCGAGGGCGGACCGCCCAGGACGATAACCGTAGCTGTCGCGGTGAAAGATCGGCTCCAGCCTTTCCTCCAGCAGTGCTGCCACCGCAGTCTGGGCTATTCGGTCCGCCACATTGGGCACACCCAGAACCCTTATCCCCGCTCCATGATCTTTCGGTATCTCCACCGCCCGCACCGGGCCGGGCATGTAGCTGCCAGCGCTCATCCTGTTCCAGACCTTATAGAGATTGTTAATCTCGTCGGCCTTGAACCGGATGATGCTCACAGCATCCGCGCCCAGCGCGCCGCCGTTGGCCTGAACCTTCTCCCACGCCTCGAAGATGAGGCGCTTCGAAATGTCAAACGACTTTGCCTTCGGCTGTGACCGGTCCATCAGCTCCTGCCCTTCCGGGGTGACATCAGGCCGGCCTGGCCTGCACGGCCCCTTCGCTCCAGCCCCGTTACAGGGCCTTCATCACTACTACGGGCCGTCCCGTCCCTGTGCCTCGCGGTACTCTGCCCCTCGCGGTTTCCGCCGCCTGGGGTCCTCCCTCTCGCGGCCCGCGGGCAGACATCACCCATCTGGACTGGCCGACGGTATCGAGACGACAGGTTCTCCTGTTCCATGCCAGCGCCCGCGGCGAGCTCACGCCACCTTTACACCGGGCACCACCAGGGCCACACGCAGGCCGCTCCCTGGCTGAGGGCACACCCAGCGGGCGTGCCTTTGTCCCCGGGACGAGTCCCGATCCCGGGTTTCGATGCCGATTTGATGTCTTTCGATGCGTCAGCAGTGGTTCACACATGTTCGTCTTCTCGTCGCACACCTGACCCGGTCTTGCCGGGCCTTTCCCGGAACGCTCACCACGACGGCTCTTTACCGCCGCAGCTTCCGGTGGTTTGGGCTCTCCGCCTGCACGGCGAGCCCGGAGGGCCGACCTCCATCACTGGCACAGCACGGTTCGTGCTGGTGACCTTCTACATCACCACCACTCTCCTTCCAGGACACACGGACTCCTGACATGGAGCCAGGTGTCCAGGTGATTGTGGCGGGCTGATCTGCATTTACGTCGTGTCGCTCACGTTGCCTATGTCCGGGTTGTGAGAAAATCGATGCAAGGATAACGGCTGGCGGATGGGGTGGATGATGGCTCGCATGCTTGGCCAGCTTCCGCTCCCGCTGCTGCCGGCCGGGGCGGCCGAGGTCGCCCCGGGAGTGGGCGTGCTCACCGGGGAAGATGGCGGGCTGGTGGTCGTGCACGGGCTGGCCACCTTCGCCTGGGACGCGGGGGATGAGGCGGGGCGGCGGCTGGCCGCGGTGCAGCTGGTCCGGCTGCGCGCGGCGTCGCAACTCCAGGTGGCGGGGGCGTTCGGGGTGGACCCGGCCACGATCTAGCGGTGGGAGCAGGCGCTGTCTTCGGGCGGGGTGGCCGGGCTGGTCCGGGCCCGCTGCGGGCCGAACGGCGCGTCGAAGCTGACGGTGGAGGTCGTCGCGCGGATTCGCGAGCTGGACGCGGCGGGCAAGACCTTGCGCGAGATCGCCGGCCTCACCGGGGTGTCGACGTTCAGCGTCCGCAGCGCGCTCGGCCGGGTCGCCTCCCGCAGCCAGGCCCCGGCGGCTGGGTATGGTGATGCCGGCCGGGATAGTACGCCTGATCAGCGGGACGGCGAGGCGGCGGTCGCGGGCAAGCCGCTGCCAGTGATGCCTGGCCCGGTGCCCCGGGACGGGGAGCGGGCGCTGGCCCGGTGGGGGCTGCTCGGCGAAGGCGCCGAGCCGGTGTTCACCCCCGGCGCGCGGTATCCGCTGGCAGGCATGCTGCTGGCCCTCCCGCCGCTGGAGGCAACCGGGCTGCTCGATGCCGCCCGCCAGGTCTACGGCCGGCTCCGCAACGGCTACTACGGGCTGGCCGCCACGCTGCTGACCTTGGTGTTCCTGGCTCTGGCCGGCGAGCCCCGGGCCGAGGGCGCCACCCGCATCCCGCCCGCCGCGCTGGGCCGGGTGCTGGGCCTGGACAGGGCGCCGGAGGTCAAGACGATCCGCCGCAAGCTCGGCGAGCTCGCCGCGGCCGGCAAGGCAGCCGAACTGGTGATGGCGCTGGCCCGCCGTCACGCCCAGGCCAGGCCAGGCCCTCGGGTACTTGTACGTGGACGGGCATGCCCGCGCCTACTACGGCACCCGCACCGTGCAGAAGACCCACGTCGCCAGGCTGAAGTTCCCCGCCCCCGCCACCATGGAGACCTGGGTCACCGATCAGGACGGCGACCCGGTGTTCATGGTCGTCGCCGAGCCGTCGGAGTCCCTAGCCGGCGAGCTGAAACGGCTGCTCCCGGACCTGCGCCAGGTCGCGGGCGAGGGCCGGCAGGTGACGGTGTGCTTCGACCGGGGCGGCTGGTCCCCGGCCCTGTTCGCCGACATCACCGAGGCCGGGTTCGACCTGCTCACCTGGCGCAAAGGACCCGCTCCTGACGTCCCGGCAGGCAAGTTCGCGACCATCACCTGCACCGACGACCGCAGCCGCGAGCATGAGTACGACCTGGCCGGCACGATGGTGTCGCTGGACATCGGCGACGGGCCGCGCAAGGGCCAGACGGTAAGGCTGCGGCAGGTCACCCGCCGCGTGCCCGCGCGGCACAGCGCTGTCCGGCAGATCCACGCGCTGACCTCCCGGAAGGATCTCGCGGCCGGGGAGGTGTGCTGGCGGCTGACCTCGCGATGGCGGGAGGAGAACTACTTCCGCTACGCCCGCACCCACTTCGCCCTCGACGCCCTCGACTCCTACGCCGCCGCCCCCGAGAACCCCGACCGGCTGGTCCCCAACCCGGCGAAGAAGGCCGCCGCCGCCCAGGTCCGCAGCGCCGAGGCCCTCGCCGCAGCCGCCGAAGCCCAGCGGGACGCCAGCCTCGCCGCGCTGCGCAACCCGCCCCCAGGCCAGCCGGGCCTGATCACCAACCAGATGATCAACGCCCTGGGCGCCCCGGCCGAGGCCGCCTGGGCCGAACTCGAAGCCGCCGAGGACGCCGCCGCTGCGGTCCCGGCCCGCATCCGCCTCGGTGAGACAGCCCCGGACATGGTCCGTCTCGAAGCCGAGGTCAAGCAGATCACCCACGCCATCCGGATGGCCGCCTGCAACGCCGGAACCACCCTGGCCCGCGCACTCGGCGCCCACTACGCCCGTGCTAGCGACGAGGCCCACGCGCTCATCCGCGAAGCCCTCGCCGCATCTGGTGACATCGTCCCTGGCCACGGCGAACTGCTGGTCCGCCTCGACCCGCTCACCGCCCCACGGCGCACCCAGGCTCTGGCCGCTCTCTGCGACCAGCTCACCCAAGCCCGAGCCCGCTACCCCGGCACCGGCCTCGTCCTGCGCTACCAGGTCAAACCCCACCCCGGCCCTGCATGATCTTTCTCCCTATGTCAGGAGTCCTGGACCCAGCCCAACCCGATCAGCGCACCTTACGGCCCCAAGCGGCCACCGGCAAACCGCCAGCCAAGATCCCCGGCAAGAACATGGAACAAGCCGCAGGAAAATGAGCGGAACGAAAACCACGCCCGCAACCATTCTCGAGAACAGGGGCCCCGGCCACGGGAAAACGATCACCCGAATTCACGCCTTGGGTTGTGACTTGGCTCCCCGTCACACTCAAGACTCCGGTGACCTTCGGATTAACGGTATCCGTTGCCGTGACGGTCTGGTCACCCGTCGCATTGATGGTCACTTGGAAACTCTTCATTCCGCCATCCCCAGACGTAAACGTGTAATCGGGTGGCAGCACAGCTGCTGCATCGGTCGACGAGAAATGGATAGTCCCAGCGTATCCTGTGGCTTGATTTCCGAATTTGTCTAGTGCCGTAACGGTTACGTTGAACGGTTGGCCGACCGGCACCGCCTCCGGCCCCACGAGCTGAAGGCTGGCAGCAGCGGCTGGATTTACCAGCTCGGTGAGGGTGGCGCTAATATTCGAGGACGTATCGGTAATGGTCACGGTATCGGATCCTGCTGTGCGCAGCGTGACGGTGAAGACGTGCTGGCCGCCGTCGCCGGGCTGGAACGTGTAGTCCGCTGGCAAGGAAGCTTGGGGATCACTGGAGGTGAAATTAACTGTGCCGTTGTATCCTGCGGCGATATTGTTGTTCTTGTCGCGTGCCACGACTTTTATCGTGAACGACTTGCCTGCAGTGGGTGATGCGGCACCGTAGACGCTGAAGTGGGTTGCGGCGCTCGGTACCTTTACCGACACCGATCCTGTGATGGCAGGCGATGAGATGCCGGCCACCGTTACCGTCTGGGGTCCGAGCGTGGACAGGGTTACCGAAAAGGTGTGGACGCCGTTGTCGCTGGGCTGGAACGTGTAGTCCGATGGCAGCGTCGCCGCTTTGTCGCTGGACGTCATGTGGACAGTGTCCGTGTAGCCAGCCGCGGTCAGATCATTAGCGTCCTGTGCGGTCACCTGGACTGTGAAGGGAACGCCGGGCGCCGCTGCGGAGGGTGCCGTCACCTTGAATTGGGTCGCGGGCCCCGCGACTCCAAGGCTGGCGGTACCGGTGATTGAGCTTGTCTGCGTGTCGGTCGCGGTGACGGACTGCGTCCCCTGGGTCGGGAGCATGACCTGGAAGGTGTGAGTGCCGCTATCGTCCGGCTGGAAGGTGTAGTCGGCAGGCAGCGTGGCACCGGTGTCGCTGGAGCTGAAGTGGACCGTGCCGGCGTAGGCCGTGGCAGCCTGTCCATACTTGTCGATGGCCGAGACCGTGATTGTGAAAGGCTTGCCAGCCGCAACGGACGTCCGGATCGTCAACCTCAGGTACGCAGCCTGCCCAACATCCGGCGCGGGACAGTTTACGACGCTCGATGCTTCCGGGTTGTATTCCCCGGGCTCGAACACACTCTGCGTGACGCCGGAGCTGGTGCGAGAGAGGACGTCGATCCCGCCGCGGTCCTCGCTTGTCACCAAGGCCTGCCCGCCCAGCTCGCTCAGCCTGCTCTGGTCGTACAGCACCACCCCGTTATCGGCGTAGTCAGCAACCGCGTACGCCGCGCCGGTGCTGCCGAAAGTGCATGTCGTGCTAGGCACGATGTCGACGTGTTCGGCGTTGTGCAACGGGGCTACTGCCTGGACGCTGCCGTTAGGGGCCATCGCCCACACCTCGGACTTGCCTTCTCCCGCGAGCAGCACGTCGCCACCATAAGGGCCGAAGTCATACGGTGCGACCGCAGGCCCTTCGATCATCGATGACATGCGGCCAACCCGGGTGGCATTCCCCCCCGAATCAACCTTGTACACGTAGCCCGTCCGGCTGGTCACGATCATGTCGTAGCCGAAGCTGCCGACACGGTCGAAGGTTATACCGTCGTGCCCGTTCGCCGGCAACGTGGAGATGGTAGTGAACAGCTGCACCTGTGACCCGTCGGCAGAGATCTGATAGATCTGGGGCCCCTGGGTCACGTAGATATAGCCGGGCGGAAAACCCCCGAGACCGGAAGAGACATCCAGGTAATCCTCCGAACAATCTCCACTGGCCACTGGGGGAAGAGTCGCGAACAACGTGGCATTGCCGCTGGAGTCCACTGAGTACACCTGGTGCGGGCTTCCACAATACGGGGTCGTCACAAGGAGCTGGCTGGGGGTGGCCACCACACCGATGGGTGACGGGATGGTCGCAAACGTCACCGTCACCGATAGCCAGGGGCTCCATCCGGAACTCTGGCCGTTGGCGGTGTTACGCAGCCGCGCCTGGAACTTGTACTGCCCGCTGCCAGCGTCCGCCGTAAACTTGCCTGAGTGGCTGGTGACTCCGCTCTGCCAGGCAACGAACGGCTGGCCCGGGCGGCTGATGTCAACGTCGAACACGTAGCCAGATGGGGCGTCCGCTGCCGCCCACTGGACGTTGAAAGGTGTTGTCAAGGTCCCGTGCCCAGGTTGCACCTGAATCGGCACGACAACCGTCGCAGTGTTTCCAGTCGTCGTGTCCACGATCGGGTAGCTGCCCGCAGCGACCAGGTTCAGGCTGTAACTACTTCCAGGAGCCAGCTGACCTGAGTCAAACAGCCCCATACCCGAGCTGTCGGTGACCGTGTGCGACTGGCTATCCGCCGCGTCTATGGTGAAACTCGTGACCCCATTTTGCCCGATTGTTGATACCTGTGGGTTAAAACCCGAATCTACGACATCGACGCTTGCGCCCGGTTGCTGAGCGGCGGTTACGGGTGCCGGGACAGCCATCATCGCCGCAACGGCCGCCGCAGCCACCGGAACGCTCAAACGCCGTAGGAGTGCCCATCTTTTCGCGGTTCCATACCTCATAGCTACACAACTCCGGACTTGGTGCGGTCAGCAAACTTTTCCTGCATGAGCGTCGCGAGATGAATTGGGCTGTCGGTGACGAAATCAACGTAACCGAGGAAAGCGAGGCCCATGTCGCAAATGTCCCCCAGAGTGCACGAAACGGCCTAAACCAACGATAGCTATCCGGGGCTCTAACGCGGCTTCAGCACGCTGGACTATCAGAGTGCCCATGCTTGGGGAAGGCTACCGCATAAGTCCGCGGACCGAGGGCTGATTGGGAATTCTAAGGACAGGCTAGCTGGCCGGATGAATTCTCTATCGTGCGGCCGCGCAGACAACAGCAGCTTTGCGAGCAAGAGGGGCGCATATAGCCGTCTGTGTCTTGGCCGCATGACTGGCGGTTACCGCAGGCGGCGTGCCTAGTCGAGCACCACGGACACATGCACATCGGTATGGGTGTCAACTCCGCACGTCAGGGTCACCTCGCCGTCTATGTGCTCCCGGGTCCGGGGCTGGGATCATTGGCGTGCTCCATAAACGGACAGACAGGGCCAAGCGAGGATAGGTTTGAACTAATCCGGCAGACTATCTCATCCGGGAGAGGAAACGAGGTACCGGGAACCCGGGCGATGTAGGTGTTTCGACGTAGGGTTTCAACTAGCATCAAGTCTGTCAGCGCACGTCTAACTCATCCCAGGGCAATGGAAGGGGGCAGAGTGCGGAGCCGACGAGGCGCGCTAGCTGGCCTGGCGCTCTTGACACTGGCTCCGCCGCTGGCGTGCCGGTCATCGACGGGCGCCGTTGCCCCCCTCGCAGGATCTCCTGCGAAAATCCTGCTGGTAAAGGGCTACGCCCTGCAGGCGATACTCGCACAAGACCGGGACATCTCCCGCACCTTCATAGGCCGAACAACCTATGTGATTAGCATCGATGGGTCGCGGCCCGCCGCCCCGCAAATAGCGGGTGTCGTCGAGCCGACAGCTAATTATGCGAGTTTCGCCGCATTCGCAACCGACATGGCCAGCGGCCGCCTGCCAGGGACCGATCACGCTGTCATGTATGACATTGAGAAGTGGACCGCCACCCCGGTGACTGAGCAACAGCATCCGCTTGAGTACATGGCGAGGTTCAGCAAGCTGGCGAAAGCGCACGGCCTGTTGCCAATTCTCGCTCCTGCGCGCGATCTGACTCTTGTTCATGGAGGGTCCTGTGTCAAGCGGCAGGGCGAAAACCTTAGCCAGGCCTACATCCGGTGCGATCTTGCCGGTGCCGATGCCGACGCCGCCGTGCTCGTGGTGCAATCACAAGTCGATCAGTCCGACGTGCCGATGTTCCATAACTTCCTGGCTCTGGCGGTTAAACAAGCCCGGGTCGGCAACCGGCGGATAGCGGTGGTCGCTCAGCTCGCGACAGCCCCGCTCGGGCGCGTGGCTTCCCTGGCTGAACTGGTGAGCGCCGCCCGAAGCGTGGGGGAACTGGTGCAAGGGTTCAGCTTGAACGTGCGGATGGCGGACATCCCGGCGGCGCAAGAGCTGCTCCGGTGGTTCAACCGGCCTTGATCATTACGGTATCATCGTCTCCCGCCTGGCGGCATCGGCGGGGACGGCATCCGAGGCTCCCGGGCCGTCCCGGGCCGCAGACAGCGATATTCCTTCCAGATCGGCGTTCTGGCCACCCAGTGCCTGAGCCTGCAGTTCAGGGCGGGCAGGGATGTCTTTGAATTCACCGAGATCCTGTACGAGAAGGTCGGCGAAAATCTTGGGCGGATTTCATGGGGGGGTCTGCTACGCCCCCGATCCAGGTAATCGCCACCAAAGACAACCTTGAAATGCTGCCTCAGCCATGGAAGAACAAACTCGGGAATGCGGGGGTCATTCGTCTGTTGCTGCCCATAATTCGCCTCGGGGATGGCGAACGCGAGTGGCCGGTAGCGCGGGATATGCACGGCGAACTGATGTTCCCCCCAAAGGATGCTGGACGTTGTACGGGCAACGAAAGAGGAAAAAGACTCAAGATGGCCCTGCCCGGACAGGCTGCGGATGTACCGGCGAAAGGCGTATACGCCTCCCCTGCCGCCTGCTGCATTGTAAATGACGTACTCGCGGCCGTGCCCCCCGTGTTCTTGCACGGACCAGATCCCGCTTTCCCGCATGTTACGCAGTTCGCTCCATGTGAGGCTGAAGCCAGGGTTGGTGACCGGCCACGCCGCGAAGGTAAAAACAGTTGCGTGAAACCCATACTCACGTAGGATATTATTTACTGCCCTGTAAGTGTCGAGGCGCCCGCCGTCAAACGTCAGGAGTATCGGCTTTGACGGAAGCCCGCGACGGTGGCCATTGACATAGCTGATGTATTGATCAAGCGTGATTGCGTGGAACCCGGCGGTTTTCAGGGCCAGCATTTCCAGCGCGAAGAACTGCGTACGGATGGAGAGCGCGCCATCAGCTGAATCGACCCCGTGATACATCAGCACGGGAACTATCCTGCGGTAGGAGGGAAACGCCTGCCATTGGCGGGCTTGGGCAGCGGAGAGATGGACCTTGGGAGGAGGCAGCGGCGCGCGCGCCTGCCCCTCGGAGCGATGCCGCACCACGAGCACGGCAGCGACCAGGACGACAAGCACACCCCAGTTGAGGAGCAAGTGGGCGGTCGCAATACGCACACGGTACAACCTCCGCCGCCATCCCGGCGGCCCGTAGCCATGCTTATGGCTCAGTGTTGGGCGCAGGAAGCGCCGGGAACGTTCGCCGCTCAGGTCCACAGGATCGAGCCCCGAGTCCAGGATTCCATCGCTATCTCTCCACGACAGCTGTCGCGCGCATGCAAAGAAAGCACGTCGCGCATGTTGATCACGTTCGCACTACCGCTCTCTTCCTTAAGATCCGGCTAGTCCTCTTCGAGGGAAACGGCGTGGATTGTTCCGGCGTTGTCGGGACATGCCCCTTCGTTCTCGAGGTCATATCTCCATCCGTGGCGTGGGCAGGTCAGATATCGGCCGTCCTCAATCCACCCGTACAAAAGGTCACCGCCCTGATGGGGGCAGTAACGGTCAACTGCATAGCGTGTCCCGTTCGCCTCCTTGACGATTCGCTCTTGCCGGTTCTCGATATTCAAAATCTTCCGGCAGAACCTGTTCAGATCCGCAGGGTCCAGCCGGATGAACGCACTGATGATCGTCTGGTATATGTCCGGCTCCCTGGTAAGCCGAAGCCTGAAAGTATGCGCGAAATCTTCCCAGGAAATTCTTCCATCCAGCACACGTGCAACCTCCCAGGAAGGAGCACGGATCTGATAGAAGTTTGCCTCGTCTATCTCGTGGCAGACGGCAAGGTCCCGCTCCGGGAAGTTCACTCTGAGCATCACGCCGGGCACATCGGTGAAGCCGAAGTACAAGTTCGTTGTGACGCGCGCGTGCAATTCTAGTGCGTCCAGCTTCCCGCGCAGGGATTCCTTGAGCCGCTCCAGGAGAATGGTCGGCTCCCATGTTTGGTTGAGCGCCTGGCGTGCCTTGAAGAACGCCGCGTACAGAGCAGCGTAGTCCTTGATATAAGTGCGGAACCCGCCCTCGTCCACGCGTTCGACTCCGAGGGCTCGCACTGAGCCTGCGGTCACGTCGAGGACGTCCCCCGGCATCAAGTGCGGCCAGGCGGTCGCCGCTGAGGGGAACCGGCGGTCCAGATACCGCGTGAGCGCCCAGGCCTGCGGAAAGATGTTGGTTTCCTCGAAATTGATGTGCAAGAGCGTGGGATCGAGGAAACAAGGCGGACCAGCTGAAGGCAGGTAGAACTTCGGAGATGTCGTCTTGATCGCCTGAGCCACAGCATGGAACTTCGCCATGACTTTCTTCTTCGAGATGGCCTCGTAACGCTGGTGAGGGTATTCGTAGCAGACGGGGTGCCAGTTGGCGCCAGAGAATTGTGTGGCGAGGACGTCGATGCTGCCTTCCTCGCGCCTGATCACGGGCAGCGCGTCATTGACTCGGCAGTCGTTGAGGTTGAGAAAGGCCTGTCCGTCTGCCTTGAAAAGCATAGCCGAGTCGCGGTTGAGTTCGGAGTCGTCAAGGTACAGCTTCAGTGTTCCGCCGGAGATCTTCACCTCTTCCTGGTCTTGGGCGAGGACGATGTCGCTGCATCCGTAGCCCGACATGGCGTCTACTAGGGCGGGTCGGTCAAATTTTGGGAGAATGACTGTGAAATCACGGCACTGAATGCTGTCCAGGAACGATTTGTCGTAATGATCCTTGTGCTCGTGGCTGATGTACAGATAGCGATCCTTGCCAGCGTCGGCGAGTTTCTCCTGTATTAAGGCGGCGAGGTGATGGTTGCGGGGAAACTGGAACCACGCTGAGTCGAACGCCCCGGAGGGCGACAACCACGGGTCCGCGACCAGAACCGCAGACTCGGTCTCGACAAGAAAGCCAGCATGACCTAGGAAAGTAATCTGCATTGGTTCCCCTCGGAATGCTCGTCCGGATTGCCCATACGGGGCTCAGGTGCTCTCGACTAGACGCGCCAAAGACGACACGGACTCAGAGCCGACTTTGAGCTCCGGGTCTCGCGTGCCTCCCCCATTGGACAGTCCCCGCTTCGTCTTCCATCGTGGATGAATGTACCGAACCAAGCGCTGGCGCGCTACCGGTACCGGTATTTCTTGCGATCCAGTCCACACAAGGGGTGATCTTTACAGCTGTTACGCCGCTATTGACTGCTATGGTCGGCGTTGCGACAGGTACGGTCCCCTGGTGGGGTCTCATCGCTCATAGGGAAGGTGTGGACGCGCCGGTATTACGGCCGTTTGATAGACATTAAACCTTCTTTCTGCGTGCAGTTCCATCACTCGGCTCAGTTCTGCATCAACGAGAGCGCAGGATGCGATACATTCTCCCTCGTGTCACGCCTGCTTGACCCCGAGTCGACTGCCCATCCATCTGTAGCCCCAGAGCAGGGCTACTGCAGCGCCCACGGCGAGATGATGCCGTATGCCGCACCTCCCGGGCTGCTTATCCGGCGCTCCCGATGGGCCGGGCCAGCAATGCTCCTTTCCTTCGTCGCCGTAGCCCTGCCGCTGCACCTCGTGCTACGGCAGCTCACCTTCGACTATGGACGGCTGGTCGGCAGGATCGCCCAGGTGTACCCGGTCGAGCTATCCAAGCAAGCGTCGATCGCGGTACGGCCTCTCACAATTGCGCTCTTGGTGATCCTCGGGGCATTCGCCGCAGGCTCGGTGCGGGCACGGGTTCGGTTGGCCCTGACGGCCCTGGTCATCTACCTACCACTCATGATCGCGATAGATGTAGCCCTCGCCAGGCTATCCCGGCACGGTGGGCCCTCGCCGTTCATGGCGCGCGGCAACATCTTGGACGGGGTGGCAGGAATCTTGGCTGCTTGCCTTGCCGTCTTCGCTATGGCCAGACTGCCGGAAAATCTCCACCTGACACAGGTGGTCAAGCGTAGGAAGCATCATATGGCCGTGCTCGCGGCCGGCGTCGCGGCAACAGTCAGCTCCGTTGCCGTGCTCTTCGCCCTAGAAAGGCGATATCTACATTCACTGGCTACTGTGCCCCTGCTCGGCGGCCTGCTCTCTGTTGTGGTGCTCTTCTTTACGTTGTTTCCGATCTGCCTATGTGCGTTCGGTTATGTGGCGCAACGTTTGGTGGCGAGAGCTCATGGTGAGGATTTTATCCCAGAATGGGAAGAGGCCACGCCGATCACGTTCGGCTTCTTGGTGCCGGCTCACAACGAGGAAGGTCGGATCGGCGACTGTATACGGGCCATCGATAGGGCTGCCGGTGAATCTACCGCCCGGTCAATTGTATACGTCATCGAAAACGGATCAACCGACGCAACGGTCGAGGAAGCCAGGATCGCGCTAGCTGAGTGCCGTAACGCAAGAGGAGTACTACTCACCTCTGTTACTGAGCACAAGTCCCGTGCGAAAGCCCACGCCTTGAACACTGGCCTGGCTGCCGCCGCAGAGAAGGTGATCGTCCGGGTCGACGCGGACACGTTTGTGTCCAGGACGCTACTGAACCGACTAGCGCCGCACTTCGCTGATCCCCTGGTCGGCGGGGTCGGAACGGTACCTCTGCCGCACAAGGTGACCACCTGGATCGAGCGAATGAGAACGATCGAGGTGCACTACGGTGCGGGTTTCAAACGCACAAGCCAGGGAGCGGTGGACGCCATCCCGGTATTGCCCGGTGCGACCGTTGCCTTCCGGCGAGGCCTGCTGGTCGGTCTAGGTGGATTCTCCGAGGGCATACTGGGGGAAGACGCCGACATAACGGTCCGGATAGGAAGACTTGGCTACCGGATTGTGTCCGATCCAACAATAAAGGTTTTGAGCGAGCAGCCACAAAACCTAGGTGAATTGCGTGAGCAGCGAATGCGATGGTCCTGCGGCCTCTTCCACATGATCGGGCACAACCGATCTGCGATTTCCCACCTTCAAGGGCTGCGGGGCGTTTGGACGCTCCCCTGGGCTTGCTTTGTGATGTTCCGCAAGTTGATGCTCATCCCCTTTGCGCTAGCAGCTATGGCGTTTATCGTAACCGGGCATTCCTTCTTTCCCATCCGGGAAGTCGCGGCCGCAGGTGCGATCACGCTCGGTGCGCAGCTCGTATTGATGGCGGTGGTCCTGACCGTCCTCGCCGGGCCTGGCCAGATCATCTCGCTCCCTGGCTATATCGTGTTCCGTCTGATCGTGACCTACTTCGCCCTAGAGACGCTACTCACTATCCGACTAAATGAGCCCGGTCTGCCTCTTACCCGTGCCTCTCGCGCTAAGGTGCTCCAGACGGCGGCGGCCGACGGCATGATCGCGCAGCAGTCACTCGGTAACGGTCGGCGGCGCTAGGACTGGGGGCAATCATCCCCGAAGGATCCGCCGGGTGAGCAATCGCTAAGCCTCGGTCTGGCTCCTAAGATCATGGATTTTCCCCAAGAAACTTCATGATCATCAGAAAGCCGCGGGCACTGTGGCCGAGGATACAGCATCGGCGCTGTTCGGCGTGGAAGGCCTGCGGGTCGCGGACGCCGAGAGGGAGGCCGACGGCTCGCTCACCTTGTGGATGGTCACCGATCACCCGGGCGCGGCCGCGTGCCCGGACTGCGGGACGCGCTCGGGCCGGGTGCATGAGCATGCGCTGACCCGGCCGCGTGACCTGCGGCGGGGCCTGGATGAGGTCACGATGCCCGGTGCAAGCGACGGTTGAAGTGCGGCAACGAGGAGTACGGGCGGCCGACGTTCACCGAGTCGCTGCCCGCGGTCCCGCCGCGGTGCCGTCTGACCAGCCGGCACCACCGCGGCCGCGGTGTACAGCCTCGCCACGAGCAGCGGAAGCGGGGCACGGGCAATTTTGAACAGAGTGCGCTCGCGTCACCAGGATTGCGGCCGTGATGCCGGCGAGCTCTCCCGGCCTTTTAGCCCGTGGACTATGGACCGTCCCAGGCTGGCCCGTGCCCCGTCTTCCGTGATCATGCACTGCGAACCTCCCGCATGTGCGTCCTGCGGCCGGATTAGTCGACGACGAGTTCTTTCGCCCGGCCTGGCTGCCAGAGAGGCGATTCGCCCGCCTGAGCCGGCAGGCTGCCACGCCAGGTGGTTCGCGGCATGATGTGGTCGGCGATAACACGGTCCCTGTTGCGGCCGATCACGTCAAACATGTGCCCGACCAGTGTCTCGGACAGCAAGTGTGGTTCGAGGCCCAGCTTGAGCAGTTCGCTGTGCTTGGCGTTGTAGTAGTGCTGCTCCTTTTCGACTCGCGGATTCTCAACCGGGGCGATCGCCACGTCGAGCCCGATCTCCTTCCCGGCATTCTGTACCAGTTCGGCGAGCTGGTTGATAGTGAACTGCTCGGTGAACTGGTTAAATACCCGGAACTCGCTAGGCTCGGCCGGGTTGGTGCAGGCCAGTTCCACGCACCGTAGCGTGTCGAGGATGTTCAGGAACCCGCGGCACTGCTGGCCCTTCCCATAGGGGGTGAGGGGATGGCCGATAACTGCTTGCACGCAGAACCGGTTGAGGGCAGTGCCCCAGATCTCGTCGTAGTCGAAGCGGGTGGCGAGCCGCGGATCGAGCTTGGTCTCTTCGGTCTCCACACCGTAGACGACGCCCTGGTTCAGGTCGGTAGCCCGTATCCCCCAGGCCCGGCAGGCGAACTCGATGTTGGTCGAGTCGTGAACCTTGGAGCAGTGATAGAAGGACCCAGGCAGCTTGGGGAAGGGAAGGCGGTCGCTGCGCCCGTTGTGGGTGATCTCCAGCCAGCCCTCCTCGATGTCGATATTCGGCGTGCCGTACTCGCCCATCGTCCCCAGTTTCACCAGGTGGCTGCCGGGAGCAAATTCGTGGATGGCCCAGAGCACGTTCAGTGTATTGATGACGTTGTTGTACTGGGTCAGTACCGACCGGCGACGGTCCTTCATCGAGTACGGAGCTGCCGGTATCTCGCCGTAGTGGATGATCACATCTGGCGTAAGGTCCTTGAACACCTGCTCGACCACGGACCACTCGGTCAAATCACCTTCTGTTACGGTTATCGTCCGGCCGGTGACCTCCCGCCACGCACTTACCCGGTTGGTGAGATCCGGGGCTATTTGGGTGAGTGATCCGCTACCGGCCTCAGCGTGGACTCTACGGCGCAGGTAGTTGTCCACCACATGGACATCGTGGTCACGCTTGGACAGGTACATGGCCGTCGGCCAACCCAGGTACCCGTCGCCTCCGAGGATCAGGACCTTCATTACCGCTCCTTTCGCATTGAGTGAGGTGTCATGTAGCGTCGCCGAGACTTCTCAGAGACAGGCTTTGGGGACTCGTCCACATGCCCCATACGCAGGTACCTCCAGTTCTGTCGTGGAAGCGCCGACCCAGCCTGTCTTGGGGCCGCCGCTTCATATGCGTTGATAAGCAGAGATCAGGACAGCAAATTTATGCCGAACGTGACATCTACATTGGTATCTGATCGATCGCCGGGAGTACCCCGGCTCGCCACGTCTGAGCCCTATTCGGAGAGCCTGTCAGCCTTGTCCAGCTGGCGCCAGTGACACGCGGGAAGGCTGCATATAACCCGCTGCACGCGTTCCCGGCTAAAGGCGCTAACTGTGGCGCTTAGGGCAACTCCTATCATGATGCTAGGAAGGGGGAATCCCTTGCTGGATGATCCTGACAAATCAAAAACACGACGGTCGGGGAACACGCGATGAGCGTACAGGTTTACCTCTGGCTTCGTCACCTGTACTCAAACGATATTGCGCCGTGTCGTGCGCTCGTGAACGGTGCCCGGAAAAAGCCGGATACGTTACATTTCACCTCGTCGAGTCCTTAAAGCAGATCGTGCTGCCTTGCGTGTGACTGAGCCTTATTACGTATTACCTGAGAATATTGTCGCGAGCGTGTTACCCATGATTTCGGCGAAAAGGAATAAACTAATGCACTCCCCCACGCCAACGGCATCAGGTGTTACCCAGCGCCAACTGACTTCGCGCCGCGGAGAGCTGAGACCCACCCGCTCGGCCTGGGCGGCAAGCGCCGCTGCGGCTTGCCGGTCGCCGCGGAGCGCGGCCAGCAGCGCCCGGACGGCCTGAGCCGTTGCCATGACCAGCGGCTGGTTCGTCTCCTGCGCTAGCCGACGTCCTACCTCGGCAGCAGGGATCGCCCGCCCAGGTCGGCGAGATGCGCGGCGCTCCACGCTTGCAGCGCGAGCGCTCGCCTGAGGAGGCCGAGCCGACCCCTGGGCGCGCAGCCCGACGGCCGAGGCTGCGAGAGACGCTGCAGCTACATCGAACGCCCCTACCGCCATCGCCGCGTTGCCAACGAGTCGTGTGGCCGCTACGTCGGCGCCCTCGGCGGGTACGAGCCGGGACAGGCGATCGATGACCGCCGCGCCCTGCCCGATCGGAGCCGCGAACGCGAGGGATCACCAACAGTCGTGGGTCGCTCTGGTCCACGTCCAGCCCGCTCGGCTGCGGCGACGACGTGATCGCGCGCCACCTGTCCGGGGTCGGCCACCAGCACCGCAGAGCCGCGCCATAGGAGCTTGACCGCGAGATCGCTGTCGCCGTCAGCGCCTGCATGGTCCGCAATCGCAGCCAGCGAACGCGCCTTTGAAGCACCGCCCGGAATTCCGTCTGCGAAGCTCTCCCGGATCCATGCCACCCGCGCTTGCACCCGCGGCCGCAGATCGAGCGGCTCGGCTTCCCTCAGCAGACCAAGGACAAGGTCGCGTCGGCCCAGCTCGAAAACCAGTTCCGCCGCGCGGAGAAGCCGACCGATGCGACGCCGACCGTCGCCGAGCGCGGCCGCGCGCTGGAGTGCCGACACGGCCACTACGGTCGCCCCGTGCCGCTGCGCGCGCACTGCGGCCGCCTCCAGCTCGCAGGCCACCCTCTCGTCCGGCCCGATGATCGATGTCGCCCGGTGCCATACGCGGCGCTCGGGCTGGCCACGAGGGCATCGGCGAGCGCCGCGTGCGCAGCGTGCCGCTGCGACACACTCGCGTCCTGGTGGATAGTCGTACGCATTAGCGGGTGGCGGAACCGGAACTCCGTTTCGCCGATCTCCACTAGCCGTGCAGAGACAGCGGGGGTCAGCGCATCGACTGTCAGCACCGCGCCCGCCAAGATGCCCGCCGCCGCTAGCACCTCACTGAGCAGCGAGCTGTCGTTGAGGGCGGCTACCAGCAGTGCGGTGCGCGTGACGGCGGGCAGATCGGACACTCGATCAGCAAATGCCTGTTCCAGGCGCGTCGTAAGCGGCAGCCTCGCGGCGTTCCTGCGCGATGAGCTCAAGCTGGAGCTGTCGCGGGAGAAAACCTTGATCACACATGCCCGCACCCAGGCAGCGGCATTCCTCGGCTACGAGATCACCGTCCAGCACAGCCGCGACCGCCCGAACGTCAACGGCGGCATCCGGCTGCGCGTCCCGCAGGCGGCGATCAAAAGCCAAAGTGCGCCCCGTACCTTGCGCACGGCCAGCCCGAGCGCCGGACCGAGCTGATGAACCTTACCGATCTGCTCATCATCAGCACCTACGGAGCCGAGTACCGGGGCATCGTCCAGTACTTCTTGCTGGCCGGCGACGTCTGGAGGCTGAACCGGCTGGAATGGGTCGCTGAGACCTCCCTGCTCAAGACGCTGGCCGCCAAGCACGGCTCGACGGTCACGAAGACGGCCCGCAAGTACAAGGCCAAGATCGAGACACCGCACCGGGCCGCGTACCTGCTTCGAGGCCAGCGTGGAACGAGCAGGCAGGAAACCACTGGTCGCCAGGTTCGGGACAGGTGGCATCCCGCTGAAACGGCACAAGAAAGCGGTCCTCACCGACCGCCAGCCAGTCCCGGTCACCGGCCGCAAGGAGCTGCCTACACGACTCCTGGCGGGCCGGTGCGAGTGGTGCGAGCGACGCGCCCAGGTGGAAGTCCACCAGGTCCGCAAACTCGCCGACCTCGTCAAGCCGGGACCGCCACAGCCCGCGTGGGCGCATCTCATGGCCACCATGCGCAGGGAGACCCTCGTGGTCTGCATCCCCTGCCACCAGGCCATACACGCCGGGCAGCCAACCGCTGCATCCACGGAATAGTCACTGGAGAGCCACGTGCCGGGAAACTGGCCCGCGTGGTTCGGACCGGAGGCCGCTGGAAAAGGACCCGCCACAAGGCAGGCACCTCGCCAGCGGCCCACCGGTGTGGCGGCTCCGCCTGACCGAGCTGATCGCCCGGATAGGGCACACCAACCGCTACGTCCTGACCCCGACGGCATCCGCGTCGCGGTCTTCTACACCAAGCTGCACAACCGGCTCCTGCGCCCGCTCCTGGCCGCCGACCAGCCCCAGGCCCCGCGAGAACTCCGGGCCGCGCTGCGCGCCATCGACCAGCATGTCAATGCCTACATCACCCGCGCCAGAATCAGCCAGGCCGCGTGACAACTTGACACAAACCTCCAGAAGCTAGTGCCGCATCAGGCAACGTTTGCCCGGTCAACGAGGCAGCGGAGCAGCTAGCCGTGGGCGTGCGTGTGGGTCGCGCGGATGCGGGCCTGTGTCCCGCGGTGAGTTTCAGCCGACGCA
>Ga0070698_100000874_pt1 | contig 33107 bp, 33 predicted proteins | sample KBSK1502metaG_FD_65477 | JGI IMG/M metagenome (GOLD analysis project Ga0070698, IMG submission 65477) | Corn, switchgrass and miscanthus rhizosphere microbial communities from Kellogg Biological Station, Michigan, USA - KBS K1-50-2 metaG | ecosystem: Host-associated > Plants > Roots >... | reverse complement strand
TCGCTCGGGCGTCTGCCGAGGCGGTCGATGGAGCGGCTGCGCACGGTGGTCGAGGACGAATGGGGCAGCCGCCTGATCCGCTCGTGGAACGAGCGCTGGATGGACCTGGCCCTGCGCGCCGGCGACCGCATCGGCGAGCACCTGGTCGGTGCGGCGCCCGGGCAGGTCGCGGTGTCCGACTCCACCAGCGTCAACCTCTACAAACTGGCCGCGGCGGCGCTGGACGCCAGGCCCGGCCGCGAGGTGATCGTCTCCGACCGCCACAACTTCCCCTCCGACCGCTACGTGCTGGAGGGGTTGGCGGCGGCCAGCGGGCGCCGGCTCGAGCTGGTGGAGTTCGACGAGCTCCAAGGCCCCACCGCAGCGGCGGTCGAGCGCGCGATCGGCGAGCGCACCGCCCTGCTCAGCCTGTCGCACGTCGACTACCGCTCCGGAGCGCTCGCCGACATGGCGGCGATCAGCGCGGTGGCCCACCGGGCCGGCGCGCTGACGCTGTGGGATCTGTGCCACTCGGTCGGCGCGGTGCCGGTGGAGCTCGACGCCGGCGGCGCGGACCTGGCGGTCGGCTGCACCTACAAGTACCTGAACGCCGGCCCCGGAGCGCCCGCCTTCCTCTACGTGCGCCGGGAGCACCAGGGACGCCTGCGCCAGCCGATCTGGGGCTGGTTCGGGCAGCGGGACCAGTTCGCCATGGCGCAGGGCTACGACCCGGCACCGGACCTGTCGCGGTTCCTGGTCGGGACGCCGTTCGTGCCGGGGATCGCGCTGGTCGAGGAGGGCGTCGCCGTGCTGGCGGAGGCGGGGATCCAGCGGCTGCGCGCCAAGGGGATCGCCCTGACGGAGCTGCTGATCGAGCTGCACGACGCCTGGCTGGCGCCACTCGGCTTCTCGCTCGCCAGCCCCCGCGACGCGGCGGTCCGGGGTGCGCACGTCTCGCTCGCCCACCCCGACGGCTACCGCATCTCCCAGGCGCTGATCTCGCAGGCGCGGGTGATCCCCGACTTCCGCCCGCCGGACCGGATCCGGTTCGGCCCGGCGCCGCTCACCACGCGGTTCGTCGACGTCTGGGACGCCATGGAGCGGCTGCGCCAGGTCGTCGCCAACGGCCTCCACCACCGCGTCGACCCGGAGCGAACCAGGGTCACCTGACCTTCCTGGCGCTGCCGGCCGGCCGCGGGGAGAAGGCCATCGAGCCCTACCCGCTGGTCCGCGGAACGGACGGCGAGCCGCACGCCCTCGACGGCATGCTCCAGACCTTCACCGTGCGCTGATCCCCGCTCCGGTCCCGCTCAGCCGGATGCTTCAGCCGGATGCTTCAGCCGGATGCTGTGGTGGCGATCGCCTCGATGACCGCGGGGAAGCCGCCGCTACGGGCCAGCGCGCGGCGCTGGCGGATCGCGCCGTTGCCGTCGGTGAGCACGCGCTCCAGCAGCTCGCCGACCTCTTCCCAGTCGCCCTCGTCCTCCAGCACCGGGCGCAGAAAGGCGAGCAGCCGCCGCGCCATCGCCGGCACGGGGACGACCTCCCCGGTAGTCGGGTCGACGAGCTGGCCCTCCAGTCCGAACCGAGCGGCCTGCCACTTGGCGGCCCGCAGCAGCGTCACCGGCGGCAGCGCCGGCGGGTCGTCCCGCCAGGCCGCCTCGCAGCAGGCGCGGGCCAGGGCTCTGGACAGACCGGCCACCATCAGCGCCTCGTCCACGCTGGTGCAGGCGTCGGTGATGCGGAACTCGAGCGTCGGGTAGCGAGTGGACGGGCGCACGTCCCAGTAGACCTTGGTGGCGTCGCGGATGCTGCCGCTGCCGACCAGGCCGGAAACCAGCGCGTCGTACTCGGCGCGGCCGGACAGCGTGGGCGGCATCCCCGCCGACGGCCAGCGCAGCCACACCTCGGCGCGATAGCTCGCGTAGCCGGTGTCGGCGCCCAGCCAGAAGGGCGAGTTGGCGGTCAGGGCGAGGATGGTCGGCAGCCACGCGCGCACCCGGTTCATCGTCTGGACGGCCGACTCCGGGTCGGGGATGCCGACGTGGACGTGGCAGCCGAACAGCACCTGCTCGCGCGCGACCTGCTGGTAGTCGGCGAGCAGGCGCTGGTAGCGGGCCTTGCGGGTGATCCGCTGGCTGCGCCAGTCAGAGAACGGGTGGGTGCCGGCGGTGGCGATGGCGACGCCGAGGCGGCCGGCGGCCTCCAGCAGGGCGCTGCGGAGCCGGATCAGCTCGGCGCGCGCGTCGGCAAGGGATTCGCAGACGTCGGTGGCCGTCTCGATCTGCGCCTGGTACAGCTCCGGCTGCGCCCGATCGCCGAGCCGCGCCTGGACCATGGGCAGCAGCCGCTCGATCTCGGAGCGCAGCTCGCCGCTGCCAGGGTCCAGGATCTGATGTTCCTCCTCGATACCGAAGCCGAAGTCGCGGGCCATCCCGAGCCTCCTCCTGCCGTGTGTCCGTACGAGGACCGGCAGGCCGCCAAGGGACGACCCGGGGAGCGCCGTTGCTCGCGTGTACGGCTCAGAAACGGTATGCCGGGTCTATGTTACGAACCGGTCGATACAGTCACCACAGCAAAGGAGGTAAATGTGCGCGTTCAGTTTGTCAGCCCTGCGAGGCCGGACAGGCGATGCCGGGCGCGGGGCCGTGCAAGTCGAGCCGTCCGGCTCACCCGCGGAAGCGGGCGAGACCTGGACGATCGCGCCCGTAGGGATGGACCGGGCGAGCCTGTCAGGGGGCGGTGCCCCGTTGTGCTACAAAGACCTTCTATGAGTCCTTCACCGCTTCCGCCCGGCGGCTTCGCCGATCGGGGCGAGCCGCTGATCGAGCTCGTCGACGAGCGCGGCCACACCCTCGGCCCGATGCCCAAGCTGGCCGCGCACGAGCCGCCGGGCAAGCTCCACCGAGCCGTCTCGGTCTTCCTGGTGGACTCGCGGGGCCGGCTGCTCCTCCAGCGGCGCGCCAGCTCGAAGTACCACTCCGGCGGGCTGTGGAGCAACACCTGCTGCAGCCACCCGGCCCCGGGCGAGGACCCCGCCGACGCCTCCGCGCGGCGGGTCCACGAGGAGCTGGGCATCGACCCGGTCGAGCTGACCGAGGCCGGCACCACCGTCTACCACGTCACCGACCCGGTCTCCGGCCTGGTCGAGCGCGAGTGGAACCACCTGTTCGTGGGCTACGCCCTGCAGCCGCCCGATCCGGACCCGCTGGAGGTCGAGGACTGGGCCAGCGTGCCGCTCGACGAACTGGCCGGCATGGGCCCGGACGGCGCCTTCACCGCCTGGTTCCCGACCGTGCTCGACGCGGTGCTGCCGTCGCTCGGCGGCCTCACCGCCCAGCGCCCGCGGCGCTGACGCCGCAGCCGCACACGCCGGCGCGAGCCCCCGTCGCGCGGGAGGTCCCCGGGTCTCTCGATGACCGCGGCCGGTCACGCGCTGCGGTGAGCGATGGATCAGGACCGGAGCTCGAGGAGGGCGAAGGGCGCGTCGTCCAGCACCAGACGGAACTGGCCGGAGCCGACCAACCGGTTCACGACCGTGTGCCAGTCCGTGCCGCAGCAGTAGATGTGAGACTCGTTGATCACCACCACCTGCTGGGTGCCGGTCGCGCGCAGGGCCGCCAGTGCCGCCGGGTCGGCCCTGCCCTGGTTGAGCGGGGCAAGGGTGGCTGCCCGGGCGTTCAGCCATGATGTGGAGGACTGGTTGTAGGCGTTGAGGACCGGGCGCCCGGTCTGCGAAGCCAGGTAGGTCGAGGCCGCGTTCCATGGATAGGTCTGCCCGTAGACCGGCAGCCCCAGGAACGGCCGGGCACGGTCCCCCGCCGACTCCAGCGCGACCATCACCTGGTTCTCGGTATGCGCCGGCCGCAGCACCGTCCGGAAGATCCGGTAGTCGTTCAGCGTCCACATGGTGCCCAGCACCAGCGCCGCCGCCCCGATGGCAGCCAGTACCGACGGGCTGCTCCGGCGCGCGCCCGCGCGCCCGGAGCCGAGCGCCCACCGCGCGGCGGCGTCGACGGCGATCACCGCCAGCAGGATCAGCAGCAGCGCGGCCAGCACCAGCAGCCTGGCCGAGACGCGCTGGAGCCGCAGGAACGGCACCAGTTCGAAGATCCGCCGGTACGGGTCGGCGCCTGTGGGCAGTCCGGCGGCGCGCAGGGCACCCGCCAGCGCGTGGTCGGCCGCCGGGCCGAAGGTGAGGAACAGCACCGGAAGGACCATCGCGGCGTAGGCCGCCTCGCCGCGGCGGCGGGCCACCGCCACGACCAGCCCCGCCAGCGCCAGCAGCGCCACCGGCAGGCCGAGGTAGACCAGCCCCTCGCCCAGCTCGCCCGGGTCCTTGTGGATCAGCGTGAGCAGGCCGTTGGGCGCGTAGCGGAGCGCCTCGGCGTACTGGCCGTTCTCGCCGGCCACGCCGCCGCCGAAGACCCACCTGAAGGAGCCGATCACGTAGGCGTCGGCGGCCGCGACCGCACCGATCGCCAGCACCGCCGGCCCGAGCGGCACGGGGCCGCGCCGGAGCGCCGCCGCGGCCGCCCACCAGGCCACCAGGAAGGCGATCATGCCGCTGAGGTACAGCACGTGGTGGTACTCGCCCGAGAGCGCGACCGTCAGGGTGACTGCCGCCAGCCACGCGCCAGGCGCCAGCCAGCGCCCGCCTTGGCGGTGGCGTTCCAGCATCACCTCCAGCGCCCACGCCGCGGCGGGGAACGCCCACCACATCACCGCGTTGAAGTGCAGCGAGAGCTGGAACACGCGTCCTGGCACGAAGGCGTAGAGCAGCGCGCCGGCCAGCGCGAGCAACCCGAAGCGCGTGTGCCTGCGCAGGAACCCGAAGGCGCACAGCACCGTGGCCACCGAGGCCAGCAGCAGGGTCGAGTTGTAGGCGGCAACGAGCCCGGCGAACGGCAGGATCAGCGCCATGACCGGCGTCCACGGCACGTCCAGCGAGGTGGTGCGCAGCGGCTCCGGCCCGGCGGCGCCGCTGACCGGGTCGAGGAACGGCTCGCGCAGGTGCAGCACGTCGTCGATGACCACGCGGTTGACGTGCATCGTCTGGAGGGCGTCGGTGCCCGCGAAAGCGTCGCGCGGCGGGGCGCCCAGCTGCGCGGAGCCCGGCAGCATGACCGACCAGAGCTGCGTCATGTGCAGCGCCAGCGGCCAGGTGATCCACAGGCTGGCCACCGTGGCGGTGACCAGCGCGGCCAGCCACCAGGTCGCGAGGCGGCGCTTGGCGGGCGGTTCGGCTGGCGGCGACGGCTGCACGGGGAGCTGTCTGGTCTCGCCGGTGGTCGTGCTCTTCACACGCTCGGCTCCTGGTCAGGCGGAACCGCTGGGGCGGTCCCGGGTGGCCGGCGGGCGCGGGTCGGCTGGAGGAGCTGTTAGCATACGCCGGCAGCCGACACCCGCCGAAAGTCCTCATCCACGTGCAGATCCGAACTTCACGCGCTCTGGTTTCACGGTACAGCGGAGACGCGGCGCTCGTCGTGGCGGCCTCGATCGCGGCTGCCACCAGCTACTCCACTATCTACACGAACCTGAACATCTCGGTCATCGTCATCGGCTGCCTGGTGCTGGCGACGCTCACCGCGCTGCGGCTGGTGCCGCGGGCGCCGTCCAGGGCGTCGATCGTGGCGGCGCTGCTGATCGGCCTGATCCCCCAGGTGTGGCGGCCACCCATCGGCAACGTCGAGCTGGGCCGGCTGTTCCACCTGGCCACCGCGCTCGGCATGCTCGCGAGCGTGGTGCTGGTCGCGGCGGTGCTGGTGGCGCGCTGGCGGTGGAGGCTCGGCACGCTGGCGTTCGGCTCCATGGCGGCCGCCGTCGTGCTGATCGTGCAGGCCAGCGGCCACCCGGCGATCGACGTGTGGATCATCCTGCAGCAGTCGGCACGGGCGCTGCTGCACGGAGCGAACCCCTACGAGCTGTCGTTCTCCGGCGTCCCGGCCGGCCAGACGAACGACTGCTTCAACTACCTGCCCTTCACCTTCCTGGCGGCGGTGCCCGGGCGGGTCCTGCTCGGCGACGTCCGCTACGCCGAGCTGGCGGTGCTGCTCGGCGGGGTGGGCATGCTCGTCGCGGCGGTCCACCACCGGGCCGGAGGGCGGACGCCCCGGCCCGCCGGCGGGCCGGCCACGCTCGCCGTGCCGCTGGCGGTCATGGCCCTGTGCCTGCCGGGGACGCTGCGGGTGGCGCAGCAATCGTGGAACGAGAGCATGGTCCTCGGCTGCCTGGCGGCCGCGGTCGCGCTGGCCCTGTGGGGGCGCGCCTGGCTTGCGGTGGTGCCGCTGGGGCTGGCGCTGGCGACCAAGCAGCACGTGGTCCTGGTCCTGCCGCTGTGGGCGCTGTGGCGAGGCTTCGGGCCGCGGCGCGCTCTCGCCGCGGCGGGCCTTGGCGCGGCGATCTGCCTACCATGGGTGCTGGCCAGCCCGAACAGGTTCTACGGGTGCACGGTGCGGTTCTTCCTCGACCTTCCCGCACGCCAGGACTCGCTGTCGGTGTGGAAATTCATGCCGGGAGGCCTGCAGACGCTGGTGGTGCTCGCCCTCACCGCCGGCGGCTACGTGCTGGCGATCCGGCTCCTGGATCGCCCCGTGTCGAGCCTGGTGTTCGGGTCGGGCCTGCTGTTCGCCGCTTTCGACCTGGCCAATAAGCAGTCCTTCGAGAACCAGTGGCTGCTGGCCTGCCAGTTGCTGGTCCTCGGCCTGGCGTGCGGCGCCGCCGAGCGGGCTGGCGCCGAGCGGGCTGCCGCGCAGCGGGCGCCCGCCGCCGAACCGGCGCCGCCGGCCGATCCTCCGCGGCGCCCAGCGTTCCGTCACGAAGGAGCAGACGTTCCTTGATCCACACCGGACGCCCGAGCCGAACCGTGCCCCTGATCGCCATCGCCGGTGTGCTGACCCTCGCCCTGCTGGTGTTCCTGGGCGTGCGCGGACGCTTCGCCTTCGACCAGCAGCGCCACCTCGACGCCGCCCGCGCGGTCCTGCGGGCGCCCGACGCGGTCACCAGGATCCTGCCGCCGACCGCGGCGGGGCGTGCCCAGGGCATCAGCGGCGCGCTGCGGTTCCGCCCCCGCGGCCGGCTCTCGGTGCTGACCTTCCACGGCCTGCCGCCGACCGTCGGGCAGGAGCGCTACCTGGTCTTCCTGCAGAACTACGGCGGCTGGCTGCTGGCCGGCGCCGCCAGGCCGGACGCCCACGGCGACGCCGAGGTCCGCTTCGCGGCGGAGCCGCGGCCGATCACGATCTACGAGGTGGTGGTCACCCGCGACGTGGACGACGCCACCAGCCTGCCGCACGGCGCGCCGCTGCTGCACTGGTTCGGCACCCGGGTCGCGCCCCGTGGCGCGGTCCCCTTCGACTCCGATGGTCAACCGGAGGGGTCCCTCCAACCCAGAGTTGGCGCCCCGGCGGGCCGTCCCTGAGGCGCGTAGCCGCTCCGGCGCAGGTGGTGGACGGTGACGTCGGGCATCGACCGCGCGGGAGCCGAGCGGCGCAGCCAGCCGGAGGCGGGCTCGGCCGTCGCGCGCAGGAACCGCTCGGCCGGCCGGCGGCCAGGGTCGGCGATCAGGACCTGGCCGGAGCCGTCCACCAGCCGGGGCAGCAGCTCCAGGAGCTGGTCGACGTTTCGCGCCTCGTAGAGCACGTCGGCTGCCAGCACCAGGTCCCAGGGCGCCTCGGCGACCAGGGCCGCCGGCTCCGTCCATGAGCGCACCGCCGTCCGCAGGGCGGCGCCGTTGCGGCTGGCGTTGGCGGCGGCGAAGGCCACGGCGTCGGGCGCCCAGTCGGTGGCCAGCACGCTGGCGCCCTCCAGCGCCGCCGCGATGCTCGGCAGCCCGAGCCCGCAGCCCAGCTCGAGCACGCGCCGGCCAGCGGGATGGAGCCGGGCGGTGGCGCGGGCGAGCACGATCGCGCTCGGCCAGAGCTGCGCCCAGTACGGCAGGAACTCCTCCCGCTCGAACGCCTCCTCGTCCAGCAGCGCCTCGCTGTCGCGCGGGTGCACGACCCGCAGCCTGCGCCCTCCGACGGAGACGGCCTCAACCGCCAGGTCGCGCCACGGATCCCTCACGTCGGCCTGGCCGGCTCCGGGCATGTCCGCTTCCACTGGCGGCCATGCTACCGCCCGACCGCCTCCCGCCAGGAGACCCGGCGCGCCCCGTCCGGCACCGCCTCCATGACCGGGTAGTCGAAGACGTGGTTGATGCTGGTGTGCTGCAGCCCGATGTCGGTGCCGTAGACGTGGATGGAAATCGACAGTCCCTCGGCGCCGGCGTTGGCCACGCGATGGATGTCCTCGTCCGGCGGGACCAGGCGGCAGACCTGGCCCGGCGCGTACACCGACTCGCCGTCCGGCACCAGGAACGACACGTCCTGGAGCCGGTACAGGTGGTAGCGGGTCTCCAGCTCCCGGCCGCGCAGCACGCCCACCACGCACCAGCAGCGATGGTCGTGGATGGGCGTGGCCTGCCCGGGCTTCCACACCAGCGAGACGACCGAGTAGCTGCCCCGCGGGTGGACGTGGACCAGATGCTGGCGATAGTGCCCGGCCGCCGGCTCGCGGAAGCGGTCCGGAAGGAACGCCGGATATTCGAGCAGCTCGGCGAGCAGGTGGCCCGTCTCGTCGGCGATCACGTGCGGATCGTCCTTGGCCGCCACGAGCGCGTCCATCCGGTCGAGGAAATGAGCGAAATGAGATTCCGTCGTCATGGTGACCCCATGTCGGACGTTGGTCCGCTTGCTGTCACCCAGCGCGCGAGGTGACCACATAGCGTAGCAGGCGCGCAGGGCGGCGGAGTGTCTCCGCCAAGCCTCCAGAGAACCCGGAGGGCGACGATGCAAGCCAGTGACAGGGCAGTTACGCTTGCGGTTCAGGCGGAGGCTCTGTCAGGGGGAGGGGAACGTGTTCCAGGCCATCTGGATCGTCGTCGCGGGGCTCGTCATCGGCCTGATCGCCAAGGCGATCGTGCCTGGCAGGCAGAGCATCCCGCTGTGGCTCACCGTGATTCTCGGAATCCTGGGCGCGCTGATCGGCAACTTCATCGCAGCGGCCATCGGGGTGCGGCACACGGGCGGATTCGACTGGATCCGCCACATTCTCCAGGTCGGCGTCGCGGTCGCGCTGGTGGCCCTCGTGGCCCCGATGTGGATGTCGCGGGGCGGGCGGTCGGGTCGCGCCACCAGAGATCCACGAGCCATGTAGCCTCCAGGCTCCCCCGCACGACGGCGGTCGCGCTGGCCGCGGTCGCCGGTCGATGTCCGATCCGTTCAAGACCGCGCGGCCGGGCCGGGCTAGGCTGCGGCCATGTCCAAGATGCTCACTGCCAGCGCGCTGGCGGCGGCTGGACCTTCAACTGGCCGGTCTGGACACCGGTGGTCGAGCCCGAGTGGCGCGGCGCGATCACCGTGGAGATGCTGCTGCGCCTGCGCGCCTACGGTCGCCTGGCCGACTGACGCCGCGCTATTGCTGGCGGCGCGCGCCGCGCTCCTCGAGCTGGTCGGTCGAGGGCTGGCGCGCGCCACCAGCGTTCCGGGCCGGCGCCCGCCGCCGCTGCGGCGCCGTCGACCAGAGCGGCCACAGACGCCTCGCGGTGGCGGCGGGCACGCGGCCGCCGAGATGCATCGCCCGCCACACGCCGCGGTAGCCCGGCAGCAGGCCGGATACCAGCAGCAGGTGGCCCGCGACCAGGCCGATCAGCACCCAGGTGGCGAGCTCGTGGATCCGCAGGCTCCAGCCGAACACCGACGGCACGAACCGCTCGGGCATGCCCATCACGACCCCGGTGACGCCCAGCACCAGGAAGGCGAGCACCAGCAGCAGGTTGAACACGCGCTGCCCCGGATCGAAGTGGCCGCGGTGCAGGGCCGGCTCTGACCGGCCCGGCACCAGCGCCATGCGCGGGTACCCCGCGAGCCAGCGCAGGTCGAGCCGGCTGAAGCGGACCGAGTTGGCCACGAAGCGGCCGGCCGCCCGCCACCAGACGGCCGCGACCAGGACCGCGACGATCAGCAGGCCGTAGCCCACCAGGCGGTGCCAGGAGGCCGTCGGAACGTGGCCCCCGAGTGGCCGCGATAGGCCCGGATGGGCTTCGAGCAGCACCGCGATCCCGGTGTAGGCCAGGAACAGCGTGCTCAGATAGACGAGCGTGTGGAGCCAGCGCGCCCTGCGCCCGTTGCGCAGCACCGGTGTGCCGGCCGGCTCGTTCGCCCCGACGGAACGCTGCTGATCGATCACGGCTCGGGCTGCCTCCGGGTCGGACGTTGCCTGTCATGTGGGCAACCTCAGCCCATCCGCGCCGATTCCCCCGTGCTCGCTACCGCGGGCCCAGCCCCGGCGGGACCGTGGGGGCCCGGAGCCCCGTCACTGTTGGTAGCGCTCGACCGTGTTCGGGTCGCGGACGATGGCCTCGTCCGGGTCCTGGCCGTACTCGCGGCGGGCCCGCCGCTGGCGGAGCAGGTCCCAGCACTGGTCCAGCTGTACCTCGACGGACCGGAGCCGCTCGGTCTCGGTCGGCGAGAGGCCCTTGCCGACGTGGGTCTTCTCCAGCTCGTGCTCCTCGTCCACCAGCCGGTTGATCCGGGCCACGATCTCCTGGTCGTCCAAAACTGACCCCTTCTCGAATGGAAACCAGGTCAGAGTGTTCCACGCCTCGCCAAGCGGCGCCCGCCCGGGCGCGGCGGCGAGATGGACGAGCCCGAGGCGCTCGGCGCGCCCGGCGTCGCCTCCCGCGAGGCGACGCCACCCCGGCTTGGTGGGGCTACCGGCCCCTGGGGCGGGCTCCGGTGCCCTCGGACATGGCGCGCAGCCCGGCCGCGGCCGCGATCCGCTCCTCCGCGATGCGGTCGGCGACCTCCGCGCTCGGCCGGCTCTCCGCCTGCGCCCTCCGGAAGATCACCCCGAGCGCCTCGGCCACGCCGTGGACGCTGGCGGCCAGCCGCTCCGGCGAGTAGCCGAGCTCGCCGGCGCCGATCACCGCGTACGGCGCCGCCGAGTTGATCACGAAGTCCGGAGCGTAGAGGATCCCCCGCTCGAACAGCCTGCGGCCGTCCTGCGGCGTGGCGAGCTGGTTGTTGGCCCCACCGGCGACGATCCGGCAGCGCAGCCGCGGGATGGTGTGCTCGTTGAGCACCCCGCCGACCGCGTTGGGGCTGAAGACGTCGCACTCCACGTCGAACAGCCGCTCCGGGTCCTCGACGGTGATGCCCAGCTCGCCGGCGATCTCCTTGGCCCTGGCGGGGTCCGCGTCCGCGCCGGTGACGATGGCGCCGCCCCGCACCAGGAGCTGCGCGAGGTGGGCGCCGACCCCGCCCAGCCCCTGCACCGCCACGCGCCGGCTGTCCAGGTTGGGCGTGCCGGTCACGTGGCCGAGCGCCACCTGGATGCCGGCGAGCACGCCCTCGGCCGTCAGCGGGGTCGAGTCGCCGGTGCCGCCGTGGGTCTCGTCCAGCGCCCAGACGTAGTCGGTCTCGGCGGCGAGGTGGACCATGTCGCGGCTGGAGGTGCCGAGGTCAGGGCCGGTGCCGAAGCGCCCGGCGAGCAACTGTACGAAGCGGCCGAAGACCCGCAGGAGAGTCGGCTTGTCGGTGGCCACGGAAGGATCGTCTAGGACCACCGCCTTGCCGCCACCGCGAGGTATGTCCGTGTAGGCGAACTTGTAGGTCATGCCACTCGACAGGCGCAGCACGTCCTCGAGCGCCTCGTCCTCGCTCTGGTAGGCCTTGAAGCGCGTGCCGCCGCGGGCGGGGCCGAGGGTGGTGTCGTGGATGGCGATGATCGCTTTCATGCCGGTGGTGCGGTCGTAGCAGAACACCACCTGCTCGTGGCCGTGCTCGGCCATCCGCTCGAAGACGCCCATCGGAACCTCCCTCCCCCGCCGTTGGGGGATCAGTGCTGCCGTATGTCCAAAGTGTCCGGGCTTTGTGTGCTACCTGTCCATTCATTCCCCCGAAGACTGGACAGTCCTCCGATTGTTGCGCCAAATCCTGTACAGGATGTAGACGCCCGGGTATCGAGCGGCGATCGGGGCGGCTGCGCCGCGGTCGCCCGGGCCGGCCGGCGCGGGGCTCACTCGCCGGGCACGACCGCGTCGAGCAGGCTCGCGAAGGTGCTGGCGGCGCCGGGGCTGTAGCGGTCGTGCAGCCGGTGGAACAGGCGCGCGGCCTCCAGCGCCGGCCAGTCCGCCGGCAGGTAGTCGGCGGGCAGCAGCGGGTCCTCGCGGAGGATGTGCCGCCACTCGGTGATCAGCGAGATCTGCGTGGCCAGGTCGCAGGCGAGCGCCGGGACCTGGTGGGCGCGCCAGCGGGCCGTGAAGGCGCCATAGCGGCCGCGCAGGTCGTCGAGGTCCCAGGCCCGCTCGACCAGCTCGGCGACATCGGTCGGCGCCAGCGCGCGGGCGGCGAAGACGTCCACGTGCTTCTCCAGGCCCAGGTCGGCGATCAGCCGCCCCACCTCGGCCCTGCCTGGCGCCAGCCACAGGCCGTCACGCAGCAGGCCGAAGCCGTTCCAGGCCAGCCGGGCCCGCAGCCGGTGCCGCTCGTCGCGGCGGGACTCGGGGATCGAGAACGACAGCAGCGTCCACCTGCCGTCCCAGTGCTGGCGGACCGGCGCCGGCGCGAAGATGCGCTCGCGCCCCTCCAGGAGCAGCGCGCGCGAGTCGCGCGTCAGCATGAAGTAGGCGCGGCGGCCGTGCTGCTGCCGGTCGAGCAGGCCGCGGCGGACCATGCGGGTGAGCGTCGACCGCGCGGCCTGCTCGGAGACGCCCAGGCGCTCCAGCACCGCGATGAAGGTGCCGGCGCCCACCGCCAGGCCCTCGCGGTCCAGCAGGTGGCGGCCGAGCACGGTCAGCAGCAGCGCCTGCGGCCGGAAGCTGACCGGCCGGGCTCCAGCGGCGCTGCCGGGCCCGGCCGCCGCGGCAGCCGTCGCCGAGCCAGGGGTCACGGTGGACTCGGCCTCGACTGCCGCAGGTCTCGCACGCGCCGTGCCTTCTGCTGGGTCCGCTCCAGGATGCCGTGCTCCAGGACCTCGATGACCGGCCGCAGCTCGCAGCGCGAGACGACCTCGCTCTCCACGCGCTTGGCCACGATCTCGTGGTCGCCGGGAGGGACGCCCTGGCGGCACTCGACCCGCAGGGTGAGCACGTCCATCTCGCGCTCGGTGGTGAGCACGATCTCGAACTCCTCGCCGACCTCGTGCACGCGCCGGACGGCGTCCTCCAGCGCGCTGGGGAACAGGGTCACGCCACGCACGTTCAGCATGTCGTCGGCGCGACCGGCGAAGCCGCCGAGGGCCCTGGTCGAGGTGCGCCCGCAGGCGCACGGCTCGCGGGTCAGGCGGGTCATATCGCCGACCAGGAAGCGGAGCTGCGGGGAGGCCTCGGAGCACAGGTTGGTGACCACCGACAGCCCTGGCCGCCCGTCCGGCACCGGCTCGAGGGTGACCGGGTCGACCACCTCCCAGAGATGGGTGTCGTCCATCACGTGCATGCTCGGCTGCTCGTCCTTGGCGGCCGCGACCGCCTCGCAGGTGTGGGCGCCGGCGGTCGGCGCCGCCTCGGTGCAGCCGTAGAACTCGTGGAGGTCGGCCCCCCAGGTCTCCTCCAGGCGCTGCCTGGTCGACGGCACGCTGATACCCGGCTCGCCGGCGCAGAACAGCACGCGGACCGAGCTGGAGCGCGGGTCCAGCTCCAGTTCCCGCATGACGGCCGCCAGGTACAGGGCGTACGAGGGCGTGCAGGCGAGGACGGTCGGGCGCAGGTCGCCGATCTGGCGGGCCCGCGCCCGCGTGTCGAGACCACCGGCGGTCAGGATCGGGATGCCCATCAGGTTCAGCGCGTAGTGGACGCCCCAGAGCCAGACGTGCGGTCCGTAGCCGAACGCCAGCATGGCGCTGTCGCGGCCGGGCCGCAGCCCCATCGCCCAGAGGGCCCGCGCGTCCAGCCACGACCACACGGTCCGGTCGAAGCTCGTGTAGCGGAAGACCCGCGCCCGGCCGGTGGTGCCCGATGACATGAACGTCTGCCAGCCACGCTCGCGCCACAGGCGGTCGTCCACCGAGGTGTAGGTCCCCCATGGGGGGCTCGACTCCAGGTCGGCGGCCATCTCCTGCCTGGTCGTGATGGGGATGCGGCGCAGGTCGTCCAGCGAGCGGACGTCGCCGGGCTCCAGCCCGGCCTGTTCGAAGCGCCGGCGGTAGAAGGGGATGCGGGCGTGGGCGAAACGGACCGCGGCCGGCAGCTTCTCGCTCTGGATCTGACGCAGCTCGTCCCGGGACGCCGTCTCCAGCCCGGGCGCCCAGTACGCCGCCGAGCCCGGCCGGTCGGGGTTGCGGACGTGCCTCCAGACGGCCTCCCGCCATGCGTCGTGCTGCTCGTAGCCGGTGGTGCCTCGTGTCACTGTCTCCGCCCGCTCCGAGCCCTGCCGGCCGGCCCGCCCGGCCGCTGCGACAACGGGGCGAGGCGGCCGCCCTCCGGGGCGAGGCGGCCGCCCTCCGGACCAAGGGCGGCCGCCTGCCCCACCCGGCCGCGGCCGTCCGCCAAGTGCAGCGACCAGGGTGCTGGCGCCATCACGTTTCGCTGATGCGCTTGGGGCCATGCGGGGAGGAACGAGGTATCCAGGCGCGCGGTGGGCCGTGCGCGGCCGGGCCGGCGGGCGATGGCCACGCAAATGCCGCGCCCGCCCTCGGTCACGACCGCTACGTGGTCCGCCATCAGTCCTCCCCCGTCCGCACGGGCCAGGCCTGACCGCGTGGCGCGGGCTCTCTGGTGTTCACGCGCCGCGCGGGGCCACGCAAAGTTAGGCGGAATTCATACCGATCGTCAATCCCTTGCCCAGTGTCGGCTGGTCGCCGGCCATACGATTCGGCCGGTCACCGGCCCTACGATATGACCCGGAGGAAGCGGCGCGACCACGGAGCGAGCCATGGAGCGAACCCACAACTACCAGGTCGAGGTCGCCTGGACCGGCAACCGGGGGCAGGGGACCTCGAGCCACCGCGCCTACGACCGGACCAACGAGGTCCGTGGCCAGGACAAACCATCGATCCCGGGCTCCTCCGACCCCGCCTTTCGCGGCGTCCCGGAGCGCTGGAACCCCGAGGAGCTGCTGGTCGCCGCGCTCTCCCAGTGCCACATGCTGTGGTACCTGCACCTGGCGGCGGTGGCCGGCGTGATCGTGGTCGCCTACGCCGACGCGGCCGAGGGCACCATGGTGGAGCGCAGCGACGGCGGCGGCCACTTCACCGAGGTCATCCTGCGGCCGGTCGTGACCGTCGCCAGCGAAGACATGGCCGACAAGGCCGCCGGTCTCCACGGTCGAGCCCACGAGCTGTGCTTCATCGCCAACTCGGTCAACTTCCCCGTGCGCCACCAGCCGACCACCACCGTGGCGTGACCCGCCGGGATCCGCGAACGAGCCGCGCGGCCACTGTGGCAAGATGGGCGCATGTCCGAAGACCAATCCCAGCAGCGGCAGCCCGAGATCATCATGGTGCCGCGGCGGCCCGCGGGAGAGCAGCAGCCCGTTCAGCCGGCGCAGCCGGCGGAGACCGAGACGGTCTCCAGCCCGGCCAAGGTCATGCGCATCGGCTCCATGGTCCGCCAGCTCCTCGAAGAGGTCCGGCACGCGCCGCTCGACGAGGCCGGGCGGACCCGCCTGCGTGAGATCCTCGACATCTCGATCCAGGAGCTGGCCGGCAGCCTCTCGCCCGACCTTGCGGCCGAGCTGGACCGGATCACGCTGCCGCTGGAGCAGGAGACGCCGAGCGAGGCCGAGCTACGGGTCGCCCAGGCCCAGCTCGTCGGCTGGCTCGAAGGCCTCTTCCACGGGATCCAGGCCACCCTGTTCGCCCAGCAGATGGCCGCGCGCAACCAGCTCGCCGAGATGCGCGGCCGGGGCCTGCCCGGCCAGGCTCCCGGCGGGCCCGCCCGCCCCGGCGAAGAGGACCGTTCGTTCGGCGGCACGTACCTCTAACCACCGGACGCCGGCAGCCCGCTCATCCTCTGGGTCGTTGGCTCACAGCGTCGGGATGCGGGGGCGGTAGCGGTCGGCGAGGGTGGTGTTGCGGGCGTCGCCGCCGGGGGTGTTGGCGCTGCGCCAGAGGGGGAGGTCGACGCCGGCGGTGGAGGCCCGGTCGACGAGGCGAGCCAGGACCAGGTTCCACACGTAGACCGAGGCCAGCGACGACAGCGGCGCGGTCGAGGCGCCGTCGCGGCGGTAGGCGGCGTCGCCCGGCGGCACGAGGGTGTCGATCACCAGGTCGGCGACCTCGTCGAGCTTGACCCCGGCCCTGGCGGGCGCCTGGCGCAGGTGCGGGATCGAGGTGACCGCCACGACGCCCACGCCACCCTCACGCAGGCACTGCGCCAGCTCGACCGGCACCGGGTTGACGCCCGAGCTGGAGAAGACGAAGGCCAGCTCCCCGGGTCGGGCGTTGGCCTGCGCGGCCAGCACGGCCGCGAGCCCCTTGGTGCGCTCCAGCAGGCTGGAGGCGAACCCGCCCGACAGCGGCAGCAGGCCAGGGTGGAACACGGGCTTGACGCAGGCCAGCCCTCCGGCCCTGTAGAAGGTCTCCATCACCAGCGCCAGCGAGTGCCCGGTGCCGGCCGCCAGCAGCACGCCCCCGCCGCGGATGACCTCGAGCGCGCGGTCGGCGACCTCGTCGAGCACGGCCGCGTTGTGCTTCTCGACCCGCTCCAGATGGGCTCGCATGCTCGCCCCGAAGCCGTCGTCGGCTCCTGCCCCAGCACTCATCGGCGACCTCCTCGTCGGTGGCAGCTTGGCAGATGCGAGGGCCCGGCGGGGTGTCCCGCAGGGTCCTCCCCCCCGCTCGGTGGAGCTATCCGGCGTGGCCGTTGCCGAGGCCCGCGGTGCGGCTGGTAGGCGCTGCGGATGATCTCGCCGCTGACTTCCCAGCCCGACGGCGAGCTGAAGCGCTGCGGGTCCGCCACCGGTCCATGGAAACTGTTGGGCGCGTACACGGGCTGGTCGCCCTTGTGGCGGTAGCGCATCTGCCCGTCCTTGTTGTAGCTGTGCACGGGCGTTTTCGGCGTGTTTTCGGCGCGTTGACGGGAAGTTGCAGGTAATTTGCGCCGATGCGGTACCGGTGGGTGTAGACCGCCCTTGTGTTCCCACTTGGGCGCGGCGGTACCTATCATCGGAACATGCGCGCTCCCAGCCACCCAGCCGAGCCGGCCTCGACGAGCCCCTTCCGCATCGTCCACCTGGTCCCGCACACGCACTGGGACCGCGAGTGGTACGAGCCCTTCCAGCGGTTCCGCATGCGCCTGGTGGACCTGCTCGACCACGTGCTCGAACGTGCCGAGGCCGACCCCGCCTACCGGTTCACCATGGACGGGCAGATGGCCGCCATCGAGGACTACCTGGAGATCCGGCCGGAAGCGGCGCATCGCGTCCGCGCCCTGGTCGAGGCGGGCCAGCTGGCCATCGGCCCCTGGCAGATCCTTTCCGACGAGTTCCTTGTCTCGGGCGAGACCCTGGTGCGCAACCTGGAGCGCGGTCTCGCCACGGCCGCGCGCCTCGGCGGGGCGATGCGGGTCGGCTACCTGCCCGACGAGTTCGGCCACGCGGCCCAGATGCCGCAGATCTTGCGCCGGGCGGGCTTCGAGCACGCGGTCGTGTGGCGCGGCGTGCCCTCGGCCGTGGCCTACCACGCCTTCCTGTGGTCGGCGCCCGACGGCTCCACCGTCCGCGCCGAGTACCTGGCGCAGGGCTACCAGAACGCCGCGCTGCTGCTGGAGCTGCCGGAGCGCCTGACCGACCGGGTGCGGCAGCTCGACGAGCGCATGCGGCCATATCTCGCCGATGGGGAAGGCCTGCTGGCCATGTACGGCGAGGACCACTCGCGGCCGCGGTCGGACCTGATGGACGTGCTCACCGCCATCAACGCGGCCCAGGACCGGTACCGGATCAGGACCGCCACGCTGGCGAGCTACATCGGCGAGGTCGGCGGCCAGCTCGACGGCCTGCCGTCGTGGCGGGGCGAGCTGCGCTCCAGCGCTCGAGCCAACGTGCTGATGGGCGTGCTGTCGGCCAGGATCGAGCTGAAGGCCGCGCTCGGCCGCGCCGAGCGGCTCCTGGAGCGCTACGCCGAGCCGCTCCACGCGCTCCACTGCCGCGACTGGCCCGCGCGCTTCCTCGAGCTGGGATGGAACAAGGTGATCGACAGCTCCGGGCACGACTCCATCACCGGCTGCGGCGCGGACCCCGTCGCGCAGCAGGTCGCTGCACGGCTGGCCGAGGCGGAGCAGATCGGTTCCGGCCTGCGCGACCGGGCCGCGGCGGAGGTCGCCCTGCGGGTGCCGGCCGCCGCGGTGGCGGTCCTGAGCCCCACGCCGGAGGCCCGCGAGGGTCTGGTCGAGCTCGACCTCGAGGTCCCCGACGACTGGGACGAGGTCGCCCTGGAGCTGCCGGACGGGCGACTGCTGGCCACCCAGGAGCTCAGCCGCCGCGTCCCTATCCGGTACGGCTTCCAGGCGCTTCCAGAGCCGACGCGCCTGGAGACCGAGCTGCCACCGCGGCGCCGCCTGGTCGCCAGCGTGCCGGTGCCACCGCTCGGCTGGACCGCGGCCCTGCCCCGGCCCGGTCGCGGCGAGCCGCCGGCCACGGGCCCGGTCACGCTGGAGGGCCCCCGCGTCGCCAACGGTCTGGTGGAGGTCCAGGTCCGGCCGGACGGGCGCCTGCGCATCAGCGACGGCGGCGCGATCCTCGACGGGGTCGCCGGGCTGGTGGACGGCGGCGATGCCGGCGACAGCTACACCTACGCCCCGCCAGCGACCGACCTGGAGGTCGCCGAGCCCGAGACGGTCGCGGTGACCCCGACGGCCACCGGACCGCTTCGCGCCGCTGTCGAGGTGGTGCGCACCTACCGCTGGCCGCGCGGTCTGCACGGCACCGGCGGCGCGGCGCGCTCCGCCGAGCTGGTGCAGGTGCCCGTGACCACCACGGTGGAGCTGCGGGCTGGCGAGCCGTTCGTCCGGCTGCGAGTGTCGTTCGACAATCCCTGCGCGCAGCACCGGGTCCGCCTGCACGTGCCGCTGGCCACCACCGCCGGCGCGTCGGCGGCCGAGGGCCAGTTCGCGGTGGTGGAGCGGGGCCTGGTCGCCGAGGGTGGGCGCGGCGAGGTGCCGCTGCCAACCTTCCCCGCGCGCGGCTTCGTGGCCGCCGGCGGCGCCGCCGTGCTGCTCCATCACGTGACCGAGTACGAGCTGGTCCATGGGGGGAGCGAGCTGGCCCTCACCCTGCTCCGCTCGGTGGGGCTCATCAGCCGCAACACCAACCCCTACAGGGTGGAGCCGGCCGGCCCTGAGGTCGAGATCCCCGGCGCGCAGGGCATCGGGCCCGTCTCGGCCACCATGGCGGTGCTGCCCTTCCAGGGCACCTGGGCCGACGCCGGGGTCGCGGCGCAGGCGGAGCGGTACCGGCATGACCTCGTCGCCGCCCAGGGCCGAGGGCCGGAGGGGCCGCTGAATGCGGCCGCCGGGCTGCGGATCGCCTCCGACGGCGGCACGGTCCTGTCGTCGTTGCGCCGCCGCGGAGGCTGGCTGGAGCTGCGGGTGGTCCGCGAGCACCCCGGCCCCGGCCCCGCCACCATCAGCGGCCCGTTCGGCCGTGCCCGCGCCTGCGACCTCCTCGGCCGCGCGGGCCCATCCCTGCCCACCGCCGGCGGTACGCTCCACCTCGACCTCCGTCCCTGGGAGATCCGCACGATTCAGCTCCGCTGAGGGCCCGCGGCCAACCGCCTCCGGGCATCCGGTCAGCGCGGGGAGATTCGCACCTGGCCGGCGGCGGCTCGGGCGAGGATGTGGCGCTCCCACTCTGTCCATCGGTCCCCCTATCCTGTCCATGGCCATGCCGGTTCGATCCGTCGAAGACTACGCCCATGTCAGACATAGCTGATAGTTCAAACATGATTCCCAGGAACGACTATCGGGAGCGCGCCCCGGCGGCGGCGCTCGATCGTCACGTCGCCTGCGTCTGGGTGCAGCGGATCGGCCCCGGCACCGCTCCGCTGGTCCACCGGATCGTTCCGGACGGCTGCGTGGACATCGTCTGGATGGAGGCCGGCCTGCACGTCGCCGGCCCGGACACCGGCCCGGTGCTGGCCCCGCTGGCCCCCGGCTCGCTGGTGGTCGGCATCCGCTTCCGGCCAGGCCTGGCGCCCACCATGCTCGGGCTGCCCGCGGCCGAGCTGATCGACGACCGCGTCGACCTCGACTTGATCTGGGGACGTGCCACCGAGCGTCTGGCGGAGCGTCTGAGCGACGCGGCCGGCCCCGACGCCGCCATGCGGGTGCTCGAACGCGAGCTGGTCGAGCGCCTCCCCGCCGCGACGCCGGTCGACCCGCTCGCCGAGGCGGTGGTGGCTGAGCTGCGCGCCGGGCCCGCAACCCCGGTGGTCGCCAAGCTCGCCGCCGCGCTCGGCACCAGCGAGCGCCAGCTCCACCGCCACTGCCTCAGCGCCTTCGGCTACGGGCCGAAGACGCTCGACCGCGTGCTCCGCTTCCAGCGCTTCCTCGCGATGGCGCGGTCGCCGGCGGCGCGCGGCCACAGCGGGCTGGCCCAGCTGGCCGCCGACGCCGGCTACGCCGACCAGGCGCACCTCGCCCGCGAGTGCCGCATCCTCGGCGGTCTCCCGCCGCGGCGCCTGCTCGGCTGACGTCCAACACCGGCCGCAAGCGTTTGCGGGCGGTTCCCGCCGGTCAGACCGTTGCCATCGGCTGGTCGGCCCGGCCCGGCCACGGGCTCGGGCGGGCCGTCGCATTTTTGACATACGAGAGGGGCCGGCACTACGTTTCACTTGCTGATCGTTGACTCGAAGCGTTTGTGGTCTTCGGCAGCATTTTCCCCCATACCGGTCCCATCTGGAGGAACCACCACATGTGCCGGCTCCTGGCCTTTGCATCCATACCCCCAACCACTCCGCAGGAGCTGGTCGGCGACGACCTGACGTCGTTCGTGTCGCTCTCCCAGAAGCACGGCGACGGGTGGGGCATGGCCTGGCACGAGGATGACGGCGAGCTGAACGTCGCCAAGGACGTGGAGCCGGCACACGCCAGCGACCTGCTCGACAAGCTCGCGAGGACGACCGAGACCCGGGCCATGGTGCTGCACCTGCGCAGGGCCAGCCCGGGCCTGAGCATCGCTCTGGAGAACACCCACCCGTTCACGGCCGGACGGCTGGCCTTCGCGCACAACGGCTGGATCCGGCCGATCCCGGAGCTCGAGGACCTGCTCGACCCGGAGGTCCGCCACAGCCTGCGGGGCACCACCGACTCCGAGCGCTACTTCCACCTCCTGCTGGCAGCCGTGGAGCGGACCGGCGACGTCGAGCGGGCGCTGCCGCCGCTGCTGGAGCGGCTCCGCGGGGAGTTCCGGTACAACGCCCTGAACTTCGTCCTGCTCACCGAGCGGCGCCTCTACGCGGTCTGCGACTACAGCGTCGAAGCGGTCATCCGCCGCGGGGACCCCGAGTACTACACCCTCGGCTACAAGGTCGCCGCCGGCTCCGTGGTGGTGAGCTCTTCGGGCTGCTGGGGCGACCGGCCGGCCTGGAGGACTCTGGTCAACCACCAGGCGCTGGTGGTCGACCGGAGCAGCCTCCAGACCGCTGTGCTGGACCTGCGCTGAGCCAGCGCCTCAGCGATACCCGCCCCAGCTCCGCTGTGCCATCCTGCCGCCGTCCGGTGCCACCACGGGCGACCCGGTCTGCGGCAGGGCCTCGGACTGCACGATCAGGCTGGCGGGCAGCAGCACCAGCGCGGCCACGCCACCGTGACGGGAACGGCGGAGCTGGACCTTGATCCCGTGGCGCGCGGCGAGCTGGCCCACCACGAAGAAACCGAGCATCTTCGCGCGCGCAAGGTCGACGTCCTCCGGCGGCCCGGACAGCCGGGAATTGACGTCGGCGAACTGCTCGTCGCTCATGCCGATGCCCTGGTCCTCGATCTCGAGCAGGTAGGTCGTCGGCAGGGCCTGGCCCGCGACCAGGGCCTTGGTGTCCGGCGCCGAGAAGGACAGGGCGTTCTCCAGCAGCTCCGCCAGCAGGCGGACCACATCGGAAGCGGCGTGGCCGGCCACCAGCGTCGTCTGGATCGGCATGGTGGCGACGCGCCCGTGCTCCCTGACCTCGTCGACCGCTGCCATGACCACGTCGCCGACGCCGACCGGGCCGCGCCATCGTCGCGCCGGCTCGGCACCGGAGAGCACGATCAGGTTCTCGGCGTTGCGCCGCATCCGGCCGGCGAGGTGGTCGAGCTCCGACAGCTCCACCATGGCCTCGCGGATGTTGCGCGCCCCGAGGTCGCCGATCAGCTCGAGCTGCCGCTCGACCAGGCTCTGTGAGCGCCGCGCCAGGTTCAGGAACATATCGCCGACGCTGCGGCGCAGGGCCGCCTCCCTGCCGGCGACCTGCACCGCGACCTGGTGGACGAAACTGAAGGCCTCGCCGAGCTGGCCGATCTCGTCCCTGGCGTGGGCCTCGATCGGGGTCGCCGACTCCGCGTTCAGGTCGACGCTGTCGCCTTCGCGCAAGCGGCTCACCACTCCCGGCAGCTTGCGCTCGGCGACGTCGTGGGCCACGTCCTTGAGGCGACCCAGGCGGCGGATCAGCGACCCCGCCGTCGCCAGCGACACGCTCACGGCCAGCACCAGCGCGGCGAGCAGCAGCAGGGTGTAGAGCAGGGCGCGATGGTCGGCGGCGGACTTCATGGAGGCGCTGGTGGCCACGACGTCGGTGCTGAGACGCTGCTCGACGCCGCGGAGCCGGTCCAGCTCGACGCTGCTCGTCTGGAACCAGGTGGCCGCGTCGCCCGGCACGGGACCCTGGCCGCCGGTCTCGACCGCCCCGTGGCGCATGTGTTCGACGCGCTCGATCTCGGGGCCCTGGACCGCCCGCCGGTAGATTTCGAGCTGCTGGGGCGTGGCGGCGCTCTCGAACTGCGCCACGTAGATGACTTCGACGGCCGCCAGGGAGGTCAGCTTGCCGTACTGCCCTTTTGCAAACGCGTGCCTGGAGAAGACGTCGGCCAGCAGCCCGCGCTGGTGGTCGGCGAATTCCTTGGCCCGCCCCAGCGCCACCGATGCGCGCACGGCCTCGATAAGGCGCTCGTTGTTGCTGCCCGGCGCAATCTCGGTATTGATATCGAGCAGGTCGTTGATGGTGTCGGTGTACTGCTCGATCGCTTCCGGGGGATCCTGGATGGGGCCGTGGTTCTCGTTGACGTCGAGCTCGCCCTCGATCTCGCCCTCCTCGATCTCGGGCTCCACCGCCTCGTTCCGGTGGATCGGGCCGGCGTCGATGGCGGCGCGCTGGGTCTGCAGCTTGTTGAGCTCCCGCAGGCCGTAGCCGACGCGTTCCCTGAGCGCCGGGTCGCCACCCAGGTCCAGCCGGGCGGCCGCGGCGCGGTAGGTCGCGGCGACCTGGTCCACGGCGCGGCGCTCCCGGTCCAGCTGCGCCGGCGAGGCGCTGCGCCCGCCGGCCACGTAGCTCGACGAGAGGCTCCGCTCAGCTTGGAGTTCGTGGATCAGCGGCGCGAGCTTGCCCGCGAAACGGGCGCGTTCGTTGACCCGCGCGGCCTTGTCGCTCTCGACGAGGCTGGAGCGGATGACGACGGCGGCAAGGACCATGAGGGCGAGCAGCGGGCCGACGAGGGTGACGATGAGTTTGGAGCGAAGTGGCGCATTTCGCAGCATTTGCCATCTCTTGTTCAGCGCCGAATGCACGGCGTAGCGGCGGGTTCCGCGGATTCCGTCGAAGGCCCCCCTTTGCGAACATGCGGGAACGGTGCATACCGCGTCGGCCGGCTACACTACGAGAAGAATCTATTTCGCGCACAGATTGGCGGATCAGCACCAATCCGGTCACCCGGTTGCTTGGTCCTGATCCGCCAGGCCCTGCCGGATCCGCTTGCCAGCGCGGGCCGCCGTACCGCTCGGGGGAGGGTGCGAACGGCTCGCGGAGACGGATGGGCGGTTACGCGGCGCAGATGGTCTCGACCGGGGGCGATGTGATGGCGGAGTCGGCGGGGGTCGCCGTGAGGGCGAACTCATCGCGGTCGGCTGGAACCACCTGATCGCGTCGGATGGCGGTCGCCTCTGGACGGGGACGGGTGTCATCGCCGAGTCCCGGGACGACGTGATAGTGCAGGAGCACCATGGTGCGACCACCTCCTCGAGGTCTCGAGGGAGAGCCCGGTTGGCTCACACGAGAGATATGATACCCATCAATATCTGATGCATCAACTTTCTACTCATGAGTTGTTGACGTGGCACCTATCGGACTACTATCCATGTGAATGTGTGCTCGTTCGAGCCACCCCGTCCACGAAGTCCCGAGGTGAGATCGGTGCCGGGCCAGACAAGGACCAAGCAGCAGTTGGCTGCTGAGGTCATGGCTTCCATCATCCGGCTGAACAAAGAGCGGATCCGCGCCAACGGCGCGTACCTGCGTCCCCATGACCTGACCACCCAGCAGGTCTGGCTGCTGGCCGAGCTGCCCAAGGAGGGCGGCGCGCCGATCGGCTCGCTCGCCGACGTGATGCAGTGCCACAGCTCCAACGTGACCGGCATGGTCGACCGCCTCGAAAACCGGGGCCTGGTCACCAGGCAGTCGGACCCCGGCGACCGGCGGGTCAAGCTGGTCGCCCTGACCCCGACCGGTCAGGCGCTGCGCGGCAAGCTGATGGAGATCGCCCGCCGCCCGCCGGAGGCCCTGATCGAACGGCTCGACGCCGAGCAGCTCCAGACCCTCTGCGAGCTGCTGGGCAAGGCGTGCGCCGGCCTCGAATCGCCCCCGGCGGAGGCGTCCGCGAAGCCCCAGAAGGGTGCGCCGGCCGATCGGCACCCGTCGGGGGAACCCGGCGGTGGCGCCCCGGCCGATCGGCAGCTCAAAGCCTGATCTGCGGGTACAGCGGGTGTGCCGCCAGCAGGTCGGCGACGCGCTTGCGGGCGCCATCCCTGACCGGCTCGGCAAGCTGGAAGCGCGCCTTCGACGACGGGTCCGCTTCGGTCGCTCGGAGCACGCCATGGACGATCGAGGCGATCTCGCGCATCTCCGGCTGTCCCATCCCCAGTGTGGTCGCCGCCGGCGTGCCCACCCGGACGCCGCTGGTGTACCAGGCGCCGTTGGGGTCGAAAGGGATCACGTTGCGGTTGACGGTGACCCCCGCTTCGCGCAGGGCCGATTCGGCCTGCCGGCCGGTGAGGCCGAACGGGCGCACGTCCATGAGCAGCAGGTGGTTGTCGGTGCCGCCGGTGACCACGGTCGTCCCCTCCGACTGGAGCGCGTCGGCCAGGGTGGCCGCGTTGTCGACCACCTGGCGGGCGTAGGCCGCGAACTCCGGGCGTGACGCCTCGGTCAGCGCGACCGCCTTGGCGGCCATGACGTGCGGCAGCGGGCCGCCCAGCACCAGCGGGCAGCCACGGTCCACGACGGGGCCGAGCCGCTCCTCGCACAGCACCATGCCGCCGCGCGGCCCCCGCAGGGTCTTGTGCGTGGTGGTGGTGACGATGTGCGCGTGCCGTACGGGGTCGAAGTCGCCGGTGAAGACCTTGCCGGCCACCAGCCCGGCGAAGTGCGCCATGTCGACCATGAAGGTGGCGCCGACCTCGTCGGCGATCTCACGGAAGACCCGGAAGTTGATCTGGCGCGGGTAGGAGCTGTACCCGGCGAGCAGTACCAGCGGACGGACCTGGAGCGCCCGCTCCCGCACCTGGTCGTAGTCGATGCGGTTGGTCTGGGGGTCGACCGAGTAGTGCGACAGGTCGAACAGCTTGCCGGAGATGTTGGGGCGGAAGCCGTGGGTCAGGTGTCCGCCGGCGTCCAGCGCCATGCCGAGCATCCGCTGGTTGCCGAATTCGCGCCGCAGGCCGGCCCATTCCTCCTCGGAGAGGGAGAGCAGGTCCTTGCGTCCGAGCCGCTCCAGCGCCGGGCCCTCGATCCGGTCGGTCAGGATCGACCAGAAGGCCACCAGGTTGGCGTCGATCCCGCTGTGCGGCTGGATGTAAGCGTGGTCGCTGGCGAAGAGCGCCTTGGCCAGCTCGTCGGCACGGCTCTCGATGGCGTCGACGTTCTCGCAGCCCGCGTAGAAGCGGTGCCCGGGAGCGCCCTCCGCGTACTTGTCGCTGAGCCAGTTGCCCATCGCCAGCAGCACCGCCGGGGAGGCGTAGTTCTCGCTGGCGATCAGCTTCAGGTGGGAGCGCTGGTCGGCCAGCTCCGCCTCGATCGAGGCGGCGACCTCCGGCGCGACCGCCGAGACCACGTCGAGCACTGCCGCGTAGGCGACGGTCTCGGGGCTGAGCCGGTCCCGCGGCGCCTGGACGCCGAGGCTGCCGAGGTAGGAGGCGAGCCTGGAAGCGGGGGATGTGGAAGCTGTTGAGGTCATGAGCGGTCACGCGTCCTTCGGTCGGTCGTCGCTGACACCGCCACCGGCGGCTGGCCATCCGGCGTGATCCTAGTCCTCAAACAGAGCGCCGGACACGTGTCGGTGTCGCGCCTCGACCGGCCTGCTCACGGTCGAGTACCGACGCCTGACCGGCCGCAGCGGCCGCGGCGCCGGGCGGCCGGCCAAGCTGTACCGCGTCACCGAGCGGCGCCTGGCCGTGTCCCTACCGGCCAGCCGCTACACACGCTGGCGCAGGCCGCGCTGGAGGAGCTGGGCTACGAGCCCGTCCGCATCGCGACAGGCTGAGGCCGTGCGCCGCGCCCGACCCCGGCTCCGCACGCGCCGCCTCGGGACGGCGCCCGAGTGGCTGACCCCCTGGCCTTCTCATACTCTTGGATCCGGGCCGGCCGGGCGGGCGGGTGGGAGCGAAGGAGCGTGGCGGTCGAATTGAGCAACCAGGAGAGCAACCAGCCGGCGATGACGCCGGCGGGGCGGCTGCTGGCCGCGTGCCGGCGCCAGCCGGTCGACTGCACGCCGGTGTGGTTCATGCGCCAGGCCGGCCGCTGCCTGGCGGACTACCGCAAGCTGCGGGAGCGCTACGACATCCTCACGCTGACCCGCACCCCGGACCTGTGCGCGCAGGTCACCCGCATGCCGGTCGACGTGCTCGGGGTCGACGGCGCGGTGCTGTACGCCGACATCATGCTGCCGCTATACGGCATGGGCGTCCCGTTCTCGATCGACCCGGGCGTCGGCCCGATCGTCCACGCGCCCGTCCGCGACCGGGCGGCGGTCGAGGCGCTGCGGATCGTCGAGGCCGAGTCGGCCACCCCCGAGCTGTTCGAGACCATCCGGCTGCTGCGCGGCGACCTCGGCGACCAGGCCGCGCTGATCGGCTTCGCGGGCGCGCCGTACACGGTCGCCTCCTATCTGATCGAGGGGCGGCCCTCGCGCGACCACGCCCGCGCCAAGAGCCTGCTGTACGGCGATCCCGCCCTGTGGCACCGCCTGATGGACACGCTGACCGAGGTCACCATCCGCTACCTGCGCGCGCAGGTCGCCGCCGGCGTCCAGGTCGTGCAGCTCTTCGACTCCTGGATGGGCGACCTGGGACGGCGCGAGTACCAGCGCCACGTGCTGCCGCACACCCAGCGGATCTTCGCCGCGATCCACGAAGAGGGCGTGCCGACCATCCACTTCGGCACCGGCACGGTCGGCCTGCTCGAGCAGATGGCGGCCGCCGGCAGCGACCTGGTGAGCGTCGACTGGCGCGTGCCGCTCGACGAGGCGTGGCGCCGCATCGGGCCGGGCAAGGGCATCCAGGGCAACCTCGACCCGGCGGTCCTGCTGACCCCGATGGAGGTCGTGCGCGAGCACGCCGGCGAGGTGCTGGCCGCCGCCGGCGGCCGCCCCGGCCACATCTTCAACCTCGGCCACGGCGTGCTGCCGGACAGCCCGTCCGATCACCTGCGCCGGCTGGTCGACTACGTCCACGAGGAAACGGCCCGGCAACGGGCGGAGGTCCGCGCATGAGCGCCAGCGCCTCGACGCGCCAGAGCACGCGGCGCCCCACCGGGGTGCTGCTGATGACCTACGGCTCGCCCTCGAACGTCGAGGAAATGCCGGCGTACCTGCGCAGCGTGCGTGGCGGCAGGGAGCCCAGCGCCGAGCTGCTGGCCGAGTTCGTGCGCCGGTACCAGCTGGTCGGCTGGTCGCCGCTGGTCCGCATCACCAGGGCGCAGGCCGCCGCCCTCCAGCGGCTCCTCGACGCCGCCGACGGCCCCGGCCGCTACCTGGTCGAGGTCGGCATGCTCCACTCGGAGCCGCGCATCGCCGACGCCGTCCAGCGGCTCGCCGAAGCCGGCGTCGAGCAGGTCCTCGGGATCGTGCTCTCGCCGCAGTACTCCTCGATCATCATGGGCCGCTACAACCGGGCCCTCGAGGAGGCCGCCACGGCGCTCGGGCCGAACGCCCAGGTCAGCGTGGCCGGCGCCTGGCACCTGCTGCCGGAGTTCCTGGAGGCGCTGGCCGAGCGGACCGTGCAGGCGCTTGCCGGGCTGCCGGGCGGTGGGCACGACGTGCCGGTGCTGCTCACCGCGCACAGCCTGCCCAAGCCGGTGGTCGACCGCGAGCCCGGCTACGTGGTCCAGCTCACCGACACCGCCGAGGCCGTGGCCAAGCGGGTCGGCCTGGACGCCGAGCGCTGGCGGTTCGCCTACCAGAGCGCCGGCCACACGCCGGAGGAGTGGCTGCGGCCCGACCTGAAGGAGCTGCTGCCAGGGCTCCGGGCCGCCGGCCACGACGCGGTGCTGGTGGTGCCGGTGCAGTTCCTCGCCGACCACCTCGAGATCCTCTATGACCTGGACGTCGCCGCCAGGCAGGAGGCCGAAGAGGCCGGCATCGCCTTCCACCGCATCGAGCTGCCCAACACCCAGCCGGCGTTCATCGGCGCCCTGGCCGAGGTGGTGCACAGGGAGCGGAGCCCGCGGTCTTCCGATTTGCGCGGCTCATTACGATAGAAGCTCCCGGAGTCTGACGCCGGCGAGCCGGCCCGCACCAGGAGGTGGCCTCCAGCGCCGACGCCGGTCCACTGGCCAGGAACCCACGCGGGCGCCGGCTGCGCGGTCTGGTGGCGCGCGGCGCGCACGCCCCCGCCCACGACGCGATCGAGCAGCTGCTGCGCGCGCACCGCGCCGCCCATCCCCGGGCCGACCTGGCGATGCTGCGGCACGCCTACGAGGTGGCCGAGCTGCTGCACCAAGGGCAGCGGCGGCACAGCGGCGAGCCGCTCATCACCCACCCGCTCGCGGTCGTCACGATCCCCGCGGAGCGCATCGACGTCGACGCCACCACCTTGGCACCAATTCTGGCGGCCTGACCTGGCCTCCATCTGCCTCAAGGGTGGCGGTAGATGGAGACGTGGCGCTGGCTGGTGGAGGTGAAGGGCTCGCGGCGCCAGCCGGACCAGCGCTCGGCCAGCTCAAGGCCCGCGAGGCGGGCCATCAGGTCCAGCTCGGACGGCCAGGCGTAGCGGAGCTGGACCGGGTACAGGCGGATGCCCTGCTCGTCCAGGAACACGTGCTGGGTGTGCACGCGCTGCCGCGCCCGGTCCATGACGGAGGCGTCGAGCCGCACCGTGCCGGTGGTCACCTCCCGCGTGCTGAGGTGCTGGCCGCCGGAGAAGCGCGCGGGGTCGGGCACGAACACCTCGACCACGAACGCTCCCCCCGCGGCCAGGTGAGCGGCCACCCTCTGGAAGCAGCGCACCTGCGCGTCCTGGTCCAGCAGCGCGAAGAAGGTGTTGAAGACGACGAACACCAGCGGGAACGTGCCGTCGACGGCGACCTCGGCGAAGTCGCCCATGGTCACCGCGACGCGGTCCCCTCCCGGCTTGGCCCGTAGCCGCTCGACCATCCGCTCCGAGGCGTCGATCCCGTGCACCTCCAGCCCCCGCTCCAGCAGCGGCAGTGCGATCCGCCCGGTGCCGATGCCGAGCTCCAGCACTGGGCCCGGCCCGGCGAGCCCGGCGAGGAAGGCGACCGTCTCGTCGGTGTCGGCCGGCGTCTCGACCTCGGAGTCGTAGATGGCTGCGATTCGGTCGCCGTAGGTGGCGCTGCCGTAGTCGTCCATGCCGGGCCTCACAGGCCGGGGAACAGGGCGCGGAGGTCGTCGAGCTCGAGCGGGGGCACCGCCTCGACGCCGGCGGGCGTGTGGTCCGGGTTCAGGCGGCCGTAGACGAGCCGCAGGAACGCTTCGGCGGGGATGACCAGCCGTGCCTGCCCGCCGGGCTCGGCCTGGAGCACCTGCGGCTCCTCGCCCGGCACGATGGCCATCCAGCGCTCTGGGTCGGTCGTGCGGACCAGGATCGGCTGGTCCCCGAGCTTGGAGGCCAGTCTGGCGCCCGCTTCGCCATGGGTCATCCTGGCGACCAGCCAGCCGAGTCCCTCGACCAGGTTGGCGAGCAGCAGCGGCACCGGGCCAGGGGCGACCCTGGCGGTGGGATCGAAAGTCACCGCTGTGCCCCAGGAATGCAGCGCGTGCTCGTTGAGCCGTCCGGCCACGGCGCCTCGCGCGTCCTGGACCATCCCGGGGAGGAACGGCACCCGCAGTTCGCGCAGGGTCCGCTCGTCAAGGCTCTCGAACAGGGCCACGCAGGCACGGTCGGATTCGATCATCGCCTCGGCCACCGCCTCCGGCGCCATGCTGTCCCAGCGGTCCCAGATCTTCTGGAAGTCTTCGCGCTCGGGCTGGGGGGAACCCGTCAGCGCCGCGTCGAGCCGGCGCCTGGTGATCTCGGCGCCGCTGCCCACGTGGCCGAGGACCTGGGTGACCGTCCACCCGCGGTCGTAGGACGGTCGCCGCAGGTCCTCTGGTCCGAGGCGGCCCACCAGATCGGCCTGTCGCTGGTGCGAGGCGCGCAGCTCCCTGATCCACACGGCTGGATCGGCTAGCACGTGTCGTCCCTCCCGTCCTCCGAATCGCATCGGATCGGTCGATTTCCGTCTCGATGGTACGCAGGAGGGCGTTCCGCGCGCCGCCGGCAGTCCGGTCAACCAGCCGCCGGCGGCTCCCCCGGCGGCCCCGGCTCCCCCAGGACCCGCGTCTGCGCCTCCGGGTCTACCTTTGCGATGACCTCGGTCTCGTGCTCCGCCTCCGGGTCGACCTCGGCGATGACCTCCCGCTCTTGCTCCACCGGCTCCAGGACGTCGGTGCCGGTGCCGGCGGCGGCTTTGGAGGTCTCGCCGCCCCGGGCTGGCCAGCCGGGGAGGCGGAACGCCTCGGGCCCGACCGGCGGCTCGATCGTGTCCAGGTCCGGCGCGTCGGGGACCGGCCCGGCCGTCGCCGACCCGTCGAGCGGCCGTCCCCTTGCCTGGGAGCCACGCCCGCGCGCGCCCACGAGCACGGCGATGCCAAGCAGGACGAGCAGGCCGGGCCACAGCCAGCGGGCATGGTTGAACAGATCGAACCTCCCGACCATGAACAGGATCCCGGATCCGGTGAACAGCACTCCGAAGATGAAGGCGATCGGGTCGAAGTCGTGACGCTGCATGGCATCGCTGGTGCGCATCGTTGGTCTCCTACGGTCCGCGGGTGACGACGATCTGGCCGAGCCCGAGGTGGAGGTCGAGGGTCAGGTGGCCGAGCCGAGCGTCTCCGCTGTCCGTCACCCTGTCGCTGACCTGGAATCCTCCGTTGGCTGGACGGCCCAGCACGGTCATCTGCCCGACGCGGATCCTCGAGGTCACCGTGACAGGCTGGTCACGCGGCACGACCACGTTCAGGGTGCCGGCGCCCATCCTGACGCTGACGTGGCGCGGCCGCGAGCCGAAGTCGACGTGGCCAAGGTCGAGCGTGAAGTCCCCGGCCGACAGCTGGTAACCGGGCTGGACGTCGGCCAGGGCCGGCGGACGCTCGAACTGCTGGCCGGAACGTCCCCTGATCGGGACGTCGCTGGCCACGCTGGTCACCGCCATGACCGGAACGAGCAGGAGGCCGAGCAGGATCAGCCACGAGGCCCTGCCCCGCACGCTGCCGACCAGCAGCCCCACGCCGATCACGCTCAGCACAAGCGCCACGACCCGTGTGGGCGTCAGGTTCACCACGCCGAGGTTGTCGAGCGCGCTGGCCACACCGGCGGCCAGCAGCGCGGCGGCGACCGTCAGCCAACCGAGGATCGAGCGCGGGCGTGGCCGCCGCTCGGCCATGCTGGTGGGCGCGGTGGGCGCGGTTCTCCAGCCGCTCGGGGCGCCCTGGTAGCCCCCGCCGCTCTGGACCGAGGCGAAGCCGGTGGATCGCGGGTCCCATTCGCCGGTGGGGGTCCGCCCGGTGGGCGGGTCCCATTCGCCAGCGGGAATCCGCCCGGTGGGCGGGTCCCAGTCCGCGGGGGCATCCTGGAGGGTACCCGTCTGGGTTGCGGTGGTGGACGCCGCGCGTGACGGGTCACCGGACGGGCCCTGCCCGCCCTCGGCCGACCCGGGCGCCGGGGGCCAGGGTCCGCCCTGCTGCCACTGCTCGCCGGGCTGCTGGCCGCCGCCGGCTGGTGGCGCGGGTGGGCCGGGCGGCCATGGCGTGGCGGAGCCGGGCGCGTGACCTGGCCGGTCCTGGAGCATCAGCAGCACGCCGACGCCGATCAGCACCAGGGCGAACACCACCGTCGGCTGCGCGAAGTGCCCGGCCAGCAGCAGCACGGCCAGGACCACGGCGCCTATGGCGAGGTAGCTCTTGGCGCCGCCCTGGCGCAGGGCGGCCACGATCGGCGGATCGCCCGATGCCGGGCCGGCCGGCGGCGGGCCGGCCGCGCCGCCGTAGGAGACAGCCGGCAGCAGCGCCCACAGGAGCAGGTAGATCAGCAGCCCGGTGCCGCCGGCAAACGTCAGCGCGACGAAGCCGATCCGGAAGATGATGGGGTCGACGCCGAAATACGTGCCGAGGCCGCTGGAGACCCCGGCGAGGACGCGGTTGTCCATCCGCCGTGTCAAGCGCCTCGGCGCCTGCGGTGGGTACGCCCCGTGCGGCGGATACGGATAGGCGGGCCCGCCCGGCTGGCTGGGCCCGCCCGCGCCCGGCCCGCGGGCGGTGCCCGGGCCGGCAGCGTGGCCAGGCGGGGGGCTACCCGGCTGGCCGGGGTCCCCCGCGCCAGGCTCCCCAGCCTGGCCCGACCCGGCAGCGTGGATTGGGCCGCCTGGTAGCGGCGGGGGTGGCTGGGTTTCCTGTGGTTGGGGTGGCGGCGGGGGTGGCT
>Ga0070698_100000873_pt1 | contig 33116 bp, 34 predicted proteins | sample KBSK1502metaG_FD_65477 | JGI IMG/M metagenome (GOLD analysis project Ga0070698, IMG submission 65477) | Corn, switchgrass and miscanthus rhizosphere microbial communities from Kellogg Biological Station, Michigan, USA - KBS K1-50-2 metaG | ecosystem: Host-associated > Plants > Roots >... | reverse complement strand
CCAAGCGGGAGCGCCGGGCCAAGCGGGAGCGCCGGGCCAAGCGGGAGCGCCGGGCCAAGCGGGAGCGCCGGGCCAAGCGGGAGCGCCGGGCCAAGCGGGAGCGCCGGGCCAAGCGGGAGCTCTGGGCTGGCGCGACGTCACCGCCCGGCAGTTCCGCGACGAGGTCGTGCCGCTGGCCAAGGGGCTGATCGCGGCCGGGATGGGGCCGGGCGACCGGGTCGCGATCATGTCGAAGACCCGGTACGAGTGGACGCTGATCGACTACGCGATCTGGACGGCCGGCGCGGTCACCGTGCCCATCTACGAGACGTCCTCGGCCGAGCAGGTCGAGTGGATCCTCGGCGACTCGCAGGCCAGGGCGGTGTTCGCCGAGACCGCCGCGCACGAGAACGTGATCGGCTCGGTCCGCGACCGGCTGCCCGGGCTCGAGGCGGTCTGGCGGATCGAGGGCGAGGCGCCGGGGGGCCAGCCGCTGCGCGCGCTGGCCGGCCAGGGCAGCGCGATCGAGGACGGCGAGCTGCGGGCGCGCCGCGAGGGCGTCAGCGCGGGCGACCTGGCGACGATCATCTACACGTCGGGCACCACCGGCCGGCCGAAGGGCTGCGAGCTCACCCACGCGAACCTGCTGTCCGGCGCGCGCAACGCGACCGCGGGCGCGCTGACCGAGCTCTTCGACATGGGGAGCAGCTCGACGCTGCTGTTCCTTCCGCTGGCGCACTCGTTCGCCCGGATCATCCAGGTCGGCTGCCTGGAGGCTGGCGTCGTGTTTGGCCACACCTCGATCAGCGACCTGGTGCCCGACCTCGCCACGTTCCGGCCGACGTTCCTGCTCGCGGTGCCCCGGGTGTTCGAGAAGGTCTATAACACCGCGCAGCAGCAGGCGTCGGAGAGCCCGGCCAAGAGCCGGATCTTCGCCGCGGCGGCCGATACGGCCGTCGCCTACAGCCAGGCGCTGGAGGCCGGGGCGCACGGCGGCCGCGGGCCGGGCCTGGCGCTCACCCTGCGGCACCGGCTGTTCGACCAGCTGGTCTACGGCAGGCTGCGCGCCGCGGTCGGCGGCCAGGTGCGGTTCGCCGTCTCCGGCGGCGCCGCGCTCGGCAAGCGGCTCGGTCACTTCTTCCGCGGCGCGGGCATCGCGATCCTCGAGGGCTACGGGATGACCGAGACCACCGCCGCCGCGACGGTCAACCGGCCCAGCCGCAACAAGATCGGAACCGTCGGGCTGCCCATCCCCGGCACCAGCGTCAAGATCGCCGACGACGGCGAGATCCTGCTCCGGGGGCTGGTGGTTTTCCCCGGCTACTGGCACAACGAGGCCGCGACCGCCGAGGTGCTGGACGCCGACGGGTGGATCCACACCGGCGACATCGGCTCGCTGGACGACGAGGGCTTCCTGCGCATCACCGGGCGGAAGAAGGAGCTGATCGTGACCGCCGGCGGCAAGAACGTCTCGCCGGCCGTGCTCGAGGACAGGCTGCGCGCGCACCCGCTGATCAGCCAGACGATGGTGGTAGGCGACAACCGGCCGTACGTGGCGGCGCTGGTGACGATCGACGAGGAGACGCTGCCGTACTGGCGCAAGCAGCACGGCAAGGCGGCCGACGCGCCGCTCGCGGAGCTCAAGGACGACCCCGAGTTCCTGGCCGACATCCAGCAGGCGGTGGACGACGCGAACAAGGCGGTCTCCCGGGCCGAGGCCATCCGCAAGTTCCGGGTGCTCGGCGGCGACTTCACCGAGGCCGGCGGGCAGCTCACGCCGTCGCTCAAGCTGCGCCGCGGCGTCGTTGCCAAGGATTGCGCCGCGGACATCGAGGCGCTGTACTCGTCGTGAGCCGCCGGTAGGCGGTCAGCCGCGCAGCAGCCGGCCGAGCCGGGCCGCGACCAGCTCCCAGCGCCATTCCTGCTGCACCCAGGCCAGGCCCTTCTCGCCCATGGCCCTGGCCCGTGCCTGGTCGGTCACGAGCTCGGTGATCCGCCCGGCCACCGCGGCGACGCTACGCCCTGGCACGACGTAGCCCGACTCGCCGTCGAGGATGGCGTCGGGCGCCCCGCCGGAGTCGCCGCCGACCACCGGGAGCCCGGTCGCCGATGCCTCCAGGTAGACGATGCCCAGGCCCTCGACGTCGAGCCCACCCCGCCGGGTCCGGCACGGCATCGCGAACACGTCCGCGGCGTCGTACCAGGCGGGCAGGTCCTGCCATGGCACCGCGTCGGCGAAGCGGACCGAGTGAGTCAGGCGCAGCCGTTCGGAAAGATCTTCAAGATTTTTCCCGAACGGCCCCGCCCCCGCGATCAGCAGGATGGCTCCGGGTGCGGCGGCGAGAACCCGCGGCCACGCGCGCAGGAGCGTGTCCTGGCCCTTGCGCGGCACGAGCCGGGACACGCACAGCACCACCGGGCGGTCGCCCAGGCCGAGCCGCCGGCGGACCGCGGCGCCGCCCGCGCCGGGGCGGAACGTCGCGGTGTCGACGCCGGGCGCCAGCCGGGCCATGCGGGCGGCCGCGCCGGGCGACAGCGCGCGGGCCAGCCGCACCCGGAAGTACTCGCCCAGGTAGGTCACCACATCGACGGCGTCGCCGATGCGGCGCAGCAGGCCGCGGGCGCCGGGCAGCGCGGCCCAGCCGGCCTCGTGCCCATGGGTCACCGCGACGATCCGGCTTGCTCCTGCCCGGCGCAGCGCCGGCGCCAGCAGGCCGAGCGGCGCGGCCGCGCCGAACAGCACGCTGTCGCAGCCGTGCTCGGCCAGCGCGGCCACCGCGCGGCGCTGGACCGACGGCACCGGCAGCATGAGCGACGTTGGGTGCCGGATCACCGGGAACGGCTGGCGCGCGTCGAACGCGGCGGCGCCCTCCCAGGACGGCGCGTATACGACCACCGAGCCCGCCGGCTGCCGCGACACCAGCCCGTGCACGAACGACTGGATCCCTCCCTGCCGCGGCGGGAAGTCGTTCGTGACGACGAGTGTCTTGGGCATCGCCGCCCGATCTTAGCCGCCGGTGGCTTCAAGTGTGTCCTGCTGGAACGGACGGCGATCGGCGCCTCAGGGCCGGGCGGCGCCGACCTCGTTCGCGGCGTACCAGCCGGACAGGGCGACCTTCTGCACGTTCTGGCCTGGTATCGGCGCGTCGATGACGTAGCCGCCGCCGACGTATATGCCCACGTGGCTCACGCCCGCGAAGTAGATCAGGTCGCCGGGCTGGATCTGGGACAGCGGCACGTGCGGCAGCGCCGCCCACTGCGAGTAGGTGTCCCGGGGGATGGCCACCCCGGCGGCCGCCCACGCGGCCTGCACGAGGCCCGAGCAGTCGTAGCCGGACGGGCACGGCCCGGTGCCGCCGTACACGTACGGGCAGCCGAGCTGGGCGTACGCGAACGCGACGGCCCTGCCCGCGTTCGTGTTGGCCGGGACCGGGTTGCTGGCCGGCACGGAGCCCCCGGTGCCGCCGGGCGACGCGGCGTTCAGCACGGTCGCCTGCTGCTGCGCGGTGAGCGTGGCGAGCAGCGACTTGCGCTGGTTCAGCGCCTTGCCGATGGTGGCCGCCTTCGCCTTGGCCTGGTTGTTCAGCGCGGCGATCGTCTGCTGGGTGCGCCGGGCGCTCTCCTGGGCGCCGGACAGCTGCCGCGCGGCGGCGATGAGCTGGTGCATCTCCTGCGATCTGGCGGCGTTGAGCTGGACCAGCATCGCCGCCCGGCTGAGCACGGTCTGCGGGTTGGCCGAGGTGATCAGCGCGGCCATCGACGTCAGGTTGCCGTCCTCGTAGGCGGTGGCCGCCACCTGCGCGACGTCGGCGCGCATGATGCCGAACTGCTTGCGGTCCCTGGCGACCTCGGCGTTGACCAGCTTCAGCCTGCCGTTCGCGCTGGCGAGCTGCACCTTCACCTGGTCGTACTGCTGGATCGCCTTGTTCTCCGCGGCGGTCAGCTTGGCGACCTGCGCGGTGACCTGGCTGATCGTCGGCTTCGGCGCGGCGCTCACGGCGACCGAGAAGCTGACCAGCCCTGCGGTGAGTGCCACTGCAGCAACTCCGGTGATGCAGCGGCGGGCCAGGGAGAACCTGGCGGATAGCCGCGTACTCACGTGCGTGACACGCTCCTTCTTCCACATATCGCGTACCCGGGTGAGCTTAGAGGTTCGGACGGTGGAAGACTCGCCCTTCGGCCGGCACCGGCGCGGCGCTCTGCCGATTCCGGTCAGCGGGGACCGGTCGTCATCGCCTGCGGCGACTGCGGAACAACCGGCTGGGCTGTGACATTAGTGAAGCCCGGGGACCGTTTCAACCGATTCGCCTACACTCGGCCCGGTTTCTTGATCCGGCTGCCGCGTGGTCGGCTGGCATACGAGGGGCTGGTGTGACGCGGGTGGCGGCGCGGCCGGTGCTCCCGCTGCTCTTGCTGTTATGCCGCGGCGGTGGCGGGGCGGGGCGTGGCGGGGCGGCCCGCGGCGGTCGGCAGGCGGAGCGGCCGGATCAGGCCGGCGTCGGCGAGCACGCGCAGCGCCCTGTGCTCGGCCGGCCCGAGCCCCGCCGCACCGCCGGGCAGGACGGCGCGGACACAGTCCGGGCACGCGGTCCCGGCGGCCTTGCACCGGTCGCACTGGTCGCACTCAGCCAGCATGGCTCTTCCCTCCGCAGGCGTGATCTGCTTGCGTACCAGGCTAGGAAGCGGTACTGACATTTCCGGCGCGCCTCGCGGAGAGTGTCGGTACCCGGCCCTAGCGTGGCACCGTGAGCATCTGGCGCAGGCTGACCCGATGGCGCCGCCGAGCACGGGGCAGGGGCCCGGCCGTCTCCTACCGAGACGGCTCCGCGGTCTGGCGCGGCGACGGCGCGGTGATGTTCCGCGCCAACGGCTCCCCCTTCTTCGGCGCGGACGGCTGGGCGGCCTGCGGCGCGCTGCTGGCGCGCGGCACCCGCCCGCTCGCCGACACCGACTTCGTCATCGTGGACCTGGAGACCACGGGCTGGTCGCCGGCGGAGGCGCGGATCACCGAGATCGGCGCGGTCAGGTTCAGCGGCGGCCAGATCACCGGGGAGTTCTGCAGGCTGGTCAACCCCGGTCACGCGATCCCGCCCGACATCGCGGCGCTCACCGGGATCAGCGACGCGATGGTGGCGGACGCCCCGGCCATCGCGGCGGTGCTGCCCGATTTCCTGGCGTTCACCAGCGGCGCCGTGCTCGCCGCGCACAACGCCCCGTTCGACCTCAGCTTCCTGCTCGCCGCCTGCCGGGCGTGCGGGCTGCCCTGGCCCGACATCCCGGTGCTCGACACGGTCATGCTGGCCCGCCAGGTGCTCGGCGAGGCCGAGGTGCCCGACCGCAAGCTGGCCACGCTGGCGAGCTATTTCGACGCGCCGACCGCGCCGTGCCACCGCGCGCTGGCCGACGCGCGGGCCACCGCCGCCGTGCTGCACGGCCTGCTCGGGCGGCTGGCGGCGTCCGGGGTGCGCACGCTCGCCGAGATCTCCTGACAGCGGTACCCTCGTGCGCAGATCCTTACCGAAGGAGGCGGCCGGTGGTCACCGCGATCGTCCTGGTGAAGACCGAGGTCCAGCGCATTCCCGAGATCGCCCAGGAAATCGCGCAGATCCCCCAGGTCAGCGAAGTGTATTCGGTAACGGGTGAGTTCGACCTGGTGGCGATGGTCCGGGTCAGGGCGCACGAGGAACTCGCCGACGTCATCCCCGGCGGGGTGAACAAGGTACCCGGCGTCACGCACACGGAGACGCACATCGCCTTCCGCACCTACTCCAGGCATGATCTGGAGGCCGCGTTCTCCCTCGGCTTCGCCGAGTAATCCGGGCAACCGCCCAGATTTTCTCGCTCTCCCTGCGTCATAAGTCCGTGCGTCGGCCGTGACCTTACCGGGACCACGGGAGCAACGCGACACAGGGAGACGGCCATGGATGATGGCGAGGAGACGGAGATCCCGCAGTGGTGGGAACCGTACGCCGCCGAGTTCCCCGGCTGGACGGCGTGGCGCGCGGTGAGCGGCCTGCTGCACGCGCGCAAGGCCGGGACCGACCCGCCGCTGATCGTCAGCGGCGAGGACGCGGTGGACCTGCGCGACCAGATCGTGCGCGCCCAGGCACGGTCGGAGTAACCCCTCCCCCCGGAGGCGCGCCGGCGTCAGTCCTTCGACCCCAGCCGGTTGCTGGTCTCCACCCAGCGGCGCAGCAGCTGGGCGGCGGCCCCGGAGCGGACCGCCTCCCGGGCGCGCGCGTAGCCGTCGCGGAGCAGGGGGATGACCGCGTCGTCGCTGCTGATGCCCGCGAAGGCGGCGAGCGCGGCGGCCGCGTTCAGCAGCACGGTGTCGGCCACCGGGCCCGGCTCTCCGCCCAGCACCGAGCGCGCCACCGCCGCGTTGCGGGCGGCGTCGCCGCCGCGCAGGTCACCCGGCTCGCTGCGCGGCAGGCCCAGCTCGGCCGGGTCGAGGACGAGCCGGCTCACGCCGGACTCGTGCACCACCCAGACCGTGGACGTCGTCGTGGTGGTCAGCTCGTCCAGGCCGTCGTCGCCGTGGAAGACCAGCGCCGAGCAGCCCCGGCCGGCGAGCACGCCCGCGATGATCTCGCCCATCCGCGGGTCAGCCACGCCGACCGCCTGCGCCTGCGGCCGGGCCGGGTTCGCCACCGGGCCGAGGAAGTTGAAGACCGTGGGCACGCCGAGCTGCGCGCGGGGGGGCCCGGCGTGTCGCAGCGCCGGGTGGTAGAGCGGCGCGAACAGGAACGCGATCCCCAGCTCCTCGGCGACCTGCGCGGTGGCCGACGGCGGCAGGTCGATCTTCACGCCCAGCGCCTCCAGCACGTCCGCGGCGCCGCACGCCGAGGAGGCCGCGCGGTTCCCGTGCTTGGTCATCCGCGCGCCGGCGGCCGCGGCGACGATCGCGCCCATCGTCGAGATGTTTACCGTCCGCGCCCCGTCGCCGCCGGTCCCGACCAGGTCGCCCAGCCGGCCCGGCACGTGCAGCGGGGTCGCGTGGTCGAGCATCGCCGCGGCCAGGCCGGTGAGCTCGTCGACGGTTTCGCCCTTCATCCGCAGCGCCACGCCGAAGCCCGCGATCTGCGCGGGCGTCGCCGCGCCCTCCATGATCTCGTTCATCGCCCAGGCGGCCTCGGCCGCGGTCAGTGACTCGCGCTTGATCAGGGCGCCGATCAGCGCCGGCCAGGTGGCCCGGCCGGGTGCCTGCTGGTCAGGCACCGGACTGGAGCGCCGAGCGGACCGCGCGCTCGCGCATCAGCCCGGCCAGCGCCTCGGCGAGCGCGGACGGGTCGATCGGGTGGGACACCACCGCGTCGGCGCGCGACCAGGTGGCGAGCCAGCCGTCGTCGGCTCGGCCGATCACCAGCAGCACCGGGGGGCAGTCGAAGATCTCGTCCTTGGCCTGGCGGCAGATCCCCATGCCGCCGGCCGGCTGCGCCTCACCGTCCAGAACCATGATGTCGGCGCCGCCCCCGTCCAGCAGCCGGAACAGGGCGGGCGCGGTGGCCACCTCGATGATCTCGGCCTCGGGGACGTCGGGCGCCGGCCTGCGGCCGATGGCGAGCCGCATCTGCGCGCGGACATCCGCGTCATGGCTGAACACAACGACCTTCATGGCTGCGATGCTACCGACCGGCGCGGCCGCGGGCACCCGCGCACGCCGCGAACCGCCGCCGGCCCAGGGTGGCCAGGGAGGGCCCGGGATGGTGGCCTGGATGGTGGGCCGGGATGGTGGCCGGCATGGTGGCCGGGATGACCTGGGATGGCCCGGGTAATCCCGCCCCGATCCGGGATGCCCGGACAATCTGCCCGATCGGGGGGTCGAGCTACGCTCCCCTACGTGTTGTCGTAATAATGTCCTCGTGGCGACAGCGAGCGCGACGCAGACCTCCCCTCGTGGGCCGGCCACCCGGCCGAGCCTGGTGAGCGTGGGCACCATCATCTGGCTGTCTTCGGAGCTGATGTTCTTCGCGGCGCTGTTCGCGATGTACTTCACCGTCCGCTCGATCGACAAGGGCGAGGGCCTCAAGTGGCCGGGGGCGCATCTCGACCTCACGCTCGGCTCGGTCAACACCACCGTGCTGCTGCTGTCGAGCGTCACCTGCCAGATGGGCGTGTTCGCGGTGGAGCGGGGCCAGGTCCGGCGCTCCGGCAAGATCTGGGACGTGGGCAGGTGGGGGCTGCGCGAGTGGTTCGTGCTCACGCTGCTGATGGGCACGTACTTCGACTGCGGCCAGGGCTACGAATACGTGGGGCTGCTGAAGGACGGGCTGACGCTGCACTCCAGCGCCTACGGCTCGGTGTTCTTCATCCCGACCGGGTTCCACGGGCTGCACGTGTTCGGCGGCCTCATCGCGTTCCTGTTCATACTCGGCCGCACGTTCGCCGCCAAGCGCCTCACCCAGGAGATACAGGTGAGCGCCATCGTCGTGTCGTACTACTGGCATTTCGTCGACGTGGTGTGGATAGGCCTGTTCGCGACCATCTACCTGATCCATTGACCGGAAACCGAGGACAGCAGTGAGCTGGATCACCGCGCGGCGCAGGCACCGGGTAGCCGGTTATGCCGTCGTCCCGCTCGGGCTCGCCGCCATCGGCGTCGCGTACGCGGCCCTGACCGGCCCGGGCGGCCAGGCCGCGGCGTCAGATCCCGGTCTATCGCAGCAGAGCATCGCCCAGGGCAAGTACCTGTTCGAGCAGAGCTGCTCCAGCTGCCACGGCATCGACGCGCAGGGCACCTCGGTGGCGCCCAGCCTGATCGGGGCTGGTGCGGCCGCGGTGGACTTCCAGATGAGCACCGGCCGGATGCCCGGCAAGGAGCAGGGCGCGGAGATGGACCGCAAGCCGCCGGTCTTCGGGCCGCGGCAGATCTACCAGATCGCGTCCTACGTGGCCTCGCTGGGCGGCGGCCCGGCGATCCCGACCGCCGCGCAGGTCAGCACCAGCGGCGCGGACGTCGGGCTCGGCCAGGAGCTGTTCGCGGCCAACTGCGCGGCGTGTCACAACATCGTCGGCGCCGGCGGCGCGCTGACCTTCGGCAAGGAGGCGCCCGCGCTCACCGCGTCCACCCCGATCCAGATCTACGAGGCCATGCAGACCGGCCCGGAGGCGATGCCGGTGTTCGGCGACGGCGCGATCACCCCGAGCGAGAAACGCGACATCATCTCGTACGTCACCGGCACCCGGTCCGAGACCAACCCCGGCGGGTACAGCCTCGGCCGGGTCGGGCCGGTCACCGAGGGACTGGTGGCCTGGATCCTGGGCCTCGGCGTGCTCGTCCTGGTTGCCTTCTGGATCACTGCGAAGCGGCGTGATGAGGCATGAGCGACAACGACCAGACATCGCCAGCCCAGCCGGGCGGCGAAGCCGCGGGCCAGGAAGAAGGCCGGCCGCACCGGGTGATCGGGACGCCGCCGCCGGCGCTCGGCCGCACGCTGCTGGGCCCGGGCGCCGCCCGGGGGGCCCCGCGGGCGGCGATCGAGCCCGCGGACCCGGTGAAGGCCAGGCGGGCCGAGCGCACCGTCGCGGCGCTGTTCCTGCTGGCGATGGTGGCCGGCATCGGGTTCATCGCCGCTTACATCGGAATGCCGGTGCACTCGGTGGCGAAGGTGTTCCACTCCAACCTGGCGCTCGGCGCGTCCATGTCAGTGGTCTTCCTCGCCTTGGGGGCGGGCGCGGTCATCTGGGTGCGCGTCCTGATGCCCAACGTGGAGATCGCCGAGGACCGCAAGCCGCTTGCCTCGTCGGCCGCGGACCGGCGGGCCTTCGAGGAGACCTTCGCCGAAGGTACCGAGCGGAGCGGCTTCCTCAAGCGGCCGCTGATCCGGCGCACCCTCATCGCCGCCACGGTGCCGCTCGTGCTCGCCCCGATCGTGCTGCTGCGCGACATGGGCCCGCTGCCGGGCACCACCCTGCGGCACACCGTCTGGCGGAAGGGCCTGCGGCTGCTGGTATTCGGCTCCAACCGGCCGATCAGGCCGGAGGAGTTCGACACGCCCGGCGGGCTGATCACCGTTGTCCCCGACGGTTACCAGGACAACCAGGACGAGCTGGCCAAGGCGGCGGCCATCATCATCAAGTTCGGCCCGGGACAGCTGCTACCGCCCACCGTGATGGACTGGACGGTGCAGAACATCGTCTGCTACTCCAAGATCTGCACCCACGTCGGCTGCCCGGTCGCGCTGTACGAGCAGACGACCCACCACATCCTGTGCCCCTGCCACCAGTCCACGTTCGACGCGCAGCGGGGGGCGACGGTGCTCTTCGGCCCGGCGCCGCGGCCGCTGCCCCAGCTGCCGCTGGCGGTGGACGCGGAGGGCTACCTGGTCGCCAACGGCGACTTCAACCAGCCCGTAGGACCGAGCTTCTGGGAGCGCGGATGAGCGCGCAGGATGAGCTGCCCGCCCCGTCCAAGGCGCTGGCCGGCACCGGCGTATGGCTCGACGACAGGTTCCGCGGCGCCAAGGGCCTGCGCACGTTCCTGAAGAAGATCTACCCCGATCACTGGACGTTCCTGCTCGGCGAGATCGCCCTCTACTCGTTCGTCATCCTGCTGCTGACCGGGACGTTCCTGACCCTGTTCTTCCAGCCGAGCATGACCGACGTGGTCTACCACGGCACCTACACCCGGCTCAACGGCGTCCGGATGAGCGAGGCGTACGCGTCCACGCTGAACATCAGCTTCGACGTCCGCGGCGGCCTGCTGATGCGCCAGATTCACCACTGGGCGGCCAACCTGTTCATGGTCGCGATCTTCGCGCACCTGATGCGGGTCTTCTTCACCGGCGCCTACCGCAAGCCGCGCGACGTCAACTGGCTGATCGGCATCGTGATGCTGACGCTGGGCATGCTGGAGGGGCTGTTCGGCTACTCGCTGCCCGACGACCTGCTGTCCGGCACCGGGCTGCGGATCCTCGAGGGGGTGCTGCTGGGAATCCCGATCGTCGGCACCTACCTGACGTTCTTCCTCTTCGGCGGGCAGTTCCCCGGGCACGACATCATCCCCCGGCTGTACATCATCCACGTGCTGCTGATCCCCGCGCTGCTGCTGGCGCTGATCTCGGCGCACCTGTTCATCATGTTCTGGCAGAAGCACACCCAGCACCCAGGCGTGCGGCAGACCGAGAAGAACGTGGTCGGCCAGCCGTTTTACCCGTACTTCATGGCCAAGACCGGCGCGTGGTTCTTCTTCATCTTCGGCGGGCTGGCGGTGCTGTCCACCGTCGCTCAGGTCAACCCCATCTGGCTGTACGGCCCGTACAGCCCGGTGGCGATCTCGGCCGGCTCGCAGCCCGACTTCTACATGGGCTTCCTGGAGGGAGCGCTGCGGGTCTTCCCGAGCTGGACCTGGGATGTGGCCGGCCACACGGTCGCCTGGAACGTGGTCATCCCGGCGCTGGTGCCGCTCGGGGTGATCCTCACCGGGGCCGCGCTGTGGCCGTTCATCGAGCGCTGGGCGACCGGCGACAACAGCGAGCACCACATCAACGACCGGCCGCGGAACGCGCCCACCCGGACCGCGGTCGGGGTGGCCGCGGTCACCTTCTACATCATCTTGCTGCTCGAGGGCGCGAACGACCTGATCGCCTTCCACCTGAACATCGACCTCTACCTGACCACCGAGATAGCCCGGTGGGCCGTCTTCCTCGGCCCGGCTGTCGCGTACTTCGTGACCAAGCGGATCTGCCTCGGGCTGCAGCGCAAGGACCGGGACCTGCTGGAGCACGGGCTGGAGACCGGCATCATCCGGCAGCTGCCCAGCGGCGCGTTCGTCGAGCTGCACCGGCCGGTCTCCGAGGAGACCCGGGCCGTGCTGCTGGCCAGGACCACGCCGCCGCCGCCGCCCGCGCTGGTGGCCGCGGACGAGAACGGCGTGCCCGCCCCGCAGGCCCGCGGCATCGCGGGCCGGCTCCGCGCCTCCGCGTACCGGGTGCTCACCGAGAGCATCCCGCTGCCCGGCGGTAACGGCCACGGCAACGGGCACGGTGACGGGCGCGGCGGCCGCGACGGCGAGCACGGTGACGAGCACGCGGCGATCGGCGCCGCCCAGCCTCCGGACGGCGGCGGAGCGGTGTCCGGGCCGGACGACGACTCGCAGCCCGGCGCCGCCGGCTCCTGACCCGGTCCGGGGCGCGCGTGCGCGGCGTCGGCTACTGACCGCGTCCGGGGCGCGCGTGCGCGGCGTCAGCTACTGACCGCGTCCGGGGCGCGCGTGCGCGGCCTGAGCGGACGCGCGGCTGGCGCGCCGCTACCGTGAGCGGGATGCAGAGCGATTCAGGGAGCACCGGACCGCAGGCCGGATCCGGCCGGGTAGCCAGCGCCGCTGGTCTCACATGTTGAGACATTTCCGACTGTCCGCGAAGCCGGGCGACGTCTATCCGTAGATGTGAAACCTCAGTATCACCAGGGCGATACCAAGTCTTCACGTCGTCGGGAGAACTCTAGATTCCGTCTCACATACCGAGACGGCCGGATTGCCGTGCTCTCGGCCGCGCCTCGCCATGCGGGGCGTATCGCGGCGGGTGGGGCTGGTGTTACGCAGGTGGCAGGTGGACAGGCGGGTCGCTGGCCATGGCAACGGCGGGGGGCGCCCGCTCGCGGGCGCCGGCCCGAGGTCGCCAGCCAGGGCACCGGCTAGGCGCGCCCGCCTGCGGGCGTCGGCCCGAGGTCGCTGGCCAGGGCACCGGCTGGGGGGCCCGCCTGGGACGCGGGCCCGGGGGTGCCAGCCGGGGCCGCCGCCGGGCCGCCCGCCGGGGCCGCCTGCCGGGGCCGCCCGCCGGGCGCGGTCAGTGTGCGTACTCGCCGTGGTAGTACTCGAAGACGAAGCCGATCGTGGTCAGGACGAGGGCCAGCATGCCGATCAGGAACAGCCACCACCCGATCGCGGTGCCGAGGCCCGTCAGGCCGGCGGACAGGCCGACGAACAGCGGCCACCAGCTGTGCGGGCTGAAGAACCCGATCTCCCCGGTGCCGTCCTCGATCTCGGCGCCGGGGTCGTCCTGGGGCTGCTTCGGCAGCCGCCGCCCGGTGAACAGCACGTAGAACCCGATGAGGAAGGCCAGCCCGACGGAGAAGGCGAGCGCGGCGGTGCCGGTCGGGTCGTGGGAGAAGTACCAGTACACGATGTCCGTGCCGGCGAAGAACACCGCGCAGCCGATGAACAGGCCGCCTTCTACCCTCATCTGCTACCTCCCCGGTGCCGCTGTGCGGCCGCGCGGCCGCGTCCCGCGCCGGTCACTGGCCGTCGACGTCTGACGAGGACGACGCCGAGATCGACTGCCTGACGCCCAGCGAGGCCCGGCCCTGCTTGACGTGCGGGTAGTGCAGGTCGAACGCCGGCCGCTCGGACCTGATCCGCGGGATCCGGGTGAAGTTGTGCCGCGGCGGCGGGCAGGACGTCGCCCACTCGAGCGAGTTGCCGAACCCCCACGGGTCGTCCACCGTGACCTTCTCGCCGAACCGCGCGGTCTTGTAGACGTTGTAGAGGAAGAAGAACGTCGACGCGCCGAGCACGAACGAGCTGATGCTGGACACGTCGTTCAGCGTGGTCGCGATCGGCGGGAGCAGCGGGTAGTGGGCGATGCGCCGCGGCATGCCGATCACGCCGAGCCAGTGCTGCACCAGGAACGTCCCGTGGAACCCGAAGAACAGCGTCCAGAAGTGGAACTTGCCCAGCCGGCTGTCCAGCATCTTGCCGGTCATCTTCGGCCACCAGAAGTAGAAGCCCGCGAACATCGCGAACACCACGGTGCCGAACACGACGTAGTGGAAGTGGGCCACGACGAAGTACGTGTCGCTGACGTGGAAGTCCAGCGGCGGTGACGCGAGGATGACCCCAGTGAGCCCGCCGAACAGGAACGTCACCAGGAACCCGACGGCGAACAGCATCGCGGGCTCGAACGTGAGCTGGCCACGCCAGATCGTGCCCGCCCAGTTGAAGAACTTCACCCCGGTCGGGACCGCGATCAGGAACGTCATGAACGAGAAGAACGGCAGCAGCACCGCGCCGGTGGTGAACATGTGATGCGCCCACACGGTCATCGACAGGCCCGCGATCGCGATCGTGGCCGCGATCAGGCCCTTGTAGCCGAACAGCGGCTTGCGGCTGAAGACGGGCAGCACCTCGGTGACGATGCCAAAGAACGGCAGCGCGATGATGTACACCTCGGGATGGCCGAAGAACCAGAACAGGTTCTGCCACAGCAGCGCGCCGCCGCTGGAGGCGTCGAACACGTGCGCGCCGAGCTTGCGGTCGATCTCCAGCACCAGCAGCGCAGCGGCCAGCACGGGGAAGGCCAGCAGCGCGAGCACGCTGGTGAGCAGCACGTTCCACGTGAAGATCGGCATCCGGAACATCGTCATGCCCGGCGCGCGCATGCAGAAGACCGTGGTGATGAAGTTGACCCCGCCGAGGATCGTGGACAGGCCGGACAGCGTCAGGCCCATGATCCACATGTCCGGGCCGACGCCCGGCGAGTACACCGAGTTGGTCAGCGGGGAGTAGGCGTACCAGCCGAACGCGGCCGACCCGCCGGGGGTGATGAAGCTGAGCAGCAGGATGATCCCGCCGAAGGTGAACAGGTACCAGCTCAGCAGGTTGAGCCGCGGGAAGGCCACGTCGGGCGAGCCGATCTGCAGCGGCATGATCACGTTGGTGAACCCCACGAACAGCGGCGTGGCGAACAGCAGCAGCATGATCGTGCCGTGCATGGTGAACAGCTCGTTGAACTGCTGGTCGGACACGACGTTGTTGTTCGGGCCCAGCAGCTGGGACCGCATGATCATGGCCATGATCCCGGCGAACATGAAGAAACTGAACGACGTGATCAGGTACAGGTATCCGATGATCTTGTGGTCGGTGGACGACAGCCAGGAGGCGAGCACCGACCCCTTGCGCGGGCTGCTGATCGTCGGGTAGTCGGCGCCGGTGACGACGTGCTCGGTCGCGGTCACACCGCACCACCCGCCTTCTGCTTCGCCTGCTGTGCGGTCATGAACTGACGGAACTGCTGCGGGGTCACGATCTTCACCTTGAAGAGCATCAGGCTGTGGTAAATGCCGCACAACTCGGTGCAGCGCCCGGTGAACGTCCCGGTCTTGGTCGGGTAGATCTGGAAGTAGTTGGTGTGGTCGGGGATGGCGTCCCGCTTGAACAGGAACTCCGGCACCCAGAAGGAGTGCACCACGTCCAGCGAGTTCAGCGTGAACTTGACCGTCTCGTGCTCGGGGATCACCAGCTCCGGCAGCGGACCCGGGTAGGGCTGGCCGATGAGCGTCACGTCACCGGCCGCGGTGCCGGGCACCTTGTACTGCGGGTAGCTGAACTGCCAGCTCCACTGGAACCCGGTCACGTTGACGAGCACCTGGGGCCGGGCCGAGACCGCGTCGACGTAGTTCTCGTCCCGCGCGGTGAAGTAGAACAGCACCGCGATGAGGATGAACGGGACCACCGTGTACATGATCTCGATCGGCAGGTTGTATCGCACCTGCGCCGGCAGGTCATCGGTGCGCTTGCGGTGGAAGATGCACGCCCACAGGATCAGGCCCCACACCACGGCGCCGACGGCGAGCGCCGCGATCCAGGAACCCTGCCACAGGGTGAGCATCACCTTGCCCTGCCTGGTCACCGGGTTGGGCCAGCCGAGCCTGGTCCACGCGCTGGACGTGCAGCCGGAGACGGAGATCACCAGCAGGCCCAGCGCCGCCGCCTGCAGGAGCCGGCGGCCCGGGCGCCGCGGGCGCGGAGGGGTCGGGCAGCCGGAATCAGGGGCTGTGGCCTGCTCACGAAGCGCGGGGCTCGCGTGCGCCGTGCGCGGCTCTCGGCGGATCGGACTCACTGATTGCCTTCCAAGCGGATGACTCCCGGCTCGCGTGCCTGCCGAGCTGCCCGTGGCCGGTCGCGGCTCCTCCTACAGCGTGTCGTGGAAACATTACCGCGAACCACGGCCGCGGTGGCAGCCGACCCCGCGGTTACGCGGTACCTCCCCGGCGTGTACCCGGCACCTCCCACAGCGCATACGCGGTGCTTACCCCGCCGGGGTTCGGGTATCGCTATCGTCAGGTGACCACGCAGCCGCGCAGCAGGCGTGCCGCTCCCGCCGGCATGACGCGCGCATCGCGACAAATGGACGAGGTGACCCAGATGACCGCCGCGACGCCGGCGCCTTCGCCACTTCCGGCGCTCACCATCGACGCTCTCGGCCGCAAGTGCCCGATCCCGATCATCATGCTGGCCGAGCGGATCCGGGAGGTGCCGGTCGGCTCGGTCGTGTCGGTGCTCGCCGATGACCCCGCGGCGCGCACCGACGTACCTGCCTGGTGCGGGATGAAGTCCCAGGAGTTCGTGCTGGAGGAGACGCTGCCGCGGGGCTGGGCCTTCCTCGTCCGCCGCTGCTATTGAGAGGCGTTACTGGTCGTCTGCCGAGCTGAACCGCCGGGTGAAGCGGGGGTCGGATTCCCACCAGGGGCGTTCGGTGGCCGGCTGATTTTCCGTATCGGCGGTAATGGGCTTTGACGCGGACGCTTGGGCGGCCGCGTCGGCCGCGTCGAGTTCGGCGTCGATCACCGCGGCTTCCGATTCGTCCTCCCTGATCATGTGGATCAGCTGGGCCGCCAGGAATGGCAGCCCCACCAGGTCACCGACCACCCACAGGGTCCCGCCGCCGAGCATCTGGTCGAACCGCAGTGAGGGACCCCAGGGCCGGGCCAGCGCGTGGTAGTAGGCGCCGCCGATGAGCCGCGAGTCGCCGATCACCGCGATGCCCAGGATCGCGTCCCCGATCACCTCGGCGGCGGTGATCCACAGCGACACCAGGTACGGGTAGGCCCGGGGCACCGGATCGACCCGGATGAGCGTCCAGAAGAACACGAAGCCGGGGAGGATCAACGCCAGGTAGGTCAGCTCCCGCACGCCGGCGTCGTGGAAGCCGGCGGTGTACCAGGGCGTGAAGTAGACGAGGAACGGCGTCACGACGAGCACGACCGTACTGATCGCGGGGAACGTCAGCACCCGGGCCGCCCGGCTGCCGATCGCCGCCGCCAGGCGCTGCCCGGACCGGCCGGGCGCCGTGTCGATGGCCAGGGTGAGCGGCCGGCCCAGCGCGAGGAACAGCGGCGCGAGGAGCAGCAGCAGGATCGTCTGCGCCGCCCGCGCGTAGAACAGCACGCCGGCGTACGCGCCGGTCCAGGACATGGTCGCGATCACCACGGTGCCGAGGCCGACGCCCGCGAACGACACGACGCGCGCGGCGGGCCAGGGCGCGCCGCGGCGGCGCGCCCGCCGCACCCCGGCCAGGTACCCCGCGCCGGCCAGCAGCACGACCGCACACGCCCACGGGTCGAACGTCCACTCGGTGAACGCGCGGGCCAGCGTGAGCTCGGGCGGGCCGTGGTAGCCGGCGGCGAGCGCGACCGTCATGCCGCTACGCTACCGTCGGCCGCCCGCCGCGTATTCCGCCGCGAGCTCCGCAGCCAGGCCGGCGTTGTCGGCGATGAGCTGCGCGTTGATCTCCAGCGTCGCGCCGCCGGTCGCGTCGTGCAGGTACGCGAGCACGGCCGGCGTCACCGCCTGCCCGGTCACCCCGTCGCGCTCGGCCGCCGCCAGCGCGGCCGCGATGTGCTCGTCCGCGTCCAGGCTCCGGGCCGGCGGCCGCGCGACGAGCAGTCCGCCGCCGGCCAGCCGCCAGTGCAGCCTGGCCGTGCGCACGGCCTCGGCGGCGGTGTCCACCCGGGCCGAGACCGGCGGCCCGCCGGACGCGGTGTAGAACCTCGGCAGCGTGCCGGTGCGCCAGCCGAGCACCGGCACCCCCAGCGACTCCAGCAGTTCCGCGGTGGCCGGCACATCCAGCAGGGACTTCGGCCCCGACGCCACGACCACCGCGGGGGTGCGGGCGATCTGGGCCAGGTCGGCGGAGATGTCCAGGGTCGCGGCGAAGCCGCGGTGCACGCCGCCGATCCCGCCGGTGCCCATGAACCGGATGCCGGCGAGCCGGCAGACGGCCAGCGTGCCGCCCACCGTCGTGGCGCCGAGCCCGCCGCCGGCGACGCAGCTGGCCAGGTCCCGCGGGCCGGCCTTGCGCGCGTCGGGGCTGGCGGCCAGCCGCTCCAGCAGGCCGGCGTCCGCGCCCACCAGGATCCGCCCGCCGGCCACCGCGACCGTGGCCGGCACCGCGCCGGCCGCGCGCACCCGGCGCTCGGACTCCAGCGCCACCTCGAGCCCCCGCAGGCCGGGGAACCCGTGCGAGACCAGGGTCGTCTCCAGCGCCACGACGGCCGCGCCGGCCGCGAGCGCGTCGCGGACCTCCTCGGCGACATCGAGCGTGTCATCACCGCCGCCCACCGGCCCGCCGCTTGTCAGCTCGCCGCCGGTCATGGCATCGCGCCCAGCCGGCTGACGGCGCGGGCCGCGGCGGCGAGCCCGGCGTCCACCCCGCCTAGCAGGAACCCCGCGGCGAACGCGTCCCCGGCGCCGGTGCTGTCGACTGGCCGGGCCGGGTGCGCGGGCCATTGCCTGCCGTTCAGACGGACGCCGCCGGGGCCGAGCTTCACGATGACAGTGGCCGCGCGCGGGGCGGCGGCGAGCCGTGTCTCCGGCTCGTTGCCCAAGATCACGTCGGGCCGCAGCAGCCCCAGAATGCGGTCCACCTCCGCCGGGCCGATCTCCTCGATGACGGACAGCGACGACAGGTCGACGCTCACCCGCGGCACCCGCCGCGCCGCCGCCAGCGCCGCCGCCCTGATCGGGGCGTCGACCAGGCTGTACAGCGGCAGGTGCAGCCGGTCGCAGCCGGCGAACCACTCGTCCCGCAGCTCGCCGGCCGCCAGCAGCGGGCTGACCCCCCGGTCGGTGATCATGGTACGCTCGCCGCCGCCGTCGGACAGCGACACGACCACGCCCGTCGCGCCGTCGGTGACCGGGCCCGCCAGGTCGACGCCGCGCTGGCGCAGGTCCTCGGCGACCAGGCGGCCGGCCACGTCTCCGGCGAGCTTGGCCACGACCCGCGCCGTCCCGCCCAGCGCCACCGTCCAGGCGGCGACGTTGGCCGCCTGGCCGCCGGCCGCCACCGTGGTCGTGGCCGGGGTATCGGCGCCGTGCGCCAGATCGGGACGGGTGACGACCACGACGTCGAGCAGCGCGTCACCCAGGCAGCACAGCAACGTCACTCAGCGCGGACGCCGGGCAGCGCGGCCAGCTCGCCGGCCGCCGCGGCGCCGTACGCCGCCGCGAACCGCGCGGTCAGCGGCCGCCGCTCCAGCTCGTACTCCTGCGGGCCCACGGTCTCCAGCGCGTACGCCGCGATCAGGTTCCCGAGCTGGGCGGCCCGCTCGAGGCCGAGGCCGCTGGCGATCGCGGCGAGGAACCCGGCCCGGAACGCGTCGCCGGCGCCGGTCGTCTCCTTCGGCTGCACCGCGACGGCGGGCACCATGACCGGCGGCTGCCCGGCCCGGTCCACCCGGGTGCCGTCGCCGCCGAGCGTGGTCACCCGCACCCGCACCCTGCTGATGATCTCCGCCGGGCTCCAGCCGGTCTTCTGCTCGGTCAGCGCGGCCTCGTACTCGTTGGCGAACAGGTACTCCGCGCCGTCCAGCAGCGACCGCACGTCCCCGCCGTCCAGCCGTGCGACCTGCCACGACGTATCGGTGGCGAACGGGAGGCCGAGCTTGCGGCACTGGCCGGTGAAGGCCATCATCGCGTCCGGGTCACCGGGCCCGATGAGGACCAGGTCGATGCCGCCCGCCTGCCCGGCCACGGCCGCGAGGTCGATCCCTGAGTCCTCGGCCATCGCCCCGGCGTAGAACGACCCGATGTGCGCGCCGTGCAGGTCGGTGGTGTTCACGAATCTGGCCGTATGCCGCAGCGCCGACTCCCGGACGCCGCCGGTGTCAACACCGTGCGCGGTCAGCCAGGCGCGGTACTCGGCGAAGTCGGCGCCCACCGACCCGACGAGCAACGGCCGCAGCCCGAGGCAGCCCAGCCCGAACGCGATGTTCGCGGCCACCCCGCCGCGGCGGATCTCCAGGTCGTCCACGAGGAACGACAGCGCCACCTTGTCCAGCTTGTCCGGCATCAGCTGTTCAGCGAAGCTGCCGGGGAAGGTCATCAGGTGGTCGGTGGCAATCGAGCCGGTGACAGCTATCCGCACGGCCGACCACCCTACGGCACGCGGCGGGAACCGGTCAGTGGAGGGGACCGGTCAGTGGAACGAGTCACCGCAGGCACAGGAGCCCGTGGCGTTCGGGTTGTCGATCGTGAAGCCCTGCTTCTCGATCGTGTCGACAAAGTCGATCGTGGCGCCGGTCAGGTAGGGGGCGCTCATCTTGTCGGTGACGACCTGCACGGTGCCGAACTGGCTGACCACGTCGCCGTCGACGTCACGCTCGTCGAAGTACAGCTGGTAGCGCAGGCCCGAGCACCCCCCGGGCTGCACCGCGACACGCAGTCTCAGGTCGTCGCGGCCCTCCTGTGCCAGCAGGCTGCTCACCTTGGTGGCTGCCACGTCGGTGAGGACGATTCCCTGCTGCGTGGCCTGGTCCTGAACTGTCATCTACAGTCAGCTCCCGAATCGGCTGGCGCGCCGGGCGCGGCGCGGTTGCTGTCGTGCTTTCGTGCTGTGTCAACGATATGCCGTCGCTGGTCATTCCGCACCGCGGGCGGATCACCGCGGGCGAGTCACAAAGGGCGGGTCACCGCGGGGCGGGTCACAGGCCGGGGGCGCCCCAGACCGGGAACCACCGCGACAGGTCGGGCTCGATCGGCAGATCACCCTCGATGGCGCCGCGTACCTGCAGCTCTAGGGCGTTGTCGCGGGTCTCGCCGGTCCGCGGCGCGAACGGGTAGAAGGTCCCGCGCTTGTACAGGTACACGATCGCGAGCCTGGCGCCGGCCGGGCTGGTGAAGCCGACGAGCGAGCAGAGCAGCTGCGGGCCGAACCCGGCATCGGCCAGCGACGAGTTCACCGCGTGCACGTCCGTGACGAGCGCCTCGACCTGGTCGGCCGGCCGACGGATGAGCAGCCAGGTGAACCCGTAGGAGTCGGTGGACACCTCCACCCGCGGCACGTCGGCGCCCGCGCCCATGGCCAGCAGCTCGCGGACCTCGTTCTCGATGTCGGCGAACGCCTTGCCCTCGGCGGCGCGGAAGCACACCGACGCGGCGCCGGTCGGCACCAGCCCGGCCGCCGCCTCCAGCGTGATCGCGGCCGACGGCAGCGAGAACAGCTTGTCCAGGTTGGGCTGGACGGGCTTGGTCCGGCCAAGCAGCGTGTCCAGGAACCCCACTACTACTGGCCCAGCTGCTTGGAGATCTTCGCCAGCTCGGCCAGCCGCCGCTCCAGCGAGGGGTGCGTGGAGAACAGCGTCGACAGGCTCTTGCCGCTGGTGAGGGCCGGCACGAAGTAGAACGCGTTCAGCGCCTCGGCGCCGGACGCCCGCAGGTCCTTCGTCGGGATCTGGGCGATCGTGCCGCTGACCTTCTGCAGCGCGCTGGCCAGCTTGGACGGCTGGCCGGTGAGCAGGGCGCCGGACCGGTCGGCCGCCAGCTCGCGGTACCGGGACAGCAGCCTGATCAGCAGGAAGCTGATCGCGTAGACCACGATGCTCACCAGCATGATGATCAGCAGGATCGGCAGCGCCTGCTGGTTGTTGTTGTCGCGGCGGCCGCCGCCGCCGAACAGCTCGCCGTAGAAGGAGAACCGCACCAGCAGCGCGGCGATGATGCCGAGGAACGAGGCGATCGTCATCACGGCCACGTCCTTGTGCGCCACGTGCGACATCTCGTGCGCGAGCACGCCCTCGAGCTCCTCGCGGTCCAGCCTGCGCAGCAGCCCCTGGGTCACGCAGATGACGGCCTTATTGCTGTTGCGGCCGGTGGCGAACGCGTTCGGCAGTTCGGTGGGGGAGATGGCCACGCGCGGCTTCGGCATGTCGGCCAGCGCGCAGATCCGGTCGATCACGCCGTGCAGCTCGGGTGCCTGCTGCGGGGTGACCTCGACCGCCGCCGCGGTGCGCAGCGCGATCTTGTCGGACCAGTAGAAGGACCCGAAGCCCAGCCCGACCCCGAGCAGGACCGGGAAGACGACGATCGCCGCCCCGGACGCGTGGACGGCCGACAGGATGCCGACGAGAGCGGCGACGAAACCGACGAAGACCAGTCCGAGCAGGAACATGGTCAGGGTCATCCGCGCCGTGAGGCCCCGATCCGGGGCATACCGGGTGCGCGCCATCGCGTGCCTTTCTTTCCTGCCAGCGGCGGGGCCTGACCGGCCCGGCCTAGCTGGCCCGTGCTGTTCCAGTTTCGCTCATCCGGGCGTCTGGTACATCCAACAGATATTCCTATCGGAAAACGCTTGGGGAACGCTGACTGTTCCCTGCCGATCGGCTGACCAGCCGACCGGGTGTGACTGCCGAAACCCCCCCGTGACATGCGTTTTTCCGAACGGCTTCGCCCTTAGCCGAATCGGTTCGCGGCGGCCGGTCAGCCCGGGATCAGGCCCTCGTCGGTCAGCAGCTTGCGGACCTCGTCGACCGTGGCGTCCTCGTGCGGGATGATCACGTCGGACGGCTCCAGGCTGTCCGGCGGCAGCGGCTCGCCCTGGCGGGCGCGCTCGAGCAGCGCGCCCAGCGCCTGCTCGAGCGCGGCCTGGTCGTTGCGCTCCACGGCGGCCTCGAGGTCGGCGTCCAGCGCGTGCAGCTGCGCGGCTACCGCATCGTCGACCCTCAGCTGCCCTTCCCCGAGGATGCGGACGATCATGCCCCGTCATCCCCCTTGGGGGGCTCGGCGGCCTCGCTGGCGCCCGCCGTGGCGGGCTGGCCCGCGCCGTCGGCCGCGGCGCCGATCTCCTTCGGCGCCTCGCCCTGGCCGAGCTCGCCCTTGAGCCGCTCGAGCTCGAGGTCGATGTTGCCACCCGCGCCCATCCGGTCCAGCTCGGCCTGGATGTCGTCGCGCGGCACCCCGGACGCGTCTTCGAGGGCACCCGAGGCGAGCAGCTCGTCGATCGCACCCGCCCGGGCCTGCATCTGGGCGGTCTTGTCCTCGGCGCGCTGGATCGCCATGCCGATGTCGCCCATCTCCTCGGAGATGCCGGAGAACGCCTCGTTGATCCGGGTCTGCGCCTCGGCGGCGGTGTAGGTGGCCTTGATCGTCTCCTTCCTGGTGCGGAAGGTGTCGACCTTCACCTGCAGCCGCTGCGAGGCCAGCGTCAGCTTCTCCTCCTCGCCCTGCAGCTGCGAGTACTGCGCCTGCAGGTCGGTCAGCTGGCTCTGCGCCGACTGCCGGCGGGACAGCGCCTCGCGCGCGAGGTCCTCGCGCCCGGCACCGAGCGCGTCCCGCGCCTGCTTCTCGAGCTTGCCCGACGTCTGGTTGATCTGGTTCATCTGCAGCTCGATGCGCTTGCGCGACGTGGCCACGTCGGCGACGCCCCGGCGCACCTTCTGCAGCATCTCGAGCTGCCGCTGGTAGGAATAGTCCAGCGTTTCCCGGGGATCTTCCATCCGGTCCAGTGCCTTGTTGGCCTTGGACTTGAAGATGAGAGAAACCCTCTTCATCACGCTCATAGGCGCGTACGTCCCCTTCATGCTGGCGCCTGCGCCGCGCCGCGATGCGCGCCGTCCCAGTCAGGCGCCTCGCGGTGAGCGTCGGCTGTTTACCGCCGGCTGGTCACTGGCCAGCCTACGCGGTTTTCCGGGTGCGAGTCATCACGGATCCGGCGAGTCACCCGCCGCGGGAACGGCGCTCCCGGCTCCCGCGCAGCCATCCGCTCCGATGTTCCCGGTGCCCGGTTCGCCCGGCTAAGCTGTCGGCTGTGTTCCGACGTCGCGGCGCCGGGGCGGGCGATGCCGTGGACGACGCGGCCGGAGCCGGCTCCGGCGCACCCGAATCCGCCGAGGGCGGCGGCGCTTCCGTCACCCCGGCCAAGGGCCGCCCCACGCCCAAGCGCAGCGAGGCCGAGCGCAGGCGGCGCCAGCCCTACAGCGCGCCCGCGAACAGGAAGGCGGCTGCCAGCCAGTCCCGCGGCAGGGACCGCACCGAGCGCGCGCGCCGGTACGAGGCGATGAAGCGCGGCGAGGAGTGGGCGCTCCCGGCCAAAGACAAGGGCCCGGTCAGGGCGCTGACCCGCGACTACGTGGACTCGCGCCGACGGATCAGCGAGTACTACATGTACATCCTGGTGCTGCTGTTCGTGCTGCTGCTGTTCAAGAACCCCGGGGTGCAGGCGATCGTGTACCCACTGGTGCTCGTGCTCGTCGTGATCATGGTGGTGGAGGGGTACCTGACGTCCCGCGCGGTGAAGAAGCTGGTCGCGGGGCGTTACCCCGGCGAGAGCACCCGGGGGCTCACCAGGTACGCGATCATGCGCGGGCTTCAGATCCGCCGGCTGCGGATGCCCGCGCCCAGGGTCGGCCCAGGCAGCAAGGCCTGACCTCGCCCGGTCGGGTTCCGCTAGTCGCCGGGGCTGAGGCTCATCGGGCCGTACTCGGTCCGGTCGTCCTCGAGCAGCGTCACCTGGTCCACGCCCGCCTCGAGCAGGCCGCGCCAGTTCTCGCCGAGCCAGCTCTCCGCGTCCGACTGACTGGGGAAGGTCTCCGCGGGCAGGCCGCGCGCGGTGAGCACCGTCCCGTCGGTCTTCTCGAGCTGCCACGTCCACGCCATGATCGGTCAACATACCGCAGCGGCCGCCCGGTCCGGGAGCGCGCTCAGACGGCCGACCTGAGCCCTGGCAGTACCTGGCGCGCCAGCCGTTCGGATTGCTCATCGGCGTCGGCGCCCGTGGTGACGAAGTTGAACGCGGTGAAGCCGGCCCGGGCGCGCTCGTCCCACATCAAGTTACGCTATGCGTGTTTAGTAGACGTGTCAACTAAATGCTAGGCTGGGGCCGTGACCGAACCGCGGTGGCTCAGCCCCGGGCAGGCCCGGGCCTGGCGCGGGTACCGCCGGATGCGCGCGCTGATCGACCTGCAGCTCACCCGCGACCTGGCGCACTACTCCGGGCTGTCGGACGCCGACTACGACGTGCTGTCCAGCGTCTCCGAGTCGGCCGGGCACAGCCTGCGGCTGGGTGACCTGGCCGCGTACCTGCTGTGGTCGAAGAGCCGGCTATCCCACCACATCGCCCGGATGGAGCGGCGCGGCCTGGTCGAGCGCCACGACTGCCCGTCGGACGGGCGCGGCGCGATCCTCACGCTCACCGAGGCCGGCTGGCGGGCGATCACCGACGCGGCGCCCCCGCACGTCGAGTCGGTGCGGCGGCACTTCATCGACCTGCTCACCGAGGAGCAGATCCGGGTGCTGGGTGACCTCACCGAGACCGTGCTCGCCCACCTGCGCGGGGAGCCGGAGGGGGCCGAAGCGGACGGGGCAGTGCGTGCGGGTTGAGCTGGCCGGCACGGCGGCCCCGCGGGGGTGGCCGGAGCCGGGCTGCGGGTGCGCGTCCTGCCGGCGGGCCGCGGCCGAGGGCGGCCCGGCCGGCGCGGGCGGGCGGCGGGCGGCGGGCGTGCTGGTGGACGGGGTACTGCGGCTGGGCGGCGGGCGGCCGCCACTCCCCCGGCCGGGGTACGAGATCACGCGCATGCCGGGCGGCTGGGACGTCACCGGTCCCGCCGGGAGGCTGCTGTGTAGCGACGGGCCGGGCGGCGTGCCAGACCCGCCGCCGGGCACCGTTCGGTATGACATCGCCTTGCTCGACCTGCTCGCGGATCCCGCCCAGCTCGGCGGGCTGCGGCGGCGCCGGCTGGTCACCGGGCACACCGCCGTGGCGGTCATCCACGCCGACCACCGGGTGAGCTCGCCGGCCGAGCTCGACCGGCGCTGCCGGCTGTGGGGCGTGACGCCCGCGGCCGACGGCGACGTGCTTGTCTCGCCCGACGCGGACGGCCGGGCACAAGCACGCGTCGCGCCGGCGTGCCGGGCGCTGGTTCTGGGCGGAGCCCGTTCGGGAAAATCGACGGAGGCCGAGCTGCGGCTGGCCGCCGAACCGGAGGTCAGGTACGTCGCGACGGGACGCCCGGCGGGCGGCGACGCCGACTGGGCCGCGCGGGTGGCGGCGCACCGGGCGCGCCGTCCTGCCTGGTGGCAGACGGTCGAGACCACCGACCTCGCGGCCGAGCTCGGCCGGCCCGGCGGCGCGGTGCTGATCGACGGCGTGGGCGGCTGGCTGGCAGCGGTGATGGACGCGTGCGGGTCCTGGTCCGGCGGGCCGGATGAGAGGCTGCGGCGCCGGATCGACGAGCTGGTCGGGGCCTGGCGGGGGTGCCGGGCGCGGGTCGTCGCGGTCAGCGAGGAAACGGGGCTGGGCGTCATCCCGGCGACGAGCGCGGGGCGGCTGTTCCGGGACCAGCTCGGCGGCCTGAACCAGCGACTGGCCGCCGAATCGGACGAAACCGCGCTAGTGGTAGCGGGACGGGTGGTCAGCCTGCCAGGCTAACGCAGGGGAACTCCGCACACAGGGACGCTCAACTGTTAGGTTTTTAACGCTGCTGCCGTTCGTAACGGGAAGGGTCACTGTCCCGGTCCGGGACGGGGTGATGACAACATGACGCGGATCGTGGTCATTGGTGACCTCATGACGGACACGGTCGCGCTCGCGACCCTGCCGCTGGCCAAGGGGAGCGACACCCCCGCCATGGTCACCATGCACGGCGGGGGCTCGGGGGCGAACGTGGCGGCCTGGCTGGCCGTGGACGGGGCCGAGGTCGCCTTCGTGGGCAGGCGGGGGTCGGACATCGCCGGCCGGAACAGGGACATGGAGCTCATGGGGTACGGCGTCGACGCCCGCCTCGTGATGGACCCGGAGCGGCCGACCGGGACGTGCGTGGTGATGGTGACGCACAAGGGCGACCGGACGATGATGTCCGACCCGGGGGCCAACGCGGCGCTGTCACCCGAGGACCTGCCCCAGGACGTGTTCACCCCCGGCAGTCACCTGCACGTGTCGGGGTACACGCTGCTCAACCAGGGGTCCCGGCCCGCCGCGCTGGCCGCGTGCCAGCTCGCGTCCCGGGCCGGGATGACTGTGTCGGTCGACGCGGCGTCGCCGGCGCCGGTGGAGCGGGTGGGCGCCGAGCCGTTCCTGCAGATGAGCAACGGGGCCTCGCTGCTGCTGGTCAACCTCGACGAGGCGGCCGTGCTGACCGGGCGGGACGATCCGGACGCGGCGGCCCGCGTGCTGACCGCGTGGTACCCGCAGGTGGTCGTGAAGCTCGGCGCGGACGGGGCGCTGTGCTACACCAACGGCCGCGCCGAGCCGGTGCACGCCCCGGCGCTGCCGGTCGAGCGGATCGTGGACGGGACCGGGGCGGGCGACGCGTTCTGCGCCGGCTTCCTGCCGCCGTGGCTGACCAAGAAGCCGCCGCACGAGGCGCTCGCCAGCGGCTGCCGGCTGGCGGCGCAGGCGCTGGCCCTGCTCGGCGCGCGTCCCGCGCTCTGACGTGCCCTCCTTGGCTGGCCGGGCAGGCCCGTGACGGGCTACCTGGACCGGCTGTTCTCGCTGGACGGGCGCGTCGCCGTGGTGACCGGCGGCAGCTCGGGGATCGGCCGGGCCATCGCCGGTGCGCTGGCGCGTGCGGGCGCGCGCGTCGTCGTGATCGCGCGCGGGCAGCAGCGGCTGGACGACGTGGTGCGCGAGTTGCGCGCGGCCGGCCGGTCGGCGGTCGCGGTGCGCGCGGACATGGCCGACCGTTCGGCGCTGGCGGCGGCGGCCGACGCCGCTGCTTCAGAGTTCGGCGAGCCCGACATCCTGGTCAACTCGGCCGGGATCAACCTGCGGCCGCCGATGGACGCGCTGACGCTGGCGGACTGGGACGAGACGATCGCGGTCAACCTCACGGCGCCGTTCGTGCTGGGCCAGCGGTTCGGGCCGGTGATGGCGCGGCGGGGCTGGGGGCGGATCATCAACATCGCGTCGCAGCAGTCGGTGCGCGCGTTCGGCAACAGCGGTGCCTACGGCGCGTCCAAGGGCGGGCTCGCGGCGCTCACCCGGTCCCAGTCCGAGGCGTGGGCACCGCGGGGGGTGTGCTGCAACGCGCTCGCGCCGGGGTTCGTGGTGACCCCGCTGACCGCTGCGGCGGCCTCGGACCCGGCGCGCTCGGCCGCGCTGGCGGCCCGGACGATGGCCGGGCGCAACGGGGAGGCGGCCGACTTCGAGGGGGCCGCGGTGTTCCTGGCCAGCCCGGCCAGCGACTACGTGACCGGGCAGGTCATCTTCGTGGACGGCGGCTTCTCGGCGAGCTGAGGGTCTTCGGCGCTTCCGTGGAGGCGCGCCGGAGGGCGGGCTGCACCCGATTACGTGTTCGGGGCGGGAGAATGGCCGTCATGAGCCCACGCAGCACGACCCGCCGCGCGTCCCGGGGTAGCGGAGCCGGCCCGGGCGGTGGCCGCCCGGACGACTTCGAGGAGAACATCGTCGACATCGACGTCGCCGAGGAGATGCGCGGCAGCTACCTCGAGTACGCGTATTCGGTCATCTACCAGCGCGCGCTGCCGGACGCCAGGGACGGGCTGAAGCCGGTGCAGCGCCGCATCCTGTACCAGATGAACGCCATGGGCCTGCGGCCCGACCGCGGCCACGTCAAGTGCGCCCGCGTCGTCGGCGACGTGATGGGGCGGCTGCACCCGCACAGCGACTCCGCGATCTACGACGCGCTGGTGCGGATGGCGGCGCAGCCGATGGTGCTGCGGCTGCCGCTGATCGACGGGCACGGCAACTTCGGGTCGCTGGGCGGTGACGACGCGCCCGCGGCGATGCGGTACACCGAGGCCAGGCTGGCCCCCGCCGCGATGGAGATGGTCGCCTCGATCAACGAGGACACCGTCGACTTCGTGCCGAACTACGACGGCACCGAGACCCAGCCCGAGGTGCTGCCAGCCGGGCTGCCGAACCTGCTGGTCAACGGGGCCGCCGGGATCGCGGTCGGGATGGCCACGAACATGGCGCCGCACAACCTCGGCGAGGTGATCAGCGCGGCGCGGCACCTGATCGCGCACCCGGACGCCACCCTCGACGAGCTGATGCGCTTCGTGCCCGGCCCGGACCTGCCGACCGGCGGGAAGATCATCGGTCTGGACGGGATCCGGGAGGCGTACGCGACGGGCCGCGGCATGTTCCGGATCCGGGCCGCCGCGCGGGTCGAGAAGATCACCCCGCGGCGGGACGGGATCGTCGTCACCGAGCTGCCCTACGGGGTCGGGCCGGAGAAGGTCATCGCCCGGATCAAGGACCTGGTGCAGGCCAAGAAGCTCAACGGGATCAGCGACCTCAAGGACCTCACCGACCGGCAGCGCGGCCTGCACCTGGTCATCGAGATCCGCAGCGGGTTCCACCCCGAGGCCGTGCTGGCCGAGCTGTACCGGCTGACGCCGATGGAAGAGACGTTCGGCATCAACAACGTCGCGCTGGTGGACGGGCAGCCGCGCGTGCTCGGGCTGCGCGAGCTGCTCGAGATCTACGTCGCGCACCGGCTCGAGGTGGTCCGGCGCCGGTCGGAGTTCCGCCGCCGCGGCCGCGAGGACCGGCTGCACCTGGTGGACGGGCTGCTCATCGCGCTGCTCAACATCGACGAGGTCATCGCCGTGATCAGGTCGAGCGAGGACACCGCCGACGCCAAGGCGCGGCTGATGGCGGTGTTCGACCTGTCCGCGGTGCAGGCGCAGTACATCCTCGACACCCCGCTGCGCCGGCTGACCAAGTACGACCGGCTCGAGCTGGAGGAGGAGCGGGAGACGCTGCGGCGCGAGATCGCCGAGCTGACCGCGATCCTGGACTCTTCGGAGCGGCTGCGCGAAGTGGTCTCGGACGAGCTGGCGGCGGTCGCGAAGAAGTTCGCCGACCCGCGCCGCACCGTGCTGCTGGAAAGCGGCGGCGCGGCGCCGACCGCGGCGGTTCCGCTCGAGGTGGCCGACGACCCGTGCACGGTGCTGCTGTCCTCGGCCGGGCTGCTGGCCCGGACCGCCGGTGTTCCGGATACCGAACGGCCAGAGGCCAGGGCCGGCGCCGACGCCGGAGCGCCCCGTTCGGCGCACGACGTGATCGTCTCGGCGGTGCCCTCGACGGCCCGCGGGACGATCGCGGTGGTGACGTCGGCCGGGCAGATGATCAAGCTAGGCGTGCTGGAGCTGCCGGCCCTGCCGCCGAGCGCGCACTCCCCCGGGCTGGCCGGCGGCGCGCCGGTCGCCGAGTTCGTCTCGCTGCCGCGCGGCGAGACCGTGGTCGGCCTGGCCACGGTCGAGGCTTTTGGTGCGGGCCTGGTGCTCGGCACGGCGGGCGGCGTGGTCAAGCGGGTCACGCCGGACTACCCGCAGACCGCCACCGAGTTCGAGGTGATCGCGCTCCGTGACGGCGACCGGGTGGTAGGGGCGGTGCAGCTCGCCGGCGAGGACCAGGACCTCGTGTTCATCACGAGCGACGCCCAGCTGCTGCGGTTCGGCGCGGCGTCGGTCCGGCCGCAGGGCCGCTCGGCCGGCGGGATGGCCGGCATCCGGCTGTCCCGGGGCGCGTCGGTGATCTGGTTCGGCGCGGTGAACCCGGGCGCCAGCGGGGGCCCGGGCGGCGGTGGGGGCCCGGGCGGCGCGGGCGTGGCCGGGCCGGACGGCCCGGACGGGCCGGACGGCGGCGGGGACGCTCCGGACGGCGGCGGGGACGCTCAGGGCGGCGCGCCAGGAAGCGGCGGGGTCGTGGTGACGGTTGCGGGCGCGGCCGGAGCGCTGCCGGGGACCGGGGCAGGCACGGTCAAGGTCAGCCCGTACGGCGACTTCCCGGCCAAGGGCCGGGCGACCGGCGGGGTGCGCTGCCACCGGTTCCTGCGCGGCGAGGACGCGCTGGTGCTGGCGTGGGCGGGGGAGGCTCCGGCGCTGGGCGCGACCGAGGCGGGCACCCCGGTGGACCTGCCACCCGCGGACGGCAGGCGGGACGGGTCCGGGGTCAGGGTCCCCCAGCCGCTGGCCGCGGTCGGCGGCACCGCCCCGCCGCCCGGGTAGGGCCACAGGGACGCCGCAGGGGCCGGCGTCCGGGTGTTACACAGCGGTTTGCTGTTCACCGGTGAACAGCAAACCGCTGTGTAACGGGGCGCGGCCCTGCGTGCGCGGGCGGGTCAGCGGGGGCGGGACGCTGGGGTGCGCAGCTCAGCGGGGCCGGTCGCTGGGGTGCGCAGCGGAGGAGCGCGCCACGGCGATGAGCTCGGGGCTGGCCGGTCCCGCGGGGGTCGCGTCCCAGTCGCCGTACCAGGTGACCTGGTCCAGGCCGGCCTCGGCGAGGAACGCGGCGAGCTGGCCCTGGCCCGTGAAGCGGAGGGTGTCCGGGACCGTGATGGTCTCGCCGCGCGCGAACCGGTAGCAGGTCTCGAAGGTGACCAGCTCGCCATCCACGGACTCGATGTCGTACCAGATATCGGCGGCCACCCGGCCGGCGGTGACGTGCTCCCGGGTGTCCCACGGGTTCCACGCTTCCCACGCGCGCGCAGCGGGATTCCTGGTCTCGAACGCGAACCGCCCGCCGGGGGCCAGGCACCGGCGGACGCCGCGCAGCGCGGCGCGGACGTCGCCGTCACCGAGGAAGAGCTGGAAGACGTGGCCGGTCATGACGACGAGGTCGAACTGGCCGGCCGAGGGCAGGTCCGCGGCGGCTGGCGGGCCTGCGGCGGGGGGCAGGCCGGCGGCGGGCAGATCCGCGGCGCCGGCGGGCAGGCCGGCGGCGGGCAGGCTGGCGGCGTCCGCCTCGATCCAGCGCACCGCGCCGCCGCCCGGCCGGCGGCGCGCGATGTCCAGCATCGCGGGCGCGGGGTCCGCGCCGGTCACCCGGTGGCCACGCGCGGCGAACTCGCAGGCCAGCAGCCCGGTGCCGCACCCCACGTCGAGCACGCGCAGCGGGGCGTCACCGGCCAGGGCGAGGTAGAAGTCCGTGTCCGGGCCCGGCGGGTTCATCGCGTCATACAGGGCCGCCAGCCGGGGATCGGCGTAGCACGCGCAGACCATCGCTGCGTCCTCCCTAGGGCTCTGGCGGGTAGAGGCCGGCCTCCGCGGCGGCGGAAGTCTCCTCATCGATCAGCTTGGCTAGTAGATGTCGAGCAGGCGTGGGGACGGGGCGCACGGCGCTTGCCGCGACGGCCGTTCTGGCCGGGCCAGCGCTGACCAGGCCGTGGCAGCTTGTTTTCGAGGGTATCTCGATATGTGAGACGGAATCGGAGATTTCCCGGCGACGTGAAGAGCTGATGTTGCCCTGGTGATACCAGCGTTTCACATTCACGGAGAGGCGTCGCCCGGCCTCCTGGACACCCCGAAACGTCTCAGTATGTGAGACAAGCGACGTTGCGGAACGCCCTGGCACGCTGCCCCGTCCCACGCGGCGAGACGCGACGCACCGGGTGAGGCTGGTGTTGCGCAAGTGACGGGGGGTGGACGGGGACGGCGCCCCGGGGCGGCGGCGGGGTCAGGGTGACGGGGCGAGCGGCGGGGCGGGCGGGGACCGTGGCCTTGGGGCGCGGGGTCAGGGTGACGGGGAGAATGGCGGGGCGGGCGGGTTGTCGCGCCAGGTGCGCAGGAAGCTAACGGCGCGGTCGCAGGCACCGGCCAGCGGTCCGCGCGGGTCGCCGAGCGCGTCGAGGATGAGCTCGGTGATCCTCTTCTCGGTGTCGGCGAGCACCTGCGCGGGCGTGGCGTGCGGCGCCGACCGGTAGCCGATCACGGCGCCGGCGTTGCAGACGAAGTCGGGCAGCGCCAGGATGCCCCTGCGGTGCAGGACGCCGGCGCCCGGCCTGGTGTAGGGGACGTTGGCGGCGGGCGCGACGACCCGGACGGTGGCCGGGAGGGCTTCGGCCACCGCCCGGCCCATCACGCCCGGCCGGGTGCCGGGGACGACTACGTCGGGCCCGGCGGCGGTGAACAGTTCGCCCGGCGGCCGGACCGGCAGGCCGTAGCGGGCGACGCAGGCGTCGCCGTGCTCGCGGCGCAACGCGAGCAGCCGCGCGACGTCGAGACCCGAGGGGTCCGCGACGCACCCGGCGAGGGTGGACACGGCCACCACCCGGCCGCCGCGGCCGGTGACCTCGGTGGCCACGCCGCCGCCGACCTTGCCGAACCCCTCGATCGCCACCGACCGGCCGTCCCACCCGCCGCCCAGCCGGGCGCGCAGCGCGGCCTCCGCGGCCACCGCGAC
>Ga0070698_100000872_pt1 | contig 33138 bp, 20 predicted proteins | sample KBSK1502metaG_FD_65477 | JGI IMG/M metagenome (GOLD analysis project Ga0070698, IMG submission 65477) | Corn, switchgrass and miscanthus rhizosphere microbial communities from Kellogg Biological Station, Michigan, USA - KBS K1-50-2 metaG | ecosystem: Host-associated > Plants > Roots >... | reverse complement strand
GTGCTCGATCTCGTGCTGTCGATCAATCCGCGCGTCGTGCCGATCATTCTCGGCGGCGATCACTCCGTCGCGTGGCCCGTCGCCGAGATGCTCGCGAAGCATCGTCGCGATCGCTGGGCGATCGTGCAGCCCGACGCGCACACCGACATGCTCGCCGAGCGCCTCGGCATCAAATATTGCTTCGCGACGTGGAGCTATCACGCGAACGAATTGCTCGGTCGCGATGGCCGACTCGTACAGGTCGGCGTGCGCGCATCACGCCACGGCCGCGAGCATTGGGAGAAGCTCGGCGTGCGCCAACTGTGGGCCGCCGACATTCGGCGCGATCCCGAGCGCGCGCTCGACATCGTCGTCGAGCATCTCGAGAAGCTCGGCGTGACGAGCGTCTACTTCTCGAACGACATCGACGGCACCGATGCCAAATGGGCCGAAGCAACAGGCACACCCGAACCCGATGGCCTCGAGCCCGACTGGGTGCTCGCGCTGATCGCGCGGCTCGGTAAACGCTTCGCGCTGTGCGCCGCCGATTGCGTCGAGGTCGCGCCGCCGCTCGGCCCGACCGCACGAGCGACCGACGAAACGACCGCGCTCGCCGCGCGCTACATTCGTGCGTGTCTCGACCAGCTCCGGTGATACAAGGAGCGGATGGGCAGGCTCTGGTATCTCGCGGCTCTCGTGCCGCTCGTGGTGGGTGTCGTGGTCATCGTGACGGGCCTGCGCGGTCTCGCCGATGACGTCGAGCATATGCAGCGCGTCGTCGTGCCCGGCGAGCGCACGCTGAAGCTCGACGCCGGCGACTACGTCATCTATGGCGAGACGGTGAGTCGCGTCGACGGCGTTTCGTACATCAACGAAAGCTTCAACGTGCGCTGCGGGCTCTCGGCAGCCGACGGCACGACAATCAACCTCGAAGCCAAATCGAGTAGCTCGAACTATCAGCTCGCCGGCTACAAGGGCCAATCGATGTTCAACGTGACGGTACCGCGCGCGGGCGACTATCACTTCGCGTGCGAGGGCGACAGCAAACCCGCGGTCCTCGCGTTCGGTCACGGCTTCGGTATGAAGCTCGTGTTCACGATCCTCGGCGGCGTGTTCGGGCTCTTGCTCACCGGCGGCGTGTTCCTGTTCGTCTTCCTCAAGCGTCGGAAGGCGAAGAAGTAACGACGGGCAGCTGCTTGCGCGCGGCGTGACGCTCGGCGATCGCGACGACCGCATCCACCCACGCCGGCGACGCGTTCAATGACGGCACGAGCACGAGCTCCTCGCCGCCCGCCGCTTTGAATTGCTCACGCGCGCGAATGCCGATCTCTTCGAGCGTCTCCAAGCAGTCGGCGACGAACGCCGGGCACAGCACGGCGAGCCGCTTCTTGCCGCGCTTCGCGAGCTCGTCGAGCAAGACATCGGTGTGCGGCTGGATCCACGGCGTGCGGCCGAGACGTGACTGAAAGCACACGGTGTAGTCGGTGAGCTTGAGCCGCGCGGCCAGCGCGCGCGCGGTCGCGTAGCACTGCGCGCGGTAGCAATTGCGGTTCACCGTCGTGATCTCATCGCAGCAGCTCGCGCTCGATAGGCAATGCGCGCCGCTCGGATCGCTCTTGCGGATCTGGCGCTCGGGCAGACCGTGAAACGAAAACAAGACGTGATCGGGCTCGGCGAGCTCGATCGCGGGCGCCGCGACGGCGCTGAACGCCGAGAGGAATCCGGGGTCGGCGTAAAACGCAGGCACGACGTCGATGGGCACGACGTCCCAGCGCATGGTCGCGAGCTCCATGACGCGCGCGACCGACGTCGCCGTCGACGACGCCGCGTATTGCGGATAGAGCGGCAGCACCACGATTCGATCGACCGCTGCTGCGCGCAGGGCGTCGAGCGCGCTCGCCAGCGACGGGCTGCCGTAGCGCATCGCGAGCTCGACATGCCAGTCCGTGCCGAGCCTCGCCTGGACGGCGGCGGCGAGGTCGCGACTATGCGCGAGCAGCGGCGAGCCACGGCCGTCCTGCCACACCTTGCGGTATGCCGCCGCGCTCTTGGCCGGTCGGAACCGGAGGATCACGCCGTGTAGCAAGAGCGCACGCCCGACGGGGTTGATGTCGATGACGCGGGGGTCCGAGAGGAACTCGCGGAGGTAGCGGCGGACCGCTCGCGTGGTCGGCGCGTCGGGTGTTCCGAGGTTGATAAGGAGCAGGCCTGTGGGCACGCGGTGGCTCCCTTGCTGACCAACCCCGGCTACAAAGTCAAGGAAACGGCCGGCGGTCCGCGATCGATTTCATAATCGGCCCAAACCCCTCGCTATCCACAGCCCCATTCGTTGTCGCCCCTACGAAAGACCGGGAGTTTGTGGTTTTTGTGAAAACCGAGGCTCTACAAGCACTTCAAAGAAGAATTGGTCATCCTGTTTGACCTCTCCCGCGGGGGCTGCATTATCCGTTCGTCATGGCTGGCTACGCGGGCATGCCGCTACCGAAGAAGCTCGGGATCAAAGCAGGGCACAAGGTGTGTCTGCTCAATGCGCCCGGTGGATTCGTGCGGCGTCTGAGCTCCGAGGATGTGCGCATCGCGCACGATCTTCGGCTGCCGCCCGTGGACGTGGTGGTCCTGTTTGTCGACCGCGTCGCCGATCTCGAGCGCCGCTTCGCCGACATCACGGCCCGCCTGCATCCAGCCGGTGGCTTTTGGGTCGCGTGGCCCAAGGCGCGCCGCGGCTGTGACCTCACCGAAGATGTCGTGCGCCGGATCGCGCTCGCCTGCGGCATGGTCGACAACCGGATCGTGTCAATGGGCGAGTTCGCGGGAGTGCGCCTGGTGCTCCGCGCCGAGCACCGCGATGCCGTCTCGTATCGCGCCGAGCCGCCGCCGGTCTCGCGGCGCGTGCGCCGGCCCACGGCAGCTGCGCGAGTCGTGCATCGAAGCAGCAGCGGCGCCGGATCGATGCTGCGCCGCGCCCGCGCCCGCTCGACGAAGTAGCGCGCGTCAGTCGGGCGAGCTCTTTCGGAGAACCGAGACGAGGGCTACGAGGATCGTCACGAACGAGACGTCGACGAGCAGGACGCGAAGCAGCGTCCACAGCGTAAACCGATCGAACATCGGTTCGAGCACGGCGGCATTGTCTGGCGCCGAGCCAACGGCCCACATGATCGGAGCCGCGAACGCGGTCGCGACGAGAACGAGGATGGAGCACGCGGCGGCGACAGCGGAGAGCAGAACCGCCTTGCGAGGGGCGCGAAGCCGCCACGCGGCGACGCACGTCGTTAGCGTGACCACCAGGCCGCCAACGCCGAACACGATGTAAAAGACGAGGCCCGTCGTCGCGAGATCCGTCGCGCGAGAGAACTGGGCGAATGCCACCGCGCCGATCTGCTTGCGCGCGGGAAGATCGACGAGCACGCGGAACGTGCCCGCGCCAGCGCGCAGCCCTTCAAACGCGGTCGCGATCCCGAAGATCCACGCAAGCGACGATCGCGGCGGCGTGCGAGCTCCCACTCGATCGTCGAGCTCCGCTGTCATGTGCGCATCCTCGCTCGAATGCTGTTTTCGTGCGACCGCCAGGTGCGCGCTGCGTGGTAGCTGCATGAAGAGTCTTCCGCTCCTTGCCCTGCTCGCTAGCTCCGCCGTGTTTGCCGGCGGCACACCACCGCCCAAGGCACCGCTTGCCGGCATTTATGTGACGTCGATCATTTCGACCGAGATCGATGGCCATCGCTTTCGCGCGGTGGTCATGGAATCCAATCGCGGGCCGAGCCTGACGATCGAACGGCTCGAGCTGACGGTCGATGCGCCGACACTCGTCGAGCAGCGGCACGTCAAGCTCACCGCCGCGCGCACCGATCGCATCGAGCGCGTGCAATGGGACGCCAGCACACTGTCATTCGTCGTCGGCAACGGACGCGACCAAGACATCTGCCGCGTCAACATGAACCAGCCGAGCAACGTGCCCGACTGCGTCAAGGCGCGCGGCGGGCCGCCGAAACCGTAGCGAGCCAGTGATCGATGTCGGCGACATCTTCGTCGGCCTTCTCCTCGGCGTAGTGGCCGCGCGCTTTGCTCGCGAGCGCGAGCGCGCGCGTGCGGTCGCGACCGATCAACGCCTGCGCGAGCAAAAAGCGCGTGTGCGCGAGGTGGTCGGGGTTCGCCTTCGCCGCTTCGCGGATCGCGAGCGCGCGCTCGAACAGCGGGATCGCTTTATCGGGCGCTTTGCGCATCAGCTCGACTTCGCCGAGGCCGTTGAGCGGGCGCGCGAGATCGAGGTGTTGGGTGCCGAGCGTCTTTTCCCAGATCGCGATCGCACGCTCGTAGGCGGTCGCTGCGGCGTCGAGCTTGCCGATCGCCTTGTTCGCCGACGCGATGTTCAAGTAGATCGTCGCGACGTCTGGGTGCTCCGCGCCGAGTAGGTCCACGGTCATCGCGAGCGACCGCTCCAGCAGCGGGATTGCATCGTCGAACCGCTCCTCCAAGACATCGAGGATTGCGAGATTGCCGATGGCGGCGGCAAGCTTCGCGTGACGCGCTCCAAACGCGTGCTCGTAGATCGCGATCGCGCGGCGTGCGGCGGCGAATGCTTCGTCCTTGCGCCCGGTCTCGTACAGCGATTGCACCATCGACGCCGCGATCGCCGCGATGAGTGGATGATTGCGGCCGACCGCGCGTTCGCCCGTTGCGATCGCTTCATTAAAGAGCTTCAGCGCCGTCGCGTGGTCACCGAGCGACGAATACGCGCCAGCCGCGCTGTTGAGGACGTCGGCGAGACGAATGTCGTCGACGTGATTCGCGCGGTAGCCGGCGAGCGCCGCGTTGTACGATTTCGTCGCAACGTCGAAGCGGCCGCGACGCAGCTCGACATCGCCGATTGTCGCGGCGAGGTCGGCGGCGAGCAGCGGTGGCGAACCGGCACGCTCGACGGCCGCGCGCGCCTGCTCCTCCAGGCGCGTTGCTTCGTGCAGCTGCGCCGCTTCATCACCTACCAAGGACAGCGTCTCGATCAGGGCGCCGGCGCGCAGCCGATCATCGCGTGCGGCATCGGCGCGTGCGACGGCGCGACTGAAGTGATCCTGCGCGGCAGCGAGGTCACCGAGGCTGTTCGCGCAGATGCCGAGCTGGATCTCCGCATCGGCGAGGAGCGCGGCGTCGGGAACCTCGGGGATCGCTGCGAGCACGCGCATCGCCTCCGCGTAACGCCCCGCTGCGCGAAGCGCGTGGCCGCGGGCGAGCTCGAGTTGTGCGCGTGCGTGCTCGGCGCGTCGCTCGACGGGAATGACAGCCGCGTGCGCCGTCGCGCAGCGATCGACATCGCCGAGCTCGCCGACGGCCGAGGGCGCGCGCTCGACGGTCGCCGCATCTGCCCGCGCGAATATATCGAGCAGCGCCGCGAGCTCGCCCGCGCGCGCGTTCAAGCATTGTTCACGTGCGGCGTAGAGCTCGGCGCCGAGCTTGCGATCGTGGCACGCGCCGACAGCCGCTGCGCTGAAGCGAGCGGACCAGCGATCGATCGCGCGCGCGGTGGTTTCGGCGAGCTCGACGCCGAGCGGCGAACCCGACGTGCGAAACGCGGCGTGCAGATTCGTGCGCGCTTGCGCGTTCCACGCAAGCTGCGGCGCGCGACACGGATCCGAATCGTCGCGCAACGCGAACATCGCGCCGCCGGCAATTGCCACGCACGCGACAACGCCCGCGGCGACGTACGCCGTGCGCCGAGGCTTCGCCGCGCGCGCGAGCGCGTCGAGCAGTGCGCTGACATCGGGATACCGCTGCGCAGGATCCGACGACAGCCCACGTCGCAACACGGCGGCGACGCGCCGATCGCCGGTTGGATCGGGCGGTGGCTTCGCGATCGCGTCGAGGAGCTCGCCCGGCGTCGTGCCTGCAAACGGCCGCGCGCCGAACAGGATCTCCCATGCCGTCACGCACAGCGCGAATTGATCGCTCGCTGCCGTCGCCGGCTCGCCGCGTAGCTGCTCCGGCGCCATGTACGCCGGCGTGCCGAGCAACGCGCCGCTTTGCGTGACGCGCATATCGCCGCTCGCCGCCCGAGCATCGACATCGCCCGCCGCGAGACCGAAGTCGCCGACGCGCACGCGGCCATCGCGCCCGACGAAGACGTTGTCGGGCTTGAAGTCGCGATGGATCACGCCGGCGGCGTGCGCAGCGGCGAGACCTCGCCCCGCCTGCACGATCAGATCGAGCTGCTTGTCGCCGATGTGATCGCGCAGCGAGTGGCCGTCGACGAGCTCCATCGCGATGAATAACCGGCCATCCGCCACTCCGACGTCGTGAACCGGCACGACGTTCGGATGCGAGATCTTTGCGAGCGCGCGAGCTTCGCGTGCGAGTCGCTCCTGGCGCGATGCGAGTTGCTCGCCACCGGCGAGCAGCTTCACCGCGATCTTGCGATCGAGATCCGGATCGAACGCGCTGTAGACGACACCCATCGCGCCAGCACCGAGTGGAGCGAGCAGCTCGTAACGTCCGATCTTCGTACCGACCTGCAACACGTTGCCGCGTCGCGCGGTCGCACTCACGGTCTGCCGACAGCTCGCGCAGTGATCGATGTGGTCTTCGATCTCGGCGCTCGCGTCGTCGGCCAAGGTGCCGTCGACGAACTGCGCGAGCGCGGTATCGGGCGGGCAGGGCATGCGTGCAATGCATTGTGCTAGCGTGAAGAAATGGCGCAAGCCGAATTCGCCGAGCTCGTGCGCCGCGGACGCGCTCGCTTCGCGATCGGCCAAACCGATGATGCGCTTGCCGCCGAGGTTGCGCGACTCGCCGAGGCGGACGACGTCAGCGAGGAGCTCGTGCTCGCAGCAGCGTGCCTGCTCGGCGATCGCCAGGCGCTCGAGATCCTCGACCGCGAGTACGGCCGCGAGCTGCGCGCATTGATCGCATCGCTCGTCGGCGATGCCGGCAACGACGTCGTGCAAACGGTGTGGGCGCGCTTGCTCGTCGCCGATGGCGAGCGCCCGGCACGCTTGGCCGATTACGGCGGCCGCGGCAGCCTGCTCACGTGGCTGCGCGTCGTCGTCTCGCGCGAGGCAATCTCGACGCTGCGCCGTCGCCGCGATGTCGCGCTCGATGATGAAGCGCTGTTCGGTCGCCTCGTGACGAGCCACGATCCTGGGCTCGCGTTGATCCGCGCGCAGAGCGCGCACGAGGTGAAGCGCGCGTTCGAAGAGGCGGTCGCTGCACTGACGACGCGCGAGCGCAACTTGCTGCGCCAGCACCTGCTCGACGGGCTCACGATCGACGAGCTCGGTGCTCTGTATCGCGTGCATCGCGCGACCGCGGCGCGCTGGCTCGCGAGCGCGCGCGAGGCGGTGTGGAGCTCGACGCAGCGCGCGTTGCGGGCGCGGCTCGCGCTGTCGCCGACCGAAGTCGATAGCCTGCTCGGCGCCGTGCGCGACTGGATCGATCTCTCGCTCGAGCGCGTGCTCTAACTTCGCAACAGCCAGCCGCCGCCCTGTCGATCGTAGAGCGCGCGCATCTCCTTCGCGGCGCGGCCGTGCGAGATGCGCCGATCGACGAGGTCCTTCATGATCTCTTTCGCGCGCACGCGCCGGCGCACGCTGTCGAGCGGATCGAGAAGTGTCTCGACCTGGCCCGCGAGCTTGGCCGCGACATCGGGTTTCTCCGCGGCGGCGAGCGCCTGCTTGCGTGCCTCGTGCTCGGCGGTGACACGCGCGAGCGTGCTCGTGACCTGCATCGCCTCGTCTTCATCATGCGTCTTGTATTGCGCGAGCGTCGCGCCGGCGAGCGCCGCATCGACGATGCCGTAGTCCTCGAAGCCTTCGAGCTCGCGCAGCGCGGCGAGCCGCGTCTCGCGATCGGTGCTGTCGAGGCGCGCGAGCCGCGCCTTCGTCTGATCGAGCGCGAGCCAGCGGTAGACGAAGTCGAGGCCCGTGCCCTTGATGTTCTGGATGCCCATCACGCTGACCTGCGTTCCCGGCGGCACCGCGCGGGCACAGCGATCGATGATCTGATCGCCTGTCTCGCCCGCGTCGTCGACGACGACGAGCAAGTCCTCGAACAGCTCGTGATACGCGTGGCGCACGAGCTCGTTGAACGCGTCGTGCGATGCGCCGCCGAACACGCCGGCGAGGCGCGCCGCGAGCCGCGCGTGCAGCGCGATCCGACTCGCCTGGCGCACGGCGTGATGCATGACGTCCTCGAGCAGTGCGGGCTCGAGCACCTCGGGCAGTTGCGTCGGCAGCGTCGGCGCCGGCGCGAGCATGTCCGCGAGCGGCTCGAGCTGAGCGGCGACCTCGCGGCGCACCGTCGCGAGATCGAGCGCGGCGTCTGCCGTTGGTGTGCACAGCGGCGCGACGAGCTCGCGAAGCGCTGCCGCGTCGACGCCCAGACCGGCGCCCGTCGCGTAGCACGCGATCCGATCCGCGATCTGATCCGCGGTCGGTTTCGCAACGCGCAGGCGCGCGAGCAGCGCTGCGAGTCGGCCGGCGGCTCGATCGGGACCGCGCGGCGAGCTGATGTCCTCGTCGACGACGACTTCGATCGCATCGCAGTAGCGGCGCAGCGCCTCGCTGACGTAGCGACGCAGACCGCGTAGGTTCGTGCCGATCAACACATGCGCATCGACGATCGCATCTTCGACCATGATGCGCGCGAACACTTCCGAGCGCGCGACGCGGTCCCAGCGATTGTTGACGACGGTCACGATGCACTCGCCGGGCATCGTTCGCGCGCCGAGCTGCATGCGATTCCAGTTGTTGAGAAACCCCGTGCGCTCGTTCGCCGACATGCCGTTGATGAAGCGCAGCTCGCGACCGCGCACGCGCGCCGGCGGATACACCTTGAGCACGCCGAGATCGGGCACGACGTGCTCCGCCATCGTCGCGATCGCGAGGTGACGGTCGAGCCCGAGCTGCTCCGCGAGCTGCGCGACGAGCGCGATGTTGCGCGGGTGCTCGTTGTAGGGAAACAGCGCGAGCAGATCGTGCGCGATCAGATCGCCTTCATACGGCGCGACAGCTTCGAGCATCGTGCGGCGCTCCTGCGCGCGCTCGCGAAACAGCGGCAGGAAGCTGAGCTCGCTCGTGATCAGTGTCGAGTCGCGCGGGATGAACGCGGAGATGCACTCGGCGACGTCGGTGCCTGCCGGCCCTTGCACATCTTCGTGATCCGGAAACGCGTTCGTCAGCGTGACGACGTCATCGCGCATCCAGTCGTGCTGCAACAGCTTCACGAACTCCGGCTGCAGCGCCATGCACTCCCACAGAAACACCTCGCTGTGCAGCGCCGCGGCGACCTCGACGGTGTCGCGCTGCTCCCAGATCGTCGCCTTGTCGTAGGACCGGAAGATGAAAATCTCGTGCGGCGGCTGATCGGGCACCGAGTGGATGAGCATCGCCTCGCAGCCCGTTGTCTTGACGGTGACCTCGTAGCCGAGGCCGTGAAACATCGCCGCCTTGAGGCGCTCGGTGCCGGACTTGCCGCGCGTTCCCCAGCCGCCGATCGATAGCGGAATCTTCGCGCGAGCGCGCGCGATCGCCGAGCGCTTGCGATACGAGCCGACGAAGAACACGATCGCGAACAAGACGAGAAAGCCTGCGAGCGCGAGCTGACCGTTGCCGGAGAGCGACAGAAAGTACGGCTGATCGAACAGCTCGCGCACCGTATCGAGGCTCGGGGCTGTCACGATGCCTGCTCCGCGATCTGTTTGACGGTCCCGCTGACGGGCGCCGCCGCAAACATCATCGCAAGGCGACCGGGCGCGAGAGCGCGCGCCGTCGCGTACTCGTAGCTCTCGAACGTGACTTCGATGCCGTAGCGAATGTAGAGCTCCTCGACATAGCGCTGGCGTGCGTGCGGCTCGCTGGCAGCGAGCGATTGCACGCGCAGCGTCGCCAGCTGCGCGTAGCGAAGTGCGAGCGTGATGCGATTGCGAAGACGCCAGCCGAGCGCCGATGGCGGGCGGATCGTCGTCACGCCATAGCTCGAATATACGCGCACCGGATCGCCGGTCCACATCGGCAGATCGAGCATGTCGTCGACGGTCGGCACGTGGCGGCCCCAGCCGCCCTCTTCGGCGATGTAGACGCGCTCGCCGGGGACGACCGTCGAGGTCACCTCGTCGAGGCCACCCGGCGGCGCGCGCAGGTGACCGCGCATCGAGCGCCCGACGGTGTGGCGATACGCCTGGCGCTTGTTCGGCCGCAGCGAGCGCAGCTCGTGGAGAATGCGCCACAGCCGACGGCGATAGCGATCGCCGCGCCAGATGACGAGCTTGCCGTTCGAAAATGTCGCGGCGAGCGGAAAGTCGCGGCGCGAGAGCTCGGCCATCACGCGCCCGAGGAACGTCGGGTCGGAGGGAAGCGGCGGCATGTCGCGCAGCTTCGTGAGGCGCACGGACCACGACCGGCCCGGTTTGATTTGCTGCGTGACGGTTTCGAGATAATCGCGCCACGCGCGATCCTCGAACGTCATCGCGCGATTGACGCGCTCGGCAGTGGCCGCCGCGGTCTCTTGCGTCGCAGGCGCGCGCTCGGAATGCGACGCGAGCGCGAGCAGCGCGGCGAGCAACGGCTCGGTCAGCGAGCGAGGAACCGGCTCGCGATCGATGAGCGCGGCGACATCGTCGCACGCGATCGCGAGCGGCAGCGGATCGGTCTCGCGCGAGAGCACGTTGAGGACGAGCGCGATCACCGAGCCGATGTTCGCGGGTTGGTCGGCGCGCAGCGCGGAACGAATCGCGAACGCGCGCACGCGTGGGCTCGGCTCAGGGCGATCCGGATCGAGCCCGGCGAGGACCGCGAGCTCGTCGATTTCGCCGGCGCGCGCGAACGCGTCGGCGAGGCCTTGCCGCACATGCTCGCTCGGATCGTGCTTGTCGAGCACGCGCCGCAGCACACTGCGGCCGCGCACGTCGCCGGCGAGCAGCTCGACGCATTGTCGACGAACGAGGAAATCGCGCGCGCTTTGCGCGGGATCGAGCAAGCGCTTCGTGATCACGTCGAGGCCGAGCTCGGGCTGCAGCTGGGTGACGAGGTGGATCGCGCTGCCTTGCAGCCACGGGTGATCGTCGGTGTTCGTCGCGCAGCGCACGGCGAGACCGAGGTGCTTCGCGCGCAGCCGGCCGTGCCACGCGCGATCGCTACGTGCGGCAAGCGCGAGCCCGGCGAGGCCATCGACCGCGGCGCGCCGGATCTGCCAGCGCTCGCCGTGCTCGATGAGCTCGTGGAAGAACATCTCGACGCCACCGGCATCGATCATCTCGCGCACGAGATCGCCCTTGCGGCGCGCGCTCGCGTTGTCGAGCGCTGCGAGTGCGGCGCCGGCGATGAACGTCACCGCGATCTCGAGCGTGACGAGCAGCTCGTGCCGCTCGATCAAGTAGCGCTCGTGAAGCGCGTCGTAGTCGAGGAACCGCTCGAGCGCTGCAAGATCGGCGCGGCGCTGCACCGCATCCTGCACGGTCTCGGTGATGTAATCGTGCAGCACCTGACGGCGCGCGCGGTCCTCGCTGCGTTTGAAGTAGCGCTTCGTGAACACCTGCCAGCGCTCGGCGAGGCCGGTGCACGCCGCGAGCTTGTCTTCGGCGATGTGCTTCATGCGCAGCACGTACGAGACGAGGCGCTCGGGACCACCGGTCTCGCGCTCCCGACCGGCGAGCTCGGCGGCAAGCTCGGCCAGCTGCGCGCCGCGCACGCGCCGCTGCAGCGGCGTGACGTACTGCTCGAGGACCGCGAGGATGTCGCTCATCGCGCCTCCAGCGGTGCGTAGCAGCGGCCTTCGACGAGGCTCGCGAACGGCGCATCGTTCGGTGTGAAATCCGCGAGCCCGCGATGGCGCGTCAGATCGAAGCGCAACATCGCGCCGACCGCGTTTTTGTCGACGCCGCCGACGTACAGCGTGTCCCAGACCGCGAGCACGAAGCGACCCTGCGTCGTCGTCCACAGCGTGGTCTCGACGCGGGCCGAGAGATCGTGGCGCAGGTACGCGTCCATGCGATCGGCGTCGGCGAGCCGGTAGTTCGGGCGATAGCCGAGATCGAGCAGTGTCGGCAGCGGCAGTGGCAATAGCGTGCGCGCGCCGACCGCGACGCCGACGTGATCGAGACTCGCGAAGTCCGCGTTCGTGACGGCGGTCGTCGATAGCGACGCGACGAAGTCTTGCAGCGGCATCCACCGCAGCGCGATCGACGCCGAACCACCGAGCCGATGCGCGTAGCGATAGTCGCTGTAGACATCTGGATCGACTTCCTGCATCGCGACCATCGCGATCGCGGGCGTCGTGTTCATGTAGCTCGCAGCAAACCCGAGCGCGGGCAACAGCGTCAGCGTGCCTCCGAGCGCGAAGCGACGCATCAGCCGCGCGTGGCCGCGCACGTGCCACGCTTGGCCATCGGAGTAGCGCTGCGTGTACGCGGCACCGTCGAGCGAGAACGTCGTGCCGAGCGGCAACTGATCGAGATAGAGCTCGGTGCGCGCGGTCGCGATCGGCGCGGTGTTCTCGCGCGCGCGACCGGCGACGCGGAGATTCCACCAGAACCGCTGCGGCGACAGCGCGCGGCGATACGTGACGCCGCTCTCGAGCCGGCCGACAAAATTCTGCGCGCCGAGATCCTCTTCGGGCTCGGCGTCCTGCGTCGCGATCGCATCGATCGAGAACGTGCCGACGCGGCCCGCACTCGGCTCGTCATGCAGCGGCGCATCGATGACGGCAGCGGCCGGCGGCGTCGCGATCGCGAACGGCGGCGCTGCGAGCGGCGCGGCGAGGTACCACGCGGCCGGCAGCCGCGGAATTTTGCCGCGGCGCTCATCGCGCAGCGCCATGCGCGCGAGGATCTCGCCGCGATCCGGCTTGACCGCGATTTGATACGGCTGTGCGTCGGGCAAGACGAGGAATACGTCGGTCGCGTTCGCGACGGCGAGCTCGCGACCATCGCCACGTGCGTCGGCATCACGATCGCTTGGCAGCGCGAGCGACGCGCGCACCGGTGCACCCGTCTTTGGCATCGCGACGACGTCGGCGGACTTCGCACCACCGCCGAGCATGCGCGCCTGCACCCAAAGCGTCGTCGGGCCTTGCACGGTGGCGGTGACCGGCGTGCTCGCATTTGCGACGAATAGCTTCGCGCGCCGCTCGATGCGAATTGGAAATTGGCCATCGGCGAGCGCCGGCTCGGTGAGCTTGTCGAGCGCGCGTTCGCTCGTGAAGCGCACCGATGCGGCATCGCCTTCGCTCGCCGCCGCGAGCGCGACCTCGACGACGTGGCGCCCCGCGCTCACCTGCTGCAGCGGAATATCGACGGGCTTACCGATCGGCGCGGAGAGCTGGCGCGTCGTGCCGTTATCGAGTCGCGCGGTGAGCTGACACGGCGCGCCGGCTGCTGCGCGCGTGGGCTGCGTGTCGCGCGTGCGCACGCAGTGGACTTGCGCATGCAGATTCGCGGCGGCCGGCATCGTCAGATCGAGCACGGCCGCGTTGCCGGCCGTCAGCGTGTGACCGGCGCGCGCCGGCCAGCTCGACGCGATCAACGCCTCGCGCACGAGCACCGACGGCGCGGGCGGCAGAATCGGCTGCGTCGAGATCAAGCTCTCGTGACCCGCGCTCGTCGACACCGATGTCAGCGTGTCCCAGCCGCTCTGCGCCGCCGCGACGACGAGCGCACGCCTGACGCGCGGATGATCGATCGAGATGCGTACGCGCTGCGCGATGCCGTACGTCAGCGCGATCACTCCCGCGGCGGGCGGCCGCTTGCGATCGTTGATCGTAGGCACGAGCAGCTCGAGCGCTTCGAGGCCGACGGGCCAGCGATCCGTATCCTTATAGAGGCGCGTCAGCGCGCGTGCGGCGGCCGCCGTATCGCCGCGCGCGGCATGCGCACGCGCAGCGATCGCGAGCGCGATCGGCTCGTCGCTGCCGGCAAGCTGGCGCAGCGCCTCGTCGGGGCCTTTCGTGCGCAGCGCGATCGCGCTCGCGCGATCCTTCGGCTTCGGAGAGCTCATGAGCGTTCCACCGACCGCAATCGGCTCTTTGACGGCCATCGCGAGCGAGACGTGCGTCGGCTCCGCGTAGTCATCGAGCCGCGCGAACAGCTCCTCTTCGATCGCGGCGGCAGCGGCCGTTTGCCGCGCGGCGGGCACGCGCAGCATGCGCACGAGATCCTCGCGTGCCAGGCTGATCTCGCCGAGGTCGAGCAGATCGCTCGCGCGACTCGCGCGCGCACGCACGTCGTCGGGATCCGACGCGAGCGTGCGACTCGCACGCGCGACGCGATCGATCAGATCCGCGGCCGCGGCGCGTGGCTTTTCCGCGCGCGTCGTGGTCTCACGCGCAGCTTCGCGTCGCGTCGCGATCGTCGCGACGATGCGGCTCGGCTCTGCGGTCTCGAGCCACACCGTACGTGCGCCCGTCGCGGGCCAGATCACGAAGCGCGCCTCGCCGGTGACGGATTTGTCGCCATCGAAGGCATACGCCTTCGTATCGAGCGCGGCCTGCGCGAGCGTGAGCTCGACAGGCTTGCCCATATCGGACCTGATCGTCACGCGGATCGGCTTTTCGACCGCACCGACGGCCCGCACCGTGATCTCGATCGGCAATTCGCCCGCAGGCAGCGCGTAGCTCAGCCGCGCACCGTCGACCTCCGCGGGCCATAGCGACTGCACGCGCGCGCGATCGGCAACGCCGACAGATGATGTCGGCACGTGCGAGACCCAGCCGCGCAGCGCCGCGGGGCCGGCGATCGCGACGTCGTGCTTGCCCGGCGGGACCGCGACCTGCACCCTTTCGATCGGCGCGAGGCCGAGCGTGTAGAACGGATGACCGTCGACGGTGACTTCGACAGGTCCTGGATCGCTCGGCGATGTCGCGAGGAACACATCGACGAGCGCGGCGCGCGCCGGATCGACCGCCGCCGGCAGCGCCGTGATCTGACGCGCGCGCTTCGGTTCGAGTCGCGTCAGATCGCCGACCTGCCACGCGCGCGGCAGCGCGAGCGGCTGCGGCGTTGCCTCGACGAGAAATCGCCGCGGCTGCGGCGGCTCGCTGTCAGGATCTTTGAACGTCGGCCGCAGCTGCGCCCACTCGCCGGTGCGCCAGCGCGCGCGTGCGGCAGCAGCCGCTGTCGGATCGAGCGGCCGCGTGCGCGCGGCGAGCTGTGCAGCAGCGAGCGGCCAGTTGCGGATGCGCTCGAGCGGCGTCGACCGCGGCAACAGCGCGAGCAGCTCGGGGATCAAGCTCGCCGGCGGTGCACCGGGTGCCGCGCGATACAGCTCGCGGACCGCATCGCCATCGCCGACGCGGCGGGCGAGCTCGAGCACGAGCGGCCACACCTCGCCCTTCGCCGACGCCAGCATGTGGCGCGCGGTGGCGAGCGTTGCGGGCGCGCGCACATCACCTGCGGCGACGAGCCACGCGAGCGCGAGCAGCGGCGGCAGCTTCGCCGGCAGCGCCGCGCGATCCGGCGCGCCGCTGCGCACCGCCACGAGATGACGCACGAGCTCGGCACCCGGCGAATGCTCGCCATCGATCGCGTTCTCGGCGTCGCGCAGAAACGTATCGACATCGTCGCGACCGCCGAGCACTTCGCCAAGCCGCACGCGGCGGCGCCCGATCGCAACGCGCACCGCGAGCGCGCCGCCATCGATGGCGATGCGATACGACTGACGCCCGGGAAACAGCGGCACCGAGACCGCGACTCGATCACCGAGGTAATCGCTTTCGCGCGAGGTCAGCGGGACGCGCGTCGGAAACGGCGGCGGTGGCGTGCGCTCGTCGGGCGCAGTCGCATACGCGGCAGCGACCGCGCGACGCCCGAGCTGTTGCCCGGCCGCGGTGACAGCGATGCCGACATCGGGCAATTCGGGCGCGTTGCTGATTCCCGCCTGCGGCGCCGGCAAGAGCGCGCGCGCCTCGATGCGGAGCACGCCCGGACCGTCGAGCTCGAGGTCGTAGGTATGCGGGCCGCTCACGCGGCGATACGGCCGCGGATCTGGCGAGCTCGGATCGGGCACGCTGACATCGCCCGTCATGCCGGCGAGCGCATCGAGCGGATCGACGCGCAGCTGCGGCGTGACGAGCGGCCTCACCGCCGTGACGGCCGCGACGACTTGCGCCTTGCGCCACGCGCGGACCGCGGTCTTGATCGCCGGCGATGGGTACGCCGCTTCAAGCGCTGCGCCAACCGCCGCGTCGCTATCGAGCTCGAGCGCGGCGACGTACGCGCCATCGGCGACAGGCAGCGCGGGACGCGCGCCGCCGCGATCGACCCACGCGAGTAGCTCGCGCTGCGTCGTATCCCAGACGAGGCGCCCATCGCGCGCGATGGGGCGCTCGATGTGAATCGTCGCCGAGCGCTCGGCCCAGATCATCCACACGTTGCCGGCACCCGGTGGTTGCGCCAGGTACGTCACGCCGCGCGCGACCGCGACACCAGACTCCGCGAGCTGCGCGCGCGTGCCTGCCGCGCCAACGACGCGCGCGAATTTCAGCGGACCTTCGCCGCGCACGCGGATCACGTCGAGCGCATCGAGCCACAGCGCAGCTGCGCGATCCGGACCGACGAGCACATCGCCTGTCTGCTCGCCGACGCCATCGGGCACGAACGGCGCGATTGGCAGGACGCGCGCGGGCGATACCGGCGCGCGCACCGGCTGCGCGACGAAACCGACACCGGTGATGTCATCAGCGCTCGCGACTTGCGTCGCGAACACGATCATCACGAGTGTCGTCAGCGTCTTCATTGTTGTCCGTTCGGTTTTGCTTCCGTGTCAAACAGGATCTGCGCGAGCTTGCCGCGTAGCTCGCCGCTCGCCGCGAGCCGCTTGCGCAGCTCCGACGACATCTCGACGTGCACGAACTCGCTCTTGCCGACCTTCTTGAGCATTCGCATCTGCGCGTTCGTCGTCGCGCCGAGCAGCTTGACGTCTTCGGGGAAGCGCTTGACCTCGTTGCCGAGCTCCGCGGCGAGTGCCGCTGCGATCGCGCTCGAGATCGGCGACGAGCCGCTCGCATCCCCCGCGCTAACGACCGCGGCGATCGAGCCCGGGTCGCCGTCGTCATCATCTTCATCGGTACGCGAGCCAAAGCCGTGCACCTGGATCACGCGCGCGCCGCTCGCCGCGATCGCGAACGCCTCGGTCGCGATCGAGAACGCGTGCTCGGGGTTGTGCGCGACGTCGGGCGGGTTGAAGCCCTTCTGCTTCTTCTTGTTCCCGGGCGCGAGCTGGTAGCGATGGATCGTGTTCGTGAACAGTGCGCGCGGCCTGACGCCGGACTTTGGCGCGAAGAACAGGTCCGCCGCGAGCCGGCCGGTTCCCATGTCGTAGAAGTTGTGCGGCGCTTCGAGAAGGATCACCGGTCCTTTGTCGCGAGGCGCGACGCGGAAGATGTACGCGCCGGCGCCGCGCGAGTGGCCTTCCGCCTCGAGCAGCGCCCAATACGTATCGCCGCCGATCGTCCACACGTCGATGCGAAACCCCGCCGCTGCGGCATCCGCTTGCCACGCATTCGGATCGGGCGGCTGTGCGGCCCATGCTCCTTCGAGCAGCTTTGGCACGAGCCGCGCGATCGCGTCGTGCTCGGTCGCCGTCGTCGGCTGAAACGTCGCTTGCGGCCCCGGCCCATACACGAGCTGTTCGTACTCGTCGACGGTGAGTTGCTTCGTTTGAGCGGGTCGTGGCTGCACGGGTTTGTTCGGCACGCGTTCGTCCTGGCAGGTGCTGTGCTTGCACGCCGCGCTGATCACGACTAGCGCGCACATCCATCGCGTCTTCATGGGCTGTCCTCGCCGGAGTCGGCGCGCCACTGCAGCGCGCGGGGTTTTTCGGGCGCGTTGTCGAGCGTGAAGAATCGCGCCCACACGTTATCGCCCGAAACCGAGAGCTCGATCGTGTGCTTGCCGATCGGCAAGTCATCACCGAGCGGCACGACAAGGCGCCGCGGATACAGCGGCGCGCCGCGCGTATCGGAGAAGCCGAGCGTCGGCGCGCGATCGGCGGGCGGCATCGTCATCATGCGATCCGCGGTCGTCCACGTCGCGAGCGGCACACCGGTGGCTCTCGCCGGAGTGCCGCCATCGACGCGGACGTGCACCGTGCTCGCATCCGCCGCCTGGCGCGGCGTGTAGAGCAGCACGTTGATGTTCTGCTGCGCCGCGCTGCGCTTGACGACCTCGAGCCGAACGCGGTGGCCTTTGCCGATCGCGTGGACCGTGCGCAGCGCGTAGAGCTCGCCGCCGCCGACCGGTGGACGATCGATCAAGAGCTGCACCGGTGCATTCGTCTCGACGGTGACCGCGTGCGCGCCGACGGTTCCGGCCGGCAAACGCAGCGAGCCGCGCGCGGCGTTGAAGCGATCGATCTCGAGCTTCTGGCCATCGAGCATCACGGTCACGTGCGCTCCGACGACGGCTTCATCGGATCCAGTTGGCCGGTAACGAATCGTCGCGCGTGTCGGCAGCTTGCCGAGATCGACGCGCATCGGCTTGCCCGGTAGCACGCGCGTGTAGTGGCCTTCGTCCCACGTTGCGATGAACTCCGCCGCATCCGCCGCATCGACGCGCTCGATCACGGTCTGGTGCTCACCGCTGCCCTTCGGATCGAGGCTCGAGCTGCGCACATCGGGCGCCAGTGGCACGACGCGCGGTTCGAGTCGCGCTTGCGTTGCGACGAGTGCGACGCGATCGGGCGCGAGCGCGTCGTGATTTTGCGCGCGCAGCGGCAACCAGCCGCGCTCGATGTAGCGCGCGTAGCGCCAGTGCATCATCACGAGCGGCACCGCATCGTACGGTGGCTCGAGCCGGTCCGCGGGCGGCGAGAGCGCGAGCGGCGTCATGATTTGGAGCAGCGCTGGTCGATCCGTGACGAGGCGCAGCATGCGGCCGTTCGGTGGGACGAGGAACTTCACGCCGACCGGCTCGCACACGCTCGCTGTCAGCTTGCCGAACAGCTTCGCAATGTCGAAGTGCGATGGCTCGCTCTCGATCTTCGTCGACGTCGACGCGATCAATTTGCCATCGCCATCGAGCGTCTCGAGCGTGAGCGTGCCGGTCACCGCCTGCGGAGGAGCGATTTGCACCGCGACCGGCACGGGGAGCATCGTCGGCCCCGGCCACCGCGTCACCGTGTTCGCATCGACCTCCGGCATCGGCGCGGTCGCGAGCGCGCGCACGTCGACGCGCACGACGCGCGCGAGCACGTCTTGCGGCCCATCGAGCGCGATCGCGATCGCCGGCTTGTTCGGATCGGCGAGATAGGCGGTCGTCAATTGCTCGTCGGGCTCGAGCAGCTCGCCGAGCGCGATCGACTTCGTCGGCGGTGCGAGCAGGTTGACGCGCGCGGGCGCCGTCGCGGTCATCGTGATCGTGAACACACCTGGCGGGATTTCGACGGGCAACTTCACCGAGCCGCCGGCGAGCGGCAACGGGACAACCGTCGTGGCCAAGGAACGTCCGGGCGGGCCCGGGCTGCCCGGGGCCGGCCGCGCAGCGGTCTCGCCGACGAGCCGCACGTTCAGCGCGCCCACCGTTGCCTCGAGCGCCGCCGGCCGCGTGATCGCGAGATCGAGCTTCGCGGGCCCGACGACGTTGACCGCGGCGCCGCGCGCCGCCGTGACGAGCAGCCCACGCTCGGCCGTTGTCATCGGCCGCACGCGGAATCCGGTCGTATACAGCGTGCGCGTCTCGTAATCGACGTCCTCTTTGCCTTCCGCCGAGAGCCGGCGCTCGGTGAAACGCACCGACGCGAGATCCTCAGGCGACGTCAGTCGATCCCACGGCACGTAGCTCGTCTGCTCGGCGATCCGACTGCGCTCTTCGATCGGCAGCTCGCGAACGAAGCGCAGCGGATTGTCTCGCGGCGCCGGCGAGTATGCACGCACGAAGCCTTCTTGCATGTCGCCGACGAGCGTCACCTTCGCGGTCGCGCCGACCGGCACGTTCGCGGGCAGCGTGATGACGAGCAGTCGATCGTCGGTGAGCTCGAGCCCCGGCTCGTGTGCGAACGTGTTCTCGTCGAGCCAGATCGGATGCGTTCCGGATGTGCGGCGCGCCTTGCTCTGGCGCGAGCGCGTGTACACGTCGCGCTCCCACTTCTTGCCGCCGCCGAGATCGAGCGTGAGGTGGATGCCGTACTCGTACTCGCGCGCCGGATCGTAGCCGAACAGCGGGGGCACCACGGCGTGCGTGACGAGCCGGATCGAGGTCTCGTCGCCGGTGAGCTCGAACACCGGGCCGCTGCCGCGCGTGACGCGGTAATAGAGGTAGCGCTCGGCGCCCGCGAGCTTCTGCTCGAGCAGATCGGGCGCGGCGAGCGACACGACAACACGCGCCGCGAGACCGACAAACCCGACGAGCACGGCGGCGAGCGTCAGCCGCGCGAGCCAGGGCCGCGCAAATGTGACCTCGCGCTTCACTTGCTCCTCCCGACGACCGTGATCGAGCGCGGCCGCTGCGCGAGGAGCTCGGGCAACAGCTTCGCGGTGTCATCGCCGGCATCGAGCGCGACGTTCTCGGTGCCCGCCGGAATCGGCACGAGACCGCGGATCACATGATCGCCATCGCGCAGCTCGATCAGCAAGAACGGCCGCCCGAGCTCGTCGCTATAGCCCGCCGTCACCGCCGGCATGCGCCGAAGCAGGTGCACGTTGCGCTCGAGGGCAAACGTCTCGGCGAGCTTGCCGAGCTCGGCGAACTTCGCGCGCAGTCGCGCCGCATGCGCCGCATCGGGCGGCGCGAGCGCGGGGGGCCCTTGGTCATCCCCGGCGGGGGATTCGAGAAGGGCGGCCGTCGCAGTCGCGTTCGTGATTCGCACGTTCATGCGCGCGAGCTTCGCGAGCTCGCGATCGCGATCGACATCGCGGTACTCATCGCGCGCGGCTTCGGAGAACCACAGCAGCGCGCACGTCGTCGTCTCGAAGCGCGTGCAGTACTGCAGCTGTGGATTGCCCGTGCCCGCAAGATCGACGAGCTCGCGCGCGCCGCTATCGAAGCGCACCGGTTGAAAGCGGCTGAGCGCGCCGGTCTTGCCGACGAGCGCGGCGATGTATTTCGGCAGCCGATCCGGCGATGGCAACGCGCGCGGAAACATCACGACGACGGGCTCGCGCACCGGCTGCGTGATTCCGAAGCCGCGGATCTGCAGGATCGTCGCGTCGGGCGTTGCGCGCCGCGCATCGTGCACGGCCTGATGAAACGCCTGGAACGCCGTCGCGACGTTCCACGCCGCGGCCGGATCGGCATCGGCGCGATCCGGCGGCACGTCGGCGTCGGCGACGATCAGGCTCGCCGCATCGGCGTGACGAAACAATTCGACTGCGAGGCGCCACGTGCCGCCTTCGCGTCGCGGCCGCGGCGCTTCGATCGCGAGCGGCGCCGAATCCGCAACGCGCCCAGCGAGCACGCCCCAACCGAGGCGGCGTGGCTTCGCGGTCTCGGCGACGAGCCAGCACGGCGTGTTGTCGCCGACACCATCGGCGAGGACTTCGACCGAATAGCCGACGAGCTGCGCCATCGCGTGCGCGCCGGCGAGGTTGCGCGCGAGCGCAGCCGGCGCGACGACGAGCTCGAGGAACCGCAGCTCGCTCTGCGATGGCAAGCTCGCGCCGATATCTGCATCGGGCGTCGGCGAAAGCGACGCATCGGCGTGTGCGAAGCGCTCGGCGAACCATGCCTCGACCGACACGCCGCGTGTCACGCGCATCGGCGTCGCGCGCTCGACGATCACCTGCCAGAAGTCATCGGGGTTCGCGCGCAAGACCGATGCGCCCCACCGTCCATCTCGCGCTGACTTCCACGACAGCTCGAGGCCATGCGGCCAGAGCGCGCTGACGTTGATATCGGGCGACTCCGGCCCGACGTGCAGCACCGCACGTCCGCGCGCGAGCGTGGGATCGACACGCACCTCGAGCTCCGAAGCGCGCAGCGCGCTTCGCGCGATGTTGTGCGCGGCGCGATCGCCATTGCGACCCGTGTCGGTTCCGCTGACGATCACGGCGCGACAGCCGACGCGCTCGCACAGCGCGGCGCCGACTTCGGCACTCGGCGCTTCGCGCGCGGGGCTTGGCACCGCGACGATCGGTCCCGGCGCGCCCGGCACGAGCACGGCGGTATCCCAACCGACGTGCGCGCCGAGCCGTTCTTCGAGCTCGAACAGCGCCCACGCGTCGCGCGAGCCAACGCGCTCGATCGGTTGCAGCACGAGGCCAAGCTCGTCGGCGCGCCGCTCGACATCGCGCAGCTTCGGCTCGCTCGGCGCGGACAGCCAGGCGCCGATCGCCGTCCACAGCTCGCGATAGCGCGCGAGCTCGCGCGCGCCATGCGCGAGTGGCACTTCGTTCGCGACGCCGAGCCGCGCGCGCACGTGACCGAGCGCGAGCACGCCTGTCGCGCTGCGCGCGAGTACCGTCGTCGTTGGCGTCGCCATCGCGGCCGGCTCGACGCGCGCGACGGGCGGCGGCGCCGGCGCGACCTTATCCAGCGAAAAGCCGACGAGACTTCCGACGACAAGCGTACCGATGCTAACGAGGAACGTCGGCACGAGAATGCGCGGCGTCGTGTCCTTCTGCAGGATCTTCACCGCGAGCAAGCTCGACAGCAGATAGCCGAAGCCAAACAGATCGGTGATCGGAAAACCCGAGACGCGCGGCCCGACGAACCAACCGAGCAGCCATTTGAGCACGAAGCTCACAAGGAACACGAGGGCGACTTTGCGCGGGCCCTCGAGGTTCATCGTGCGGATGTACGGCGCGCGCACGAGCAAGCGCACGCACAAGACGAGCAGCAGTGTCTCTGCGAGCGTCGTCACGAGGCGATGCGGTGATAGCCACGCGAGACCGAGCAGCGCAGGCACGAGCACGCCGGCGTAGTCCCAGCCGTACAACAGGTTGTAACGCGAGCCGAGATATGCGCCCGTGACGAGCAAGATGTACGCTTTCGGCGACGACAAGAAATCGAGCGCCACGTTCTCGTAGCTGAGCTCGAGGCGCGAGAACGAGAGGTTCGTGTAGGGCAGAAGGACATACGCGAGCATCGCGAACGTCAGCGCGGTCGGCACCGCGATCTGAAACAGGCCGCGCCGCAGGTCGAGCTTCCAGAAGCTGTTCGCGGTCAGCGGCACGAGCACGAGGCCGACCGACGACAGCGAATACGTCAGGCGATAGCTCGTCCCGCGCATGTCGTCGATCACGCGCAACGCGTCCTTGAGCAGCCACAGCTCGCATGCCTGGCGGACCGCGATCGAGACGAAGATCAGCAGCAAGAACCGCTCGCGGCCGAAGAACGCGCTCCACGCGCCGCTGCGCGACGCGAGGTTCGACACGAGCCGCGCGACGAGGAATGTCAGCACCGCTTCGATCAGCACCGCGATCGCGGACGCGGGCTCGAGCACGAACAGCGATGCGAGGTAGCCGGGCACGACGAGCCCGCTGAACACCCAGCCAAACGACTCGGTGAAGAAGAGCAGCCACAGCACGCCGATCAAGATCGCGACATGGATCGTTTGATCGATGCCGTACGGAGGGAACAGCGTGATGGAATGCACGACGCCTCTTAGTCGTCGTGTTCCTGCTGGAAGAACTGCAGCGTGTCTGATGGCTGTGGGCCTGTGCCGAGGAGCTCTTCCTCATCGACTCGGCGCAGCTTGAACGTGGCGTCGGGCAACGGCGGCAGTGCCTCCGCTTCGGGTGCGCGCATGAACTTCGGCGTGCCTTGCGCGAACTGATGCGACGTCTCGGGCTGGAGCGTCGGATACGGCAGCGTCGCGGCGCGGCCGAGGACGCCGACGTCGGTGTTGCTGTCTTCGATGACCGCCCGCTTCGCACGCGGTGCCGTGACGTCGTGCTCGTCAGACGATCGCACGGGCGGATTTGCCGTGCGCATGCGGAGCGAGCGCGGCAGGACGCAACCGACGAGCAGCTGCTCGCCTTCGTCGACCGCCTTGAGCCACGACAGCATGATGTCGTGGCTTGCCTTGTCGCCGCGATCGCGACCGCGCAAGTGCAGCTCTTGATGACCCTGCACGAGCTCGCGCAGGTGACGATGCACTTCGCGCGTGCGGCGCCCGGTCAGCTTTGACACGAGGTCCGCGAGGTCGGTGGTCGCGGCTGTCGGATCGATGCCGTCTTCGACACACGCCGTCTTCATCGCGGTGTTCGAGTAGCGAATGTCGCCCCACAGCGTCGAGACGAACACGCCAAACGGCATCGACTCGCCGAGCGTGAGCAGGTCTTGCTGATTTTGCGTGTGCGTCTCGAACGCGCGGCGCACCTCTTCGAGCTCGAGCGAGAACTTGCGCGCGCCGAACAGCCAGCCGCCGAGACCGCGCGGCAGCTGAGGACCCGTGCTCGTGCGCCGGCGATCGATCGCCATCGCGATCTCTTTCGCGAGCGTTTTGATGAGCGCCATGTGCGCTTCGGTCACCGCTTCGCGATCTTCGAAGCTCACCATCCAGAAGCCGATCAGTTGCGTGTTGCGAATGACGAGCGGTACGAGCAGCGTCTTCGTGCCATCGGCCATGAACTCGTCGTGCCACACCGGGCCGAGCGTCAGGTGCGCTTTGCGATACGGCGCGCGGCCGATATCCATGCGGCGCTCGCGGATCTGCTGCGTGCCGGTGCCGCCGAGCACGCGCATCTTCAAGCGGTCGTGGCCTTCCGGCAGCTCGGCGATGATCGACGACGTGCAACCGAGGTACAGGCGCGCGAGCTGACCGACGCGGCGCCAGTAGCCCGGCTTGTCGTCGGGGACGTCGGTGCGCATCGATTCGAGGAGCATCCAGCGCCGCGTCCAGTGCGCGATGTCGCGCACGTGATGGTGAAGCACGACGCGCTCGTAGATGCGCTCGCACGCCGCCGCCGCGAGCGTCGCGACAAGCGGCAGCGAAGCGCCGAACAGCGAGTTGCCTGTCGCGAACAGCGCGTAGTCGACGACGACGAGCGCGAGTGCTGTCACGCCGGTTGCGATCCACGATGACACCATCGACAGGTGATGCGCGAGCATCACCGCGAGCAGGCACACGAGCGCGATGACGAGCCAGCGCAGGCCCGTCGACGTTGGCTGCCACGCGACACCATCGGACAGCGACGCGAGCGCGTGCGCTTGCACCTGCGCCGGTGCGAGCGCGCCGACGGGCGTCGGCACGAGCCCGGCGTAGGGCTGCGCCGTTAGACCGACGACGACGATCTTGTTCGCGAATGCGTTCGCGGGAATCTTGCCGCTCGCGACGTCGATCGCCGACACCATCGGCAGCCCGCGCTTGCCGATGTAGTTGACGGTGATGCGCTCGCGATCGGTCGGGATGATTTTCGCGGTGACGGTGCCCGTGAGCAGCACGCTGCGCACCGCATCGGCGTCGTAATCGAGCGCGACCTTGCCGGCGAGCACCTGCTTCGGCAGTGCGCCGAGGCGCGCCGGATCGTCGACGGCGCCGACGACGTGTGGCTTGCCGCGATCGATCGCAGCGAACAGGCCATCGAGCTCGTTGCCGCGGTAGGGCGGGGCACCCCACGCCGCGATCGTCGGCGCGTCGATCGCGACGAGCATCACCTGCTGGTTCGTCGCACGCTCGCCGCGCATGCCGTAGTACTGCTTGCGAAGCAGCTCGTCACCGGCATCGCCAAAGCCGGACCACGCGACGACAACGACGAGCGCGAGCACCGCGCCAATTCGCAGAGCAGGCGGCAGGAGCCGCGTGACAAGACGCCTCATGGTAGTGCCTCGATCAACGACGGCGCCGAAGGTGCGCCCCAGCCCGTCGGGTAATCCCAGCCCGGCGCCGCCGAGCGTGATGCAGTTCCGCCTGTCACGACATCGCGAAACGCCGCTTGCACGGCCGCGTTCGTGTACAGCGTGGAGTTAAGAAAGCCGACCGCCGGCTTGCCGCGCGCGATGCGGGCGCTATCGACGACCGCGATCAGCGCCGCGAACGACGGTGCCGCGAACGATGTCCCGCCGAGTGCCTTCCACTCGCCGAAGACGTACGTCCAGTACTTGTTCGCGGCGAGTGCGACGTCGGAGACCGCGCGCTTGTCGGCGAGCCCGAGCTGGCCCTGCCACCACGGCATGTCGAACGACAGCGAATCGCCGGCGCCGGAGAAGCTCCAGCCGCTCTCGTCGCTGCGCTCGCCGCTGGCATCGAGCGTGAGCACGGTGCCGCCGACCGACGTGACGAGCGGGCTCGACGAGGGAACGTCTGGTTCGCCGGAATCACCGGCGGCCGCGACGAGTGTGATGCCAAGCGCGGCGGCCATCTCCGCGGATGCGTGATACGTGTTGCGAATCACGCGCGGCGTCGCATCTTCGCGATGCGCGAACGAATCGCTGATCACGTGCGCGCGGCCATCGGCGATCGCGTAGTTGAACGTGTAGACGAGCGAGGTGTCGTGCGCGTCGGGCCCCAGATACGCGATCAGATCCGCGCCGGGCGCGAGGCCGCCGGCCCACTCGACATCGAGCGTTGTCTCGGTGTACCGCGTCGCCGGCGGCTCCATCGTGTTCACGAGTGTCGGATCGGGCCGCGTGATTGATTGCGAGCGCCAGAACGACTGCACGTCTTTGAGCTTGAGCGATGCGCCTGCGACGACGCCGAGCGTGACGCCGTCGCCGTCAGCGCCGGCCGCATCGAACCCGTACGCGTGGCCGACAGATGCGAGCGTCAGGCGCGTCGAGTCAGGTGCTGTCTCGACGATCGAGCCGCTCTCCGGCGGTAGCGGCGAGGAGTCGGCGATCGGATCGGCGACGACGAGCGCGGCAATCCGATCCGCGATCGCTTGCGGCGCGTAGAGGTCGGTCCTCGTGCCGGCGGTCCAGAAGTCCGGATCGTCTTCTTTGACGAACGTGCGCAGCTCTGTGCTGAACGCATCGTTGAACGCGGCGGCCGGCCCAGTGATCTCGACGAGCAGCCGGTTATCGGCGACGCGCGCGATCTCGAACCCCTCACCGCGCAGCCAATCGATCACGACATCGACATCCGCTTGCAGCGGCGCATGGCGAAGATTCCATTCGGCCACCGACAAGTACGTACGAAACTCGGGGCGCGCCGGATCGTACAGTGCGCTGATCGTCGCTTCGAGGCCGGCTTCGTCGCGGATCGGAAACGCGACGAGCGCGCGCATCGAGATCGCGTCATCGGTCGCGCCGGTATCGGTGTACGCCGTCGACGAAGCGCGCTGCAGACCATGCGAAATCTCGACGGCATCACGCTGTTTCGGCGCATCGCACGCGGCCACGGCACTCCACAAGAGTGCAGCGGGCGTGAGAGCCAGACGGAGCACCAGCGTCATGTGCCCCATAGATGCAAAAACCACCAAACCGTCGCACTGAATTAGGGTGACAGTTGAGGTCCGGCCGCTGCATCCAGTGTGAAGCGCATGGGCTACCTCACAATCGCCGCCAAGTGCCGCTCACTGAACGCGATTTCCGTACCGCAATCCGCGCCCGTAGATGTCGCGGACCTCGAGGAACGCGGGGCGTTTGGCAAAGTGCAGCTCGATCTCGAGCGTTTCGCTCGCGGAGACGAACTCCCGCGGCACGAGCTCGACGAACCCGTAGTCGAAGTCATCGAGGCTGCCGACCACATCGATGCCGGTGCGCGCATCGAAGCCAAGCGTGCCGAGGTCGGTCTCGATCACATCGAGATCGAGGTCGCCGCGCGTCGCGCGATAGAGCACGGCGTACCCCGCGTCGCTCGCGATGTCTTCGACCGCGATCGCATCGGCGTTATCGCCGCCGACGAACAGATACGGATGCACGTGCGGATCGAACCCGGCGACGCAGCCGCTCGTCGGATGCGCGGTCTGATACTCGAGCGAGCAGATCGTGCCAACGCGCGTCTCGAAATGAAGGTGCACGAACTCCGTCTCGCCGGTCATGCCCATCGTGCCGACGGTCTGCCCGGTGGTGACCGCGTCGCCGGCCGCGACGCCGATCGTCTCGACGTGCAAATACACCGCGAACACGCGATCGACGATCGCGCCGTGGAATTCGCGCGGCGGGATCGCATGCTCGATCACGATCACGTTGCCGGCGTTCGGGAACACATCGCTGCCGGCGGAATACGTCGCGGTGACGACGCCATCGCCGATCGCAAGTAGCGGCGCGCCGGCATCACCGTAGTAATCGATGCCAAGATGAAAATCGTTGCGCGCCGCGCTCTGCTTCCAGCGCGGGCCAAATGTCGATGAGATCGCGCGCGCGTCGACGACGGGCGGCGAGAAGATCTGTACGGCCTCGAGCGGCGGCGGCTCGCTGATCGGTTCGCCGCCTTCCGTGACCGAAACACACTGTCCCGTGCGCTCGCAAATCGTGCGGTCCGGCGCACAGGCCGCGCTGACCATGGCGATGGTCATCCACCTCACGCAGTGATCATAAAGCGCGACCACGCCGCACGGATCAAGGGCTCTGGAGTATCGTCCCGCCCATGAATCGACTCGTTTGGAGCACGCTGTTCGTGCTCGCAGCGTGCGGCTCCCAAGATGATCGACCGCTCGAGCTCGAATATCTGACGCAGGCGATCTTCGCCCCGTCATGCGGGCCGGCGCAGTGCCACTCGACGTTCAAGCAGGAAGCGAACAACGTCTTCGATACGCCCGAAGGTGTGCGGCGCAGCCTCGTCGAGAACGGCCTCGTGCGCCTCGGCAGCACGAAATACGATCCCGACGACGCCGCGAACGCGGAGCTCATCATCTGGATCACGGAAACCGATCCGTTCGGCCTGGGCAAAGGTCGCATGCCGAACGACGCGCCGTTGCCAAACCAAGACGTCTATCTGTTGCGCGAGTGGATCGAGCACGAGACGCCGGGCGCGCAATGCAATCCCGAAGCGAACGACGGCAAGGCGTGCGACAACAAGGTCGTCGTTCAGTGCAACGCGGACTGGACGTTCGGCACCCGCGTGATGGTGTGCACCGGCGATTGCGAGCAGGGGAAGTGTCTATGAGGGCGCTCCTCGTCATCGCGATCGTTGCGGCGTTCACCGGCGCCGCGTACGCGTATCCGCAATTCCAGATGAGCAAGGATCAGACGTGCGCCGGCTGTCACATCCAGCCCGACGGCGGCGGCATCCTCAACGAGAACGGGTTCGCGACCGCCGAGGCGGTCTCGCAACTCGGCATGCCGCCGGAGTTCATGTACGGCACGCTCGACTTGCCCGACTGGCTCGCGCTCGGCGGCGATATGCGCAGCGTCGCGGGCTACATGCAAACGCCGCAGCGCTACCTCGCATTCATTCCGATGCAGCTCGAAGCGTACGCCGCGCTGACGTTCGGCAACTTCAGCGGGCACGTCACGGTCGGCTACAGACCACCCGAAAAGGACAACGAGCTCGCGACGATCATCTGGTCGCGCGAGCACTTCCTGCAATGGCAGCAAGAGGAAGGCAGCGAAGGTCTGTTCATCCGCGCGGGCCGCTTCATGCCGATCTTCGGGTTGCGCTTCGTCGAACACACGATCTACACGCGTCGCTACGGCGGCACGCCGCTGTTCTCCGACACGTACGGTGCGGCGGTCTCGTACGTGAAGCCGAAGTACGAAGCGCACCTCACCGGGTTCTTCAAAGATCCGCTCATCGATCCGGTGCGCCTCGGCAGCGGCGGCGCGCTCTATGGCGAATATCGCCTCGACGAGCGCACGCAGCTCGGCGCCGGCGCCATGGTCGAGATCTCGAGCTACGAGCAGAAATATCGCGGGGAGGTGACGGCGAAGTACTACATACCCAAGCCCGAGATCCTGCTGCAGGCCGAGGTGCAGCTCGTCAACCCGCACGTCGGCGGTTACGGCTATCGCCAGCTCGTCGGCTATCTGATGGGAACGTACTTCGCGAACGACTATTTGATGATCGATCTCGGCCTCGGTCATTACGACGAGAACATCCGCATCAAAAATCTCGATCGCGATGCAGTCGATCTCAACGTGCACTATTTCGTGATGTCGCACATGGAGGTGATGTTCATCGGCCGCTACGAGCTGATGCAGTTTGGTAACGGCGGCCCGAGTGGCGCCTACGCGATGCTCCAGGCGCACTATCGGCTGTGACGTCATCGGCTCGCGGCCGGAATCGCCCAATATGCGCGCTCAACCGCGACCTCGTCTATATATTGCGGATATAGGCATGGGCGCCTATAATGGGCGCATATCGGCTGAAACGCCGTGGATTCCGATACCGTGTCCCTCGCACTTCCCAACCCCTGGAATCTCTTCAATCTGACGGAATCCCCGTACTTTCAGGACACTCTCGGTGCGGAAGGCGCTCGATACCCATTGGGTCTGTTTGTCGGTCGCGATGCTGAGACAGCTAGGTTGCTAGCCGGCATCGGGGGCGCATCATCATCTCGTCAGGCGATTGGTGGTCCGCCAGGGGTCGGCAAAACAACACTCGCACAACTCATCAAGGCGAGCGCCGTGAACGCGGGCTACTGGGCGACGAACGAGGTCTTGCCTGTGTATCCCGATGACAACGTGCAACGGCTTATGGGTGGAGCTCTTGGAGGCCTGTACGACGCGATTCTTACAGCGCGTCCCGCGATGGCCGAACACGAAGCGATGCAGCGCGCGCAGCAGTATGTGCGGGCTTTCAGGTTGACTTCCGCCGGCGCAAACCTGTCCATTCTGGGCGTCGGGGCGGGCGCGTCGCGTAGCACGTCGGCGGTAACGCCGGCAGGTGGAGTACTCCTCGACGGGCCGCGGTTAATACGCGAGCTGCTCGATCTATCGCTGCGAGCGAATGGCAAAGGCATCGTCTTGCATCTGAACAATCTCGAAAACCTCAGCGACCGCGACGTCGCAAACGCCGCCGACATCCTTCGTAGCCTGAGAGATCCCGTGCTTCTGCAACCGGGGTTGCACACGATCATTGTCGGAACCACCGACGCAGTAACAACTGCGACGATGTCTCACGCGCAGCTGCGCAGCGTGTTCACGCTGCTCATTATCGAGCCACTTCCCCTCGAAGATGTGCAGAAGCTCCTCACCACACGATATCGATTTCTTCGCCATCACCCGAACAAGCGCGTGATTCCACCCGTCGCAGACGCAGTCGTTGCAACGTTGTATGAGCTCTTCCGGGGCGATTTGCGTGGGCTGCTGAAAGCGCTGGAGGAAGGCGTCACTCTGCTCCTCGGTGTCGCAAAGCTAGGCACCCCGATGACCATGAAAGAGCTTGGCCCAGCGTTACGACAACGATACGAGTCGCTCCTGCGAACGACGGTCTCTACCGCACGACTCGGCCAACTCAACGTGTGGGGGACGAAGCTCGGATCGGACGCCACGCCAACCCAGGAGGATCTGATCAAGGTTTGGAAGGTTCGGCAGTCATCCGTATCCCAAGCGCTAAAGGAGCTGGTGCAAGCCGGGCATGTCATACCGCTGCCAAAGTTAGGTTCGAGCATGAGATACGCATTGAGCGGAGCCAGCCGACTCGCATTTCAGCGCTGAACCGCGCCAACGCACCGAGTAGGAGTCTCGCGGTAGTTGGTTTACGTTACGCGCGGTGCTTCGCTTCATCGTGTGTTGTGTCCTGGTGAGCGTGCCGCTGATCGCGTTCGCGCAACCTGCGCCGCCCGACGAGAAGCCGAAGTTTGTGTGGGAGCCGTTCGCGTATCTGCGGCTGCAGTACATCGCGGTGCAAAATGATCCGAACGTCGCGTTCGTCGGGCGCGATGATGGCTTCGAGCTGCAGAATGCGCGTATCGGTGCTCGCGCGAGCCTGCAGGATCGCGTGCGCGTGGTGGTCGCGATCGATGGTGCTGTCGACGAGCGCGCGCAGAACACGCCGCAGGGCAAGCTGCGCGTCGGGCTCCGCGATGCATACGCCGATGGCGTGATCGGCGGCGATCTGTTCGTGCGCGGCGGATATTTTCAGACGTGGGTCGATCCGCAGGCGCTTGTCGCCGATACAACGCGCGAGTTTATCGATAAGCCGCTCGAGAGCCGGGGCATGCGCTCGACGGAAGGCTGGTACACGCCGGGCCTGCCGCCGGGCCGTTCGCTCGGTGCGGCACTGCGGCTCGAACCGTTGCTCGAAAATCAGCTCGGCTTCGAGCTCGCGATCCAAAACGGCGCCGATGAGTTTTCGTCGAACAACGATAACGACAACCCGGCGCTGTCGGTCGCCGGCATCTTTCGCTTGGTGGATGACGGCTTCATCGTCGCGGCCGCGCGCTACAACCCGCGCACGGTCGGCGAGCTGCCGTTTCGTCAGGACGAGACGGATCTGCAGGGCTCGCTCGGCGCGCAGGTGCAAGCCGGGCCGGTGTCGATCGGCGTCGGCGCGATCGTCGTGCGCACGACGTTCGAATCGACGAACGGGCCCGCGCAGATCGCGTACGGTGGCCACGCGCAGCTGCTCGTGCAGATTCCCGCGAGCCTGCCGATCGCGGTGGGCTATCGCTTCGCGATCCTCGATCCGTCGAGCTTGATCGTTACCGATCGCGTGATGGAGCACACGCTCGGCGCCGTGATGGGGTTGCCCGCGCTTCACATGCGCGTGCAGCTCCAGCTCGTGCATGTGATGGAGCAGCCGGCTCGCGAGCTGTCGAACAGCCGCATCCAAGCGGCGGCCGAGGTCTCGCTTTGATCCGTGCGGCGTTGGTGGTGCTCGTCGCGGCGTGCACCGGCAGCGCGAAGCCGCACGCGCGCGCACAGCGCATCGGCAAGCTCGAAGAAACGATCGGCGGACCGCACGCGATCGGCCGCGTCGGTGACTTCATCCTCGAGAACGATCAGGTGCGGTTCATCATCGCCGATACCGGGCGCTGCGCGACGCCACGACCGCCCGGTTGCATCGAGACGTACGGCCGCGTCAACACGACGTTTGGCGGCACGCTCGTCGATGCGGATCTGCAGCGCGTCGCCGGCGATGGCCAGGGCAACGATCAACTCGCCGAGCTGTTGCCGGGCTTCTTCTTCACCGTCATCGATCCGACGAGCGTCGAGGTGACGGCAGATGGTTCCGACGGCCGCGCCGCGGAGGTCACTGTCACCGGCACGGCGGGCGATCTGTTCCAGATGGTCGCGCTGCTCAACACGGGGCTCGTGCATCCGTTCGAGCTCGAGCTCAAGCAGACGTACAAGCTCGAGCCCGGCAAGCGCTACGTCACGATCGAGACGACGATCAAGAACACGGGAAGCGGCGCGCATCCGTTTCCCTATCTCCAGCCATCGGAGCTCGATGCGCTGCTCGGCATGGACATCCCGGGCCTGTC
>Ga0070698_100000868_pt1 | contig 33238 bp, 35 predicted proteins | sample KBSK1502metaG_FD_65477 | JGI IMG/M metagenome (GOLD analysis project Ga0070698, IMG submission 65477) | Corn, switchgrass and miscanthus rhizosphere microbial communities from Kellogg Biological Station, Michigan, USA - KBS K1-50-2 metaG | ecosystem: Host-associated > Plants > Roots >... | reverse complement strand
CCTCGCGCAGATGTGCCTCGATGAGAAACCGCCCGGCGTCCATTCGGAGACCCCTTCATCTGGTGTCTCCGATGTCTTGACACATCCCGCGTCGAGGTGTCGCGTATCTCCTGAACTCGCGCACCATCCGGGCTACCGACGCATGTCCCCATGAACCTGACGAGGCTTCGACTACTCTCACGACCTCGTGAAGGAGGCCCCATGTTGATCATGGCGATCCACCAGGTCCCCAGCCTCACTCAGGCGCGGTACGAGGAAGTGATCCGCAGGCTCACGAACGGCAAGAAGCGGCGCTTGGAGTCGCTCTCGGACCTCCCCTTCCAAGGCGTCCTGGTGCACATGGCCGGGCAGGGCAAGAACGGCTTCTGCATCGTCGACGTGTTTGAGTCCCAGGACGCTGTCGACCGCTTCAATCAAGCGATGGGATCGATCCCACGGGAGGTCGGCATCGAAGAGCCCCCTGAGTTCTTCCCCGTCCACACCTTCATCTCGGCATGATCCACTTGGAGCCCGTCGACGCGCTCGAGGTTCTGGTCCTGGTCGACAACGTCAGTGACGCGCTACTTGCCGGCAGCGACGTCGCCCGGCGACCACCGTTCTCACTCAACCCGGAGAGCGACCAGCTCCTGGCCGAGCACGGCTACTCGCTCCTCTTGACCATCGAACGCGGCGGGAGCCGCCACTCGATTCTGTACGACGCCGGCTTCACCCGCCGCACCGCGCTGCACAACCTGGACGTGCTCGGGGTCAGGGTCAACGAGCTGCGAGCGATCGCCCTCTCGCACGGCCACGCCGACCATCACGGCGGCCTTGCCGGACTGGTGGACCGCGTCGGCCGGCGCGGCCTGCCATTGGTGTTGCATCCGGACGCCTGGCTCGATCGAAAGCTCGTCTTCCCGGACGGGCACGAGATCCCCGCTCCCCCGCCAAGCCACACGGACCTGGCGCGTGAGGGGGTCGAGGTCATCGAGGAGCGCGGCCCGACCCTGCTCGTCGACGGCTGCGTACTCGTCACCGGCCAGGTCGAGCGGACGACCGACTTCGAACCCGGGTTCCCGATCCAGTACCGACGGAGGGGTCATGACTGGGAGCCCGACTACATGGTCTGGGACGATCAAGGCGTGATCGTCCAGGTCGCAGGTAAAGGACTGGTCGTGATGTCGAGCTGCAGCCACTCCGGGGTGATCAATGTGTTGCGGAACGCGCGCCGGCTGACCGGGGTGGACAAGCTCCATGCGTTCGTAGGTGGCTGCCACCTTACGGGAGCGATCATGGAGCCGATCATCCCACGCACGATGGAAGAGATGAGCGCGTTGAGCTTCGACTACATCGTGCCCGGACACTGCACGGGCTGGAAAGCCACTCACGAGCTGGCCCGCCGGTTCCCGAGCGCCTTCATCCAGAGCAGCGTCGGCACCACGTTCCGCTTCTGATTTCTCGCGGATGGCGCGCCCGGCCTGGGATTCTTGTCCGCTCGGTCGCTTTTGTGACGCGCGGTTTGGTCCGTCCGACGCGTCAGGTCATCGCAATATCTCAATGATCGCGTTGCCGTTGTCTCTAGGTCTTTTTCTGCAGCCGTTTCCTTCAAGGAAGAGGTCATGGGTTCGAATCCCATCCGGGCTACAAGGCCGTCGCGTAAACACGCCACTCGTCGGCGATCCCCTTCAGTGTGTGCTCACCTCGGTCGACGAACGCGATGCCCGACCCGCTGACGAGATCTTTCACTGTGCTAGACACGATGATGTCACCGGGAGCGGCAAGCGCCGCGAGCCGTGCCCCGATATGGACAGCTATCCCGACGAGCTTGCCGCCGCTCTGCTCACACTCGCCGGCGTGGAGGCCCGACCGGACCTCGAGCCCAAGCACGCGCGCCGCTTCACGGATGGCCGCGGCGCAGCGGACCGCTCGACCGGCGCCGTCGAATGAGACGAGGAACCCGTCTCCGGCGTTGTCGATCTCGCTGCCCTGGAACCGTTGGAGCTGCTCCCGCACAGCGGCGTGGTAGTCGGCGAGCAGAGCGCGCCAGGCGCGATCGCCGAGCCGCGCGGCATGACCGCTCGAGTCGACCACATCGGTGAAGAGGATCGTGACAAGCACGCGGCCGGCGTCGTCCGTGAATTCATCGGCGACATGGACTGGCCGGTCCCAGGGGCGACCGGGCAGGATCAGCTGCGAAGCCGTCGCCTGTGCGACGAGCTTCTCGTTTGCGTCGTAGATCTCGCAATGCGTGACCGCGATCGTGCGACCGCGGTGGACTACTTTCGCACGAGCGGTGAGCTCGCCGCGTCCGGGGATCACCGGTCGCAGGAAATGGATCTTGAGGTCAAGCGGACCGAAGGCCGTCGCCGGTGGAATCGTGGTCAGTGTCGTGAGGCTCATCGTCGCGTCGGCGAACCATGCGAGCGCACCTCCGTAGACGACGCCGCGAGGATTCGTGAGCCAGCCTGATGCGGACATCGCCATACTCGCCTGACCCTCGCTCGCCTCGAGGCCACGCATGCCCATGAGGCGGAACGCGGGAGGCAGGAACGCACCCGTGATCGTCGCCCGCACCGCCTCGATACCGGGCGTCGCGTCCCAGTACTCCTGTCCATAGACCTCGCCCTCGATGTCCGCGAGGTAGGGGTCCGGCAGCCTGGACGTCCGTTCGTCACCAGCCTCTCTCGCGCTCGTGACCTCCGGATCGAGTGGGAAGAGGACGCAGCGCGATGTGGCGTGCCCGAGCAGACGACCTCGGCCGTCCTCGATGGTCGCCTCGGCGAGCCCGAGCGAGCGAGTCCCATGGATCAGGCGCGCGCGACCGATCAGCGTCTGGCTCCGGATCGTCGCCGCGCGGAGGAAACTGACCGAAAGCTCAGACGACGCCACACCGATACCCGGGCCGGCAGTCGTCAGGACGGCGCAACCCAGCGGAAGGTCGGCGACGAACGCGACCGTCCCGGAGAAGAACACGCCCGCCCCGGTCTGCCACCACAGGCTGGCCGGCATCGCCGCGCTCGCGGTGCCGTGACTGACCTCCGACAGCCGGAGTCCAGTGAGCCGACTGATCGGCCCATCGGGCAGGCGGCCGTTGACGTTCGCGCGCAACAATTCGAGCCCGGCCATCGACATCGTCGCCGGGCCCCACACCGCGCCGCGTGGTGGCTGGCGCCGGGTCAGTGGTACGACGCTCGCGGCCACGGCGACATGCTGCGAGCCGCGGAGCGGGTATGCAACACCGTGGGCTTCGAGCTCACTCGGGAACTTGGCTGTTCCGCGATGCGCCGCCGATCTGGACACCCCGGTGAGGTCTCCGCAGCCGGCGCGCTGACGTCATACGCATCGACGGGGCCAGATCGCGATCAGTGATCGAACACTTGCGGTCTCAACCCCTCATCGAACGTGGCGAATCCCTCTAGCAATTCGCCGGAGCCACCCACGCTCGTCCTGAACTGGTCGAACGCGGTTATCACATCCGCAACCTTGACCCCCATCCGGGCTACTTCGCTTGTCCCCCCGAGCGCGGCGGTAGCGTTACGCGCGATGCGCATTCTGGCGCCAGGATCGACGGTCGACAGGCTCCACTTGCTCGAGCGCGAAGAACAGCTCGCCGCTCTCGCTGAGCATCTGGCGGAGGCGGCGCGAGGACACGGACGCGTGGTCCTTGTCTCCGGTGAGGCCGGCGCGGGGAAGACGGCGCTCGTCGAGCGCTTCGTGGGTGACGCCCGAAAGGACGCACGTGTGCTCGTGGGCGCCTGCGACGCGCTCACCACGCCACGCGCGCTCGGACCGCTCCTGGACATCGCCCCGCGGCTCACCGCTTCCACGCAACACCTGCTCGCGACCAACGCCTCCCGCGAAGAACTGTTCGCTGGACTCCTCGCCGAGCTCGGCGGTGCCGGTCGCGCGGACGTGCTGGTGATCGAGGACCTGCACTGGGCCGACGAGGCCACCCTCGATCTACTGCGCTATCTGGCGCGTCGGATCGGCCCTCGACGGGTCCTCCTGATCGCGACGTATCGCGATGACGAGCTCGCCGGCCTTCACCCAGTGCGCGTTGCTATCGGCGATATCGGAACGAACGCCACCGTGCATCGGCTCGAGGTCGCATCGCTCTCCGCTGACGCCGTAGCCGCGCTTGCCGCACCGGTCGGGGTCGATCCCGGCAACCTGTACCGCCAAACGGGCGGCAACGCGTTCTTCGTGACGGAGGTCCTGGGCTCGGGCGTCCGCGGTGTTCCTGCGTCGGTCCGCGACGCCGTCCTCGCCCGCGCCGCCCGCCTGTCGACACCTGCTCGCCGGGCGCTCGAGGCCGCGGCGGTGATCGGGGTCCGAGTGGAGCTTGACCTGCTGGAGGCTGCGGAGCACCCGGCACCCGACGCGATCGACGAGTGTCAGATGCGTGGGATCCTCCGAGCTCTCGGGAGCGACCTCGCGTTCCGCCACGAGATCGCCCGATCGGCGATCGCCGAGGCGCTTCCGCCCGAACGCAGCCGCGCGTTGCACGCCGCCGTTTTGCGCGCCTTCGTCGCGCGCGGTGTGCGCCCCGACGACCTCGCGCGTGTCGCTGAGCACGCTGAGGGTGCGGCCGATGCGGCGGAAGTGCTGACCTACGCGAAGGCCGCCGCTGAGCGCGCCTCAGCGCTTGGCGCGCACCGCGAGGCCGCAGCGCAGCTCGCCCGTGCGCTCCGCTGGGGCGAGAACTTCGGCCGTCCAGACCGCGCCTCGCTCCTTGAGCGCTACTCGCGTGAGTGCGCGGTCATCGATCGCGTCGATGATGCGCGACGCGCCGCGTCAGAGGCCCTCGAAGGCTGGCGAGCGCTCGAAGACCGGCGGCGCGAAGGTGACGCGTTGCGTTGGCTCTCCCGGCTCGCGTGGATGTCAAACGAGCTCGGTCGAGCCGAGCAGCTGGGGCTCGAGGCAGCGGCGGTCCTGGAGACTCAGGAGCCCGGCCGCGAGCTGGCGATGGCGTACAGCAACCTCGCGCAGGTGTACAGCCTCCAGTGGCTGCCCGACGGTGTCGAGCGGTTCGGTCCCAAGGCGATCTCTCTGGCGTCGCGCTTGGGCGACACTGAGACGCTCATCCATGCCATGAGCGTCGTCGGGATGACGCGATTCGAAGGCGGTGACGAGGCCGGGATCCTCACCGCGGAAGAGGCCATCCGCAGAGCTGAGGAACTCGGCCTGCACGATCACGTGGGCCGAGGCATGTTCAATCTCTTCCGGGTCGCGGTGTTTCGCCGCGACTACCGCAGAGCTGACGCCTACTTCGCGCGCGGTATGGACTACTGCGAAGAGCACGATCTGGACTTCTGGCGCAGCTACCTTCGCGCCGTGCGGGCGATCGAACTGCTCCATACGGGCCGCTGGGATGCGGCCGGTGAGCTGGCCGCGGGGGTGCTCCCGGCGTCGAGCGGAGTCGCCATCCGTCGGATGATGGCGCTCTACGTCCTCGGCCGGATCGCCGTGCGGCGCGGCCAGCCCGGCGGGACGACCCACCTCGACGCGGCGTTGTCCGCGGCGCGCCTGCTCCCTGATTTCGAGTGGCTTCTTCCACTGCGCGCCGCGCGGCTCGAAGCGGACGTCCTTCGCGGTCACCCGGTCAGTACGAGCGAGGCGGCCATGGAGACTCTCGGACGCGTCCGGCCGGGGATGCGCTGGCAGCGCGCGGAGCTGGCGTACTGGCTGTGGCGCTCGACCGGGCGGTCGACTCCCGCCGTGGATGGCACGCCGTATGACCTCGAGATGTCCGGTCGCGCGCCGGAAGCGGCTGCGCTGTGGAGCTCCCTCGGCTGCGCGTACGAAGAGGCGTGGTCCTTAGCAGAGAGCGATGAGGAAGCGCTGATGCGTCGTGGGCTCGAGCGGTTCGACGAGCTCGGCGCGCAGCCGGCCGCTCGCTGGACGCGGCGGCGGCTACGCCAGCGCGGTGTACGTGGCGTCACTCGCGGGCCCCATGCCGCGAGCCGAGCGAACCGCTGGGGGCTGAGCCCGCGAGAAGCCGAAGTGCTGGCGCTCGTCGCCGAGGGGCTCCGCGATGCCGAGGTCGCGGCGCGCCTCTTCGTCTCCGAACGGACCGTCCACCACCACGTTGCCGCGATCCTTTCCAAGCTCGGGGTACGCTCGCGAACCGAGGCGGCGCGGCTGGCGCGCGAGCGCGGCGTCGTCGGGTGACCGCGAGGGCTGCAAGCGAAAGATGGGCAGGAGTGCCGATCTCTCCGCTGCGGCGGTGAGCGAAGGTCGGTCTCGTGCCCAGGACCGGGGCAGGGCTGACCGGACCCCGAGTCGCGCGGGCGCAGGAGGCTACCGTGGCTCGCATCGCCGTGATCGCGCTCTACGTTCAGGCTGCGTTCCTCGCCTTTGGCGCCGTGGTGTTCCTCGCGCAGCTCGACCAGCTGGCGGCCGCCGAACCCGCCCGCTCGCGCCAGACCGCCGCGTTCTTCATCGCGACCGCGCTCGTGCTGCTCGTGCTCGTTGTCCGTCGTTTTGAGCGCGAGCCCCAGTGGCTGCTCGTCCCGATCATCTTTGCGACGGTCGACGGCGTGATCACGCATGTGGTCGACGCGGCCGCGCAGCTCGGCGTGCTGCAGATCGTCTACGACCCCCTCCCGCTGCCGTTGATCCTCGATCTCATCACCCTACCCATCTATGTCTTGGCCTATCGGGAGCTCACCGGCACGCGCGTGTCGGCCTCCACAGTCGCGCGGTAGCGGGTCGGCGGGATCGCGCTCGCGAGCCCTCATGATTTCAGGAATGACGCAGGGCCGGGTCAAGGTCAATGGCGCGGAGCTGTACTACGAGCTCCGCGGGGCGGGCCCGGCCCTCCTGATGATCCACGGGACCGGCGCCGACGCCGGCTGCTACGAGGAGGTCGCTGCACGGATGGCGGCCTCGTTCCGTGTCCTCACCTACGACCGGCGCGGTTGGTCCCGCAGCGCTCGACCGGCGGGGTGGACGCGGACCTCGATCGAGGAGCAGGCGGACGACGCCGCTTGGCTGCTGCGGGCGACCGGGCTCGCCCCGGCCCTTCTGTTCGGCGGCAGCAGCGGCGGCCTCATCGCGCTCGAGATGCTGTTGCACCATGGCGAGGTCGTACGAGGGGCTGCCTTGCACGAGCCGTCGATCTTTACCCACCTCCCGGCGGACTTCGTCGCGGCGCAGTTCGCAGAGCTCACCCCCCTGATCGAGCAGGCGGTCGCGAGCGGGGGCCCGCGCGCCGGACAGGAAATGCTGCTCAGTGCCTTCGCCGGCTCCGATGGACTCGCTGCCGCAGCGAACGACGAGCTGCGCAGCCGTTGGCTCGCCAACGCCGAGTTCATGTTCGGCTACGAGTTCCCGAGCATGCTCCTGGCCTACCGGCCCGACCCAGCCGCGGTGGCCGCGCTGACCGTGCCGGTGAGGGTGATGCGGGCGGCCGAAAGCCAACCGATCAACGCTGCCGCGACGCAGTGGCTCGCGTCGCAGCTGAAGACGCCGGTCGTTGTCGCGCCAGGCTCGCACATCGCGTATTGCACGCGGCCACAGGAGTTCGCGACGTCGCTGTCTGCGATCCTGGACGAGGTCATCGCCGTGAGTGGCGGGAGCGCCGGGTGAACGGTCCGGCTCGTTTGTCGCGCGAAACAGCCGAGGTTCGGCGTGACTGCTGACGGTCCGCTCGATCTAGGTGCGCTCCGGCGTGCGGCCGGCGGCTACCGACTCGCGCAGGCCATCCGAGCATTCGCCGAGCTCGGCCTCGCCGACGCTCTCGCCGGGGGACCGCGCGGTGCGGAGGAGCTCGCGGCCCTGTGTGGCTGCCACCTGCCGTACCTGCGACGCCTGCTCCGCGCGCTCGCGAGCGAGGGGATCGTCGTCTCGACGGGGGACGGCTCGTATGCGCTCACCGAGGCGTCGCGCCATCTCGCCTCAGGGTCCGGCTTGCGAGAGATGGTCTTGGGTTGGTCGGTGCTCCCAGCCGCGTACGCCGCGTTCGCCCACCTCGGGAACGCCGTCCGCAGCGGTCGACCACCGTTCGAGCTCGCCCATGCCACCGACTTTCACAACTACCTCGCACGTCGTCCGGAAGACGCGGCCCTTTACGACGCGGCGATGGAGTCCACCGTGGACGCGTTCGAGGAGACCGTTCGAAGCTATGACTTCGCCCGCTTTCACACGGTGGTCGATCTGGGCGGCGGCGGAGGCGGTTTCCTGGCGGTGTTGTTGCGCGCTCATACGCAGGCGCGCGGGATCTGCTTCGACCTGCCGGAGGTGATCGCCAACGCCTTGCAGCGGGGGCTCGAACCCGACGTCGCCGACCGGCTTGAGCTCCGCGCCGGCGATCTCTTCGTGGATACCCTCCCGGTGGGCGACGCGTACACGCTCATCACCGTCCTCCGGCTGTTCGAGGATGAACAGGCGGTCCGGCTACTGCGCGCGGTGGCGCACGTGCTGCCTCCGGGTGGCGCGATAGTGGTAGTGGACTTCTGGCTGCCAGAAGGCATACCGCCTTCGCCTCTGGGCTTGGCCGACCTCCAGGCGCTGTGCGTGTACGGAGGAAGGGATCGCACCCGAGCTGAATATGCGGGGCTGCTCGGGTCCGCGGGACTGGTTATGGGAACCGTCATCGAACTCGCAGGACCGCTCGCGATATTCGACGCACACCACGCGGGCGCCATCACGGCGTGACTGGAAGCCGTATCAAATTCTCGCTTGGATAACTCGCCGGCCTCTTCTTTTGACCGTATCGCTTTCATGGAAGGGGAAGTCTCGTCGCACGCACCGTGGTACCTTGCCGGCGGGTGCCTAAGTCGCGTTGGGGACCGCATGACGATCCGCTCGTTGGGAGACGCTTCGGACTGCGGTTGGTAGCCCCGCTGTTCTGTCTTGGTCTGATCGTCGCGACATGCGGTGCGGCATCGGCACCGCCTGCCCCAAGCCCGACACGGCTTGGCACGGTCAAGCCGGGCGTCTGCTCGAGCCCGCCGCCACTGCAAGCGACAATTCGGATCACGTCGCCGAAGTCGGGCGAGGTGCTGCAAGCGGGAGATGTGACGGTGGCGTTCGAGGTAACCGGCGCCGAGCTCGTCGCGTTCCGCCGGGCGCAGTGCCACACCGACTATCACGTCCACGTCGCGCTCGACCGTGATGTGTCGGCGTGGTTGGGCACCGATGTCCCGGTCTTGGGCACCGATGTCCCGGCATCCGCGGAGCAGTTCATCAAGCACACGCCGAGCGACACCAACGACGAGCCGCGGAACGTCACCTTTTCCGGCGTGGCGACCGGGCAGCACACCGCGATCGCCTGGCTCTCCTTTGCGGACCACACCTCCGTGAAGCCGCCGATCTCGTCATCGATCACGTTCATCGTTCGTTAGGTCCCCCGCCCGGCGAGCGTTACTCGTCAGCGCCTTGACTCGGAAACCGTTCGAGACGTACCGCTGAGCTCGCGAACCCATTCAAGGCGCGCCGAGGCGTCTGAAGTCCCATCTTCCTCATACAACTTTGGCAAACCAATCGCGTCCAGCGATTCGTCAACTCGTACACGACGAGCTTTCGCACGCCCTACACCTCCGATTGGTCTCGATGCTCGCGCGATCGATCACCATTGTTGATGACGGAGCGGCAGGCAGATCGGGGCAGAGGGCGGTGGATTCGGCGAGACGCCGCAGGGACGCCGCCCGGCGCACGAGCAGCGCGCGCACGTAAGCGCGACGAAGAGCACATCCACGATGAGCACGATCCGACCCATCAGGCAACACCCGCGTCGTCAAAGAGAGCTTGCCGGAACAGCTCGTCGCCCGTGCGCACGATCGAGCGAACCGTCGGTAGACGCAGGGCGAGCCCTGCTGATGGCAGGGCGCGTTCGAGTAATGCGACGAGTCCGGTCGTCGCGCGCTGACGCGGGCTCTTGTCCAGCAACCACCAGAGGAGCACGGCTAGATGCACCAGGTAGAGGAGCCGCCCGAGCGCTGCGGCAAGATCTCCCTTCGGGGCGTCGCTGGCACCGGAAATGGCCTCGTGGAAGACGCGCTGCACTCGATCGCGCGAGAAAGTGGTCTTCGGTGCGAACAGGCCTTCTTCGGTGTCGCTCACAAGCACAGGCGTGAGCGCGGACAGCACGCGACGATGCGGCGCGAGCACCTGCAGGCTCGTTCGCAGGGCGAAGAGGTAGCGGTCACGCCACTTGCCGGGGCTCATCTCGGCGGCACGTGTGGCGAAGCTCGCGGAGAGCTCGTCGTAGAGCGCCAGGACGACCGCGCGCTTGCTCGGGAAGTAGCGGTACAGCAGTCCGGGGCTGACGCCAGCTTCGGAGGCGACGTCCCGGAGCGTCGTGGACGCGTAGCCCCGCTTGGCCATAAGGGCGATCGCGGTGTCGAACAGGCGCTGCCGCGTTTCGAGTCCCTGCGGGGTCCGACCCGGCGGGCGGCCCCTGCCGCGGGGTACCTTCGACTCGTTGACTTTATCAGTGAACATGTTTACTAATATAGCCGCCTGCCTCGTGAGAGGCAAGGACCTGGGGAGGTCAACGTGAAGATCGTCATTCCCGGCGGCTCCGGCCAGGTGGGCACGATCCTCGCTCGGTCGTTCCAGCGCACGGGCGACGATGTCGTCGTCCTCAGTCGGTCGCCACAGGCCGTGCCATGGCGCATCGTCCCGTGGGACGGCAAGACGGTCGGCGCGTGGGCGGCGGAGATCGACGGCGCGGATGTCGTCGTCAACCTCGCCGGCCGGAGCGTGAACTGCCGCTACAACGCGAAGAACCGAGCCGAGATCCTCAACTCGCGTGTCGATTCGACGCTCGCGGTCGGGGCCGCGATCGCGGCGAGCCCCCACCCGCCACGGATCTGGCTGCAGGCGAGTACCGCCACGATCTATTCACATCGCTACGACGCGTCGAACGACGAGCGGTGCGGCGCGATCGGTGGTGGCGAGTCGAACGCGCCGGACTCGTGGCGGTTCAGCATCGAGGTCGCGCGGAAGTGGGAGGCGGCTGCAGGGGTCGTCGAGCTCCCCTCGACGCGACAGGTGCTGCTGCGATCCGCCGTGGTGATGAGCCCCGATCCGGGAGGGATCTTCAGCATCTTTCGCGGTCTGGTTCGCCTGGGCCTGGGCGGAACGGTGGGCGATGGCCGCCAGTTCATGTCGTGGATCCATCACGAAGACTTCGTCCGCGCGCTCCGTTGGTTGATCGAGCATGACGAGATCGCCGGCGTCGTCAACGTCGCCGCACCGGCGCCGGTGCCGCAAGCCGAGTTCATGCGGACCCTGCGACACGCAGCTGGAAGGCCATTCGGCCTGTCCGCGACGAGTTGGATGATGGAGATCGCCGCTCTCGTCTACGGCACTGAGAGTGAGCTCATGCTGAAGAGCCGTCGCGTCGTCCCAACTCGCCTCGTTGAAAGCGGGTTCACGTTCAACTTCCCCACGTGGCCAGAGGCCGCCGCCGCTCTGGTCCGGCGCCCACAGGTGGCTGCGTCGTTCGCGCGGTGAGATCGCGTCGGCACCGTTGGCTCGAGCGCATCCTCGCCTTCGGCGGGTTGGGCTACTGGCTACTCACGTCCTACGGCGCGCTCGCTTTCGCGGCGGTCTTGCTGACATCGCTCACGACTGCGTCGGTCGTTCGCATCTTCGCCGAGCTCGGTGTCGTGCTCGCGGCCTTTGCCGCACTTGTCGCGCACCGGTGGAAGCCGGGCGCCGTCCGATTCGCTCACTGGATGATGTTGGGTTCGGCGGTCGTCGTCTTCGGGTCGTGTGCCGAGATGGTCGAGCTGCCGCCGCGCTATGACTCCTTCGATTACCGCGGCGTCCACGTCGAGTTCGCCGACGATGGCGTGGCACACGAGGCGCCGAAGATCCGAGACCTCATCGACCAGGTGTATTCACGATCGGCGCTGCCCGAGGCGAGCCCCGCACTGAGGCTGCGCTTCGTGAAGAACACGGGCGGACGGCTCGTTCGACTCGGCGACTGGAGCGATGCCGGCAGAGGTGGCGCCGATGTCGCGCTCACGACCGAAGCAGGCGCCACGCGTGGATCCAGCTTCCTGCTCGAAGGTTCGTTCCTGCTGACCGAGGCCTTGGCGCGTCGCGCGGCGCCGGGCGTTCAGCACGGCGGACCTGATGGATTCGCCTATTGGACGATGCTCGGAGTTACGCCGGAGCCAGACTGGGCGGGCGGCTATCTGAGCGGGACCCTGCCGAGGTCGTGCTCGGGTATCGATGTGGCCGGTGTGCCGCTCGCGGTCGACGAGTTGACGATCTGGTGGCGCGACATTCAACAGGTCCTCCACCTCGACTCATCGCCGTTCATCGACGCCGAGCGAAGCGGAGGTGGCGTAGTAGCGGCGCGAGCGTTGTTCTCACGCGTGACGGCTATGGACGCGGCGGCCTGGCTTGAGATCGTGCGCCAGCACTGCGTCGCGCCGTAGAGGCGGCCTGCTGCATGGAGCCTGACATGCTTGGCGCGTGCGTGGTGTGGCTCTTGTTCTTGGCCGTGATCGCCGCCGCCGCCTGCGCGTTCACGGTGCTGGGCGGCTACTTCGTGCGGCGCTGGCTCATCGAGCCGCGTCTCACCTCGCTATGGGCGCTCGGCGTCGGCGCGGCGTCGCTGGGCGTGGTGTGCTGGCTGATGTTCATCTACGGCGAGGCGTACTTCACCGCGACGATCCTCATCACCATCTGGGGCGCTGCGACGGTCACCGCGATAGCGTTCCTCTGGCGCTCGCGGCGGATGGGCCGCGCTCGCATGGTCGTTGCCGGCGCGTTGCTCGCGGTCGGGTATCCGGCGCTGCTACTGCAGATGCCCGAGCTCTACCAGAGCACACGTCGTGACGAATGGGACTCGTGCGCGGCGCCGCTGGTCGTCGATGCGCTCGCCCGCTATCGCTCCGTCGCCGGCCGGTACCCGGCACGCTTCGACGAGCTCTACCACGAGTACCCCGCACGCTCATTCGGGGCGCCGCCGCGGCCGACGTACGCGCCGCTGGACACGCTCGGTGGGGACGGAAGCCTGAAATGCGTGGCCACACCGCGGTCGACGAACTGGCTCTACACGACGACAGGAAGTGATTACGTCCTGGGCTACTGGCGGCAATACCCGATCGTTGAGCCGCTCGGCGCGCGCGTCTGCCTCTATCACTCGGACGATCCTGGCTGGCGATGCGCGTGGAATGGCTGGGGACCGTTCGGTGGGCGCCCGGCGCCTTCGTCGTCCGCAACGACAGCGCCGAGCGCGGTCCGGACATCGACCGCCGCGCCATCCACGTCGCAGCTCAGCGGTTCGCTGTACCTGAGCCCACTTGGATACAGCGTCGAGCTGCTCAGCGCCTGGCGTCGGTCGGATGTGCAGTCGCGCACGCTGCCGAGCCCGCAGGGCGATCCGGACCTGCTCGGAGTCGAGACCTTCACGACCCGGACACCGGCCGATGAGGAGACAGCGCTTCGCCGGTCGGATACCGGCGTCGGTCCGGCGCAGATCTACACCGCGAGCGTCGCCCTTTATCGCAACAGCCGCAACGAGACCGCGATGGCGTTCGCCCAGCGGGCGAAGGGTGGCTCGGGTCTGGTCGCCGTCTCGATCGAGCCGACGACCGTCGCTGGTCTGGCGAGCGCGAAGACCACGTTCACGTTCACGACGAGTGACACGCAGAGCTTCTACACGCTGTATGTCCAGGATCGTGACTGGATGTGGATCATCGGCTATACGCTCGCGCCCTCCGGCGTTGAGGCCCCGGCAGGAGCGACGGAGCAAGGCGCACGCGGCATCGCCGAGTCGTTCAGGTTCAGGCGGTAAGTGCGCGCTAGTCAATGTCGCCGTCGGCTCCCTTGGTCTCTACGAGTTGGCTCTCTTGCTGCTCCTTGGCATGCCGGCGTACGCCTTCGGAGTGCTCTTCACATCTAGCCTCGATGCGCCACCAGAACAGGATGTGCGACCACCGACGGGGAGGTAGTGCGCTTAGACCTCGATCGGGATCTCGTAAACCTCAGCCGTCGGGTGGCCCGCACGCTGGTGGACCCGCATCACGGCTTCCTTGTTCGGACCGGACGAGATACAGAAAGCCTTGCCGCTCGTAGGGTCGAGCCATGCGCGCTCGAAATGCACCTTCTCGTCTTTCTCGATCGCGAGGTCAGCTTCATGTGCCTTCTGAAACTGTTCCGCGGTCACACCAGCGAACCCCTCGTGGACGTCCAGGAACTTCGCCATCGCATTCCTCCTGCTAAGTCGCCAGAGCCTGCGCAGGATAGCCTGCGCGACCGCGCGGCTAGATCACGCCTTCGGCACGAACTTGAGGGAGACCGAGTTCACGCAGTGCCGGGTGTTCTTCGGCGTGAGGCGCTCGCCGACGAAGACGTGGCCGAGGTGCCCACCGCACGCGGCGCACTCGATCTCGACGCGATGCCCATCCGCATCGGGCACTCGGTCGACGGCGCCCTCGATCTCCTGATCGAACGACGGCCAGCCGCAGCCCGAGTGGAACTTCGCATCCGAGAGGTAGAGCGGCGTCTCGCACCGGCGGCAGACGTACGTTCCTTCGACGAAGAAGTCGTCGTACGCACCCGTGAACGGGCGCTCGGTGCCCTTGTTCACGATCACACGTGTCTCTTCCGGGGTGAGCTTGTTCAGCGCTTTCATTTCGGTACCTATCTTCTCACCGACACTCGCAGCGGGCACCGTACCGATAGGGAGGCTCGCTCGTTGATAGGGTGACCGTCATGGGAGCACGTCGGCTCGCCCTCGCGTCAGCCCTTGCCCTCGCGCTCGCGTGCTCCCCGGTCGCGACGGCGCCGACGCCGACCCCTTCGCAGTCCCTTTCGCCGTCCCCGACAGCGCTCGCCATTCCGTCGCCCTCGACACCGCCACCCCCGACTGCGACGGCGAGCCCGACGCCGACGCCGGCACCGACGCCCGTGCCGACGGCCGCCGCGACGATCCCGCAGGTCCGGCTCGTGCGCGCGATGAACGGCCTCACCTTCAATTCGATGACCGGCGCGTTCCAGGGACCGGACGGACGCTGGTACGTGCTCGAGCAGCCAGGTCGCATTCTCACCTTCCGCGACGGCGACGCGAGCGCGACCGTGTTCCTCGACATCCGAGACCACGTCGAGTTCGGCGGCGAGAAGGGTCTCCTCGGGTTCGCGTTCGCCCCGGACTTCGCGCGGACGGGCGTGTTCTTCCTGGACTACACGCGCGGTGGACCGCTCCGCACGGAGATCGCGAGCTTCACCTCGAGCGGCATCGTGGCGGACCGCTCGAGCGAGATCGTTATCCTCGAGATCGCGCAGCCCTTCGACAACCACAACGGCGGGCAGCTCGCGTTCGGACCCGATGGCTACCTCTACGTCGGGATGGGCGACGGCGGCTCGGGCGGCGACCCGATGCGCAACGGCCAGAACAAGAACGTGTTGCTCGCCAAGCTGCTGCGGATCGACGTGAGCGACCGCACGCGGTATCGCATCCCAGCGGACAACCCGTTCGCCGCCGGGGGCGGCCGCGGCGAGATCTGGGCCTACGGCCTGCGGAACCCGTGGCGCTTCTCGTTCGACACGGACACCGGCGTGCTGTGGCTCGCCGACGTCGGACAGGACCTCTATGAGGAGGTCGACCTCATCTCGCGCGGCGCGAACTACGGCTGGAACATCATGGAGGCGACGCACTGCTACAACGCGTCGCGCTGCGACATGACCGGTCTGACGCTGCCGATCTTCGAGTACTCACGTAGCCTCGGCTGTTCCGTCACCGGCGGGTTCGTCGACCGCGGCGCCGCACCGGATCTCCGTGGGGTGTACCTGTTCGGCGACTACTGCAGCGGCCGCATCTGGGGCATCCGCTACGACAACGGCAACGTCACATCAGCGCAGGTCGCGACCTCAGGCTTCTCGATCAGCTCGTTCGCACAGGATCGCGCCGGCGAGGTCTACGTGCTCCAGTACGCAGGGTCAGGCGGGATCTACAAGATCACCCGCTGACACGAGCCGGAGCCACGTCGTCATTTCGGTTGGATGATGCCGAGAACGTTGTTGCTCGGATCCACGAACCAGGCGGCCCACGCGAAGCCCATATCCGCGATGCCGTCCGTCGTCTTCGGATCCGGCGCGTCGTACTCCTGGATCTGCACGCCGCGCGCGCGCAGATCGGCGAGCTCCGCCTTCAGGTCCACCACGCGCCACGCAGCCTGCGTCTGCGTGTCGGACGTCCCGGTCGTGCTCAGGCTCAACGTGAGGAGCGACCCGCCGCCGCAGCGGAACATGATCCGGTCGGCGCCCTCGCGCGCGATCTCGAGCCCGAGCGTGTCGTGGTAGAAGGCGCGACTGATCGTCAGGTCTTTGGTCAGCAGGATCGGGAAGACGAGGTGATCGCCGAGCATCCGGCCCTCCAGGTGTCGGTCTGTGCTCCATGGCATTCTGACCTGACATGACCGCTCGACGGAGCGCGCTCCTCCTGATGGCGATCTCGCTCGCCGCGCTCGGGACCTTCGTCGCCGTCCTCGTGGTCGGGCATCCCGCCCGCGAACCCGACGAGGGCACCGGCGCGCACCTCTGGCAGCTGCTGATGGCCGCGCAGCTGCCGCTCGCGGTCCTCTTCGGGATCACCTGGCTCCCCGCGGCCCCGCGGGTGGCCGCCCTGGTGTTCGCGTTCCAGGCGGTGGCGATCGTCGCGAATCTGGCGGTCGTGCACTCGCTGAACCTGTAGGTACCCCCCGAGCGGGGGTGGTCTTGGTACGGCCTGCTCATTGAAATCCTGCTGAACCGGGGCGTACCGTCAGCCGCGGAGGGGACACAGGGAAATGGACCCGGCGAATACCGGCGCGTCGAACGATCCGAGCCGCACCGGCGTACGTGTGCTGGTCGCGGACGATTCGCCATCGTTGCGCCTGGTCGTACGGATCACGACGGAGTCGCAAGGCTGGACCATCCTCGAGGCGACGAACGGGACCGAAGCCCTCGCTGTCGCTCGCACGCAGCTTCCCGACCTGGTGCTCCTCGATCTTGATTTCGGTGATGACGGACCTGATGGCCTCGTGGTCTTGACGGCGCTCCGCGCCGATCCTGCCACGGCCGCGATCCCCGTCGTCGTCCTGACCGCGAGCGCCGATCCGGCGCACGAGGCGCGCGCCAACGCGATCGGCGTTGCCCTGTTCCTCAACAAGCCGTTCGGGCCGATCGACCTCATCGCGGCGCTCCGGCGCGTCCTCGGGCCGGAGGTGCCGACCGCGCCGCTCGGTCTGCACCTCGTGCAGACGGGAGCGCTCACGCCCGGTCAGCTCGAGCGGGCGCTCGAGGAACAGAGTGGACGCGATAACCCGGTGCCGCTCGGCCAGCTCCTCGTCGAACGGCGGGCCATCTCGGAGCCAGAGCTCGCGCGGGCGCTCGCGGCCCAGCGCGAGCGCGCCGTCGCGGCCCAGCGCCGCAGCCGTGTGGTGATCGTCGACGATCACCGAGCGGTCCGGGACGGCCTGCGTGCGCTCATCGGTGGGGACCAACGATTCGATGTCGTCGGCGATGCCGGCAGCGCCAGCGAAGCGATCGCGACCGTGCGTTCGAAGGCGCCTGACCTCATCGTTCTCGACAACGAGATGCCCGAGCGTCTCGGGACGGATGCGATCCGCGAGCTGCGCGATGCGGCTCCAGGCGCGCACATCGTCATGTACACGATGTCGCCGAGCATCGGACCGCAGGCCGCGGCACGAGGCGCGAGCGCAGTCGTACCGAAGGGCGACGAGGCGCTGCTCCTCAGGATGTTGCGCAGCCTCGCGGACACGCAGCCCAACACGATCGGAGCCACGACCGCGACGCCGTCGACCGGACCGCGCGCGCGGCTCGATCGCGCTTCACGCCGATGGCCGTGGCGCGAGCTCGCCGGCGTGGCGATCGCGGTCGTCGCGTATGCGCTCGGCTTCCTTGTCCTCGAGCCGGTCCTCGGCGCGTCGGCCGCGGTGCTCTCGGTGGCGACCGTCGCCGCCGCGGCGGCCATGCTCGGGCCGGAGGTCGGCGTGATCACGGCGATCGCAACATCCCTCGCGACCGACGTGCTGTGGCCGGCGACGGGACACCGTGCCGGCGAGGCGATCCTCGAGGTCGGCGGAAATGGATTTGGGGCGCTCATGCTGCTGTTCCTCGGTGCCGGCGTGGGAGCGATGCGTTCGGTCCTGAGCCGCAGCCGACGTGTCGAAGCGCTCCTCGGTCACGCGCTCCTCGGCCATCTCGATCCGACCGCGGTGATCAGCGCGGCGTCGTTGATCGTCGATGCGCAGGCCGCGGTGCTCTTCCGCGTGTCGGCCGATCGCTCGGAGCTTCGTCCGATCGCCACCGCCGGTTTCGAAGCGCCGGCGCTGCTCGCGATCGACGCGATCGCCGGCGCGGCCCGCTCGCTCCGCGAGATGCGACCGGTCATCGCTGACGAGGCGGATGGTCTCGCCGCGGTCGGGGCGCGATCGGCGGCGCTCGTTCCGGTGCACGCGGGCCTCGCTGGCCTCGGCCTGCTCGTCCTGCTTCACGAACGCGCCGGCCGGTTCAGGCGAACGGAGCCGCAGGTGCTCCAGGCGCTGGGCATCGCGGTGACCCGCGCGCTCGAGACCTCCGGCCCGCAGGCCGCCGCGGCCGACGCGGCGCCGGCGACGATGGGATCGCGCTCCGGCCGGTAGCCCGCGTCGCGCGCGCGCTCTAGGGTGCATCCCGCATGGCCACCGAGCTCGTCTTCCCGGCCCAGGTGATCCTGGGGCTCGTCACGTGGAGCCTGCTCGCCAGGTGGTTCCTCGTCCCGCGCCTGGCCGGGCTCCCGCGCGAGTCCGCGCTGCAGCCGCTGCTCGCCGTACACACCCTTCGCTACATCGGGCTGGTATTCCTCGCGCCCGCGGCCACGAGCCCATCGCTCGCCCAGACCTTCGCGGTCCCCGCCGGTCTTGGGACCGCGATCGCGGGCGTTCTCGCGCTCGTCTCGATCGCGTTGCTCCGCGCGCGGTCGTCATTGGCGATCCCGGTGATCTGGATCTTCAGCGTCGAAGGCATCGCCGATTTCGCGAACGCGTTCGTGCAGGCCCGGAGCGCCGCCGTCGTGACCGCACTCGGCGCCGCCTACTACATCCCGATCGTCATCGTCCCCGCCGCCCTGGTCGCGCACGTGATGATCCTCGGCCTGCTGCTTCGCCGTCCGGCATAGGAAGGCGGCGTCCTTGCGGACGCCGCCTTCGTGCTCGGTGCTGGATCGTGGATCCGGGCTACTCGTCACCGCTCGGCGCGTCGAGGACGATGAGCGTGGCGTGCATGCCGGCCATGAAGTGACCGGGCTCGTTGCAGATGACGGTGTAGACACCCGGCGCGAGGTCGAGCGTGAGGCCGCTGAAGCGCGAGGCCGTGATGTCACCGGTCTCGCCGATGTTCGTGTCCTCGGAGACCTTTGTCGGCTCCTCCGGGTCGAACGGGATCATGTCGGCTGGGACGGCCGTCGCGAGCACGACGAACTCGTGGATCGCGGCCCCGCGGTTGCTCACCGCGAACAGAACCGGCCCGGCGTAGATGACGTTCTTGTCGAGGGTGATGCGCATGCTGTCGTCGAGCGACACGTTCACGACCGCCGCGGTCACGGTGAAGTCGACGTGCATGCCGGCCATGTAGTGGCCGATCTCGTTGCAGAGGATCACGTAGTGGCCGGCGCCGAGGGGCAGCCCAAGCCCGCTGAAGCGGCCGGCGGAGATGTCGCCGGTCTCGCCCATGTGGACCTGTTCGACGACCTTCCCTGCCTCGTCCGGGTTAGCGACGAGCTGGTCGGCCGCGCGGTCGGTCTTCAGCACGACGAGCTCGTGAGTGAACGCGCCGGTGTTGGTGACGAGGAAGCGCACGTTCCCGGCTGGGACGCTGTACCGGTCGAGCGTGATGCGCATATCGTCCCCGACGGTCGCGGTCACCGTGGTGACGGAGTCATTCGGGCTGGTTGCCGCGGTCGCGACACCTGCGCTCGCGGATCCACCAAAGCCCGCGAGTGCCAGGACCGCGCCGGTGATCAGGGCGCTTGCGATACGAATTCGATTCTTCATCGAGATCTCTTCCTCCTTGGTTATCTGACGCTGAACGCGGTGTGCATACCGAGTGCGGAGTAGTGCGCGGGCTCGTTACAGAGAAGGACGTAGCTTCCGGAGCCGAGCGCGAGCGTCAGCGACCCGGAGGCTTGCGGAGCCAGGTTCGCGACCTTGCCGAGGAAGCCAGGCTCGACGACCGTGCCTGGGCTCGACACGTTGGCGGTGAGCGCGTTCTGCGCGATCGAGGTCTGGAGCACGACGAATTCGTGGATCGTCGTACCGGCGTTCGTGACGTTGAACGTGACCGTCCCCGCGGATACCGAGGACGTCGAGAGGTTGATCGCCATGTCCTTGAGGGTCACCGTCACGGTGCTCGCGGGACCCGCCGGGGCGGCGGTCGGTGCCGCCGTCGCCGCGGGCGCGACGGTCGCTACGGGTGCGGCGGTCGCGGGCGTGCTGATCGCCGGTGTTGCCGCGGGAGCCGGCGCTGCGGGAGCGGGAGCCGCTGGAGCGGGAGCCGCCGGAGCGGCGGGCAGGGCTGCGGCGGCGGGTGCGGCGGGAGCGGGCTGGCCCATCGCGGCCATCTCCGCCGGGGTCATGGTGGCGGCCGCGGTCGCAGGACCCTTGGCCCTGGTCGCGGTCGGGCTCACGGCGTTCGCCGTGCCGCATGCGGTCGCGAACAGGAGCGCCGCGCCGAGCCCCAACGTCAGCAGGTTCAGGTTCCGTACGTTCATCTCTTGTCCTCCGTGGCCGGCGCACCGGCAGCGCGATTCAGAGGAGCCTCGCGCGTTGGACCGCCGTTGGAGCGTGCTGTTCGGCTCAGAAACACATCCGCAGCGAGTCTCTGGCGTGGGCCGAAGGTCCCGAACCTCTGGATATCCGTCGCGTCCGCCAGCTGATCAGTCGGCGGTGCGCTCCGCCTGTTACCGCCGGCGCTCGGCCTCCTCGGGCGGGTGGACGTTGCGGAAGGTGAAGTAGATCGCGATGTCGTAGACGATCTTCAGGCCGCCTGAGATGAAGAACGGAAGGCCGAGCGCCGCGGCGCTGAACGCCATCCCCGTGAACGTCGGCGAGATCGCGGTCGCCGACGTGCGCGCGACGTTCGTGATCCCGGCGGTCGCCGTGCGTTCGTCCGGATCGACGACCGCCATCGCGTACGACTGCCGGGTCGGTACGTCCATCTGCGACATGCTCATGCGCGCGAGGTAGAGCGCCACCGCGAGCCAGGCGACCGGTGCGAGCGGCACGAGGATGAGCAATACCTGCGAGGGCAGGTGCGTGAACACCATCGTGTTCAGCAGGCCGATGCGTTCGGCGAGCCACCCGGCGGCGAGCAGCGACAACCCCGACAGCACGCCGACCCAGAAGAACAGGACCGCGAGCGAGCCCGGATCGAAGCCCCAGCGCAGGAAGAACCAGTACGACACGATCGACTGGACGACGAAACCGCCGGCGAACGCGTCGAGCCCGAAGAGGACCGAGAGCTTCGCCACGGTGCCGGCCGAGCGATGGATCCCGATGAACCGGCGCTCGCCCTCGACCTTCGCGAGCTCGACCTTGTCGCTGAGGGTGATGAACACGAAGAAGTTCACGAGCCCGACCACCGCGTACACGACGAACAGCGGACGGTACGCGTCTGCACCCTGGAGGCCGAGGCTCGCGAAGAAGCCGACCGACGCGGCGGCGAGCGACCCGAACGCTCCCGCGAAATTCGCGACGGTGTTGTAGATCGCGAACAGCCACGTCCGGCGCTCGTTCGGCGCGGTCTGGGGGAGGATCGCCTGCTCGACGGTCTGGAAGATCCCCACCTCGGAGCTCGTCGCGCTGATCGTCCCAGTGAACGCGCCGGCGACGAGCCACCAGAAGTCGCTCGTGAGCGCGAACACGAGCCCACCGACCGCCATGAGGAGGGCCATCGTCGCGACGGTCCGTCGCCGGCCGAAGCGGTCGGCGATGAGCGACCAGAAGATCGTCATGAGCGCGGAGCCGCCGATGGCGGCGGTGAAGATGAGCCCCACCTGCACCGGCCCCATGCCGAGCCGGTCGAGGTACACGCCGAGGATGACGGCAAGGTACCCGTACGCGAACGTGCGGAGCATGCGCGAGAGGAGCAGGCGCTTCCCGTCGGACGAAAGCCAGTCGAGGATGCACGGACACTACACCGGCCACCCCTCGACGACGCCTCGGGCATGATGTAGCCCGATGGACGTCGTCACCCTCGCGGTCGCCGCGACGCCGAGCTTCATCGCGTCCAGCGTCGAATTCGTCGAGGCGCTCACGATCGTCCTCGCCGTCGGCACGACCCGAGGCTGGCGCGCGCCGCTCGTCGGCGCGGCGCTGGCGGCGCTCACGCTCGCGGTCATCGTGGCGGTCATCGGCGTGGCGCTCGTGACCGTCGTGCCGCGTCACGTCCTCCAGATCGTCGTCGGCATCCTCCTGCTGCTCTTCGGTCTCCGCTGGCTGCGAAAGGCGATCCTTCGCCACGCCGGCATCGTCGCCCTGCACGACGAGGAGCTCATCTACCAGCGCGAGGTCGCCGAGCTCCGTGCCCAGGGCCTCCGCAAGAACGAGTGGGATTGGGTCGGCACGGTCATCTCGTACAAGTCCGTCCTGCTCGAGGGGCTCGAGGTCGCGTTCATCGTCATCGCCTTCGGCGCCGGCGGCGCGTCGGCGATGAGCGCCGCGATCTGGGGCGCGATCGCCGCCGGGGTCGTCGTGATCGGTCTCGGCATCGCGCTCAAACAGCCGCTGACGCAGGTCCCTGAGAACACGATGAAGTTCGGCGTGGGGGCGATGCTCACGACGTTCGGTGTCTTCTGGTCGGCCGAGGGCCTTGGCACCGAGTGGCCGGGCGACGCGCTCTCGCTCTTCGGCATCCTCGCGATCATCCTCGCGATCAGCTGGGGGTCCGTGCGCATGCTGAACGCGATGCTCCCAAGCGGCGCGCAGGTGGGCGCGCGGAATGTCTAAGACCTTCTCCGCGATCTGGGAGAACGCGTACGGGCTGCTCGTGGATGACGGGTCGCTCGCCCTCGGCGCGCTCGCGGCGGTCGCGATCACCTGGCTCTTCGCCGTCATCGCCACAGCTGCGTTCGAGCAGCTCGGCGGCGGGCTCCTCCTCGTGATGATCTGCGTGCTCGTCCTCGCGAACCTCTATACCGCCGGGCGTCGCATCCGCCACACCCGGTCGCTCGAATGACGGCCGTGCGACTGGATCCGGCGGTCGAGGCGGCGGTCGCGAGGGTCGCGCGGGAGCATCCCGCTACGGCGTTCAACGTGAACTACGCCGACGCCGACGGCCGGGACCTCGCGCTCGCGCTGCGCGACACGCTCGTCGCGGCGGGTTGGTCGCAGCTCTCGGCCGCGGGACCCGCGCCCGGCTTCTCGCGCAAGGGCCTGATCGTCTGGGCGCCCGCGGAAGGGCGCGGGATCGCGGACGACATCGCTGACGCTCTGACCGCCGCCTTCGCGGTCCAGGTGATCGAACGCACCGATGGTGGGCCGGTGGCGCTCACCGTCGGGGTCGCGACGTGGGCGACGGCCCGCGGAGTTCGTCCCGAACGCTAGGCGACCAGGTCCGGCGTGAGCGCATCGAGCGAGGCCGCGCCGACCAGGGCCATCGCGAGGTCGAGCTCCGCGCGTAGCAGCTCCACGACCCGCTGCACGCCGTCCGCGCCGCCCGCGGCCAGCCCGTACATCTGGGATCGCCCGATCGCCACCGCGTCGGCACCGAGGGCGAGCGCTTTGATCGCATCGGTGCCGCGACGAATGCCGCCGTCGAGCACGATCGCGCAGCGATCGCCGACCGCCGCGCGAACCTCAGCCAGCGCATCGAGCGTCGCGACCGCGCCGTCGAGCTGCCGGCCGCCGTGGTTGCTCACCCAGAGGCCGTCGACGCCGCGATCGACCGCCTGCCGCGCGTCGTCGGCGCGCACGACGCCCTTCAGGAGCAGCGGAAGGTCCGGGGCCGCGGCCCGGATCCAGGCGAGGTCGTCCCAGGTGAGGTTCGCGCTCGCGATCGGGCTGGCCCACCCGCGCGAGCGGTCGTCGGCCGGCGGCGTCCACGCCGGCTCGTACGCGTGGATCATCTCGACGCCCGGCGGCAGGGTGAATCCGTTGCGCAGGTCGCGCTCGCGCCGCCCGAGCAGCGGCACGTCGACGGTGAGCACGATCGCGCGGTGACCGGTCTTGACCGCGAGGCGAATGAGCTCCTCGCTCGCCGCGCGTTCGCCGAGGTGGTAGAGCTGGAACCACCGCGGGCCCGCGGACGCCGCGGCGATGTCCTCGAGCCGCGTGCTCGTCGCGGTCGACACCGTGTACAGCGCCCCGGCCGCGGACGCGCCGCGCGCCGTCGCGACCTCGCCCTCGGGATGGGCGACCCGATGGAGTGCCGTGGGCGCGAGCAGGATCGGGTGGGGCAGCTCGAGGCCGAGCAGCGTCGTCCGCAGGTCGCGCGTCGCGACGTCGACGAGCACGCGATTGCGAAGCCCGCGCCGCGCGAACGCCGCGCGGTTCGCTGCGACGGTCCGCTCGTCCTCCGCGCCGCCGGCGATGAAGTCGTAGGTCATCGCCGGCAATGTGACGCGCGCGACGTCCTCGAACTCGTCGAGGTTCAGCGGATCCACGCGCCGCAGGCTAGTCGACCATCGCCGACAATGAGGACCGAATGAGCCGCCGCGGCTGGCTCCTCTTCGCCGCGATGGCGGTGATCTGGGGCATCCCGTACCTCCTCATCAAGGTCGCCGTCGGCGAGCTCGCGCCCCCGACGCTCGTCCTCCTCAGGACGACCGTCGGCGCCGCGATCCTCGTGCCGGTCGCGATCGCGCGCGGCGATCTCCGGCCACTCGTGCGGCGCTGGCGCTGGGTGATCGCCTACACGTTCGTGGAGGTCGCGGCGCCGTGGATCCTTCTCTCGGACGCGGAGCGGCGGCTCTCGAGCTCGCTCGCTGGATTGCTCATCGCGGGGGTGCCGCTCGTCGGCGCGCTGCTCGTCTGGCTCGTCGGCGGCGACGACCGTCCCGACCTCCGCCGCGTCGTCGGGTTGATCGTCGGCTTCGTCGGTGTCGGCGTCGTGGTCGGGCTCGACGTCGCCGCGGACGACCTCTTCGCGGTCGGCGAGGTCGGGCTCGTGGTCCTCGGCTACGCGACCGGGCCGCTCATCGTGACGAACCGACTCAAGGACTCGCCCTCGGCCGGCGTCGTCGCGGCCTCGCTCGCGATCACGGCCGTCGCGTATCTTCCGCTCGGCATCGCCCAGCTGCCCGCCCGGATGCCGTCGCCGGCGGCGCTGGCGTCGGTCGCGATCCTCGGCGTCGTCTGCACCGCGCTCGCGTTCCTGCTGTTCTTCGCGCTCATCGCCGAGGTCGGTCCGGTCCGCTCGACCGTGATCACGTACTTCAATCCGGCCGTCGCCATCGTGCTCGGCGTGCTCCTGCTGAATGAGCCGTTCACCGCCGGGATCGCCGTCGGCTTCGCGCTCATCGCCGCCGGCTCGTTCGTCGCGACGCGACGGGTGCGCGGAATGCGCGGACCGACCGCGGCGTTACCGGAGGCAGCCCCGTGAAGCAGACTGAGCCCGCGACACCAGAACGCATGCCCGCCGTCTACCTCGGCCACGGCGCGCCGCCGCTCGTCGACGATCCGATCTGGCCCGGCGAGCTCGTCCGCTGGTCGGCCGAGCTCCCGCGGCCGACGGCCATCCTCGTCGTCTCGGCGCACTGGGAGAACGCGCCGCTCACCATCGGCGCGACAAAGCCGGTGCCGCTCTTCTACGACTTCTACGGCTTCCCGCGGAAGTACTACGAGGTCACGTACCCAGCGCCCGGTGCGCCCGACGTCGCGCGTCGCGTCCGCGAGCTCCTGCCTGGACAGCCGATCGCCGAGGAGCCGACGCGCGGTCTCGACCACGGCGCGTACGTCCCGCTCACCGTGATGTATCCCAAGGCCGACGTCCCGGTCCTGCAGATCTCGATGCCGAGCCTCGATGCGACCGAGCTGCTCGACCTCGGACGGAAGCTCGCGCCGCTGCGCGACGAGGGCGTGCTCATCATGGGAAGCGGGTTCATGACCCACGGGCTCCCGTTCATCGAGGACTTCCGGCCCGACGCGACGCCGCCGGCCTGGTCGAAGGAGTTCGATCACTGGAGCGCGGAGACGCTCGCGAAGGGCGACGTCGACGCGCTCGTCGATTACAAGCGCCGCGCCCCCGGCGTGCGCTTCGCGCATCCGACGGTCGATCACTTCGTTCCACTATTCGTCTCGCTCGGGGCGAGCCTCGCGACCAAGGAGTCACCGGAGACCGTGATCGAGGGCTACTTCCTCGGTCTCTCGAAGCGCTCGGTGCAGTTCTCCTAGGCGAACGGCGTCCCGAAGCGCTCGCGGCTCGCGATCTCGCCGACCGGCTTGCGCTTCTTGAGCCCGCGCCCGATCTGCTGCGCGGGGTAGCCGAACGCGAGGACCCCGAGGGCCTGGTGCGTGTCCGGCACGCCGAGCAGCGCCTCGATCTCGGGCATACGGCCGAAGCCCATCCAGTTCGACCCGACGCCGTCCGACCACGCGGCGAGGATCATGTTCTGGATCGCGCGGCTGCCATCGGACACCGCGATGCGCTTGTCCTTCACGATGAAGACCGCGATCACGAGCGCCGCGCCGGCCGCGTAGTGCCCGGTCGTGATGATCTCGCCGACACGGCGGATCGTCGCGCGGTCCTCGACCACGACGAACTGCCACGGCTGGAGGTTCTGGGCGCTCGCGGAGAGCCGGCCTGCCTCGACGATCCGTCGGACCACGTCCGCCGGGATCGCGCGTTCTTCGTACTGCCGCACCGCAAGTACCGTCCGAACGGCCTCGAAGACGTCCATCTGTATTCCTCCGCGACGAATGTCCTTAAGGAATCCTCAGACAGCCTCTCATGTCGCTCGGTACGCTGGCTGCACATATCCGGGAGGACCGATGAGCCTGCGTTCCACCACACGGATCCTGTCCTTGACCATCGTCGCACTCGTCGCCCTGTCCTGTGGCGGCGCGGCCTCGGTCGACGTCAGCCCGAGCCCCGCCCCGACGACCGCGGCATCATCCTCGAGCCCCGCGAGCGCGACCGCGCTTGAGTGGACGGTCACCGACAAGTCGAAGGCGACAGTGAAGGTGCGCGAACAGCTCGCTGCGCTTCCGCTTCCATCCGATGCCGTCCTCGTCGCGACCGGAGCGAAGGGCTCGTTCCAGCTGAACGCCGACGGGACGTTCGCGGCGGGCTCGCAGATCTCGTGCGACGTAAGCTCGCTGACGAGCGATCAGTCGCTGCGCGACAGCTTCGTGAAGCAGACCGTCTTGAACACGCGCCAGTTCCCGACGGCGACCTTCGTGCCGACCGCGACGACCGGGCTGACTCTGCCGCTCGCCGCGAGCGGCCACTTCACGTTCAAGCTCACCGGCAAGCTCACGATCCACGGCGTCACGAAGGACGTCACGTTCGATGTCGACGCGACCCGCGCGGGCGGTGCCCTCACGGCGACCGCGACGCTGAACCCGACGTTCAAGTTCGAGGACTTCGGGATGCAGCAGCCGTCCTCGCCCGGCCGGGTGGTCAGCTTGGTGGACGAGATCAAGCTCACGATCGACCTGGTCGCGAACGGACCCACGACCTAACGCGATGACCTCCACGCTCGACGATGACCGGCCCATCGGATGGATCCTCACCCGGCGCGACGTGCTCGCGCTCTTGGGCGGTTCGGCGCTCGTTGCCGCGTGCGCGCCGGCCGCGGTCTCTTCGCCGGCGGTCGCCACCAGCGCGGCGACCGCGACCATCCTGCCGTCGTGCGTCGTCCGTCCGGCCCTCACCGAAGGTCCGTACTTCGTCGACGAGAAGCTGAACCGCTCCGACATCCGATCCGATCCGTCGACGAACGCCGTACGGCCGGGTACGACGCTTGCGCTCGCATTTCTCGTGTCGAAGGTGAACGGCGGCGCCTGCACGGCGCTCGCGAACGCGATTGTCGACGTCTGGCACTGCGACGCGCTCGGCGTGTACTCGGACGCGAGCGATCCGAACTTCGGCAGCACGAAGGGCACGAAATTCCTGCGCGGCTATCAGACGACCGACGCGGGCGGCAGCGCGAAGTTCACGACGATCTGGCCGGGCTGGTACCAGGGCCGGGCGGTGCATATCCACTTCAAGATCCGCACGACCGCGGCGAACGGCCAGGTCGCCGACTTCACATCGCAGCTTTTCTTCCCCGACGCGATGAACGACGCGGTGTTCGCGAACGCGCCGTACGCGCAGAAGGGCGTCGCTGGGATCCTGCGGAACGCCGGCGACGGCATCTTCCAGCAGAGCGGCGGCAAGCTCACGCTCTCACCGGCGAAGACCGAGGACGGCTACGCCGTGATCTTCGACATCGGACTGACCGCCGCCTAGCTCGGCTTGCGGTAGCCGACGCCGAGCCGGTCGAGGAACGCGAGCGCAGCCGGCAGACGTGCCGTGAACGACGCGAGGTCGCGCGCCTCACGTGGCGACCAGGCGATCTCCGCGAGCGCCAGCACGCGCGGATAGGCCATGTACTCGACCTGCGCGGTCGTGGGCATGTACTCCGTCCACACGCAGGCCTCGGGGCCGAGCACGTGCTTCGCCTCGTCCGCGGAGAGCTCCGTGGCGACGGGTTCGTACCCGTACGTGTCTTCGATGGGGGTCATTCCGCCGATCGCGAGCGGTTCGTGCTCCGGATCGGCCTGGTAGTGATCGAAGTAGAGGTCGGCCTGCGGGGCCATGACGACGTCGTGGCCCTGCTTCGCCGCGGCGATCCCGCCCGCGGTCCCGCGCCACGACATCACCGTCGCGTTCGGCGCAAGGCCGCCCTCGAGGATCTCGTCCCAACCGACGAGCCGCCGGCCGTTCTGGTTGAGAAACCGCTCGATGCGCCGGATGAACCAGCTCTGCAGCTCGTCCTCGTCCTTGAGCTTCTCCTTCTTGATGATCGCCTGGGCCTCGGGGCTCTCCTTCCACCGCTTCTTCGGCGCCTCGTCGCCGCCGATGTGGATGAACTCGTTCGGGAAAATGTCCATCACCTCGCGCAGCACGTTCTCGAGGAACGCGAATGTCGCGTCGCTCGGGGAGAACACCTCCTCCGAGATGCCCCACGTGGTTCGCACCTCGAACGGACCGCGCACGTTCGCGTACTCGGGGTACGCCGCGAGGGCGGCGAGGCTGTGGCCGGGCATCTCGATCTCCGGCAGCACGAACACACCCCGCGCCTTCGCGTACGTGACGACGTCGCGCGCCTGGTCCTGGGTGTAGAAGCCACCATGCCGCACGCCGTCGTACCCCTTCGGGCCGCGGCGGGCATGGCCGACGATCGTCTCCTTGCGCCACGCCCCGACCTCGGTCAGCTTCGGGTACCGCTTGATCTCGAGGCGCCAGCCTTGATCCTCCGTCAGATGCCAGTGGAACGTGTTCAGCTTGAACGCGGCCATCACGTCGATGTACTTCTTGACGAACTCGACCGGGAAGAAGTGGCGCCCCACGTCCAGATGGAGCCCGCGCCACGGAAAGCGCGGCGCATCCTCGATGCGGACCGCGGGGATCGCCTGCGGGGATGCCGACGCGAGCTGGCGAAGGGTCTGGGCGCCGTAGAAGAGCCCGCGCGGATCGCGCGCCGCGACCTCGATGCGCTCCGGGGTGATCTCGAGCCGGTACGCCTCCGGCGCCGCTGGCGCGTCGCCGCGGATCGCGAGCCCGACGCGATCATCGCCGCTCACGAGCGAGCCATTCGCCCCGATCGTGACCTCGAGCGGCGACCGCGGCGCGAACGCGCCGTCGCGCGCCTCGAGCGAGCGCGGCCACGGGATGATCGGGTAGCGCGCGGCCTCGGCCATCGCCGGTCACGGTATCGGCTCGCGGCGTAGGCTGCGTGGGCTCCGTCGGAGCAGGGGAGGCACGTCCATGGCGCATCCGGTGACGCACTTCGAGGTGAACGCGCGCGACGCGAGGGCCCAGCAGAAGTTCTACAGCGACGTCTTCGGTTGGAAGATCGACGCGAACAATCCCCAGAACTACGGGATCGCGGCGGCCCAGGACGGAAAGCGCGGGATCAACGGCGGGATCGGCCCAAGTCAGGACGGCCGCAGCTGGGTCACCTTCTACGTCGAGAGCGAAGACCTCGCCGGCTCGCTCGCCAAGGTGGAGCGGTCCGGTGGGCGGACGGTGATGCCACCGACGAACGCCGGCACGGTGAGCTTCGCGCTGTTCGCGGACCCCGAGGGCAACGTGGTCGGTCTCGCGAGCATGCCGGCGGCGGCGCCGAAGAAGACGACGCGCAAGAAGACGACCGCCAAGAAGAAGGCGACCGCGAAGAACCGCCGGGGTGGTAGGGGCGGAGCCCCTGCGAGGACCAAGCCCAAGCGCCGGTAACGACCGGCCGCGCACGCGCCGCGACCTCAATGACCAGAACGCGCGCAATGACCGGATCGCTGTACGTAGCGACGCCGTGACCGCAACGTCTCCGGACGGTGCTCCAGACTGATCCAACGGTCCCGGCGATCGAGCTGCGGGGTGTCACGAAGCGGTTCGTGACGACCGGGGGGATGGCGTTCACCGCGCTGCACGATCTCGACCTTGCCGTCGCCCCCGGCGAGTTCACCGCCGTCGTTGGTCCGACCGGGTGCGGGAAGTCGACGACCCTTGCGCTCATCTCCGGCCTCGAGGCGCCGAGCACCGGCACGGTCCGGGTCTTCGGCGAGCCGGTGAAAGCGGTGGGGCGAAGCGTTGGCTATGTGTTCCAGCGCGACGCGGTCTTCCCGTGGAAGAGCGTCTTGGACAACGTCGCGATGGGCCCGAGATTTCGCGGCGTCGACACCGAACACGCCAACACGGACGCGCGCGAGTGGATCGCGCGCGTGGGGCTCGAGGGCTTCGAGCGCTATTACCCGCATCAGCTCTCCGGCGGCATGCGCAAACGCGTCGCGCTTGCCCAGACGCTGATCAACCATCCGAGGATCCTGCTCATGGACGAGCCGTTCAGCGCGCTCGACGTCCAGACGCGTGCCCTCATGGAGAACGAGCTGCTCGACCTGTGGGCATCCAGCGGCGCATCGGTCGTGTTCGTGACGCATGACCTCGAGGAGGCGATCGGGATGGCCGATCGCGTCGTGGTCATCACCGCCGGGCCGGGGACGGTCAAGGGAACATACAAGGTCGACCTGCCGCGCCCGCGGAACATCGCCGAGATCCGCTTCCAACCTCGGTTCATCGAGCTGTACGAGGAGATCTGGAACGACCTTCGGGACGAGGTGCTCGTTAGCTATGAGCGCTCCAAGCATCGCGTCGCGTCGTAGCCCCGTGACGGCACGAGCACGCGCGGCCGCAGACGACTTCGACGCCGCACGCACGCGGGCGCGCCAGCGCCGGCGCGCGCTCGTGCAGGTGCTGCGCGTCGTCCTCGCCGTCGTCATCCTCGGAACGTGGGAGATCACCACTCGGCTCGGGTGCCACGGCCCGGATAGCGGCACGTGCGTCGTGGACCCCTTCTTCTTCGGTCAGCCGTCCGGCATTTGGAGCCAGCTCGTGACGTGGGTGCAGAAGGGCACGGCGCAGGGACCGCTCTGGGAGCAGATCGGCGTCACGCTCGAGGAGACGGTCCTCGGCTTCGCGATCGGTGTGATCCTCGGCATCGTCTTTGGCGTCGCCCTGGGCCGGAACCGTCTGCTGTCCGACGTGCTCGGGCCGTACATCAAGGCGATGAACGCGATGCCCCGGGTCGTCCTCGGATCGATCTTCACGATCGCGCTCGGCCTGGAGATCCCGTCGAAGGTCGCGCTCGCGGTCGTGCTCGTCTTCTTCGTCGTCTTCTTCAACGCGTTCCAAGGCGTGCGCGAGGTCGATCGGGACCTCCTCGCGAACGCCCGCATCCTCGGCGCGAGCCAGGGTCAGCTTTCCCGCCACGTCATCCTGCCGTCCGCGCTCTCGTGGATCCTCGCGAGCCTGCACACCAGCTTCGGCTTCGCGCTCGTCGGCGCGATCGTCGGCGAATACCTCGGTGCGAGAAAGGGCATCGGGCTGATGATCGCCACGGCGCAGGGCACGTTCAACGCGAACGGCGTCTTCGCGGCGATGTTCATCCTCGCGGTCGTCGCGATAGTCGCGGAGGCGCTCGTGACGCGTCTCGAGAACTCCCTCATCAAGTGGCGTCCCAACGCGATCACCGAAGTGACCATCTAGCGAAATCGAAGGAGGAGAACATGCGTTTCCATATCCCAGCGCTCGCGCTCGTCGTGACACTCGTCGCCGCCGCCTGCGGTGGTGCCGGCACGGCCGGACCGGCTGCAACGACGGCAGCGGCGACCGTCGCCGCCACCAAGGCGGCCCCCGCCAAGGTCTCGATCATGGTGGGTGGTCTGAACAAGCAGATCTACCTGCCGAACAAGCTCACCGAGGCCCTCGGCTACTTCAAGGATCAGAACCTCGAGGTGGACCTCATCGATGAGCCCTCGGGTAAGGACACCACCGTCGAGGTCGTCGCCGGGAACGTCGACTTCGGATCCGGCTCGTACGACCACACGATCGACATCGCCGCCGCCGGCAAGTCGATCACGATGGTGGCGCTGCTCCTCCAGGAGCCTGGCGAGTTCGTCATGGTCTCGAAGCAGAAGGCCGACACCGTCAAGTCGCCGAAGGACTGGAAAGGCCTCAACATCGGCGTCACGTCGATCGGCTCGGGCACCCACACGCTCATGCGGGCCATGACCCTCAAGGCGGGCCTCCAGCTCAGCGACGTGAACTTCGTCGCGGCAGGTGCCGGTGACACGTTCATCGCGGCGATGAAGCAGGGCAAGATCGATGTCGGGATCACCACCCAGCCGACCGTGCTCCGCATGCAGAGGACCGGTGACGGCCAGCTGCTGGTCGACCTCTCCAAGATCGACACGACACGCGCCGCGCTCGGCGGCGACTACCCGTTCATCTCGGTCTTCGCCCGGGCCGACTACATCGCGAAGAACAAGGACGTCACCCAGCGCGTCGTCAACGCGTACGTGAAGACGCTCAAGTGGATCGCGACCCACTCGCCCCTCGAGATCGCCGAGAAGCTGCCGGCCGACTACTACGGCGGCGACAAGGACGGCTACGTCCAGGCGCTCAAGGACAGCATGGGAATGTTCAGCCCCGACGGAAAGATGCCCAAGGGCGCTCCGGAGTTCGAGCTGAGCTTGCTCGCCAAGTTCAACGAGAACGTCCAGAAGAATCCGAACGTGAACCTCGCGACGACCTACACCGACGAGTTCGTCAACGC
>Ga0070698_100000867_pt1 | contig 33243 bp, 31 predicted proteins | sample KBSK1502metaG_FD_65477 | JGI IMG/M metagenome (GOLD analysis project Ga0070698, IMG submission 65477) | Corn, switchgrass and miscanthus rhizosphere microbial communities from Kellogg Biological Station, Michigan, USA - KBS K1-50-2 metaG | ecosystem: Host-associated > Plants > Roots >... | reverse complement strand
CTCGTTGTCGAGGTGGTTCCCACGCAGCGGTTTCGCCGCCCACGCACGTCCGGTCAAGTACGACCGGGGCGGGCAGAGGTTCGTGCCTGTCGCCTAGCCTGCACTGACTCCAAGTAGGTGAGACGAGACGGTCCCCTTGTCTCACCAACTCGGGATAGGACAGCCTATGACATCAACGTGAGGCCTCGGCCGGGCCCGAACTTGTCAGGTTCGAAAACCACGTCGAAGGCTCGACCGGACGGATGAGAAGCCCGCGCATGGCGCGCCCACCGGCACCAAATTTGTGGGGACGCAGCGAGATTCCAGCGAATCTGTGTCCCATCTATGCCCCGTGAGCCCAAAAAAGGCCATTTCGTGAACTGCCCTGAGTTTGATGGAGGCTCTCAGGGGTGTCCTGACTATGGAGGCTCTCAGGGGTGTCCTGACTTAGGTAGAGCCGGGTAATTAGAAATCATGCTGCCGTCGTTGGCTTACGGTCCCGAACCCTGCGTACGTCGTGTCCCACTGTTTCCCGTCATTTCCTCCTGTGTCCTCCGCGTCCAAGTTTCGAGGCCGTCGTGTTCTCTTTTGTCCTCCAGTGTCCTGGCGAATTCATTCGGTCGTCGCAACACCGGTCGACTTGGACGCAGTCGAGAGTACGACCGAGGGCTTCAGCCGGGCGCGTCCAGCTGGGCGTCTCACGCGGTCGGCGGTTCATCTGAGCGGCGACGAAGTCGAGATAGTCGGGGGCGTGCTGGCTGAGGTCGGTCCCCTTGGGGAAGTACTGCCTAAGCAACCCGTTGGTGTTTTCGTTCGAGCCTCGCTGCCAGGGGCTGGCCGGATCGCAGAAGTAGACCTGCAGTCCGGTGGCGACCTTGATCTGGAGGTGGTTGCTCATCTCCTTGCCCTGGTCCCATGTCAGCGACTTCCAGATGAGGTCAGGCAACTTCTGGGTCGCCGCGATGATGGCCCGTTCGACCTAGGCCGGGCCGTGACCGTTGGGCAAATGCAGGAGCATGAGGTAGCGACTCGAGCGCTCGACCAACGTGCCGATGGCTGAATTGTTGTTCTTGCCCATGAGTAGATCGCCTTCCCAGTGGCCCGGAATCGCCCGGTCCTCGACCTGAGCCGGCCGTTGGCTGATGTTGACCATGTCGGGAATCCGTCCTCGCCGCTGTCAAGGCTGACATTCCAGGCCCGATAGGCCGCTTCAACCACGTTACGTGCTCGTCCCATGTCGCACCCACACTCCTACCCCGGGTCACTCTTCAGCCGGCTTACTACATGAAGTACTACACCGCCGCAGCGGACGCCAAGACTCGGTAGGCGCACTTGTGATGGCGGTGTCGGCGGCAAGGTTGCCACGATAGTGCCGACGTGAGCACCAGCAGACGCCTCGTGACCTTGGTGCAACGAATCGGTAGTCTTCGAGTCCCGGACAATCATGAATAGGCTGCGCCCAGTGGCACCCGGCCTGTGGGTGAGTTTCCTGACGCTCTTGGTGGTTGGACCTTGGCTCAGCCCGGGCTACATCTTCGGCACCGACTTCGCCGGTCCTCGGCACTTCGCGTTTCCGAGCTTCCCCACGAGTTTCGCTGCCCTTCAAGCCGCACTCTCGCTGGCGGCCGCTGCACTCCCGCCTGACCTGGTCGGAAAGCTTCTAATCATCTCGGCATTTCTGGTCGCTGGGCTCGGCGCCTACTACGCGGTACCGGCCGGGCCATTCATGGCGCGTGCCGTTGCCGCGCTCGTCTACATGATCAATCCGTTCGTCTATGGCCGCTTAGCCTACGGCCAGCTCACGGTCCTTGCCGGCTACGCGATGTTGCCCTTTGCGGCGCTGGCCGTTCGCCGCCTGATTCTCACACCCGACTTGAGGCGGGCAATGTTCGTGGCTGCAACCTTCGCGATCGTGGCCATTCTTGACATCCACATGGCGTTGATCGCGAGCGTGCTGAGTGGCGTGCTCTTTGTTGCGTTCGCGGTCTTTGACAAGCAGATCCGTGGTCACCTGGCACAGCTGGGAACCTACGCGCTCGTGTCTGTCGTGGCAGCCTTGGTCGCGAGTTCCTACTGGCTCATTCCTTTGCTAATCGGCAAAGGTCCCGAATCGCAAACGCTCGCCCAGATCGGAGACGCGGATCTGAGCGCATTCAGTACGACGGCAGATCCCAATCTCGGCGTGTTTGTCAATGTTCTTGGGCTGTTTGGCTTCTGGGCCGAAGACACCGGCCGTTTCGCATCGATGAAGGAATTCGTCGTTGCGTGGCCGCTGATACTCGCCATCGTTCTGGTCTTCATCGGCGCCGGAATCGTCGGTGGCTGGAAGCGAATCGACTCCAGTGATTCCGACCACACACGTCCGTGGGTGGCCGCCATGGTGGTCGCGCTGGTAGTTGCGGTCATCCTTGGGGTCGGAATAGCCGACGCGCACGTTGCGCCGCTGATCCAGTGGCTGGATGCGGTGTTCCCACCCTATAGGGGAATGCGCGATGCAGGCAAGTGGGTCGCCGTGATCGCGCTGGCGTACTCCCAGCTGATCGCCCTGGGTGTCATCGAGACTAGGCGACTGATCCAGGTCCGGCTTCCGTCGCCTGAGAGCCGAGAGGCAGCGTTTGCCATTCTCGTGGCTGTGGTGCTTGCGTTCCCGCTCTACTACGGCAGCGGGCTCTTGTACGGAATGCATGGCCAGATCCACCCATCCGCATATCCGGCTGGATGGTACGCGGCCGACCGCGCCTTCTCAGCCGACACACACCCGGGTCGTGCTGTATTCCTTCCGTGGCATGGCTACCTCGCCTTGTCCTTTGTTCAGAATTCGAATCGCGTCGTCGCCAACCCGGCGCCGCAGTTCTTCTCGATCAACGTTGTCGCCAGCGAGAATCTCGAGATCCCTGGCATCAGGGCGCCGACGAGCGCGGACCAGGTCATGGTGTCAGACTTGGTTGCTGAAGCCGGCGGAGGAGATTGGAGCTCGCGGCTCGCGGCTCGCGGCTTCAAATACGTTCTCCTCGCCCGCGAGCTCGACTGGCAAGACTACGACTATCTCAGTCGCCAGCCAGATCTTGTCTTGGTGAAGGACTATGGATCAATTGCCGTTTACCAAAACATGCGGTGGCATCAGTGAGGGCGAAGTCCTGCGGGGCTATTTAGCCCTCGTTGCGTGCGGGTAGCCGCGACTTGACACGCCCGGTCAGTGCGGGCTGCATCGAGCAAGCATTCCCTTGAACTGGAGACGCGCTGAAAAAGCGTCGGGCCGGGCCCAGCAAGCGTTCCGCACAAACTTTGATATGTTGAGAGCGGGAGCGATGCGCCTGCAACTCCCCCTAGGACCACTGATAGCAGGCCTCGCAATCCGCTTCGTCCTGGCTCCTTTTACAGCCTGGAATTTCGACGTTGCACCTTGGTTCCACACCGCATTGTCCGGCTACTATGGCGTGCCGCTGTATCTGCGGCCAGGCTTTTCTTACCCTCCTGTCTGGGGCTACCTGCTCCAGATTTTCGGAACTGCGCTTCACATCACGCGCACTGGACCAAGCTTCTTCGGCGTGGTCGACCAGAGCTACGCCAAGGCCATCAGCATCACGAATGACTTTACGGACGTAGTCACTGCGCCTGGATTCAATCTGCTCTTCAAGGCTGCCTTATTCGCTTTCGATTTGCTGACCGCTGTGGTCATTTATCGCTTTGTGAACCAGTTGACGGCGAGGCCCAATCAAGCTCGCCTAGCCTTCCTGGCGTGGTTCTTGAACCCTTTCGTGATTTACGAAAGCGCTGTCCACGGCGCGTTTGACGCCATTGTCGGTTTCGCAGTCCTAGCGACGGTGATCTTGATCTTGAACGGTCGCGAGTATTGGGCTGGAGCTGCTTGGGCGATGGGAATCCTGACCAAATTGTCGCCCGTGACTTTGGCCCTCGAGTTGGTGCTGGCGATGGCAGTCACGCCGAGCTCAATCCAACAGTCGACCAAATTGACCGTTCGGCGGCTGGCTGCGTTTGGGCTGGGAACCGGCGTTGCCACAGGCTGCCTGGTGGCGCCTCTACTGCTACAGGGGTCCGTGCCGGCAATGCTGCACAACGTGTTTGCCCGCGCTCAAACGCCGATAACCATTGGCGGAATGTCGCTTAGCGGGTTCAGATACCTGAAGCCATTTTCGGGGCTTCTCGAATGGGCCTTTCAGAACAGCGGAATTGTCATTCAGGCCACGACCATCGCCCAAATCGTCGCAATTGTCCTGTGGGCAATTTGGACCGCGGTCATGGTCCGGAAGGATCGGGTGTTCGGACTATTCACTGGGTCAGTAGGCACGCTTGCGAGCTTCATGTTGCTGTCTCCCGTCGCAAATCCCCAGTACATTCTGTGGTGGCTGCCGGCGCTGACTGTGTTTGTCTTTGCAAGCGGCCGAGGGTACTGGCAGTTCGCGGTGATTTCTGTCGCACCTGTAGTCTTCTCGCTGGCGATCCTCGGCCCGACAGCTTCCCTAGCACCCCTGGCGACGTATACGCACCTGATACTACCTGGCGTATTGAATAACCAGATAGTCGCTTGGTACACGGCGCCGGCCCGGCTATGGGGCGCCACTTTGGCTGACGACTTCTTCGCACCGTCGTCGCTCGCTACGGTTGCCGCAATCATTTCCCTCTTTGTCATTTGGATACGACTCGCCCGAGAAGAGTTCTCATAAATGGACATCCGTGCCGACGCGCATTGGGCGTGGCTCGAATTTGTGATCGGCGCTCTGCTGATTGGTGTGGCAGTGGTTGAGATCGTGATTTCCAGCTCGCCGTTTCAACTAGCCGAGCAAGGTCTTTCAATTGATGTCACGTCGACATCTCTGACCGATCGGGCAAGCTTGGTCGACCTTACGGTTTCGCACGGATCGCCCAAGCAACCCCTCGATTTGGCCGCCTTCGCCTTAGGAAAGAGGCCAGTCCGCCAATCGTCTGTGTACGTGTATGACGACTCTCGCTTTCCTGTTGCAGACGTCGCACCTACGGTTCCGCAGGGCATCTTCGACCATCTCAGTGGCGAACTGGCCACACGGCACTATGAATCTTCCGTGGTTGCTGTTTCAGCGGAAGACTTGGCGCGTGTACTTAAGGACACGACGACCGCTGCCGGCCGGGTCGCGGTGATAATGACTGGAGTCATACCTGCAAACGTGTTTTCAAACAACATTGACCTGCTCACTCCCTGGGTCCAGGCTGGTGGAGTGGTGGTCTGGGGCGGTGGAGCAATTGGATTTTGGAGCGGTGAGAATGGCCAATCGCTGTCGACGGACGATGCGCTTGGAGAGAATGGTACGCAGCGATTGCTCGGAAGCAACGTCGTCGAGTTTCCGACAACGTTTGGCAGCCAGGGCGATGTCGAGAGTGCCTTCGCGTCCGCATTGGATCTCAATTACAACTTCACTGGCTCTGGAGTCTTCCTCGACTCCATCACTGCACACGGCGGTCTCGACCTCGGTTGGGATTCCGGTCAGGTCACGTCAGTTGCATATCTGCCGCGAGGGTTGGGCGGTTTCCTGATTTTCGGCGGGGAGATCCCAGACGAGGCATCGGTTTCCGTCGATCTTGCGCGGATCCTGATGTCGGGAGCCCTCTACGGCACGGGCCGGGTGGCCTCAAAACACCTCATCCTGTCCGGTTCCGCCACTGGAGAGACAGTCGACTGGGCGCTCCCATTCCCAACGCCAACCAGCGGCCTGATGCTCGTGGCGTTTGATCCGAGTCCAGACGCGCTCTACTTCTACAGGCGTCAAATCAGGCGATGAGATGCGGCCGAAAGCTTCATCGGTGGGCCACGAAGTTCCAGCGATCGTTACGCCGATAAACAGCCTCGAGCTGCGGAAGGCTGTAGGGGCCGTAGCCGTCCAGGTCGAAGATTCGCAACCCGGCGCCCACGCACAGAAGCCCATAGATGTCAGGCGGGCCGGTCCCGTAGAAATCTGATGCCCCAATCCCGTGCTCGAAAAGTACGATCGGCCGATGGCGCGTGATCGTCTCCATCGCTCCCTCGATCACAAGCTGTTCCGCTCCTTCCACGTCGATCTTGATCAGGGCAGGTATGTACTCGGGAGGCACGCGGTCATCGAGGCGCTCGGTCTGTACGGTGATCGTCTCGATGATGGGCTTCGTCGGGTATCTGCGCCGACGGAAGCCACTGTAGGCCGGCAGGTTCTTGACGTATGTGAATTCACTTGTGCCGTCCACGTTGGAAAGAGCAGCACTGCGAACGTCAACCGCCGGAAAGTCTTTGGTCAGTTTCGTAAAGAACGGCGGTAGGGGCTCGTAGGCGATGTGGTGCCCCAGCGGCGCGATGCGCACCATCTCTGATAAGAACCGACCATCATGGCTGCCGACGTCGATACAGTTCGAACCCGCCGCGAGACTGAAGGCCAGCAGCAGCCGGATGTTGAGCTCGTCTTGGTACGCGCGGCGCGCCCAGGCCGGACCAATTCCTGCAGCCACCGCCACGCGCTTCAACCACGTAGTCGCGGTCATGAGGCGTGCTTGCTGTACGGCCCCATGTGTCCGCGGACCGCATCCGCGATTCCCTTGAGGTAAGCCTTAGCTACATTGGCCTGTCTGATCTGCAGGAGTCGCCATGCGTGGTAGCCGTTCCAGACCACTAGGACGCCGAGGGTCCTAGTCAGACGCCGCCCCAACGCGCTGGTCTCGAGGGCGAAACGCAAGGGATTCCGAGCCTTGTAGTACGCGGTCGTCTCTGAAAGACTGAGGCTGCCTCGCTCCAGCGATGACGCGCTCACGGCATGAGCACACAGGACTTCGCCTACATATCGGCACCGCCACCCACTTGCCCTTACGCGCTGACACCACTCGGCATCTTCGTAGTAAGCAAAGAAGTCGGCGCGAAACGGACCCAGCTCTCGCCAGGCCGCTGCTGAGACCAGCATGCAGCAACCACTGATGTAACCGGTGTCGGAGCTGGGAGGGGGATCAGATGATGACGCCATGAGGCCGCGATGCCGAGAGAAGCTAAACCAATCGCTGACCTCTCCGCCCCCAAACCAAAGGCGCTCGGGTCGGTCGGCAAATGCAATCGCAGGCCCGGCAGCCGCCAGGCGCGGTTCCCTAACAGACTCGTCGAGGAGCCGACCGAGGCAGTTTGCCTCAACTCTGGCGTCGTTGTTGAGAAGTAGAATCCATTCCGCGCCGGCCTCCAGGGCCCTTGCTACCCCGAGATTAACGGCGCCGGCGAAGCCAATGTTTTCGGGCAACTCGATAATCTTCGTCGCCGGCGGCGCCCCCGTTCGCACAAGTTCCACCTCTTCGGGCGTGCATCCGTTCTCGACGCAAATCACCACGTCTGGTTGCGGAACCATCGCCTGGAGGCTATTGAGAGCAACCAGGGTGTCGTCGGGCCCGTGCCAATCGACTACCACGGCGCCCGTCCGAACCATTCCAGCGGAGCCTACCAAGCCCGCGGATACCTTGGCTCCGCTGGAGGAACTAAAGGCCAGGTCTTGCCCTATGGCTCGGCTTCTTAGAGGACGGCTAGCGAGTCAGCCAGAGCTATTTCGCTGCCGCATCGACGTCCGCCTGGTTCACCAACCCGGGGACCTCGGTCAGCAATCGGTTGGCGACCGTGCGCGCACCCCGTACGTCACCGCGCATGGTGATCGTCAGGCCACGTCTTCCGATGGTGATCCGGTCTTCGAGCCTGATCAGCTTCGTGAGCCGGGGCACAACTGCTCGGATGGCGCGACGCTCAGAGTTCAGCTCCGCCGGGAAGAGCTGCAGGCGCTGAATGGTTTCGTGGTGCGCCCGAAGTGCGTGGCCATGCAGGAGCACGCGTTTGGAGGTGGGGATTGGATCCCAGATTCCGTTTTCGTTGCCTCGGCGAGTGAATCCTTCGAGGCGAGCGGCCACCCTGGCCGCCGCCTCGAGAGCCATAGTCATGAAGATGTACCGTGCCGGTGTGTGGGTCCGGCGCCAAACCCTCCATCCTGCCGCCAACGGCGACGCCATGCTCATGGATGAAACGTGGTAGCCGGTTGTAGACGCCAGGCTCATGTGACCTCGAAAGATGCGCACCCGTTGAGCTATGAACTCTCGCAGCGTTTCTGGACCGTGATTTCGAACGATTGCGCTCGGGACGTATTTGAGCTGGAGACCCTGGCCAATGATCTGGTACTCCATCGTGGCCTCGTCAACCAGGGTGCCGCTGTCGATTGAGTGCAGCACGCGCCGGAAAGCAATCGCTTCGCCCAATTTCGGTTTGCGAAGCGAAAGTTCGTGATGCACATCCCAAAGGATGTTCACGGCGTGGCCAACGATGCCGTTACAGGGATTGGTTGGAACAGGTCGAGCTCCAGTCATGCCGACGGATGCATCTGCAAGCGGCTCAACGAGGCGCGCCAAGGAGCCAGAGGAGAAAACCACGTCGCCACCGAGAACCACTACGAAGGGTTCATGAGAGTGACGCAGCAGCATATTGAGAGCGCTTGCTTTTCCTGAGCGCTGAGACTCCACCAGCAGCCTGAGGCGATGGTCCTCACTCGCAACAGACCGCACGATCTCTTCGGTCGAGTCGGTGCAACCACTTGCGATGACCAATACCGACCTGACCCTGGCCCGGCCGTCTTGTTCGGCGAGGATGGCCCGGAGGCACGCCTCGATCGTAGGTTCTTCGTTATGGACCAGAACCCCCACCACCGTGAACTCGAGTGGATGAAACGCAGGCTGGTAACGACGATCGGAACGATCAATGACCGCCACCACCACGTTCAGGGCACCACGTCACATTTGCCGATGAAAAGAGCGGCTGTCAGCGGCGAGTCCATGTTCATCGACCCCCGGCACCCTCGATCGTCGTCGAGCTGCCTGCGTCCCTCCGGCCGGCTATGTGTTCTCTAGTGCCCTTTTGCCTCGTGGGTGGTCTTGGCTGTGCCCGTGCCCCGTGCCCGCTGCTGTCCCTGCGGTCCCCTGGGATGCCGTGGTGTTTTCGTTGTCAGTTGATGTTGTGGTCTTGTCGTCAGTTGATGTTGTGGTCTTGTCGTCTTCACCACCTGAGGTTGCGATGCTGATCCCGAACTTAGCGAGTCCGATACCCCTACCCGGGAAGGGGCGATTCGGGCATGCCTTGCCATGGTCGTGGTAGCCGTAGCCCTTGACGCCGCAGTTGTAGCCGAAGCCTCCATTCGAGGCTTCTGACGGCAACGGCGCCAGATACGAAATCGCCAGAACTGCGGCGACCGCTCCTGCGGGTACAAGTCGGCGCCATTTCGCCGCGCTCAAAAAACTCACGGTTTTCCTCCTTTCGGAAGATTCCCGTCCCCTCGTCTAATCGACCCTAACCCGGCTGCACACGGAAAGTCAAGTACCTTGGGTTTTCGAGCATGCGCAGTGAGGAGACTGAAGATCATTCGCACGATTGCGGCTGAGCTCCTCTGTTGACGCGTATGCCGAAAGACGCCATCGGGCGGGTCGTCGGCGGCGACTTTTGAATTCAAAAGACTGGTCGGGGAGGCGGGATTTGAACCCGCGACCCCCTGGCCCCCAGCCAGGTGCGCTTCCGGGCTACGCCACTCCCCGACGAAGCAACAATCGTAGCGAGCGGCTTACATCGAACCGACCGCGATCAGGTTGCCCTCCGTGTCTTTGAACCACGCACCCTTGCTGCCGTCCGGCAGCGTGGCGAGCCCATCTTGGGTCTTGAGCTCGGGAAAGTCGTACTCCTCGAGCCTGACGCCACTCTTCCGCAGCTCGCGCACCGCATCCTCGACATCGTCCACGTCGAGCGCCATCTGGGTGTGATCGCCCGACGCCTTGCCCATGCTCGGAAACAGCAGGAAACCGGTCTCACCCACCATGTACATCGCGCTCCCGTCTGGCTGCTCATTGGTGGGCTTGAGCCCGAGCTTCTGCTCGTAGAACTGCCTCGCGCGCTTTACGTCCTGCGCAGGCATCGCCGCACCAACGCGCTTGATCTTCAACATCTCTTGTCCTCCTTTTTCTATGCCCTCGCCCCGTACGCGACCAGGCTGCGATGCGTGGCCGAAAATCCCGCCTCCCTGAGCGCGGCCTTCAGCGGCGACTCCGTGGCCGGCACGCCGTCGACCTTCTGCAGCTCGACGCGACCCGCGTTCGTCGCCACCGCGATCAGCGCCTGCAGGTGCGCCGGCAACACGTCGCCGCTGGTCAGCAGCGAGCGCCCGCCGCGCTCAAGAAACAGCACGAGCCTGCCCTCGTCCAGCACGCAGTACGCGCCTGCGGCGCGGCTCATCCTGCCATCTGTTTCGGGCCAGGGCAGCACAGTTCCGTACGCGTTTGCGGGGTCCGTGGCCGCGAGTGCAACCACTCCCCCACCGGAGTCGCGCAGCGAGCGCAACCGATCGACTGCGCCAGGCAGCGCAAACTGCGAGCCGCCCAATCCCTCGACGAAGTAGCCGCGGCGGATCCGGCCCGACTCCTCCATCGCCCGCAGCACCGGGTACAGGCTCGCGAAGCCGCCCGGCCACCCCTCGCCCATGACCGCCTCCCGCGTCAGCACCCCGTGGCGCTGCAGGAGCACGCCGGCCTCCGAGTGCAGCCTCTCGGTGGCGTTGGCTCCCGCGCCGACGAGGTCCGCGACGAGCGACCACCGGCCCGTGGCGCGCGGCTGCGTGAGGCGCGGCAGCCGCGGCTTGCGGGCCGGCCTGCGCGCGAGCGGCCCGAGCAAGCGCAGCGGCGCGAACGTGTCGTTCGTGACCTCGCCCGACCACACGAGGTCCCACAGCGCGTCGAGGATTACGTCCTCGTCCCCGCCGCCGGTCGCGTTGTAGAGGTCACGGAAGAAGCTGGCGCCGCGTGCCCTGAGGTGCTCGCGGATGCGCGCGTGCAGGTCGGACTCCGGCGGGTTGGATGGCGGCGGCACGAGCCGAGGAGCGTCCCCACGCAGGTACAGGGCGACGCGCCCGTCGGTCGCGCCGAGCGAGCCGCGGCCGACCCACACGACCTCACCCATCGACACCAGCTCGTCGAGCAGTCGGGGCGCGTATCCGGAAACGCGAGAAGCAATCACGTCTCGCTCGATCACGCTCGCGGGCAGGGCGAGGCCCTGGAGCTGGAACGCGACCTCCAGCAGGCGATCCACGCCTCCCGCGTGCACACCGATCCCATGCCAGGCGGGGAGGAATCTCGCCAGCGCGTCCGGCGGGACCGACTCGACCTCGCGGCGCAGCGCCGCCAGCGAGCGCCGGCGCAGCATGCGCAGTACGTCCGGATGGCAGTACTCGCGACCCTCGGCCGCCCTGCGAAACTCTCCCGCCATCACCTCCCCGCGCGCGGCCAGGCGGCTGAGCGCAACCTCGACGGCCTGGGCGGGGATCGCCCAGCGCCGCACCGGGTCCGCGGTCACGAACGGGACGTGCGTGCGCGCGTACCGGCGGAGCAGTGACTCGAGAGGCTCCGCGCCCGGTTCGAGGAACGCTTCGGGCAGGCCCACGGGCAGGCTCGCGCCCAGTGCCTCGCGATAGCGGCCGGCATCCTCGGCGGCGATCCATCGCAGTTCCCCCGCCAGGCGGACCGCCACGGCGCGCCGTTCCTTCTCCAGCTCGCCCAGCCACGCCTCACCGACGCCCCGCGCGGCCGCCTCCTCGTCGCTCAGGTCGCCAAGGCGCGCCAGCACGTCATGCGCCTCGTCGACGTCGCGTGGGAAGCGCTCTGGCAGCAACCCTTGCAACTCCAGCTCGACCGCCGCGATCGCCTCCGGATCGAGCAGCTCGCGCAGGTCCTCGCTGCCCAAGAGCTCGGCGAGCAGGTCGCGATCCAGCGTCAGGGCCTGCGCGCGACGTTCGGCGAGGGGCTGGTCGCCCTCATACATGAAATCGGCCACGTACGCGAAGAGAAGCGAGGAGGCGAACGGCGAGGCGCGCTCCGTGTCGACGGCGACGACCCGAATCTCCCGCGAGCGAATGGAGCGAAGTAGCGCGAACAGCGCGGGCATGTCGAATGTGTCTGCCATCACCTCCCGCCACGTCTCGGCCAGGATGGGGAAGTCCGGGTACTGGCCGGCCACCTGCAGCAGACCCGCGCTGCGCATGCGCTGCTGCCACAGGGGCGTGCGCTGGCCAGGCCGCCTCCTGGGCAGCAGCAGCGACCTGGCCGCGTTCTCGCGGAACCTGGCCGCGAACAACGCCGACGACGGCAGCTGCGACGAGACCAGGGCCTGCACCTGCTCGGGCTCGAGGATCAGCATGTCGAGCGTCGGCGGCGACTCGACCTCCGGGAGGTGCATGGCGATGCCGTCGTCGGTCCACAAGGCCCGCGCGTCGACGCCGAGCTGCTCGTGCAGGTGGGCCTCCAGCGCGAGTGCGAGGGGCGCGTGCACCCGGCCGCCGAACGGCGTGTGCAGACAGACGCGCCAGTCGCCCACCTCGTCGCGGAACCGCTCCACGACCACGGTGCGATCGTCCGGCACAGCGCCGGTGGCCGCGGCCTGGTCGTCCAGATACGTGAGCAGGTTCTTCACCGCGAGGTCGTCGAAGCCGGCCCGCTCGTGCAGACGCTGCGCCGCCGCGTCGCGATCCAGGCCGCGCAGCTCACGCACCATCTTGCCCAGCGCCGCGCCCAGCTCGACCGGCCGGCTCGGCGTGTCCGCCTTCCAGAAGGCGATCTTGCCCGGCTCACCCGGAGCCGGCGTCACCAGGACCTGCGACGGCGTGATCTCCGCGATCCGCCACGTCGACGCACCGAGGATGAAGGTCTCGCCGACGCGCGTCTCGTAGACCATCTCCTCGTCGAGCTCGCCGACCCGCCGGCCGTCCTCCAGCAGGTTCACCGAGTACAGCCCGCGGTCGGGGATCGTGCCCGGGTTCGTCACCGCCAGCCGCTGTGCGCCGGCGCGTCCGCGCACCTTGCCGGCGACACGGTCCCACACCAGCCGCGGCCGCAGCTCGACGAACTGGTCGGACGGATAGCGGCCGCTGAGCATGTCGAGCACCGACTCGAACGCGCGCGGCCCGAGGTCGCTGTACGGATAGGCCCGGCGAACGACACGCCCCAGCTTTTCGACGTCCCATTCGTCCAGCGCGCACATGGCGACGATGTGCTGCGCCAGCACGTCGAGCGGCTTGCGCGGCACGACGGTCGATTCGATGCGGCCTTCGAGCATCCCCTCCACGACCGCGGCCGACTCGAGCAGGTCGCCCCGAAACTTCGGGATCACGACGCCGCGCGAGATCTCGCCCACCGAGTGTCCGGCCCGGCCCACGCGCTGGATGCCGGCCGCGACGCTGGGCGGCGCCTCGATCTGCAGCACAAGGTCGACCGCCCCCATGTCGATGCCCAGCTCGAGCGTCGACGTGGCGACCAGGCCACGGAGACGCCCAGCCTTGAGCTCGTCCTCGATGATGAGCCGCTGCTCGCGCGCGATCGAGCCGTGATGCGCGCGCACGAGTTCTTCTTCGGCCAGCTCGTTGACGCGGGCCGCGATGCGTTCGGCGAGGCGGCGCGAGTTGACGAACACGATCGTCGAGCGGTGCGCTCGGATGAGTTCGAGCAGGCGCGGATAGATGGCGGGCCAGATGCTGTTCGCCCCCTTGGCCCCGTCCTCGTCTTCGGTGGTGAGCCGGGTCATGTCCTCGACCGGCACCTCGACGGTGACCTCCATGGTCTTGAGCCGTCCGGCGTCGACCACCGTCACCTGGCGGTCGGAGCCGCCGAGGAACCGGCCCATTTCCTCGAGCGGCCGCTGCGTCGCCGAGAGGCCGATGCGCTGCGGCTCTACTCTGGTGATCTCGCACAGGCGCTCGAGGCTGAGCGCGAGGTGGCTGCCGCGCTTGGTCGATGCGACGGAGTGGATCTCGTCGACGATCAGCCAGCGGACCGGCGCGAGGATCTTGCGGGCGGCGCTGGTCAGGATCAGGTACAGCGACTCGGGCGTTGTGATGAGGATGTCGGGCGGGTGGCGCTCCATCGAGCGGCGGACGTCCGTCGGCGTGTCGCCGGTGCGGATCGCGACCTGGATGTCGGGCGCGATGAGACCCTTCGCCTCCATCTGGTGCCGGATGCCGACCAGCGGCGAGCGGAGGTTGCGGTCGACGTCGTGGGCCAGCGCCTTCAGCGGCGACACATAAAGGACGCGACACCTCTCCGCCTCGGCCGGCATCGGCTCCGAGGTCAGCCGGTCGAGGCACCACAGGAAGGCGGCCAGCGTTTTGCCGCTGCCTGTGGGCGCGGCCATGAGGACGTGGCGGCCCGCGGCCACCTCACGCCAACCCCGGTCCTGGACAGTGGTCGGCTCGGCGAAGGCGGCGCGAAACCACTCGCGCACCGGAGGCGAGAAGAAATCAAGCACGTCCACTGCCTGCCCCACGTGAGACACGTTAGAAGCTTTCGGCGCTGCAAACAAGTGTTCTTAACCGGGTTCTGCCGCACACTGGGCGGCACTGCCTTGTATCCGTTCGAGCGCTTCACCGAAAACGCCAAGACGGTGCTGACGCTCGCCCAGGAGGAGGCCGAACGCTCGCCCCAGTCCTACATCGGGACGGAGCACCTGCTGCTTGGGATCCTCCGCGGCCCGGGCGCCGGCCAGAGGGCTCTGGTGGAGCTCGGCGTCGACATCGGAGTCGTGCGCGAAGCGATTGCGGCCGTGTCAGGACGCAACGAGCGGATCATCATCCAGCAGGTCGTCCCTACCTCCCGCGTGAAGAAGGTGATCGAGATCGCCTTCGGCGAAGCGCGCCAGATGGGCCACAACTTCGTCGACACCGGGCATCTGCTCATCGGTCTCGTCATCGAGGGCGACGGCATCGCCGCGCATGTGCTCAAGGACCTGGGCGCTGACTCGACGAGCGTGAGGTCTACGGTCACGCGGTTGATGAGCGAGCGGCCGAGCAAGGAGGCGTGGACCATGCTTCAAGCGCCCGCTGACCCGAGCGAGTCGAACACAGAGGCGCTGTCCCGGTTGTTGCGGAATCCCCGCATCGCCAACCTGCTGCGAGCCAGGGGCGTCACCGACCTCGAAGGTCTCGGGGCAAAGCTGGAGGAGCCACCGGAGGATGTGGTGCGCCTGCGCATGGAGCTCCGCAACCTGCAGCAGATGCAGCACGACAAGCGCCGCCAGCTCGAACGGGCCGAAGAGGACTGGCTGCGCAACCTCACCGATTGATCGAGCCGCAGCGATTTCGCGAGGTCATGTCGAGCTTCCCCAGCGGCGTCGTCGTCCTGACCGCGTTCGGCGAGGACCGCGGCCCGCGAGGCCTGACCGTCAGCGCGTTCTGCGGCGTGTCTCTCAACCCGCCGCTGGCGCTCGTCTGCATCGACAAGTCCTCGAACACGCTGCCGGCCGTGCAGCACACCGGCGGCTTCACCGTCAACATCCTCGCCGCCGGCCGCGAGGCGCTGGCCCGCCGCATGGCGACCAAGCTCTCCGACAAGTTCGACGGCCTCGTGTGGCGACGTCCAGAAACAGCGCTCGGCGGGCCGATCCTGGAGGCGGACTCTGCGGCTTACGCCGTCTGCGCCTTGCGCGACACGATCGAGGGCGGCGACCACTGGGTGCTGATCGGCCAGGTCATCGAGGGCGACCGCAGCGAAGGGGTGGCGCCGATGATCTTCAGCCGCCGCGTCTACCGCTGATGGCCTACAACCCTGGCGACTGGCACGACTTCTTTGTCATGTCCGGCGGCGCGGCTGCCGCGCTGACCGGCCTTCTCTTCGTCGCCATGTCGCTCCACGCGCGCGAGATCATGTCGAACCGATTCTTCAGCACCCGGGCGGTGGGGACCTTGACGTCGCTGGCGTCACAGCTGTTGATCTCCGGCGCCGCGCTGATCCCGGGTCAACCGCTGGTCTTGCTCGGCGTCGAGGTCGAAGCCGCGGCGCTCGTCTTCGTCGCGTTCACGGCCCGCCAGGTTCTGACGCGGGGGCGCGACGCGCCCGCGATGGCCGGGAGGTGGACGCACCGTCTGTACGAGCGGGTCGGGGGCACAATCTGGCTCGTGCTGTTCAACACCACCGGCGTCAGCCTTCTCCTCCGAGCCGGCGGCGGACTCTACCTGCTGGCGGCGGTGATGTTCTTCATGCTTGCTTGGAACATTTACATTGCCTGGGTCCTCATCACCGAAGTCTCAGAGAGTGGGTGAGGGCCAGGACGGAATGAGCTGGGTCAGGCCCGCGGACAGCCATGTCAACCTGTTCGTGAGCAGCAGCACTCCCATCACCACCAGCACCCCCGCCGACGCCAGGTCGATCGCGCGCCGGTGCGCGTTGACGAACCCGAGCAGCGGGCGGGTGCTCTCGAGCGCGAACGCGAGCGCGATGAACGGCAGGCCGAGGCCCAGGCAGTAGGCCAGCATCAGGCTCAGGCCCTGCGGCGTCGTACCGGCGGTCACGGCCGAGCTCAGGACCGCGCCGAGCGTCAGCCCGATGCACGGCGTCCACCCGCTGGCGAAGCCCATGCCGAGGAGGAAACCGCCCGCCACTCCGCCGCCCTGAGGCGCGGTCTTCATGACCCTGTATTCCATGTCGAGCCACGGAATTCTGATCAGCCCGGCAACGTGCAGCCCGAACAGAATGACGACGACTCCGGCGACCACCGGCACGTATGGGCGGACGGGCTGCACGGCGAGCGAGAAGGCATAGAAAAAGAGGATGAAGATGAGTGAGAGGCCGGCGACGAACGCCGCACCCGCTACGGCGATCGAGTGACGTGCCCCTCCGTCGACTTCAGCGACACCTCCCCATAGATGGGGAGGGGCCAGGTAAGCCAGGTACGCGGGCACGAGAGGCAGCACGCAGGGCGAGACGAACGAGGCGAGGCCGGCGAGAAACGCGATCGCCGGGTTGAGCGCGCTCACCCCACCGCGCGGACGCCGGCCGTCGCGTCGATAGCGTCGACGACCTCGGCCCAAACGCGCCTCGGGACATCGTGGCCCATGCCCGGGATCTCGAGCAGCCTCGCGCCGGGGATCGCTGCCGCGACCTTGCGGCCATTCTCCACCGGGATCAAGATGTCCGCGTCGCCGTGGATGACGAGCGCGGGAATCCGCAGGGAGCGGAGGCGCTCGAGGCGGCTCGGGGCCGCGACGATGGCCTGCAGCTGGCGCGCGAATCCGGCGGGATGGTACGCGCGGTCGATCGCCCGCACGACCTTTGCCCGCTCGTATGCCTCGTCGAACGGATCGGCGGGACCCAGCAGCGTCCGCTTCGCGTGCAGTCCAAGCTCGATGCGCTCCTCGCGGGTCGGCGGCACCGGGGCGAAGAGCAGGGCCGAAGCCTCGGGCGTGGGCTGGACCTGGTCCTTGCCGCTCGGCCCCGAGATCATGGACGTCAGCGAGAGCACGTGCTCGGGGTGGTCCAGCGCGACCAGTTGGGCGATGAATCCGCCCATCGACGCGCCGACCAGGTGCGCGCCTGGAATCTGCATGGCGTCCAGCAGGCCGGCCGCGTCGGACGCCATGTCGTCGAGCGTGTACTGCTCGTCGGGCCAGGTCGACAGGCCCGCATCCCGGTTGTCGTATCGGATGACGAGGTAACCACGGTCCGCCAGCAGCTGGCAGAACTCCTCGTCCCAGCTGACCAGCTGCGTGCCGAGGCCGCCGATGAGGAGCAGCGGCGCCGCATCGGGGGCGTGGCCGAACGTCTCGTACGCGATCTCGATCCCGTTGGCGCTGGCGCGTGGCATTCACTCCATGCTACTAATCGGCCGTGAACCGCCCGCTCCCGTCTCGTGGCGAGGTCGACCGGCGGTTCACCTGGGACGCCGAAAGCGTCTTCGCGGACGAGGCCGAGTGGGAGCACGCCGTCTCGACCATCCTCGCCCGCCTGCCCGACCTCGAGGAGTTCAAGGGCCACCTGGGGGACTCGCCGGAGACGCTCGCCGACTGGTTCGACGCCAACGAGCGCGCGCACCGGCTGATGGCCAAGGTGATGGTCTACACGACCATGGAGTACTCGGTCGACGTCGGCAACCAGGCCTCGGCCGCACGGGCCGACCGCGCCCGGTCCACCGCCGCCCGGCTCGGTGCCGCCGCCTCGTTTGCCGTCCCCGAGATGCTGGCCATCGGCCTGCCGAAGCTGCGCGAGTGGGTCAAGGTCAACCCGCGCCTGGAGCATCTCGGCCACTACTTCGACCGCATCGAGAAGCTCCAGAAACGGATCCGCAGCGCCGAGGTCGAGGCGGTGCTGACGCAGGTGTCCGACCCCCTCGCGACCGCGCTTTCGGTGCACGGGGTCCTCGCCAACACCGACCTGAAGTTCCCGCCGGCGGTCGATTCGAAGGGCGAGCTGCACGAGGTCGCCCAGGGCACCATCGCGGCCCTTCTGACCAGCCCCGACCGCCACCTGCGGCGCAGCGCGTTCGAGAGCTACGCCGACCAGCACCTGGCGATGCAGCACGCGATGGCGGCGAGCCTGGCCGGCGGCGTCAAGCGCGACGTGTTCTTCGCGCGGGCGCGCGGGTACGCATCGTCTCTCGAGGCGGCGCTCGAGCCGAGCCACATCCCGATCGAGGTGTTCCACAACGTGGTGCGGACGTTCGAGGAGCACGTCGGCACGTGGCACCGGTACTGGCGCATACGCCGCCAGGCCCTCGGCCTCGAGGTGTTGAAGCCCCACGACACGCGTGCGCAGATCAGCGCCAACACCATCGAGGTGCCGTACGCACAGGCGGTCGAGTGGGTGGCCGAAGGCGTCGCGCCGCTGGGTGAGGAGTACGTGCGCGTGCTGCGACGGGGCGCGTTCGAGGACCGGTGGGTCGACGTCTATCCGAACAAGGGCAAGCGGATGGGCGCGTTCTCGACCGGCGCCATGGACACGAGGCCCTTCATCTTCATGAGCTACAACGACGACATCTTTTCCATGAGCACGCTCGCGCACGAGCTAGGGCACTCGATGCACTCGTTCTACACGCGCGGCACGCAGCCTTACGTCTACTCCAACTACGGGCTGTTCCAGGCCGAGGTCGCCTCGAATATGCACCAGGCGCTAACGCGGCGTCACCTGCTGGCGACGAAGACCGACCCCGCGTTCGAGCTGGCGGTGATCGAGGAGGCGATGTCCAACTTCTATCGCTACTTTTTCATCATGCCCTCGCTCGCCCGGCTGGAGCTCGCGATCCACGAGCGCGTGGAGCGCGGCGGCGCGCTCACAGCGGACTATCTGAACGACCTGATGGCGGACCTGATGCAGGAGGTGTACGGGTCGGAGGTCGACGTGAGCGACGCCGACCGCGCGCGCATCGGCTCGACGTGGGCGCAGTTCCACACGCACCTGTACAGCAACTTCTACGTCTATCAGTACGCGACCGGCATCGCGGCCGCCGACCACCTGGTCGGGCGAGTGGCCGCCGGCGATCGCAAGGCGGTGGAGTCGTACCTCACGTTCCTGAAGAGCGGCGGCTCGAAGTATCCGCTCGAAGGCTTGCGGTTGGCCGGGGTCGACATGACGTCGCGTGAGCCGGTGGAATCCGCGTTCGCGACCCTGGCGTCGATGGTGGACCGCCTCGAGAAGCTGACAGCGTCCACTGCCCGGTCCTGATCGCGCGCGTGCAGGGCGACGCGCTCGGAGGCGCCGATGATTTCGTCTCGCGGGCGGAGTCTGAATGGACATGTACGGCGGCTGGCTGATACCCGACGAAGCGCCCCTAGAGCTCGATGCGCATGACGTCGGTGTCGCGGATCCTGAAGCCCAGCCGCTGGTAGAGGCGGTGGGCGGCCGCCCGCTGTGGACCGCGGCCGGACTGCAGCTCGGCCACTTGCGCGCCACGCTCGCGGCCGATCTCGAGCGCGGCGTTGACCAGCGCCTCGCCCACCCCCTGGCCGCGCGAGCTCGCGTCCACCACCACCTCATCCAGCCGCGCCTTGATCCAGAACGGCGTCGTGTACACGATCACCGTCGTGGTGCCGACGATATCGTCGCCGTCCCTGGCCACCAGCAACGTGACCGCAGGGTCGGCGACCAGGCGCCGCAGCCGCTCCATGTCGGGCAGCTCGAGGCGCGGATTCAGCTGCGGCAGCAGACGGGCCAGTGCGGCATGAATCTCAGGCGTCGCCTCGGTGACTGCCTCAACGCGCAAGGTCAGGTCCTCGCCGCACGCTCGGCGCCGCTGTGGTCAGGACTGCCATCACGAGCATCCCCGCTCCCGCGATGAATCCGGCGGTCGCCGGCCCGAACGCCTGCACGAGAATCCCCGCCACAAGCGACCCGAGCGGCAGCGCGCCGAACGCCGTCAGCGAGCCGACGCTCGACACGCGCCCGATCAGGCGGTCAGGCACGAGCCGGTAGTACACCGTCGATGTGGCGATGTTCCACACGGCGCCCATGCTGGCCAGCACGCCGAGGACCAGCATGAGCAGCAGCGCGTTGGACACGATTCCGACCAGCGGTGTGAGGGCGACCCACAGCCACACGGTCATCAGGATGACGGCGTTGACTCTCACGCGCCGCGAGATCCAACCGCCCGCGAGCGAGCCGATGAGTCCGCCCGCACCGAAACCTGCCAACACCAGCCCGATGACGCTCGCCGGCGCACCGCGGTCCCGCTCGGCGACGATCACCACCAGCACCACGATCTGAAACAGCGCGTTCGTCACCGACGCCGCCGTGTTGACTATCAAGACGTAGTGCTGACCCCACAGCCAGCGGATGCCTTCGACGATCTCCGCCACCATGTGGTGGCGCTGCCCGGTGCGCGGCTCCTCGAATGGCGAGCGGACGAGGAGCAGCGTGACCGTCGAGAAGACATACGAGATCGCGTCGGCGACAAAGGGCAACGTGCGGCCGAGGTCGAAGAGAAACCCGCCGATCGGGTTGCCCAGAAGCGTCGCCGCCCGCAGCCGCGCCTCGTTCTGGGAAAGCGCCTGCGGGTGCTGCTCCGGCGGCACCACGATGCGGATCGCCGATACCTCGCCCAACCGGAAGAACACGAAGCCGGCGCCCTCAACGAACGCGACGATCGTCACCTGCGCCAGGGTCAGGTGGCCCAGCCACCCCGCCGCCGGGATGCTCCCCAGCGCGGCGAAGCGAACGACGTCGATCGCGATCATCACCGGCCGCCGTCTGACGCGGTCCATCAGCGCGCCCGCCGGCAGCTGGAAAAGGATGTAGGGCAGACCGCCCAGGAAGCCAACGACTCCGGCGGCGGCCGCCGACCCAGTCATGGCCAGGACGAGCAGCGGGTAGGCGATCTGCGACGTGCGCGAGCCCAGGGCGGAAACGGCCTGGCCGGCCCACAGGAGCTCGAAGTCCCGATTCCTCCACAGCGGCGATACGACGGGCGGAGGCTGGATCAGGCGATCGGTTACTGGTCGGCGGGCGGGTTCGCGGAGGGGTTCGCCGGCGGGCGGGGCGTCGGCTTCCACTCCCGCCCGTCCCACCACCAAAGACCGTCGGGCGAATACTGCACGCCCGTCGCGGGTCGGGCTCGGCCCGCGACCGCCAAGATGACCCCAACCACGACCGCCACGGCCGCCACCAAGAAGCCGAGCATGATCAGGATCCACAGCGGGTGGATCGGAACGCCCACCATCACTACAGAAGTCTAAGCACCGCAGCAGTCGCCGCCGCGACCGCCACTACGACGAGAAAAGGCGCGCGCAGCAGCACCGCGACGACGGCCGCGACAAGCGCGGCGGCGCGTACGTCGAGCACCAGGTGCTGGCCAGTGGAGAACGTCTGCGTGCCGACCAGCGCCGCCAGCAGCGCGACCGGGATCAGGGGCACCGTCCGCTGGACGCGCGGCGCGGCGAGCCAGCTCTGGGGCAGCGACAGGCCGCCGAGCTTGAGCAGGTAGCACGCACCGAAAGCGACCAGGACCCCGGCCCACATCACCGCATCAACCCATACAGCGCCACGAGCAGCGCGACGACGAGCAGCGGCACGCCCGGAGGCAGGAATGGGAGCACCGCGACCGCCACCGCGGCCGATGCGATCGCGATCGCCAGCGGCTCGCGCGCCCGCAACCGAGGCGCGAGCAAGGCCAGGAACGCGGCCGGCGGCGCCGCGTCGAGTCCGAACACCCTGGGGTTGGATATGGCATGCGTCACGAGCGCGCCGATCATCGTGCCGAGGTTCCACAACGTGAACAGGGCGAGCCCTGTGGCCCAGAACGCAAACCTGCCGAGCGCGGGGTCTTCCCGCGCGATCGTCATCGCCGTCGTCTCGTCGATCACGAACTGCGCCGCCGCCAGGCGACGCAGGCCGCGGGCGTTGAGCACCGAGGACAGGCGCAGCCCGTACAGCGCGTTGCGCGAGCCGAGCAGCGTGGCCGCGGCGGCGCCCGCCCACACGCCGCCGCCGCCACCTACCACTCCGACCAGCGCGAACTGCGATGCGCCGGTGAACATCAGCACCGACAGCGCGCACGTCTGCAGAAGCGAGAGGCCGGCCGCCGTGGAAATGGCGCCGAACGAGATCGCATAGGCGCCGCTCGCGAGCCCTATGCCCAGCGCATCGCGGACTATCCCGCGCCGGGGATCAGCCCCCGATCTTGTTTCCGTCTGGTCCGAGGACGAACCAGGCGGCGCCGAAGTTGTTGACGGCCTGTCCCGTGGCATCTCCGGGATTGTGATCGGTGACGACGTAGTACAGCGGGTGGCCGCCATACGTCACCTCGACCGTGCCGTCGGTGCGTTTGGTGCCCAGGAGCGATGTGTTGGCGCCGCTGTCCGCCTGCGGGGCGCCATTGGTGAGGAGCGGTGGCCAGTACGACGCGCACGAGCCGTAGCACGTGGAGGTCGTGCCCTTGTCGGCCTCGAAGAGGTACAGCGTGTGGCCGCCGCCGTCTACCAGGATCTTGCCGAGCTTGGCGTCTGTGGCAACGGCAACCGTCGCCGGTCCGGCCGGGGTGATCGCCGAACTTGAAGAGCTCGAGGGCGTGGAACCACCGCACGCAGCGGTGACGGCGATGGTCAGGAAGAGGACCACCTTGCGCATGCCGACAGATACATCGGCGAGTTACTGATCAGGGCCCCTCGCCAACCCGAAGTGGACCGTGGGCGCGATGGTCACGATCTGGCCATCCTCCCTCTTGATGAGCTGCCAGCCGCCCTCGTGCACCATCCGATGGTGCCGGCGACAAAGCAGGATGAGATTGTCTAGCTCATCGCCACCTCCGTGCATCCAAAAGACGACGTGATGACCGTCGCACCACGCAGCCGGACGCTCGCATCCCGGCCAGCGGCAATGCTGGTCGCGCGCATTGAGCGCCCGACGCCGCGGCCCGCGGATGGTCCGCTCGGCCTGGCCGACGTCGATCACGAACGAGTCCTTCAGGAGCACGCGGGTCACGGTGGAGTCGCACGCCAGTCGCTGGACGGTGGCGGAAGAGATCGGCGGCGAGAACTCCATCTCGCCGGCCGTCGCCCCGGCGACACCCCGCAGCGTCTCGAGCGAGGTCGTGACCTGCACGCTGGCCGGCTTCCCGCCTGAGGCGAGCTCAGCCAGAGCGTCGGCGTAGCGCTGCTCGCGGCTCCGGTCATCGTGCGCTCCCGAGGGCTTCGCCAATGGCTCGAGTGCGGTACGAACGGCGGCGCCGCCGATCGGGTCGAGCAGTCCGTTGATGAGCAGGCAACCGTCCTGAGCGGTGTGCAAGCGCAGCCCGCGTTCCTCCGTCAGCTGTTCCTGGTCGCGGTTGTAGCCTTCGGCGTCGACCGAGTGCCGGTAGTGAAGGCACTTGTGGAAGAACTTCCCCGGCGTGTGCTCTTTCGCCAGGGGGAGGAGCTTTGCCTCGTCAAAGGCTCCACGTGTCTCGATGGCAGTGCGGGCCATCGTGGCCACATGCGCGAAGCCGATGTCGCCCTTCTGCATGGACTGCATCGTCGCGGGCATCTCGGTCTCGCTGGCCCCCACCGCGAATGCGCTCCAGACGGCGTGGGAGTTCATGTGGCAGTTGAAGCGGATCCAGTCGGCGGCCGTGTTGAAACCCTCGACGTCCCACCAGTTGGTCTTGTCGAACTCATGCGCGAGGCGCGAGAATTCGAGCTCCTGGTCGTCGATCGACCGGCGCAGGCGGATCAGCTGAAGGGCGATGTCCTCGCCAGTGGAAATCGGATCGACCACGCAACAACGTTGGCAAACGAACGGTCCAAAGAGAACCCTCTTAACAGGCCACTCTTTACTCGGGAGTCACGTAAGCGGCCGTCAGGCCGCCGTCGACGAGGAAGGTCGCCCCGTTCACGTAGCTCGACTCGTCGCTGGCCAGGAACAGAGCCGCGTTGGCGATCTCGCGCGCCTTGGCGAGCCGGCCCATCGGCAGGTGCACCCGCCGGCGCTGGTACGCGCCGGGATCCTCGTTGAAGATGCGCATCAACAGCGGCGTCTCGACGGGGCCTGGGCACAGGGCATTCACGCGCACTCCCTGACGCGCGAACTGCACGCCCAGCTCGCGACTCATCGAGAGCACCGCGCCCTTGGAGGCCGTGTAGGCGATCTGCGACGTGGCCGCCCCCACCAGCGCCACGAACGACGCCACGTTGATCACGGAGCCGCCGCCGACCTTCAACAGATAAGGGATGCCGTACTTGCAGCAGAGGTAGACGCCCCTGGCGTTCACCGCCTGCACGCGATCCCACGCGTCCGGCTCCGTGACCAGGATCGAGTCGTCGTCGGGCGGCATGATGCCGGCGTTGTTGTAGAGCACGTCGACGCGCCCGTAGCGCTTCTCGGTCTCGGCATACATGGCCTGCACGCTGGCCGGGTCGCTCACGTCGGCGGCGAAGAAGAAAGCTTCGTGGCATTCGGCGGCGGTCTTCTCCCCCGCCTCGCGGCCCACGTCGGCGACGCACACGCGCGCGCCTTCCTCCGAGAAGAGCAGCGCCGCCTCGCGCCCGATGCCGCCGGCCGCGCCGGTGATGACTGCGACCTTGCCCGCGAGACGGTCACCCACGTTCGAAGAGTCTTTCCCGCTCGTAGGTGGTGACGACCTTGTCGAACAGCCGCTGCTCTGTGCGCGCGTAGTTGAGGTAGTGGTCGATCACGTCGTCGCCAAAGACCGCCCGCGCCATGTTGCCGTTCTCGAGGTTGCCGATCGCGTCACGCAGGGCCGATGGAAACCTCTGCACGTCGGACTCGTACGCGTTGCCTTTGAACTCGGGCGGCAGTTCGAGCTTCTCCTCGATGCCGCGCAGGCCCGCGGCCAGCAGCGCGGCGAAGCACAGGTACGGGTTCACGTCCGCGCCCGGGATGCGCGACTCGGTCCGCAGGTGCTGGCCGTGGCCGACGATGCGGAAGCCGCACGTGCGGTTGTCGTGGCCCCACGCCAGCGTGGTGGGCGCCCACGAACCAGCGGCGTAGCGCTTGTACGAGTTGATGTTCGGGGCGAGGAAGATCGCCAGCTCCGACGCGTACGCAATGTGTCCGGCCAGGTACTGCTTGAAGACCTCGGACTCGCCGTCGAACGCGTTGCGGCCGTCCCGCCAAAGGCTGGAGTGGACGTGACACGACGATCCGATCCACCGGTGGTCTGGCTTGGCCATGAACGTGACCGAGACGCCATGCTGGTGCGCCATCTCCTTGATGCCGTTCTTGTAGAGGACATGGTTGTCCGCCATGGCCAGCCCGTCGGCGAAGCGGAAGTTGATCTCCTGCTGTCCCGGCCACGCTTCGCCCTTCGAGCTCTCGACGGGGATGCCCGCCGCCTTCATCGCCTTGCGCACCGCGCGGATGAATGGCTCGTCGTATGTCGTGGCGAGGATGTGGTAGTCGAGGATGTAGGGCACGGAAGGTGTCAGGTCGATGTAGTGCTTGGCGTGCGCTTCCGCGAACGTCTCCTTGAGCAAGAAGAACTCCAGCTCGGAGCCGAACATGGGCTCGAAGCCCAGCTTGCGCGCGCGCTCCACCTGCGCGCGCAGGACCTGCCGCGGCGATGGCCGAACCGGCTTGCCGTCGTGCCATGCCACGTCGCACAGCACCATCGCCGTGCCGTCGAGCCACGGGATTGCGCGCAGGGTGTCGAAGTCCGGCACCAGGTCGAAGTCGCCGTAGCCCTGCTCCCAGTTCGCCATCTGGTAGCCGGGCACGGGGTCCATCTCCATGTCGACTGCGAGCAGGTAGTTGCAGCCTTCGGTCGACTCGCCCTGGTATGACGTCTCGACGAAGTACTCCGCATCGACGCGCTTGCCGACGAGACGGCCCTGCATGTCGGTGAAGGCGACGACGACCGTGTCCACCTCGCCGCTGTCGACCTGGTGAGCGAGGTGCTCCTTGGTCAGCATTCCGGTCGAGCCGCTAGCGGGTGGCTTTGCGGCGGCCGCGGGCCCGGGCGACGAAACGCTCGAAGAGCCTGCGCGCCCACGGCAGGTCGGTCGTCAGCTCCTCGGGGTGACACTGCACCGCAACGATAAGGCCGTCGTCGGACTCGACGCCCTCCACGGTGCCATCCTCGCCCTTCGCGGTCTGGTGCAGACCCGCCGCCAGCCGCCGGATGGCCTGGTGGTGGAAGCTGTTGACCCTCACCTTGTGCTCTCCCGCCGCCTGACCGAGCTCCGACGACGGGTCGACCTCGATGGTGTGGGCCAGGTGGCTGCGGCCGAAGCCGCGGACGTCGTGGTCGTCCAGGTGCTGGACCAGCGTCCCGCCGAGGGCGACGTTGATGACCTGCTGGCCGCGGCAGATGCCGAGGACCGGGATCTCCTTCTTTCGCGCCTGCTGGAACAGGCGCAGCTCGGTCTCGTCCAGCTCGCGGTCGATGGGCCCCACCTTGTCGTCCTTCTTCTCGCCGTAGAACTCGGGGTCGACGTCCCAGCCGCCGGGGAGGAGCAGGCCGTCGACGTCGGGCAGCGAGGACGTCCCGGGCGGGAGCTCTACCGGCTCCGCGCCCGCCGCCTCCACCGCCTTGCGGTAAGGCACGTAGTACTTCTCGCCCCGCCGGGGGCTGGTCGTGATCCCGATCCTTGGTTTTTCCGACACCCGACCTGCTACTGACCCGCTCCAAACGGCTCGGCCGCGGCGCCCACCGCTTCGAGCTCGGACTCGATCTTGGCCAGCTCCTCAGCTGAGCCCTGGACCTTCGGCCCCTTGAACCAGTTCTTGGCCGACAGCAGCCAGTACCCGCCGGAGTAGATGACCACCACGGCCACCGCCACGATCGCGTAGTTGAAGGTCGTCAGCGTGTTGCCGGGAGTCACCTGCGGAAGGACGAAGAGGATGGCGATAAATGCGATCCAGACCACGGCGATCCAGCCGATGAGATAACTCCACCGGCCAAGGTGCCACGGACCGCGCTGAAACTTCTCGCCTGCAAGCAACCGAAGCAGGATCGGGATTCCATATGCGATATAGAGACCGATCACAGCGATGGACGTCACGGCCGCATACGCGACGGGGCTCCACAGGTAAGGCAGCCCAAGGATCCACGCCCCAACGGCGGCGAAGATGATCGAGTTGGTCGGAGTCCTCGTGCGCGGATTGATTCGGTGCCAGAACTCGGAGCCGGGCATGGCACCGTCGCGGGAGAACGCGTAGATCATGCGTGAGTTCGACGTCACCGAGGACATGCCGCAGTAGAACTGGGCGCCGACGATGATGAAGAGCAGGAACAGGCCCAGGTTGTGCCCTGCGGCGTCGAGAAACACCTGGGCCCCGGGCGTGGTGGCGCTCGCCTCCGCGGCGTAGTTCTGGATCGCGCCCGTGACCGCGATCAGCAGGATCCAGCCCGCGATCAGCGAGACGATGATCGACCATACGATGCCGCGGGGACCGCTGACCGCGGGATTGTGCGTCTCTTCGGTCAGGTGCGCGGAGGCGTCGTAACCGGTGAACGTGTACTGGGCGAGGAGGAGGCCGATCAGAAACACGTAGATCGAGCTCCCAAAACCCGTGTTGTTGACGAAGCCGGTGAAGATGTACGAGATCGACTGGTGGTGCGGAGGCGCGAAGAACAGGACCACGAAGATGATGGCGACGCCGACGAGGTGCCACCAGACGGAGATGTCGTTGAGGAGGGCGACGAGACCGACACCAAACGTGTTGAGCAGCGCGTGAGCCGCGAGCACGACGGTGTAGACCACCACGATCCAGATGGGCGCGGTCGGGTAGTTGAAAAGGGCATTCAGCAAGGCGTCCGCAAAGAGCGCTAGTCCAAAGTCGATGCCGGCCGTGATGCCAACCTGGCCGAGGAGGTTGAACCAGCCCGTGAACCAGCTCCAGGTCGGTCCATTCTTGCCACCGAGCTTGGCGGCCCAGTAGTAGAGCCCACCGGCGGTGGGATAGCTCGATGTCACCTCCGCCATCGCCAGGCCCACCATCAGGACCATGACCCCGACGATCGGCCAGCCGATGTTCATGATGATCGGGCCGCCGGTGTTCATGCCGTAGCCATACAGGGTCAAACAGCCCGACAGGATCGAGATGATGGTGAAAGAGACCGCGAAGTTCGAGAACCCCGACATGCGGCGGCGCAGCTCCTGCGCGTACCCCAACCGGTGGAGTTGTTCGACGTCCGAACTGTGAGCCTGGACGCTCATAAGCTGTCCCTCCCTAGTAGCCTTCCCCTGTCGGCTTCGAGCGCGAAGCTATCAGCCCCTTGGCAACATGTCAAGGACGTTCCGGGAGAGGCGGATTGGGGCGTGATGTAACAAACGACACCGACGCGGACGGACTGGGCGCCCGGGTCGGCGAAGTGGTCCGCCAGCGACTCGACGACCTCAGCCCGGCGGAGCGCCGCCTGGCCCGCGTCCTGCTCGCCTCGTACCCCATCGCCGGCCTGGAGAGCGTGGCCCGGTTCGCCGAGCGGGCCGGCGTGAGCCCGCCGACGGTCACCCGGTTCATCACCAAGCTCGGCTTCCGCGGCTACCCCGAGTTCCAGGAGAGCCTCCGCCACGAGGTGCAGGCGCGGCTGAGCTCGCCGCTGGCGCGTTACCGCGACGAGCCGAAGCGCGACTCGGCCGTCAATGACGCGCTCGAGGTTTCTTCGCACAACCTGAAGGCGACCCTGGAGCTGCTTTCGGAGCGCGACCTGCACGAGGCGGTCGAGCTGCTCGCCGACGTGCGGCGCCGCGTGATGGTCCTGGGCGGCCGCGTGAGCGCGACACTCGCCCGCTACCTCGCCGGCCAGCTGCATCTGCTGCGCCCTGGCATCGGGCTGGTGGACACGGAGCGCAGCGCTCCCGCGCAGCAGCTCATCGACATGCGGAAGACCGACGTGCTGGTGGTGTTCGACTACCGGCGCTACCAGCCGGACACGATCGAGTGCGCGCGGGTCGCCGCGGCCCGGGGCTGCAGCGTGGTCCTGTTCACCGACCCGTGGCTCTCCCCCGCCTCCGCCTTCTCGCGCCAGGTCCTGGTCACGAGCGTGGAGACCGTGGGGCCGTTCGACTCGCTGGTGGGGGCGATGGCGGTAGTGGAGGCGCTGGTCGCCGCAGTGCTCAGGAGACTGGGACCGCGGGCCGAGGCGCGGATGCAGAGCCTGGAGCGGCTGCGGGCCGGCGACGTGCTGGGCGGGAGCGACTCCGGAGGCTAGGTGAGATTCCCGGTCCCGCGGCGGCGGCGCGCAGCGCCCGCAGCTGCATGACCTTGATCGCCCCCGCGCTGCGGCCCATCGCGAGGGCCGCGTCGCGGATCGAGGCACCCTTGAGGAACCGCAGCTCGAGCACCTCGCGGTAGTGCGCCGGCAGGCCGGCCAGCGTCCGCTCCAGCCACGCGGCCGCCTCGGCCGAGGGCTCGGGGGCGGCGTGCCCGGTGTCCGCGACGTAGTCCCCCAGCTCCGACTGGGGCAGGCGCAGGCGCTCGGTCCAGAAAACGGCCAGCACCGAGCGGGCGGCAGCGAAGAGGTAGGCGCGAACGGATTCGGGCGGCGCGCCGGCGCGGAGCCGGGGCAGCGACTTGACCGCAACCTGCTGCGTCAGGTCCTCGGCGTCGAAGCGGTTGCCCACCCGCGCATAGATAAAGGAGTAGACGCGCTCGAACTCCTCCAGCGTCGGAGTGTACCCCGCCGAGGTAGATTCCTCGACACCGAGATACATGACACCGAGAATCTTTGGCCCGTAAGACCTATTCCATATACTCGGCGTCGTGACGCCAGAGGGTGACTGGACCGACGCCGTCCTCGACAGCTGGACGGCAGTGCTGCCGGAGGCCGCGGTCGAGGCATATCAGGTGACCGCCCGGATCTCGCGGCTCGCCCTGTACATAGCCCGTCACCAGGAAGAGGTCTTCGGGCGGTTCGGCCTGAATCGCGGCGACGTAGGCGTGCTGAGCGCCCTGCGGATCGCCGGCCCGCCCAACCAGCTGTCGCCGACGCAGCTGTTCAAGGGCCTGATGCTTTCCTCGGCCGGGATCACGAGCCGTCTCGACCGCCTGGAGGCTCGCGGCCTGGTGCGCCGCGCCCGGCACCCGAACGACCGGCGGGGCGTGATCGTCGAGCTCACGGATGAGGGGCGCGCGGTGCTCGAGGAGGCGGTGTCGGCCAACACGGCGGCCGAGCGCGGGCTGGTGCAGGGGCTGGACGGCGACGAGGCGCGGACGGTGGCCGGGCTGCTCAAGAAGATGCTGGCCGCCCTCGAAGATTGAGCCGACTACGATTCGAGTCGTGGTGACGGAGGCCGTCAAGGCGCTCACCGCAGCCGAGATCACCGAGCTGTGCGTCCGGCACACGCTCTACGACTGGTCGGCGCAGGCGGGGCTTCACCCCCTTCCGATTACGAGCGCGAAGGGCGTCTACTTCCACACCGCCGACGGCCGGCGCTTCATCGACTTCAACAGCCAGCTGATGTGCGTCAACGCGGGCCATGGCGACCGGCGGATCATCGACGCGATCAAGGCGCAGGCCGAGCAGCTGCCGTACATCAGCCCGTTCATGGCCCACGAGGCGCGAGCGCGGCTGGGCGCGAAGCTGGCGGAGCTGCTGCCCGGCGACATCGACAAGGTGTTCTTCACGCTGGCGGGCGCGGATGCGAACGAGAACGCGATCAAGATCGCGCGCGCGGTCACGGGGCGGAGCAAGATCCTCGCGCGCTACCGCTCGTACCACGGGTCGACCGGGAGCTCGATCCAGGCGACCGGCGACCCGCGGCGGTGGGCCAACGAAGGCGCGACCGGCGGCGTCGTCCACGTGCTGGACCCGTACCACGGAATCCAGCGGGGATGGGACACCGTCGAGGAGTCGCTGGCCGACCTCGCGGAGACGATCCAGCTGGAGGGCCCGTCGACGATCGCGGCGTTCATCCTCGAGCCGATCGTGGGCACGAACGGCATCCTCGTCCCTCCCGACGGCTACCTGCAGGGCGTGCGCGCCCTGTGCGACCGCTACGGGATCCTGTTGATCTGCGACGAGGTGATGACCGGATTCGGCCGCACCGGCAGGTGGTTCGCCGTCGACCACTGGGCCGTGGTGCCGGACCTCATCACGATGGCCAAGGGCCTCACGTCGAGCTACGTGCCGCTGGGCGCGGTCGGCATGCGGCCGCAGGTCGCCGCATATTTCGAGGATCACGTGTACTACGGCGGCCTGACGTACAACAGCCACCCGCTGGGCTGCGCGGCGGCGCTCGGCGCCATCCAGGCTTACGAAGAGGACGACATGGTCGGCAACGCGGCGCGGATGGGCGCCGTGCTGGCGCGCCACCACAAGATGCTGCGCGACCGGCACCCGTGCGTCGGGGCGACGCGCTCGATCGGGCTGTTCGGCTGCCTCGAGCTGGTGCGCGACCGGCAGACGCTGGAGCCGCTGGCTCCGTTCAACGGCACGTCGCCGGAGATGACGGCCATCGCCTCGGCGCTGCTCGAAGCCGGCTTGTACACGTTCGTGCGCTGGAACACGATCATGACCAACCCGCCGCTGTGCATCACCGAGGCGCAGCTGGACGAGGGCTTCGAGATCCTCGACTCCGTCCTTGAAATCGGCGACCGGGCCGTCCGCGATTAGAGACTCGCAGCTGTCGAAGCTGCGGGCCGGTATGCGCGAAGTCTTGAAGACGAATGCGTTCTGGCGCGACCGCCTGCACGACGTCCGCGGGTGGGACGACTTCGAGCGACTGCCGATGACCACCAAAGCGGAGCTGCTCGCCGACCAGGACATGCATCCGCCGTTCGGCAGGAACCTCACGTATCCGCTCGACCACTACGTTCGGCTGCACCAGACCTCGGGCTCGAGCGGAGACCATCCGCTGCGGTGGCTCGACACCGCGGAGTCGTGGGAGTGGTGGGAGCGCATCTGGGCGGAGCATGTGTACGGCGCGGCGGGCGTCACGTCGTCGGACCGGGTCTTCTTCGCGTTCTCGTTCGGGCCATTCGTCGGGTTCTGCTCCGCCTTCGGCGGCGCCCAGCGGCTCGGCGCGATGTGCATCTCGGGCGGCGCGATGACGAGCGAGCAGCGCGCCCGCAGCATCCTCGAGCTCGACGCGACAGTGCTGATGTGCACGCCCACGTATGCGTTGCGACTTGCCAACGTAGGGCGCTCGCTCGGCCTCGATCTGTCGGCGTCGTCGGTGAGGGTCACCCTGCATGCCGGCGAGCCTGGCGCGAGCATCCCGTCCACTCGTTCCGCCATCGAAGCGGCGTGGTCGGCGGTCGCGTTCGACCACACGGGCATGACTGAGCTGGGGCCGACCGGCGTCAGCTGTGCCGCGCGCGACGGGGTGCACCTGATCGAGTCCGAGTTCATCTTCGAGGTGGCCGCGGACGGCGAGCTCATCGCGACCAATCTGGGAAGGTGGGGCATGCCGCTCATCCGGTACCGGACGGGCGATCGCGTGGTGGTGTCGCCTGAGCCGTGCTCGTGCGGTTCGCCTTTCGTGAAGGTCCTGGGTGGGATCCAGGGGCGCGTCGACGACATGTTCACCGTGCGTGGGGTCAACCTCTTTCCCTCGCAGGTGGAGGACATCGTGCGACGGCATCCGGAGCTGGTCGAGTTCGTGATCGAGCACCGGCGGGAGAGGCAGATGGACGAGGTGACGGTGCTGGTGGAGACGTCGGCGGAGGACTTTTCCGTGGAGGGGCTCGAGGCGGAGCTGCGTGTGGCGCTGGGGGTGCGGCTGGGTTGCGCTGTCGTGCCTGCAGGCACACTGCCGCGTTCGGAGATGAAGGCTAGACGGGTGCTGCGAAGGGGGTGAACTTGGGGGGTGGCTCTTGGGGTGCGTTTGGTTGCATTTTGACGCGGGTTTAGGACTGGGAACAGGGAGAACTGGGGGTGGCCCATTTGGTACATTTGTGGTTAAGAATGCTTGACAGTAGAGCAAATGTTCGATAGTATCACAGTGTGCCCGAACTCGAAAATCTCGAGGCAGCCATTGCGGACTTTGAGGGCGAGGCGGACCTCGACTTTGTCGATGCGGGTCGCCTTTCGGCCGCCGTCAACCGACTTCAGGGAGTCCTGAGCCGGGT
>Ga0070698_100000866_pt1 | contig 33282 bp, 22 predicted proteins | sample KBSK1502metaG_FD_65477 | JGI IMG/M metagenome (GOLD analysis project Ga0070698, IMG submission 65477) | Corn, switchgrass and miscanthus rhizosphere microbial communities from Kellogg Biological Station, Michigan, USA - KBS K1-50-2 metaG | ecosystem: Host-associated > Plants > Roots >... | reverse complement strand
TAAATATTCCAGCCTAATAAAGCTGAAAGAATAATTGACGGGGCAAATATGCTGATACCAGTCGAAACACCTCTTTGCAATAAAAAAAGAAACGAAGTAAGTGTTCTCGTTTTTCCATCAAACCTGTTTTCAAGAAACTCGTATGCAGTATAAACTTTTAGTTTGCTGAAAATGGGAACAAAGAAGATACAGATCACAACCATCGCCAATGGAAGGCCAAAATAATATTGAACGAACCGCATTCCATCGGTGTATGCCTGCCCGGGAGCAGAAAGAAATGTAATTGCACTGGCCTGTGTACCCATTATACTTAACAATACCAATCCCCATGGCATGCTCCTGTTGGCAAGCAAATAACCATCAAGATTGTGGGTTGTACGGCTTCTGTATAAACCGTAAGCAATTATCCCGGTTAATGTAATGGCAAGTATAATCCAATCGAGTTGGCTCATGAAAAGGCTTTGGTAAAAAGACTAAAGAAGATTATAAGCAGTACAAGAAAAATCAGGACGAAGACATACCACTGGTTCCATGATCTGAATAAGGGTATTTTGTCATTCTTGTCCTGCATATAAAATATTTAAAATGTTCAATGCTCAACTATCAATGCTCAATGTTCAATTTTGTTACAGTTTATAACTGGGCGTTGAATATTGAACATTGAGCATTGAACATTTTTTGAAATTATCGTTTCCTTACAAGCCCGGAAAGCAAAAGTCCGAGTGCTAATCCAATTAATAGTCCAATTGTTACTTTTTTGATCAATATACCAAGAAGCAATCCTATTACAACAGTTATAATTACAGCCATTGTTCTTCGTGTATCATCTCCCGAACTACTACTACTCATTAAAACGCTTTTTTCCTGTTTAATGCAATAAGATTTGCCAGAAAACGATATGCCCCGGGCACACCTGCAGGCAGCTCCCTGAAAAATACAAGACCGGTGTATGTAAAATAGCCACGACCATACTTTGCGATCAATAAACTTCCATCATCAGGTTTTTCGCCGGGATCATTCATGGCGAGTATTTTTTCAAACTTACCTGTAGTGTCTATAGCATCATAGATACTTCTTTCCTGTATCCAACCTTTAAAATCATCTTGTGTAATCTTATTTGGAAAATTCAATGCTGGATGTTCCGGTATTAAAAAAGTAACCGCCGCATTCTCATCCGTAACCCGGTTTCTTGATATGGTAAAATCATAAGGTCCCATCTTTGATCTTACATTACTGATAAAATTGCTTGTGTTGTACTGGACGATAAGATTACCTCCATTCTCAACATACTTCATCAACTTGTCATAATAATTACCGAGCCAGTCAAGCGTATTGTAAGCTCTTACTCCAACAATGATCGCATCAAATTTATCCAAAGGATTTTTTGAAATCTCTTTTAAGTTGAGGCGGTTTACTTCAAAACCCATTTGTTCCAAAGCTTCCGGCACTTTATCTCCGGCGCCAACTATATAACCAATCTTTTTTCCATAAGTTTCAACATTCACAACCTTTATAGCAACATCGGCATCATGAAAGTAATTAATGGCAGGTATGTGATCATACTTCACTTCATGCCTGTCGCTTTTGATCAGATTATTACCCGCAGTGTCAGTAACAGCGAATAAAATATTTGAAGATGATTTAATGTCTTTACCATTATATTCAAATCCTAATGTCTGGTTCTTTGAGTTAACACGGATCTTTTGATTGTTAAAAGAGAAATTTGCAAGTGGTTTCATATCAGTTTCAGAAAGCGCAACAATTTTTCCTGTAAAATCTTTTTTTAACCCCTTTAACGAAATACTTCCACTTGTTTTGTCATTTCCATTTCCGTTCATGATAATCTTTAAACCCTCAGATGGAGTAATAAGTACGGGAGGCACAACAACCAATGGCCAATACAACTCCCCTCTTACAGGATCAGTAAATTTGTATTTCACTGCTCTTGAAAAAGTAAAATCTTCGCCCTCGATATTGAGTTTAACATTCATTACATAGCTGGGCTGAACATCCGGTATACCAATTTTTGTTTGATCATTTACGTTAAAGTATCCTTGTTCCATTTTATTTTCTAACCAATAGGGCTGAGTAAGTGGTTTTGAAGAAGTAACAAAAAAAGTTTTAGCGAAATTTATGTTCCGGTTTTTTGATAATGTCAAATTCATCGTAGAGTCATAGCCATCAACTGAAAAAGCTTTAATAGCTGCATTCACTCCAAGCCTGTTATTGAATTGAAAATTGAAGCGTATCGAATCTGTTTGCACTGCAAATTGTTCGTTTGTAAAGACGTCAAGCCATAACCCGCTGCATTGTTCGATCAGTTGTTTTGTTTCATCAAGCTTCTTATTCTTCCAACTGCCGGGTGATAAGGCTTCTAATGCCTTATATAACTTAACCAATGACTTGACAGAACTTTCGGGATGTAAAAAATCAAATGAAGCGGAGATATCATTTATCATTTTTTCTATCACTTCTCCTCCATTTATTTTTTTCCAGGTTAACTCTATTCCCTCCAGCAGATCATTCTTTGGTTGGTCACCTTTTGTGGCAGTAAAAAACTCAATGGCTTCCCCTCTTCCGGCCGGTACGCCAAAACCCTGGCTTTTATGCTGGCTGCGGCTTTCAGCAGCAATTTCTCCATAGCTTTTTCCAAGCAATGGATTGTAACCACCTACATCTAATTTATATTGATCATCTCTTTGTGTGTTTGTAGCGCCGAAATTGAAAGTGTTCCAAAGAACTCTTTTTACCTGCCATGGTTGTACATATTTTAATTGCTCAACAAAACGAGTTGGGTCAGCAGCAGCAGTAAATGCTTCGTTTGCTACAATTGCTGAAGCAGTATGATGACCGTGTCCGCCCTCGCCTGTTGTTGGAAATCTTGTAATAATTATATCAGGCTGAAATTTTCTTATCACCCAAACTACATCACTCAGAATTTTTTCTTTATCCCATTTTGTAAAAGTCTCTTCCGGGTTTTTTGAAAATCCAAAATCAAATGCACGGGTAAAAAATTGTTCACCTCCATCAATCCTTCTTGCAGATAGCAACTCCTGAGTTCTTATTAAACCAAGATCAATACCCTGCTCATCACCGATCAGGTTTTGCCCTCCATCACCTCTTGTCATTGATAAATAACCTGTTCTGTATAATCTGTCTTTTGACAGATAAGCGATCAATCTTGTGTTCTCATCATCCGGGTGAGCAGCCACATACAAAACCGAACCAAGCACATTTAACTTTTTGATAGCAAGGTAGATATCAGCTGATGTCCATGATTGAGGCGATTGAGCGAAAAGATTTAATGACAAAGCGAGAATAAAGCAGAGGGTTAAAGTTTTCTTCATCCGGCAAATTTAGTCAGCGAATATAAGTCTTGTTTGCAAAGTGGCTTAGCCGGTAGTATAAAAAATCCCGCCTGAGGCGGGATTAGATTTTTATTAACTAATTCATTTGCTTAACTCTTCTTTTCCTTATCATTTCCATTATTTACTTTTTTACCTAACTGTTCCAATATCTGCAAACCAAGTAAACCACTGATGCCACCATTTGCATTGTCTCCGCCACCGCCGATCAATACATCAGGCATGATCTTTACATTTTGAGTAGCGATCGATTCCATCACTTTCAATTGGGTAAAATTATTGCCCCCCATCGCCTCCACCGAAAGTTTATAAGACTCAGCATTTGATTTACCAATAGCAAGTATCTTTTCGGCTTCTGCATTACCAGTTAAAGTGATCTGTTCAGCATTTGCTTTTGCAAGCAATTCGATCTTCTCAGATTCTGCTTTTGCAAGAAGTCTTACTTTCTCCGCTTCACCTGTTGCCATTAATTTCAATCTGTCACCTTCGGCGTTTGCCTGCAGACGGACACTGTTTGCATCACCGGTAGCTTTTTTTACTGATGCATCGGCAATGCGTTCTGCGATCAATACACCCTGGTCAGCTTTTACAATTTCTTTTTGCATTTCGGCAACTGCAGTTTCTTTTTCTAATGCCTGTCTTGTTTCCTGAGCTTTCTTCTGTGTTTCATAAGTTATTTTTTGCTCTTCAGCAAGCTTACGGTCTGTCAATGTCTTCATCAAACTTTCAGGAGGAACAATATCACCAATAAGCGTATCCACTCCGAATACATTGTACTGTTCAAGCACACGACCGATATGATCTTTTGCAGACTGCTGTCTTTCTTTACGGGTACCGAGGAATGCGATCACATCACTATCCTGTGCACTGTTACGGAAATAGTTACCGATAGTTGGTTCCAAAACCTGGCTTACAAGATTATTCATATTACCAAAACGGGCTATCACTTTCGGAGCTTCTGTTGTTGGTATATGAATGATCTGCGATACGTCAAGATTGAAAGGGAAACCGTCTTTACTACGTACAGTGATCGTTGAAAGATTTTTATCCAACTGATGACTTTCACTTCTTGCACTTGCCCAGTTAAGTACAAGATTAGTTGTTGGCACCATCTCCACTTTCATAATATACGGGTTGATTGGATACTTACCAGGACCTAATGGTTCATTCCAAACACCTTTATAACCTTTTGCTACAATATTTCCATGTTTGAATTCAACACCACTCAGATCTTTTCCTTCTTCACCAACATACGAAATAACAACACCTACATGACCAATCGGGATCTCTGTCATTTTTACCATTTCCATTTTCACAAACCATGGGTTAAGGAAATAAGAACCGGCAAGTATTACTTGTTCCTGTAAACCTTTGTATCCACCACTGTCAAGGAATTTATCGACGTCCTGGAATTTAGTATGATCGCCAATGATCTTACCCGCTATCTGTCCTTCCTCCAAAGGCTTTCCCTCCATCGTAGTTACTACTCCCACTGCATTGTCAGGAATACTGATAAGATCCGTCACTTCAACATCAAATAACAAAGTATTGATACGATAAGAACCGGGGGCAATAATATCTGTTTGTCGCCCCTTGCGACCGCCAGTCTTTAAGAAAGCTTCGGCATTTTGATATGTATCACATTCAACTTTGCGTGCAAGTATACGACCGGTTTCCAATTCAGCACCGTCCTTTGCCATTACCAATCCGATCTTTCCTGTTGGAATTATTATAAAAGGCTGAAAGGTGATCGCATACTGCCATATCCATCTACCAAAATAAACACCGGGAGGTAAAGTCTGTGCCTGGTAACCGGCTTCACCATCAATAGCGATGATGTGACCTTCCGGCAATTCCTGCTTACCAAACAATACGAATTTTTTTGTAACAAGCCCGATCTTGTCTTCCGGAACTATTACTAATCCAAAGAAGACACGAAGAATGAATTTATAAAACAATAAAATAAATAATGGGATCCCTATGATGAGTCCCCATCGAATTAATTCTGCTCTTTCCATGATGATTTAAAAATTAATGGTTGAAAATATTATTTAAAAAAAATAATACAATAGTCGTCAAGTTATTGATGCGCACAAGTTGTCAACAACAGCGTTGCTGAATTGTATGCATAGTCGCCTGTAAGAAGGGAACGCTACGAATAGCGTCTATCTATATCTATTTTCCCGGAGGTGAGGTATTATAGATAGTGAATCGAATAAGTGATTCTTCAGAAAGAAAACAACCGATGTTTTTATCAGTGTTCATGGTGATTGATTGTGACGTAAAGTTACATTACAGGTGAATCGCTTTCTGAAATATCGTACAAAACCAAAGCCGGTTTTGACAATAATCAATATTGGAAGTCAAAAGTCGTTTTTTAATAAAGTTGACTTGTTTTACCCTATATTATGTCGCTTTTTTTTGTTGTAATGAATTGATCTACTGTCCTACGATGAATACGGCATTGCAAAACATCAGTTTACCATTTTCCCAAAAATTACGAAACAGGAGATTGTCTGCGAGATAAATGATTTTACCGCCACCCATATCCTGTACACCAAAAACCAATGCATCGTTTATTTTATCTTTTACAGATGATCCAACAAAACCTGAAACCTGGCTGTCTTTTTTCAGCACCCCTACATTCCATCCGCCTTCTTTAATAAACTCATACAATGCATCATCTTGTTTCAATGTATAATAAAAATTAGGATAGCCGAAAGCCAGCGGATGCGTGTTGTCAAGCTGTACTCTGAAGATCGAACCAGGAATATTTGATTTCAGAGATTCCCTTTCTCTTTCTTCATAGATATCTAAAACAGCATAAGGTTCTTTTTTATCACTACCCTCATCTGCTTTTTTTGATTTGATGGCCCAATCAGTTCTTGATAATTGACCAACGCCGCCTTCAAGAGCAACTAATCTTCCACCTTTATTTACCCAATCTTTCAATTGATCAGCAGAAGGTTTTTCATTAAGAAAACGGTAATTACCTGAAGGCATAATAAGGACGTCAAAATCACTCCAGCTTATCCTTCCAAAATCATTTGCATTGACTAATGTAACAGGATAATCAAGCGATTGCTCAAAGAAATGCCAGATCTCTCCAGCCGAATTCGAACCAACACCTTCACCAGTTAATAATGCTACACGGGGAGCTTTTAAAAAATGAATTTTACTACTACCGAAATCAAATCCTTTATCGACAAACCCTGTCGTGATCGCATTTGCTTTTACATTGTTTGCATTACATGCCTGGTTAATAATTGATGCAAGAGAGTTTCCAAACTTTTCATTCCCTTTCTTAATTATTATTAATGATCCGCGATCAAATTGCTGCCCGCTACTTTCAAAGGGAGTTTCTGAAAACCGGACTTTCACTCCTTGTTGAAGTAATGTTGTTAATGCTTTTACACTTTGCAAGCCTTGCCAGCGAATTACATAACCATAGGCTTCGCTTACATTATTTGTAACAGCTGCAGGTCTTGTGCCTGCAGATGATTGAAGCTTTGCTTTTGAACCGAAAGTTTTTAATCCATAAACATACGGAAGCGACCACGCGGTAATATCATAAGTATTTGAATCAACAAGCTTACTCTTTGGTTCAAATAAGACTTTTATCATGGCTGATCTTGGCTGCTGTGAATGAACCATAAGATCGCTGCCTTCTATTGTAAACATATCATCCTTTCCGGAAAAATAATTGTACCCTGTAAATGTGCCTCTTGAGCTTCCAACTGCAAATTCATATTGGATACCATTTTTATCAAGCAATGCAGTTAATGCATTTATTTTTTCCCTGTCAGCTTCATTATTTTTTATAAGGTATGTTTTGTATTCGCCCACTCCATTACTAACAGCATCATTGAAAAATTTTCTGAACTCTTTTACCAATCGTGATGCATTCAATGAAGAAATTTCTATTGTGCTTAGGCCCGTTGTGTAATGATGGGTAGCACGATCTAACAATGTCAGGGTATCTCCCTCATCAGTTAATGCACCTAAACCACCAGCGCCACCACCGCCTTGCTCATAAGTCATGCCGATAGCGCCATTATAAACAGGATAGGTATCGCCATAGCTTGGATAAAGAAGATCAAATACTTCTTTTGTAAAATATAACCAGCCATTAGCATCAAAATATTTTGCATGATTTTTTCCTATTGTTACCTGGAAGTCTCTTTGCCATTGTGTGATCACTTCATGATAAGGTTGGGCAGCCGGTGCGAAATAATATGGATTATTAATTCCCTGCTCGTGAAAATCAACATGCACATAAGGCATCCATTGATTATACATTTTCATTCTTTGCTGGCTTTCTATCTGCGTTTGCCATGCCCAGTCACGGTTAAGATCAAAATTGTAATGATTGGTTCTTCCACCAGGCCACGGTTCACGATGCTCTCTTGCACTTAATGATGGGTTCATCTTCTTTCCAACAATTGAATTGAACCAGTTCACATATCTATCCCTTCCATCAGGATTAATACAAGGGTCAATAATAACAACAGTATTCTTTAACCATTCTTTTGTTTTTGTATTTGAAGGATCAACCAGTGCCCATAACGTCATCATTGCCGCTTCTGAGGAAGATGTTTCATTGCCATGCACATTGTAACTTAACCAAACAAGTGCCGGCGCATTTTCTTCAACAGGTGCAGCACGGTCTTTTGCAAGATTTGCAAGACGAAGATTATTTAATCTTATTTGCTCAAGCCGGTTGATGTTTTCTGCAGAAGAAATAAAGGATAATAATAGCGGTCTGCCCTCATTTGTTTGACCATATTGCTCCAACTTCACATTTCCAGTAGCATTTGCTGCCACATGCTGAAAATAATTTACAATTTTCCAATGCGGCGTATAACGGGTACCGACTTTATATCCTAAAAACTCATCAGGAGATTTTAATTGTGCATTCGAAGAAATAAAAATGAACAAACCAATTGCAAACAGGAGTTTTTTATACATGAACTATAATTTGAGCAGGCAATTTATGAAGAAAGGAATTAGTGTATTAAAAAAGTCTCCTGCTTTTCAGGAGACTTTTCCGAAAGGATGCCTTCGGTATAATTTTTTACTTTTAATTCTTGACTTTATTGCTGCACTTCCATCATTGGTACAGTTGGAGCAGCCTTTGCCAATTTTTCTTTATTACCAACTTTGAAATTATGAAGTTCAAATACTAATGATGTGTAATAATAACCGCCATTAAAACCAAATTGTGTAGCAGCACGGCTGTATACAAAACGTCCTTCACCTGTGTTCCCAAAATTCTTAAGCCTATCAGGATATGTATTACCGATATTATTTGCGCCAATAGTTATATTGGCAAAATTTGCCAGCTTATAACTTATGCTTGCATCAGTTACATTCTTATGACCGAAGAATTCATCTAATGCAGGATTTCCAGGGTCTCTTGTCGATACTTTTCCAAAACGGGTACTGCGAACATTAAATATACATTTACCAATTCTGTAATTAAGATTAACTGAGATCTTATGTCTTGGTTGCGCTTCTTCAATACGTCCTTTCTCATCACGGGCAAATAAACGGGCTTGCAACGTCGGATCTGTTATTGTACTTACACGGGCATCTCCTTGTACTTCTGTTTTATTAAAATTAGCAGCAGCCGTTAAAGCGAATTGACCTTTACCCATCTTCTCACTATAAGCAATCACAACATCGATACCTTTTGTTCTTGTATCAATAGCATTTGTAAAAAATACTACAGAACTTACATCTGCAAGATCCGGATATTGATTTAAGATAGCATTGACTGCATTTGCTTCAGGCGCATTGAAGCGACGGAATGATGAGCTCAATACAATTCTATTATCAATATCGATAAGGTAACCATCAATAGTTATGCTTAATTTATTTTTTACCAGCTTACTTGTTAAACCAACACTATAGTTAGTAGAAGTTTCTGCATCAAGGCTTGGAATTCCAAATGCTGCCGCAACAAGACTATTATTTCTGAATGTTCCTTGTTGGAAAGGTTGCAAACCCGAACTTGTTTGAATAAATACCGTGCTGATTGCGCTGAAATATCTTTGATGCATTGAAGGAGCCCTGAATCCGTTACTCACTGCGCCACGAATAGCAAGCTGTTTGAAAAACTGGTAACGAAAAGCAAACTTGCCTGCAACGCTTGAACCATAATCGGCATAATGTTCATAACGACCGGCTCCATTTAGAAGAAGCTTATCCGTTATATCAGTTTCAATATCAACATAGCCACCGAAGATATTTCTTTTTGCATCCACAGCATTTGAAGGTTGAAAACCTGGAAATACCTGTGCACCACCTACCTTGCCAGATGATGGCGCATAGTTAAGATAAGATGCTTCTTCACCTGCTTCTATTGAATAGTTATCTCTGCGGTACTCACCTCCAACAGCAAGGTTGAACGATTTCAATCCCATCTGTACACCAAAATCTCTTGATATGTTTAAGTTCGTTGTGTATTGACTAAATAAAAGTTTACCAGCATAAAAATCTGTCGGCGCTGCAGCTTTTAAGGCATACTGTGAAGCATTGTTAGAATTAGTTACATCAAACCTGAATGAGTTGCCACCCATTGTCTGGCTAAGATCCCAGTTCCAGTTACCACCAAGTTTGCCTTCAAAACCTGCAGTCAGATATTTATCCCTGATGATTGAATTAATTTCAGGAAGAAATCCATCAGGATATAATTCGGCAATTACTTGCGTTGTTTGTTTTGGGTAACGATAAAAACCTGCCGCTTTTCCATCTCTATAATTATAACCTACCATTAAAAGGAATTGTAAGTTTTTAGAAAATGGATATCCCATATTCACCAATGCTCCATAATTATACACTTCGGAATTCCCAATATGCATATTGTTTTTTCTACTGAAACCCCTTTGAGCAATTAATTGTTCATCGAGTGCTACTGTATTTGTATACACAGTGCCTGTGTAGTCACCACTGCGATTTGTCGGATCACGATGACGAAAATCTGCTGATACATTAAAATAACCACCTTTTTTACCCAGGCTCATTCCTTTATTCAAACCGATCTGCTGCACTTCACCATCGCCTTCATAATGCTTTCCCCAATGACCATAAAGTGTAGTGCCAGTTGGATTTTTCTTTGTAACAATATTTATCACACCCGCTATTGCATCTGAACCATACTGCGATGATGCTCCGTCACGCAACACTTCCACTCTCTCAATTGCAGCCGCAGGAATTGCATTCAGATCAACGCCAACAGAACCGCGACCAACTGTTCCATTGACATTTAATAATGCAGTATTGTATCTTCTTTTACCATTTACTAAAACAAGTGTTTGATCCGGACCAAGACCTCGAATTGTTGCGGGATCAATATGATCAGTTCCATCAGCAACTGTTTGCCTGCTTGAGTTATAAGATGGAGCAACAAAATTTATCATTTGAGTCGGCTCTACCTGGCCTGTAAGAGTTAATTCACGGCTTGTGATCACATCAACAGGTACTGGAGTTTGTGTGCTGGATCTTGAAGTAGCCGAACGGGAACCAACAACAATTACCCTGTTAAGGTCGCCGGAATTCTGCATCTCAAAATTATTTTCAGATACGGTTCCCCCGCTCACGGTTATTTGTTTTCGCTGAGTTATTACACCGACATAGCTTATGACCAATGTGTAGTTGCCCGAAGCAACTTTTAATTCATAATTGCCGCTTGCATCAGTTACAGTGCCTCTTTTAGTACCATCCAAAATAACAGAGGCACCTGCCAAAGGCAAACCATTTGCATCTTTTACTGTGCCTCGCAAGGTTGCCGTCTGCGCCATTGCAAATGCAGTTAAAAACAAACAAATAAATAGGATTCCAAGACTTTTGAACAGGTTGATTTTTTTTGTGATCATATGCAGTAGTTGTATGAGTTTAAAGAAGCTGGATAAATGAAAACTACGGCCTTCAATGGATATGGATGCGAGTAAAATAAAGATAAAGATTTTAAGTTTAAAAACCCGGAACTATTTACCTTGTGCTTAGAAAGTAATTATAATGAAAAAAATTATTTTTTTATTGCTTCTTCCTTTGTTGGTTGCGGTTTCATGTAAAACAACAAAAACATCAACTACTCTAGTTGATCAGTATAAATATGATGTACAGAAAAAGATTGTTTGCGAAAATGGCGCTGTTGTTTCTGCACATCCTCTTGCAAGTAAAGTAGGCGTAGCAATTTTAAAAATGGGTGGTAATGCTGTTGATGCCGCTATTGCAACTCAATTGGCTCTTGCAGTCGTTTATCCTAATGCGGGTAATCTTGGTGGTGGTGGTTTTATGGTTGCAAGATTAAATGATGCCCGCCTGCCGGATGGACAGGGAAAACTTGTTGCAATTGATTATAGAGAAAAAGCGCCGGGCAAAGCACATCGCGATATGTACTTAAGCCCAACAGGTGAACCACAATTAGAGTTAAGTCAGAATGGCCATCTTTCATCAGGCGTGCCAGGTACTGTATCTGGCTTATTTGAATCTGCTAAATATGGAAAGCTTTCATTTGATAAATTGATACAACCCGCAATTGATCTTGCGGAAAAAGGATTTGCTATTTCAGAACGTGATGCAAGAGCATATAATGGATTAAAAGATGATTTTTTAAAATATTGTACCCAAACACCTGCATTTGTAAACGAGAATTTATGGAAAGGCGGTGATATACTTATACAAAAAGATCTTTCCGAAACCTTAAAGCGTATTAAGAAAAATGGAGCCAAAGGTTTTTATGAAGGTGAGACTGCAAGACTGATCGTTGAAGAAATGAAAAGAGGAAAAGGAATTATTACACTTGAAGATCTAAAAAATTATAAAGCCACATCAAGAGAGCCACATGTTTTCGATTACAAAGGATATAAAATTGTTGGCATGCCAATGCCAAGCAGTGGTGGCTTGCTTGTTCACCAAATGATGAAGATGATAGAAGACAAGCCCATTAGTTCTTATGGTTTTCATTCACCTGAAGCTGTACAATTGATGGTAGAAGCAGAAAGAAGAGCTTATGCTGACAGGGCACAGTTCATGGGTGATGCAGATTTTTATAAAGTTCCGGTTTCAAAACTTACAAGTGAAAAATATTTGAAAGAGAGAATGGCAGATTTTATTCCGGGCAAAGCAAGTAACAGTGAGCAAGTAAAGCCAGGAGAAATTCCTGCGGTTGAAAGTGAAGAGACAACTCATTTAAGTGTGATCGATAAAGATGGAAATGCTGTTGCTGTTACAACAACTCTTAATAATTCTTATGGAAGCAAAACTGTTGTTGGCGGTGCAGGATTTTTATTAAATGATGAAATGGATGATTTTAGTGTAAAACCGGGAGTGCCTAATATGTATGGTGCAATTGGTGGCGAAGCCAATGCCATTATGCCGGGTAAAAGAATGTTAAGCTCAATGACTCCTACCATTGTACTCAAAGATGGTTTACCTTATTTGGTCGTTGGTACACCCGGAGGAACTACAATTCCAACTTCAGTTTTTCAAACTATTATTAACATCATTGAGTTTAATATGAGTACAGAAGATGCAGTATGGAAACCAAAATTTCATCATCAATGGTTGCCGGACTCAGTTTATCTGGAAAAAGGATTTTCCAACGAAACAAAATCAACATTGATCAATATGGGATATAAGACTCGTGAGAGAAGCGGTATTGGCAGAACAGAAGTCATCAAAGTTTTACCTAATAAAAAATTTGAGGCAGTTGCTGATAATCGTGGTGATGATTCGGCAGAGGGTTGGTGAGCCAGATGATAGTGGATAGATGACTGGTGATAGTTTATAAATTTTAAAAAAAATATTATGTCTTTAGGCAAAGAATATTTATCGACAGTTATTAAAAGGCTTAAGTATTATAAAGAGCTTGGTGAAAAGACATTTGAGCAATTGGATGAGAAAGATATTCATCTTCTTCCTACATCTGAATCAAACAGCATTGCAATAATTGTTCAGCATTTAACAGGCAACATGCTTAGCCGATTCACCAATTTTTTAACTGAAGATGGAGAAAAAGAATGGCGTCAGCGTGATGATGAATTTGAGATTCATAATTACTCAAAACAACAAATAATTGATCTGTGGAATAAAGGATGGGAATGTTGTTTTAACGCATTGGAATCATTGACTGAAAATGACCTGATGACGATGATCTATATACGCAAAGAACCACTTACCGTAGTTGATGCCATCAATCGTCAATTGGCACATTACCCATATCATATCGGTCAGATCATTTATATCGCCAGAATGATAAAGAATAAGGATTGGAAGAATCTTTCGATACCAAAGGGTGATTCATTACAGTATAACGCCGGAGACCAGCTAAAAGATCCGGCTAAGAAATATTAAGCAGGCCCATGTTCTGCTGCTTATCAGGCTATTAAAACTTATTTTATCTTTTTTATTCCCACTATTTGACTGGCAGGATTTAATTTCTATTTTTACGACCCTTAAGTCCAGCCTGTCACCATTCTTTCAGGCAAAATCCTTTCTGAAAACCGGTACTAATCTTAAAATCAGTAAAAAGCTACCATGAAAATTTTGTTTTCTGCCATTACCCTATTACTTACATTTTCTGTAAATAGCCAGGTGCAGTTTGGCATTTTTGCCGGGCCACAAGTCACCGATGTGCGATATATAATAAAGGGAAAAAAACAGGAGAGTTCAATAAAGATAGGTGTGAATGTCGGCATGCAAATGAAAGTGCCTTTTGAAAATAAGCTAAGCTTCGCACCATCTGTAATGTATAATCTTCGGGGATATAAAATAAATAAGTTTACAGGATCTGCTTTTCCACCTGATTCATCCGCAATCGATATAAATACAAGTTTTCATACAATTGAGCTTGCTTTTTTATTACAGCATGACTTTAATCTTGAACCCGGGCATTTCTTTATACGCTTCGGCCCGTCACTTGACTTTGCTCTTTTTGGCAATGAAAAATTCAATACCATTAACAATTCTTCTGTTGATCGGAGTATGAAATTTAGCTTTAGTGACTATGGACATTACCTCGCTTCTGCTATTGTTCAATTTGGGTACGAAGCAAAAAATGGGTTATTTGTTTATGGTCATTACAACTATGGACTTACCACTATGAACAACTGGGATTTTGGCCCCGATATCGGTAACAGGGCTGCGGGCCTTACAATTGGTAAGTACTTCAAAAAGTAATAAGTCATAGACAACCAAAAACAGGCATTAGCAGTCTACATTTAACATTTACCTCTCACCATTTACTTAATGTGTTTCTGACCTTTGGTACTTAATTTGCCTTAAGGGGGACATTGGTTACTTTTACATTCTAAAGCCCTGCTTCTGAAGACCTTCAAGAAAATACTCAAATGGGTTTTGCTTACTCTGTTATTTCTCATAATAGCGGCCTGGATCTTTATTAATACAGATAAAGGGCAAAATGTGATAGCAAGGGCCGTTGTTAACCGGTTATCAAAGGATCTGAAAAGCAAGATCACCATAAAACATGTGAGCTTTTCTCTTTTTGATAAAATGAATCTTGAAGGTGTATTGATCGAAGATCAGAAAAATGATACTCTCCTTACTGCAGGTGTTATGCAGGTTCGTGTTACCGACTGGTTTTTCTTTAAAGATAAAATTGTGCTTCATTATATAGAATTGGGTGATGCGGTCATTCATCTTAACCGTGCTGATTCTGTTTGGAACTATCAATACCTTGTTGACTATTTTTCCGGTGGCAGCTCTTCAGGAAAAAAGAAAGGCATTGAGCTTGATTTTAAGAAAGTCAAATTCAATAATGTTTCGTTTCTTAAAAAAGATGAATGGCGTGGCGAAGACATGGAGTTTCATTTAACCGCGATGGACCTTGATGCTAATGAAATAAATCTCAATTCAAAAAAAATTGAGATAAACTCTCTCGATTTTACAGACCCGTTTTTTGTTATTAAAAATTATTCGGGTAAAAGACCGAAAAAAATTAAAGTTGTTAGTGACAGCGATGAAACGCCTGTTGAAGAAAAAATAGATTCAGTATTAAAATGGAATGCAGAAGGATGGGATGTGCAAGTAAATAAAATAAAGATCACAAATGGTGATTTTAAAAATATAAAACAGATCGATGGTTCATATAATACCTTCTTTGACGGAAGAAATATTGACTTTGCCTCTATTAACGGCACTTTTAATAATGTTGTCTTTAATAAAGACACATTGACAACATCACTCGAACTTAGTACAAAAGAAAGAAGTGGCTTTGAAGTTAAATCAATGGTGGCCGATGCCAAACTTACTCCAAATGAGATGACATTTGATAAGCTTGAGATCAAAACCAACAACAGTATCATCCGTGATTATTTCAGCATGAAGTATGAAGACTTCAACGACATGAGCTCTTTTATCACCAAAATAAAAATGCAGGCCCGCTTTGATGATGCTGAAGTTCACAGTGATGATATTGCTTTTTTTGCACCCGCAGCAAAGAAATGGAATAAGGAGATCAGGATCAGCGGACTGGCAAGAGGTACTGTTGATGATATTTTTGGAACCGAAATGTCAATACAAGCGGGCAATAACACTTACCTGAATGGAGATATAAGCATGACAGGTCTTCCTGATATCAATAAAACGTTCATTGATTTTAAAGCAAACAACTTTCATACTACCTATGCCGATGCTGCAACTTTTTTACCCGGCATAAGAAAAATAACAACGCCAAGATTACAAAGCATTTCCTATTTGGATTTCAATGGAAACTTTACCGGGTTTATTAAAGACTTTGTTACATATGGTACAATACATACCAATCTCGGTATAGTAACAAGCGACCTGAACATGAAACTGCCTGATGGTAAAGAACCTTTCTATTCAGGTAAAATTGCTTCACAAAATTTCAATCTCGGTCAATTTATAAATAATTCTAAGATCGGGACTATTTCATTTTCGGGACAGGTAAAAGGACGAGGCTTTAATTTTAATACGATATCTGCAGATCTTGATGGCAAGATTAATCATCTTGTTTATAATAATTACCATTACGAAAACATTATAGCCAAGGGAACACTAAGCAACAAAATATTCAATGGCGATTTTTCAATAAGAGACACCAATGCAGTAGCCTCAATGCATGGTATTGTTGATCTGAGTGGTAAAGTGCCCCGTTTTAATTTTATTGCAGATGTAGATACCTTCAACCTTAAGCCATTGAATTTATTGAGTGAAAATTTTTCTTTCAAAGGAAACCTTGATTTCAATTTCTCCAGTGATAATATTGACAACTTTCTTGGAAATGCAAGTATCAGGAATGCAACTGTTACAAAAGATGGCAGATCAATACCGCTTGATTCGTTTGTAGTAAATTCTGAATTCATTGATGGTGTAAAACATTTTACAGTCAGGTCAAATGAAGTGGATGCAAACATCAACGGCGATTTTTCATTAAAAGATCTTCCGGAAACATTTAAGCTTTTTCTAAACAAATATTACCCCGCTTATATCAAACAACCATCAAGAGCGGTACGTGACCAGGCATTTAATTTTTCAATTAAAACAAATTATGTGTCTGACCTTTTAAATCTTTTTGATACAAGCCTGCAGGGATTTAACAGCAGTACAATAACAGGCCGGCTTGATACAAGGCAAAATCAATTGGAGCTGAATGCAGAAGTTCCGGCCATGGCATATAAGCAATATGAATTTCAAAATATAGAGGTGAAGGGACGGGGTACATTCCAAAACCTTGCTGTATCCACTACCATCGATCATATTAAAGTTAGTGATAGCCTTAGTTTTCCATTTACACAGATCGACTTGTTAGCAAGAAATGACTCCACCAATATAAAGCTCGTTACAGAAAGTGATAACAAAAACATATCCGGCGGATCTATAAATGCATTGGTGCGAACCTATGATGATGGACTTGCAATAAAATTTGATACTTCAAATTTTGTTTTGAATGGCAAACGATGGACAATAGAAGAAAATGGCGAGCTGGAAGTAAGATCAAGAAAAGTATCACATGGTGAAATTGTGTTGAAAGAAAGTAACCAGGAAATAAGAATAAGAACAGAGCCATCTTCGACCGGCAACTGGAATGATATAAAAGTCGACGTAAAGAGTTTTAATATTGGAGATGTAACGGGCTTTCTGGTAAAAACAAATAAGATCGAAGGAATGGTTTCAGGTGATATTACAATTGAAGACCCGGTCAAATCATTCAATATTACATCGGATATACAAACCGATCAATTACGTATCGATAAGGATAGTATTGGTCAAATAAGAGCTCATGTATTTTATAATAATAAAACAGGAAATCTTATTGCAAATGGAAAAACGGTGAATCCTGATCAAAAGCTTGATTTTGATCTCAACCTGTTTCTAAAAGATCTCGCTACAAATGGTGAGGATGTAATTACTATTGCACCTGATAGGTATCCGATCAAGATCGCTGAACGTTTTATCGGCACTTTGTTTACAAATCTTGATGGTTTTGCAACGGGGCCTTTAAAAATAATTGGCAAAGGCGCAAACGCAAAATATGTTGGCAAAATGAAGCTTCAAGATGCTGGTCTCAAGGTAATATTTACACAATGCTATTATAAATTATCTGATGGCGAAATAACATTTGCAGAAGACAAGCTTGATCTTGGCCGCCTGAAACTGATCGATACAGTCACGGGTAATACTGCAACCCTAAAAGAAGGTGTACTCAGGCATAATGCGTGGCGAAATATGGTATACAATATAAGAGCCGAAGTTGATAATGATGACCGGCCAATGCTTTTATTAAATACAACAAGAAAAGATAACAGCAGTTTTTATGGTTATGCTACCGGCACCGGTTCGTTTTCATTAACAGGGCCTCAGTATAATATGCGAATGAAAATAATTGGTAAAGCATCAAATGTTGACAGTTCCCACATTACTATTCCTAATACAACAGGAAGAGAGAGCGGCATCGCTGATTTTTTAATTGAAAGAAAATATGGAAGGGAATTAACTGATTCAGTGATCAGCAGCAATGAGACAAACCTTACCTACGATATAGATATAACAGGTAATCCAAGAGTAAATGTTACAGTTGTAATTGACGAATTAACCAATGATGAGATCCGTGGCCGTGGTAATGGAAATCTTAGAATTATTGCCGGCACCACCGAACCCATGACAATGCGTGGGCGATTTGATATTAATGATGGTACTTATAAATTCAGCTTCCAGTCATTTTTTAAAAAACCATTTGAGTTGAATAAAAGTGCCAATAATTATATTGAATGGAATGGCGATCCATATCATCCGACAGTAAATATTGAAGGAGTTTATAAAACCAAAGAGAAAGTTGATTTTTCCCCCTTACTAAACACAGGTACAACAGGTAGCAATCCCACAGCTTACAGAGATTATGTATATGTAATTGCAAAATTAAGAGGCGATCTTTTTAAACCCGATATAAAATTTGATCTTGACTTTCCGCCTGAAAGCGCAGTTAAGAAAGATTTCTATGCATCACAATTAATCAGGCTGATCTTGGAAAATGAGAACGAATTAAATAAACACGTTGCATTTCTTGTTGTGTTCAACAAATTTGCTCCTACTGATGTTGGTTCGTCATTGACGTCTTCCGGCGTTGACCTTGTTGTAAATAGCATTTCTGGTTTTTTATCAGGACAAATAAATAAATGGCTTAATAGTTTTCTTGCAACCAAATTAAAAATTGAAGGATTAAATGTTAATTTTTCAAGCTCTGTTTATAGTTATAGCCCTTTTATTTTTGGAGAAGGAACTTCACCTGCGGGATATAACAGTGATATCAATGTGGCTGTTGCAAAAACATTTTCAAACAACCGTATTATACTTACGTTTGAAGGAACCGCCGATGTACCGATCTACAGTTCAACTCAATTTAAGACCGACTTACTTAAAAATCTAACAGCAGAGTTTCTCATTAATAAAAGCGGTACGATAAGGGTCAACGTCTTTTACAAAGAAAACATAGACTTACTTACCGGAGCGGCTACGAATAGTTCAAGCAAATCAAGAAGATTTGGAACGAGCCTGGCATACCGAAGAGAAGCAGATAGGCTAAGAGACCTGTTTTTCAAAAGAAAACCAAAGCCGGTGCCAATACCGCCTTCAACCACTACAGAAAAAAAAGAGGGAAATTAGGATCTGATATTTCTATTCTTCATCATCCATTATTTCATGACCGAGCTTATCTCTCTTTGTCAAAAGATATTTTTCATTATGCGGATTAGGAGAAACTTCGATGGGTATATTATCGATTATTTCAAGACCATAACCTACAAGACCAACTCTTTTCTTAGGATTATTGCTTATCAGTTTCAATTTGGATATCCCGAGATGACGTAGCATTTGTGCTCCAATCCCATAGTCTCTTTGATCCATCTGAAAACCCAAATGAAGATTTGCTTCCACAGTATCCATTCCTTCTTCCTGCAAACGATAAGCTTTTAATTTATTCAGCAAACCTATTCCACGACCTTCCTGGTTCATATAAAGAATTGCTCCTTTGCCTTCTTTTTCTACCATTTTCATTGCAGCATGTAATTGCTCGCCGCAATCACAACGAAGGGAGCCAAGAATATCACCGGTAAAGCAAGATGAATGCACTCTTACCATTACAGGCTCATCTTTCTGCCATTCGCCTTTTATCAATGCAAGGTGTTCATTGCTTGTATGTTTTTCACTGAATGCAACCAATTTAAAATCTCCATACTTTGTCGGCATATCTACTCTTACGACTTCTTCGATCAGCGTATCTCTTTTTATACGATACTCGATCAGGTCTTTTATAGAAACAATTTTGAAATCAAACTTCTTAGCAACTTCTATTAGTTGTGACAAACGTGCCATTGTTCCATCATCATTCATTATTTCAACCAAAACCCCGGCAGGCTCAAGACCAGCAAGACGGGAAAGATCGACAGCAGCTTCTGTATGTCCTACCCTGCGCAACACGCCACCTTTCTTTGCACGCAATGGAAAAATATGGCCGGGCTTTCCAAAATCTGAAGGTTTGGTCTCCGGGTTTATTAATGCATGGATTGTTTTAGAACGATCATGGGCAGAGATCCCAGTCGAACATCCATGGCCTAATAGGTCAACTGAAACTGTAAAAGCCGTTTCATGAAGTGCCGTATTATTGTTTACCATCAGTTCGAGCCCAAGCTCATCGCAGCGGTCTTCAACTAAAGCAGCACAAATAAGGCCGCGGCCATGTTTGCTCATAAAGTTGATAACCTCGGGACTTGCATGACGGGCTGCTACAATAAAATCACCTTCATTCTCCCTGTCTTCGTCATCTACCACAATAACGATTTTACCGGATTTTATATCCTCAATTGCACTTTCAATACTATCTAACATGCTCAGATAAATTTTCAGCAAAATTACAACCGGAACGTGGAAGGAAAGTGGAAATTTTTTTTGATTGAAAAGCAGCGTTTGTCTTTACAATCCCGTTTCTTTAAAAGATTATATACCAGCAATAATTTGTTAATATTTGGGTATATTTAACCGGGGGGAATTCCCTTTCTTTGCACCAATAAACTAATACTTATGCTTAAGAGAATCTTGTTTTCACTTGCTATAGTATTTATTGCAGCCACTTATTCTCAGGCGCAAATAACTACTAGTGAAATTACAGGTAACGTAATTGATGCTGCTACAAAAGAACCACTTACCGGGGCAAGCATCGTTGCCACCCACTCTCCTTCAGGATCCAGGTACACCACCATCTCGACTAAAAAAGGTGACTTTAATATTCATGATATGCGGATCGGTGGCCCTTATGTTGTTGTGGTATCTTTTGTCGGATATGAATCAGTAACTTTTGATGATGTTCAGTTGAAGCTTGCAGAACCATTTTTACTTGAGGTATCGTTAAACAAAAGAGCCGGTACTCTTGAAAATGTAATTATCAGTACAACAAAAAGAAACCCGATACTGAACTCAAGCAGAACCGGTGCAATGACAAACCTTGGCGTCAGAGATATTGCGAATCTCCCCAGCATCCAAAGAAGTGTAAATGATTTTACACGTCTTACTCCGCAGGCAAATGGTACTTCTATTGGCGGTGGTAATTACAGGCAAAACAATTTCACGGTCGATGGCGCTGATTTTAATAACACATTTGGCATTGGGCAAAACCTACCGGCAAACGGATCTCCGATTTCTATAGATGCTCTTGATGAGATCACGGTAAATGTTACTCCATACGATGTACGTCAATCAGGTTTTATCGGCAGTGCTATTAATGCGGTTACCCGTGCTGGTACAAATCAATTCCAGGGTTCTCTTTATCATTATTTCAGGGATCAGGATCAGCAAGGAAATAAAGTAAATAAAACAGTCTTTATAAAACCCGTATTTGAATTTAAGCAATATGGTGGTCGTTTTGGCGGTCCAATCATTAAGAATAAATTATTCTTTTTTGTGAACTATGAAAGAGATAATCAGCCCAGTCCAATCCAAACAACCTTTGCGGCAACGTCATCGGCTCCCTATGGAAGTGCGTCAAACATAGCAAGACCGACAGCCGATGAACTAAATATAATCAGCGATTATTTAAGAACAAAATATAATTATGAAACAGGTCCTTATGACAATTATTCAACTGAGATAAAACGTGAAAAATTTGTTGCCCGTATTGACTGGAACATAAATGCAAAGCATAGGTTCAATATGCGCTACAGTCAGGTGGAAGGCGGAAATCCGAACCCGCCAAGCGGCTCTACCACCGGAACGGGTATTTCCTACCCTACAGGTGTGGGCCGTACTAATATTAATGCTCTATGGTTTCACAATTCACAATATTTGCAGGGAGCAAATTTTTATTCATTTGCGGCTGAACTGAATTCCAAGTTTGGAAGATTTTCCAATACTCTTCGCGGCACATATACTTACCAAAACGACTCCCGCGAAACTCCGAGCCAGGACTTTCCATTTGTAGATATTTTGAAAGATGGTTCTCCGTTTACTTCATTTGGTTACGAGCTATTCAGCTATGGCAACCTGAGAAAAGTGAAAATGTATTCATTTGTTGATAATGTAAACTGGAGATCAGGGATTAATAACTGGACAGTAGGTGGGCAGGTTGACTGGAGCGAAACGATCAACGGTTTCCAGCGTTTTGGTTTAGGTTATTTTCAATTTAATTCCTTTGATGATTTCAAAAACAATGTGAACCCAAACGCATATGCTTTAACATATTCGTTGGAAAAAGATTTTGCACAAGCTTTTCCCACTTTTGAATTCATGCAATACTCACTGTACGGGCAAGATGAGATCAGCATCAATAAAAAATTCAAACTTACACTTGGCTTAAGGGTTGATCTGCCCAGTTATCCTGATGTAGATGAAGTAAAAACACATCCATTAGTTGCAGGCTTAACATTTGCCGGTGGTTTGGCTTTAAACACAGGAGCTTTACCTCAGAAGGAACTGCAGTGGTCGCCAAGACTTGGTTTTAACTATGATGTTTATGGCAATCGTTCATTACAGCTCCGTGGTGGTACTGGAATATTTACAGGTAAAGTTCCATTTGTTTGGATAGTTAGCCAGGTAGGCGATGCCGGTATGTTGCAGGTCACTCAGTCCTGGACGGGCTCCTCTGTACCAGGTCCTTTTAACCCTAACCCTGCTGCCTACCGACCAGCGACTGTACCAGTAGCAGGCTCCGTTATCCCAAGTGCTATCACTGTATTCGACGAAGCTTTTGAATTCCCGCAAACATGGAAATCAAGTCTTGCAATGGACACCAAACTTCCATGGAATATGACTTTCACTCTTGAAGGAATTATTAACAAAGACATTAAAACAACATTCTTCCAAAATGTAAACCTGGTAACACCACAGCCTTTAGGCGTTGCAGGATATCCGGATAACAGGGTTATTTACCCGGTTAATAATCAGCAGAAGTTCATTAACCCGTTAACTTCAGCAGGTTTGCCAAGCCCATCAGGAACAGGTGCTTTCAACGCTATTTACGTTACAAATAGTAACCGTGGTATTTATGCATCGCTTACTGCTAAAGTTGACAAGGCATTTCGAAGTGGTTTTGGCGCTTCGATAGCTTATGTCAAAACTTTTGCAAATAATATGTTTGATGGTGGTGGTGATCAGCCGTTGTCAGCATGGCAAGGCACACCAATAGCTAATTCACCAAATATTCCAATCCTAGGGTATGCAGGTTTCACAGTTCCTGATCGCCTGGTGGCATCTTTCACTTTGAGAAAAGAATATATCAAGCATTTTGCAACTACTATATCTATGTTATATGGCGGCTCTATCGATTACCGGTTCTCGTATGTTTATGGAGCTGACTTTAACCGGGATGGTTTCAGTGGGAACGATCTTATGTATATTCCTAAAGATCCTTCGGAAATTACATTTTCTGCTTTCACTTATCCAAATGGCGTTAATTACTCAGCAGCTGAACAGAGTGCTATATTCTTTAAATACATCGGCCAGGATAAATACCTGAGAGCTCATAAAGGACAGTATGCTGAACGCAACGGAGCACAAGCTCCATGGAGAAACCAGGTTGATATTAAGATCTTACAAGACCTGTTTATGAATGTTGGTAAAACCAAAAACACCATTCAGTTAAGCCTCGACATATTCAATTTTGGCAATTTGATTAATCCAAACTGGGGTAAAGTAAAAACGATAAATGCTGCATCGCTTTTGGTTCCAACCAACCAAAATTCACTTGTCCCAGGTGGAACTGTGAAACCAACATTCCGTCTTGCTACCGATAGAAATAACCCGGTTATTGATACATTCAGGGATAATGTTAGCGTATTCTCAACTTATTATATGCAAATGGGAATCAGGTATATTTTCAATCAATAAAAGATTACTTCATTTTAGTACAAAACCTCTTGTTATAAGCAAGAGGTTTTTTGTTTTTAATTATTTATTATTACCCTGAACTAAGAACTAATGACTACTCTTACCCCATCCCCATTTTAAAAAAGCCGGCATTGCTCTTCCCCATGTTTTTACATCATGTTTGCCATCTTCATAATTTATATATTGAATATCATCTCCTATCTTATATCCTTTTTTTTCAAGCTCTTTAATGAGTCCCTGCGTATCGTCAATTGAATCAATAACACCATTATTATTTCTATCCATCTTTTCATCAAGCGAGCCTGTTGTAAAATAAAATTTTAGCCCGGTTTTAAAATCACCTTCTCTTATCAGTTTGTGCATGATGCGATCTGTTTCCTCATTATAACCTTGGTAAAGGTCTTTTGATCGCCACCATAATGAACCAGAGAATACACCGGTTTTAGTAAATTCATCAGGATAATGCCATACTGTATCAATTGCAGAAAGTCCACCCAAAGAAAACCCCGCATAAGCTTTTTCTTTAAAATCTTTTTGCCAATTTGATCTTATGTATGGGATCAACTCTTCGAAAACAAATCTCTGATGCAGCCGGGCTTTTGCGCCTCTTCCTTTATAGTCTGTCAGAGAAGCCGTACCATATTCCATTCTCCTTTCTGCGCTGCAATGAATACCAACACAAAAAACCGGCTCTATCTCATTTGCTTCATAAAGTTCTGCAAGCATTGTATCGAAATGAAATTTTGGAAGATCCTGGCCATCATTAATAATTAAAAAACTGGTTGAAGTGGGATCCGATCCAATTGGAGGAAAATAAAGATCAACAATTACGTCCCGTTTTAGGTGGGCAGAATTAAGTGTAATACTTTTTACAGGAACTCCGGCCTGCTTCGAACGCTGCATTTCGGCAAAATTAAGGGAACGAGATTAAAGAGGCATGTTCAGAAACAATATTGCTTCTTTTTTGTTTTTCTTACCGTTAAAAAATACATTTGATTACTTGCCCGTTCCCGGAAACTATTCATCAACATTAAATTAAAGCTTATGAAAAAGATCGGCGTATTACATGGTAAAGAAAGAAGCTTTCCAATGGCTTTTGTTGAAAGGATCAACAGCAAAAATATTTCGGGCATTATGGCCGAGCCTGTACGCATAGATAAAGCAATGCAGGGTGAGCCAACAGGCTATGCGGTGATCATTGATCGTATATCGCAGGATGTTCCTTTTTACCGCACATGGTTAAAAAACGAAGCATTGACCGGAACAGCTGTCATCAATAATCCTTTCTGGTGGAGCGCTGATGATAAATACTTCAACAATTGCCTGATGACTAAAGTTGGTGTGCCAATTCCTAAAACTGCTATTATTCCTTCAAGAGATCATCCTGATGATACTACAGAAGAATCATTCAGCAATCTTGCTTATCCAATGGATTGGGAAACTATTTTTAAATATGTTGGATTTCCTGCATACATGAAACCATTTGCAGGCGGTGGTTGGAAACATGTTTATAAATTAAGAAGTAAAGAAGAATTTTTTGATAAGCATAGCGAAACAGGCCAGTTGGTCATGTTGCTGCAGGAAGAAATTGTGTTTACAGAATATTATCGTTGCTATTGCATCGGCAGGAAACATGTTCGCATTATGCCTTATGAGCCTCGCAATCCTCATCATCTTCGTTATGTCGCAAGCTTTACTCCTTCACCTGAGAGATTAAAACAAATGGAAGAAATTGTTTTACGCATTTGTAATTATCTCGGTTATGATTTTAATACAGTTGAATTAGCGATAAAAGATGGTGTTCCTTATGCAATTGATTTTTGCAACCCAGCTCCCGATGCAGAAAGAACAAGTGTTGGAGAAGAGAATTTTGCATGGGTAGTAGAAACTGCCGCTAATTATGCTATCGAAAGAGCTATGGAACATAAAGAAGGTCAGGATAATTTGACATGGGGTGAGTATGTGAAGTGTGGCGCAAACAAATCGCCTCTGGTTTGAAATAATGGATAATTGCTAATGGATAATTTTAAAATCCTAATAATTATTCTATTATCAATTATAAAATTATCAATTAAAATATGGCAACCTTAAACTATAAAACTTTTACTCTTGGTGTTGAAGAAGAATACATGGTGCTTGATCCTGAAACAAGGGAACTGAAAAGTCATGAACAGAAAATAGTGCATGAAGGGCAAAAAGTTATCAAGGATAAAGTAAAAGCCGAGATGCACCAGGCAGTGGTAGAAGTAGGAACAGATATTTGCGCCGATGCCGATGAAGCATGGCAGGATGTTGCTGCATTAAGAAAAACAATTTCTGACATTGCCGGCGATCTTGGTTTTGCAATGGGTGCAGCAGGTACACATCCATTTAGTCATTGGGAAAGCCAGTTGATCACAGATCATATACGGTATAATGAACTGGTAAATGAATTACAGGAAGCAGCACGCAGCAATTTAATTTTTGGGTTACATGTGCATGTAGGAATGGAAAGTCGTGAAATGGCAAATCATATCGCCAATAGTACAAGATACTTTTTACCGCATATTTATTCGTTAAGCACTAACTCTCCTTTTTGGGAAGGAAGGCTGACAGGTTATAAATCTTTTCGCACAAAGGTTTTTGATAAATTTCCCCGCACAGGTATTCCCGAAGCATTTGACAGCATTGAAGCTTACGAGAATTATGTAAAGCTGCTTGTAAAAACTAATTGCATTGATAATGCAAAAAAGATCTGGTGGGATCTGCGGGTACATCCATTTTTTAATACCGTTGAATTCCGGATCTGTGATATTCCACTCACCGTGGATGAAACAATAACACTGGCCACACTTTTCCAGGCTATCTGTGCAAGAATTTATCTTTTACGCAGCAAGAATCTGAATTTTATTCAATATTCCCGTGCATTGCTAAATGAAAATAAATGGAGAGCCAGCCGCTATGGTATTGATGGCCGTATGATCGATTTTGGAAAAGAAGAAGAAGTAAACACCCGTGCACTTTTATATGAGCTGCTTGACTTTGTTGATCCGGTAATAGATAATCTTGGCAGCCGTCATCGTCTTGCTTATATTCACAAGATACTTGAGAACGGTACCGGCGCCGACAGGCAATTAAAAGTATTTGAAGAAACAAAAAATCTTGTAAGTGTTGTAGATTATATCAGGGCACAATTTCTTGCAGGAATTTAACATCAAAAAAAATTAAGTATGACCCTCGTTAAAAAAATTTTACCCTTAATAACAGCTTGTTCTTTTATTGTTGCATGTTCAGGCGATAAAGAAAAACAAGCCGCAGAAAATTCAAATTCAACAAACTCCCTTGAAAGTTTGATAACAACGGATATTGCTCCGCAAGCTTCTTCTGGCACTCTCCAGGATATTTGGGTCCTTGATAGTATAAATAATATTGCTCCTGATTCAAATTATTTTGCACATGGCACGCCGTATTTTGATTTTAACCTGGAAAAAAATACACTCGGTGGACATACAGGCTGTAATGGATTAAATGGGAAATTGAAAGTGAATGGCGATAAATTAATTTTCGATAGCCTTGTCGTTTCAAAAGACGTGTGCAATGATAAAGGTTTTGAAAAAAAATTGCTTGCGGGTTTCAGAAGCGGAAATACGACTTATAAAATTTTAAACGATAGATTACATTTAAATGTTGGAGCCGGATCAAATTTGATTTTTCGAAGGATCAGGCGTTGATTAAATTTAAAATAACAACCATAGAAAATAATTAGTCTAATATTTATTATCATTAACTTTAAGTAATTGCTTACTATGAGTTATCCACCAGAACATAGTAAATCACCATTTGATCGCCGGCGTTTTATCAGCAACGGAATAAAAATTACTTTACTTGCCGGCATATTATCTCCACTCGAGCAAGCTTGTAATACAAAATCAAAAGGTCCTGCAAAGAAAGATTCAAAAGATAGATCAAGTACCTCAAATAATAGTAAACGGAAAAAATGGAATGCTGAAACACTTGTAATCAATACAAAAACAAATGTGGTTCATCTGCCAACTGCTGCATTTTACAATTACTATGACGAAATAAAAAATACAAAAACTGTAATGATCGTTGATTGGGAAAACCAATTACGGGGAGAAGTAAGATTAAACAAGGATAAATCGGGCAATATACTTGAGATACTTTCCCTTCAAAAACTTAGGAGTGGGATAGATGACAATTCACTTAATAGCGCTATAAATACATTGGCAATTGCCTTTAGCAAAGACTGTGAAAATTCAAACGGGACTAATTATAATACCACAAATTATCGCTTGCATGAACTGATGCTGCAATTAATAGCGTTGAACAATTATATGCCGTACAAATGGAAAACATTTAATGATATGGTTCGCAAACCTCAAAAAATTGGTAAGCGGCAAAGCTGGATGGCTGATGAAAATAGCTTTAATGAACGGGTGAAATATATCCATGACCGGGAAGCGGACTATAAAAGCAGGTTAATAAAACGGGCATCAAAATATGCTCTTACTTAATATGTCGGCGATTGCAGATTTGCATATAAGGCTAAGAGGTGTAACTCCTCTGCCGGCTACTAAAACCACTCGAATGAGTGGTTTTTTATCTATAAATACGATGGATACCTGCACATTTAATCCTGCAAAGCCTGTTATAACTTTATTCCTGGTGATATAGGAACAATTCAACATCAAAATAATTGTTGAACCGAAAAAATCTTTAATTTTCTGTAGCAAAGCCACAACATGAAACAGTTATACATACATGTTTGTTTTTTTCTTTTACTGCTTTTTTATTTTATTCTCTTGAGCTGTAACAACGCATCAAAGGAATCTGACTCAACAATTGTGGAGAATATTGCTGCTTCGGGTGGCTTCAAATCGTTAGACAGCTTTGAAATAAATGAAGATTCATCGAAATTTAGGAATTCCAATTTAGAGGTTCAGGGATTTGGGGAGAATGATTCGGAAAAAAAAACAACCATTTCAAGAAAGCTTGATAACCTGCTTGTTTTTCACGTAGATGATACGATGAATTTAAAAGAAACATATCGTGCCACTCTTGCGCTCGCCAGGAATGCTGCTCTTGATCCATTAATACAAAGTGTGCTTAGAGAATCAGAAGCTTCTGATGATAGTGTGATCGTAGACAGTACAATCCAGTTGGGAAAAAGAGTACGGGCAAAGCTCCTGGATGTAGGCCCAAGGGATGATAAAAGTTTTCGTATTGAACCTTTTGGCACAGATGAACAAAATCTTGATAAAACAAAGGAGAGATACTGGCAATGGAATATCGAACCATTAAAAGAAGGACCGCATAAATTATTACTTACTGTAGAGGTTATTTATGGCGATAATAATGAAATGAACCTGCCTGCAAGAAATATCCCGATCATTATTTTTGCTAAAAAAGTTTCATTTTCGACCAAGGTTGGCAACTTCTTTTCAAATTACTGGCAATGGGTTATTACCGGCATTTTGTTACCAATACTCATTGCATTGCTTACTAATTGGATTAAAAGGAGATGATCTAATAAATATATCAGTTAATAAGAATGGAGTGATTTTATTTGCAGTAAATACTTTTAAAAAAATAACTTATGATAAAAGTTTTTCGTAACTATAATTTCAAATTGAAAACTATAAATATTCTTAGTATTTCGATCCTGATGATCGCTGCATCCTGCAATTGGGCCAAGGATAGAGCCAAAGATGCTGCTAATAAAACAGGTGAGGTTGTTGCCAAAACCGGTTCTGAATTTGTTGATGGTGTTGCAAAAGGAATTCAAAAGACTTTTTCAAACGAGGTCATAGTTTCTGATAATTTAAAAACAAATGGGCTGAAAACCGGAAAGATCATTATTACAAGCACAGACAGCACAACTGATAATATTGTTTCTGCTTATTTGATATTTGAAAAAGATTTTAATCAACATCTATCAGTTAAAGTTTTTGATGAACAAGGGCTTGAATATGGAAGAACAAATCAGCTGATCTCAGCAAAAGCCGGTGAAGCGAAATATGTAGATTTTATTTTTGATAAAAGAACCAACATTGATGGTAAAGGAAAGATCAGTTTCGAATAATTAGTTTTAATATCCCTATTTTGCCTGATGACCTCTATTGACGTTTCCAAAATAATATTTAAGCCGGTAACTGTTACATTCCTTGAAATGCATGAGCCAAAAGAGATGCCGGTTTCCCTTCCCAATACACATTTTGATCTATTGCCAAAACCAATTTCGGTAAATCAATACAGAAAATATTATTATTCCGTTGGTGAAAAGCATTTTTGGCTTGATAGGATGGTGATGCCTGACGAAGAACTTTTTAAAAAGATCAACGCCGCCAATGTTGACATTTATGTTTTCTATGTAAATAATGAAGCTGCAGGATATATTGAATTCATAAAGGAAGTAAAATTTGTTGAGATCCTTTATTTCGGCATCATGCCGGGATTTATTGGTAAAGGATATGGAAAATATTTTTTACGTTGGGTAATTGCAAAAGCATGGAGTTATCAGCCCGAATGGGTACAACTAAATACCTGTACTCTTGATCATCCGAAAGCTTTAGGAATGTATAAAAAAGCAGGTTTCAGGGAAGTAAGGACAGAAATACATCAAAGAAGAATACTTACCTGAATCTTATTGTTTTGTTTCCTCCACATTCGAAATAAGGGTTATCGATGGATGTTTGTTCGGTGCATTCACTGCACTTAATACAAGAAACTTCAATGATACTTCCGGTTTTCTTTCAATTGTTTTTACTTCAATAATTGTCTTTTCTCCTGCCTTCAATGTGATCATGTCATTATTGTTGTGCAGGGTATAACCAGTTTGATTTTGTAAAGTAATCTCAGTGCTTGAAAGATTTTCAATTTCAATACCAAGCACATTGTATTTACCAATATATTTTGCAGATTTTATTTTCAATGAGCTTTCAATCAACGGCACAAGAAATTCATTCCGGCCGATCAATAAATTTTTATACACTGCAACTGTACGACGATTTATCAAAGCATCTTTAATACTTTCAGCAGTCCTTTCTTTTGCAAAAACCAAAGTGATCGGTCTGTGCCCGCCTTCCGGCACTTTGAAATCCCAATCGATCAACTTATGAATATCGCTGGTACCCATAATGGTTAAATTATTATCCAATGCAATTTGTAAAGCTTCAATTGAAAAGGTCTGATCATTGGCTACTTCAATGCCATCCAGTAATTTTTCACGAATGAGAAGACGGTGTACATCAGTAAGAGTAGCCATACCATCCTTACGTTGCGGTGTCCAGTTCGGATGATTCCAAAAAATAAATGCGCCTTGTTTTTTTGCTTCACGAAAAACCTGTATGGAATCATCCACCAATAATTTATTAGGATCAGAAAGAAAAATAGCATTGTTATGTCCCGGTGGCATTTTCCTTGTTATTTCAGAACCCTTCACAATTATCAAATCATGATTCTCAGCTTCTTTTATTGCTATTTCATACGAACGGTTTCTGTCTGGGTGAGGAATATCATCTTTATGGGGTTGATATTCGAGGTGCTCAGTCAATGAGATGGCATCAAGTCCATCCATCAATGCTTCCTGCACCCGTATATCCGGCCATACACTTCCATCAGAAAAAACAGTGTGCTGATGAAAATCGCATTTTAAAGTTTTATAACCGGGTATATCCGGAAATTGCAACTTACGTCCAATTACATGACTATGATCCTGCGAAAATGAGATGATCGAAGATCCCAGTAAGAAAAGAATTAATAGCTTTCTCATCGCAATTAGTTTGTGGCAAAATAAAGAATATATCAATTGAGAAAATTAATTTATTGTCACCACGGCGATCTCCCTGGCAGATGCAACGGTTTTGTTATTTTTTCCTTCTACTATCTTTCTGTCTTTATCCGGCAGTAAATTTGATAAAACAAGCAAAACAAATAAACAAGAAATGAAAAAACAACCTTCGCTTATTTTTTGTATCCTGATGGACCTTGTAGGTTACGCAACTTATGCTATTCCTTTTTTGGGCGAGCTGGGAGACATTATATGGGCACCTATTTCCTCCATGATCTTTATCGCAACTTTTGGTGGATGGAAAGGAGTTTTAGGTGGTTTTGGAAACTTCATAGAAGAGATCTTACCCGGCACTGACTTTATACCAAGCTTTACCATCATGTGGTTCATTCAAAACATGCAAAAGAAAAATAGCGTCACAACCGTTAAGACGGTTCGTTAACGATCATTTGAACTGGCCGCTGTCAACATCACGGATAAATTTTATCACACCGTCAAAGAAAACCTTTTGGTCATCGTACATAGCAAGGTGACTTCCGTTTGGACAATAAAGGTAGCGGCCTTTTTGAACCAGCTTACTTTGTTCTTCCATTGCTTTTGGATCCATGGTGTCATGCTTTGCACCGATCATTAATGTTGGAATTCTTATTTCTTTCAACCGATCCTTGATATCCCAGTTTGCAAGATTACCGCCAATACCCATTTCAGATGGTCCTTGCATCATTTTATATATCGTATAGTTAATACTACCGAAAGCACGGTTCACAGGTTCTGGCCATGGATTTAAACGACAGATATGTTCATTATAGTAATTCGGCGTCAACAATTCCATGTAACGTGGATTTTCAAAATCACCTTTTGCTTCAAAAGCCAAGATCTCTTTCAGAACTTTTGGGTCCATTTGTTTCTCTAAAACATCAACAGCATATTTTCCATATTCAGGACAGCTAGCCATCATATTCGCAACGATCAGGCTTTTCATTTTATCCTGGTATTTTAATGCGTATTGCATTCCGAGAATACCACCCCATGAATTTCCAAGTATGTAAAAATTTGTCGAGTCAGCGCCAATTGCCTGGCGTACCTGCTCAACCTCCTCTACAAACCGATCAAGCACCCATAAGCTTGTATCAGTTGGTTTATCAGAATTACCACAACCCAACTGATCGTATTCATAAAATTCAAATCCTTCTTTTGGGAAAAAGCTTTCGAATACTTCCATGTATTGGTGTGTAGCTGCGGGTCCGCCATGCAACAATAAAACTTTTA
>Ga0070698_100000865_pt1 | contig 33310 bp, 27 predicted proteins | sample KBSK1502metaG_FD_65477 | JGI IMG/M metagenome (GOLD analysis project Ga0070698, IMG submission 65477) | Corn, switchgrass and miscanthus rhizosphere microbial communities from Kellogg Biological Station, Michigan, USA - KBS K1-50-2 metaG | ecosystem: Host-associated > Plants > Roots >... | reverse complement strand
CTCCGTGGCCGGCTGACGGCGCGTGCCGTGGTCGTCGGCGTGGACGAGGACAGCATCGCGCTGGCCGAACAGGTCAACCAACCTGGCAGCGGGATGCGGGTGGTTGGGATCCTCGACGACTACGTGGCCACCGGTACCGAACTGCCCGGCGGGCTTCGGGTGATCGGCTCCTCCGCCTCGCTGCTCCAGACGGCCAGCCGCCTCCAGGTGGATGACGCCATCATCGCGCCCCGCGCTCTGCCCTGGGAAACGCTGCGAGAGCTGATGCTGGTCTCGGCGACCCGATCCAATGGCCTGCGCGTGCACCTCTCGGCCGGCTTCTACGACCTATTGACCGCCGGGGTCCAGTTCGCCGAGCGCAACCACGTGCCGCTGCTGACGCTGCGCAAGGCGCGGCTGTCGACGGTCGAGCGCGCCGTCAAGGCCGGTCTGGATCGCGGCCTCGCCGTGATGCTTTTGGTCGGGCTGGCTCCGATGGTCGCCGCCATGGCCGTCTGGCAGTGGCGCGAGGGAACCGGGCTGCGCATCGATCGTGAGCGCGTGGTCGGACAGAACCGGACCGAGTTCGGACTGATGCGCTTTCATTCGTCGGCGCCGTTCGCCTCGGACTTGCTCCGCAAGCTTCCCGGCCTGCTCAACGTGCTTCGCGGCGACCTCAGCCTGGTCGGCCCGCAACCGATCTCCAGCGCGGACGCGGCGCTGGCGGGAGCCATGCCCCTTTCCAGCATCCAACCCGGACTCACGGGATCGTGGCGGCAGGCGGCCGACCCCGCCGAACAGGCGACCCTCGACCTCTATTACCTGCGCAGCTACACCGTGTGGCTCGACATTGCCGTGCTTTACGAGCGGGCCATGGTTCGGATCCGTCCAGCGGCCAAACGCGCGCTCGACCTGGTCGGCGCCTCCCTCCTCATCCTGCTCAGCTCGCCTCTGGTCTGCGTCTGCCTGCTCGCGGTATGGCTCGACTCCGGGTCACCCGTGATTCACCGTCGGCGCGTGGTCCGCCGCGGCGGCGGCAGCTTCGACGCCTTCAAGATCCGGACCATGGTTCCGGATGCCGACCGCATCCTCCGCGAGGACGAAACACTACGGCGGGAGTTTCGGAGATCCAACAAGATCGTGGCTGATCCCCGCATCACCCGCGTCGGACGCTGGCTCCGGCGCTTCAGCCTCGACGAGTTCCCGCAACTGGTAAATGTCCTGCGCGGCGAGATGAGCCTGGTTGGACCCCGCATGATCACCCTCGACGAGCTGCCCGATTGGGGCAATGCCGGCCGCCTGCTGCTCTCAGTGCGACCCGGCCTGACCGGCCTCTGGCAGGTCAGTGGCCGTCAGCTGCTCAGCAAGGCGGATCGAATCCGACTCGATGCCGACTACGTTCGGCGCATGTCGCTGCGGCTCGATCTCACCATCCTGGCTCGGACCCTGTTCGCGGTCGTGTCCGGGCATGGAGCCTACTGATGCGCACGCTGGTTACCGGCGGCGCCGGATTCATCGGATCGCACGTCGTCGACGCGCTCCGCTTCGAGGGTCATCAGGTCTCGGTCGTCGACAACCTCGTGACCGGATCGCGGTCCAACTTACCAGCGGGCGTCAACCTGATCGAGGTGGACATCCGAGACCAGGAGGCGGTGACCGCCGCGTTCGAGGACCTACGGCCGTCGGTGGTCTTCCACCTGGCGGCGCAAACGTTGGTGGCCACCTCGGCTTCGGATCCGTTTCGCGATGCCCAGATCAACGTGCTCGGCACGCTCAACGTGCTCCGCGCGGCGGTGGCGGTCGGCGCCGGCAAGTTCGTTTTCGCCTCGTCCGGCGGCACCGTCTACGGCAATGCCCAGCAGCAACCCGTTCCGGAGACCCACCCGCTCGATCCGATCAGCCCCTACGGGGTATCGAAGGTCGCGGGGGAACATTACGTGCGCGTGCTGTGCGGGCACGCCGGGATGTCCGCGACCATCCTGCGTTTTGGCAACGTCTACGGTCCGCGTGATATTCCCGAAAGCCATCACGTCATCACTGTCTTCCTCGACGCCTTGCTGAACGGCGAGCATCCGGTCATCGAGTGGGACGGCGAGCAGGCGAAGGACTACGTCTACGTCGGCGACGTGGCCGACGCCCATGTCTGCGCGATCACAGCCGGCGATGGCGAGGCGTTCAACATTGGCAGTGGCCGCGAGGTCACGGTCAACGAGATCCTACGTCTCGTTTCCGCCGAGATGGGGATTAGCGTCACGCCGCTGCATCGCGAGCGGCGCGCGGCGGATGTCCGCCGCTTTCTTCTCGATTGCAGCAAGGCCGACCGGATGCTGGGGTGGACCCCGACCACTTCCTTTGCGGAGGGCTTGCGACAGACGGTCCGCTACTACCGGCAGCAGGCGCAAACAAGGAGGCGGCATGCGCTCACGCTGCGCTAAGTCGCTGATGGGCGCCCTTGCCACGGGCGCCGCGATCGGAGCGATGCTGGCCGCCGGCAGCGGCGCCAGTGCGGCCGACTGGCCCAAGTACTTACACGACGTCGGCAGCAGCGGAACGACCACGGACGGCGGCCTCTCGATCGCGACCGCCACCGCGCTCAAGCCGAAGGCCGGATGGCCGGTGCAGCTGGGTGATCGGCCGATCACGACCCAGCCGGTCGTGGCCAACGGGCTGATCTATGTGGGCGCGTGGGATGGCTACGAGTACGCGCTCCGGCCCGACGGCACCACCGCCTGGCGCCAGTATCTCGGGCGGACCAAGAACTGCTACATCGCCGATGCCGTCACGCCCGCCAATTCACCCGGTACAGTCGCGGGGGTCGTCTCCACCGCGGCGATTGCGAACGCCCAGATCGACGGGCGCAACCGGTCGGTGCTCTACGTCGGTGGCGGCGGGAACCGGGACGAGGCCGGCAACCCCGCGACCGGGTCCGCTGAATTGATCGCGCTCGACGCCATCACGGGCGACATCCTCTGGCGCACCCCACTCGGGTCGTCGCCGGAGCACCTGATCTGGAGTTCTCCGTCGGTCTGGCGCGGCAGCGTGTACATCGGCGTCTCGTCGTTCGATGACTGTCCCTTGATCCAGGGACAGCTGGTCAAGCTCGACGCCTCGACTGGAGCTCCGCAGCAGACCTTCATCACCGGGCCGGCCGGCTGCGAAGGCGCGAGCATCTGGGGCTCGCCGACCATCGACTCCAGCGAGAGCGCCGTGTACGTCGCCACCGGCAACACCCGCCCCTGCTCGGTCTTCGGCCCGCAGTTGGGCCGGTACCCGCACACCACGCGGGGGACGCTCCTTCTGGTGGTCGGCGGGTTGGCCGTTCTCGCGTCGCTGCTGTGGCTGCGCTGGTGGACCCGGATCGGCTTCTGGGGAGGACTGGCCGGTGGCCTGGTCGCCGCCGTGGCGGGCGTCTATCTCTTGATCGGGCCCACCATTTCAATCGTCCGCCCCTACTCCGTGAGCCTGATCAAGCTCGATGCCGGCGACCTGCACGTGATCAGCTCCTGGAAAGTTCCGGCGACCGATCAAACCGACTATGACTTCGGCTCGACGCCCACCCTCTTCAGCGGAACCGTGAGTCGCGGCGGCGCCCGCCGTCAGCTGGTGGGGCTGCCCAACAAGAACGGCATGTACTACGTCTTCGACCGGGCCAGGGTTGCGGACGGGCCGGTTGCCACCATTCAGCTGGCCAACGCCAAGCGAACCGATCCGACCAAGGGCAACGGGAGCGTGTCGCCCAGCGCCTTCGACGGACACACCCTGTACATCGCAGGAGGCGGCATCGAGATCAACGGACAGGCGGTCCCCGGCAGCCTCTCCGCCTACGATCCCAATGACTTCTCCAAGCCGGTCTGGCAATTTGGGGCCGCCGGCCCGGTCCTCGGGGCGGTCACCACCGCGTCAGGCGTCGTGGCTATCGGCAACGGGCCCTTCACCACATTGCTGTCGGGCGCCGATGGCACGGTCCTATTCAAAGGCGCGGTTACCAATCCAAAGCAAGCCGTCATCTTCGGCGCGGCCACCATCCTCGGCGGCGTCGTCTACCAGGGAGACACCGGCGGAACTCTCTATGCCTACAGCATCGATGGCCGCTAGCCCGCGGATCCGCCGGGCGCCGCGCACCGTGCTCCGCCTGTTGGCGCTCGCCGGCCTGGGGTTCGGCGTGCTCGCCGCGATGGTCCCCAGCTCGGCTGATGGTGGGGCCTGGCCCAAGTACCTCCACGACAACGGCGGCAGCGGCTTCGCCGCCGATAGCGGTCTGACCGCGGCGACCGCCGCCGGCCTAAAAGCGCTGCCGGGATGGCCGGTGCACCTCGGCGCCACCATCTCGACCCAGCCGGTCGTCGCCAACGGCCTCATCTATGTGGGCGCCTGGGATGGCTACGAGTACGCGCTCACGCGGTCAGGTGCCATTCAGTGGAGGCGCTTCGTCGGCATCACGACCAAGGGCAAGGCGTGCCAGTATCCGATCGGCATCGCGGGCACGGCCGTGGTCTCCGACGCGGCGGTCAACGGCCGCACACGCTCGGTCCTCTACGTCGGCGGCGGCGGCAATGCCGACGCCAGCGGCAAGACCTTCAGTGGCGGGACGGCGCAGCTCTTCGCGCTCGACGCGCGCAGCGGTGAGGTCCTCTGGCACACGGCCCTCGGATCCTCACCCGACCATTTCATCTGGAGCTCGCCGGCGGTCTTCAACGGCTCTGTCTACGTCGGCGTCTCGGCCTTTGCCGACTGCCCTCTCATCCAGGGTCAGCTGGTGCAACTCGACATGTCGACCGGCCGGCTGACGCACGCCGCCAACATGGTGCCCAGCGGCTGCACCGGCGCCAGCATCTGGGGCTCGCCGACGATCGACGAAGCCGCGGGATCGGTCTATATCGCGACCGGCAATCCCGAGCCGTGCTCGATTTTCGGTCAGCAAGTCGGCACCACCATCCGGCCGAAGCGCGCCGCGATGACCGCCGGTCTCGCCCTGCTCGGACTGCTTCTCGCAGGCTTTGCCTGGCCTCGGCCGTCGATCCGCGGCATCTTTTGGGGCGGTGTCGGCCTCGCGGTGCTCGGGGTCGCGGCTACGAGCCTGCTGGTAGTTGGCCCGCAGATCGATCAGCCGGAACCCTACGCCCAGGCAGTCGTGAAGCTGAGCGCCGCGGACTTGCGCGTGCAGGGCCACTGGCAGATCCCAGCCGCCGAGTCGGTATTCGACAGTGACTTCGGCTCCACGCCGACCCTCTTTCGCGGCACCCTCACACCGGACGGCGCCGTAAGGGCCCTGGTCGGGGTGGCGAACAAGAACGGCATCTACTATGTCTTCGATCGCGCCGGCCTGGACCGCGGCCCGGTCGCACGGCTGCGGATCGCCACCGGCGGCAACCCGCCCACCAGCGGCAATGGCAGCATCTCGCCCAGCGCCTTCGACGGCTCCCGACTGTATATCGGCGGCGGCCATATCACGGTCGACGGGCGGCTCTACCCCGGAACCATCTCGGCCTACGATCCCAACGACCTGCGGGCGCCGGTTTGGCGCAGCGGGCTCAGCAATGGTCCCCTGCTGGGAGCCGTGACCGCCCTACCGGGACTTGTCGTGGCGGGCGCCGGCTCTTCGATGCTGGTGCTCGATAGCGCCCGCGGCACCGTTATTTTCCAGACCTCAACCGGCGGCGGCAGCGCCGCTCGCCCCTCGATCTTCTACGGCGCAGCCAGCGTCGCGGATGGCGTCCTCTACCAGGGCGATACCTCCGGGAACCTCTACGCCCTGGGAGCTCGATAACCCGTGATGAGAAGGAGATCGCAACCATGACACTGATGACAGTTCTGTTGGTGCTTCGACGGCGTGGGTGGATTGCCGTACTCTTCGCGGCCATCGCGACGCTCGTCATCGGGGCGATCACCCTCCGGAGCAAACCGAGCTACACGGCCACCGCGACCGTGATCGCGAAGAACCCGGCCAATTCCACCGATCGGCCGCTGAGCTTCAGCGACGTGGTGGCCTCGAACACCGTGGCCATCCGCGCGATCAAGACCGCCCATGTCCAGGAGTCGGTGGACGAGCTCGAATCATCGTTGAGCGTGGTTGCGGGAAAGAGCGACATCTATGAGCTCGCGATTCGTGACGTCGACCCAGCTCGAGCGACGGCGGTGGCCAACGCGGTCGCGCACGAGTCGACCGCCTACTACCAGGAGCTGGCTGGCGGGGACACCGTCTCCATCCAGGCCACCATCACCAAGAATCGCGCCGACCTCAACCAGCGCTACCTCGACGCCTCGCAGGCCCTGCTGGCCTTCGATCAGACCCATGGCGCCGCCGCGGTTGGCCGCGATTCAAGCCTCGGGGCGCAGCGATTAGCGCTGCAGCTGGCCCAGCAGGCCGCCGCCCAGGCGGTCCTCAACTTCGAGGCGGGCATTACCCAGGGCGAGCTGGCCCAAATCGCTACCATTCGCAGCTTCGAGTCGCACGTCCTCGACGAGGCCGCCGCCATCCCCAGCGGAGGGGCCAGGCTCACGCGGGTCGCCTACGCCGGCGGGCTGGGGCTCGTGCTCGGGCTCGGGCTGGTCGTCCTCCTCGAATATTTCGGGCGAGCGATCAACAAGCCGGAAGACGCCGAAGCCTATCTTGGCGCGCCCGTGGTGGGCGTGATCCCCTCGGTGAGCGCCGGCGCCTTGCGCCGCGCGGCTGGAGGCAAGTGATGGCGCGCAAGACCTCGCACGTCCTCACCAGCGGCAGCCTCCAGACACCGTTCGCCGAAGCCTATCGGGGACTCCGGGCGAACATCAACTTCACCACGATCGGCCAAGGCGCTCGGGCCGTGCTCGTCACCAGCGGCAAGTCCGGGGAAGGCAAGAGTACGACCGTTGCCAACCTGGCGATCCTCCTGGCCCAGGCCGGTCATCGAGTCATCATGGTCGACGCCGACTTTCGCCGGCCGCGTCTGCGTCATCTGTTTTCGAGCAATGGCAACGGTCATGGGGTGCAGCGAGCGCCCGACCCGGGACTCTCGGACCTGATCGAAGGCACCGCCACCTTTCTCGAAGTCGCAGCGCCCGTCGACGGCTTCGACAACCTCTGGCTGATCGCCACGGGTCGCATTCCGAAAAATCCCTCGGAGCTGCTCAACTCGCCCCAGATGCGCGCCGTGATCGTCGACCTCTGCGACCGCGCCGACATTGTCCTCCTGGACAGCCCGCCGTCTTCGGTGTATGCGGACGCGGTTGGGCTGACCCAGGTCACCGACGGCGTCCTCTATGTCCTGAAGTCCGGGCCGCAGGGACCCGTCGACCATGTGCGCCTCCTCAAGCAGTTGCAGCAAGGCAAGGCGCGATTGATCGGGATCGTCATGAACCAGGTCGAGGCCGGGGCCGCCGGCTACGGGCCGTACCACGCTGGAGGCGCGCCTCGTGGATAAGCGAGCCCCGGTCATAAGCGGCCCCGGTGTGGAAAGGCCGCGTGATACGTGGAAAGGCGAGCGTGTCAACTAGCGTCGCGATGGCGATTCCCGACCGGGTAGCGGCTCCCCGCTCGGCACCGGCCTTCGGCCGGCTTGGCCGGCCGATCCCGTTCCAGGCGATCGTCGTGCCCCTGCTCGTTCTCTCCATGCTGCCGCTTCCCTTGGTCTCGGTCCGGTCAGCCGGTTTCGGCTTCGCGACGCTGGCGGCGCCGCTGTTCCTTGCGATCGGCCTGGCGTTGGCTCATCGGCACCTTCGGTCGGTCGAGGTTCCCTTTATCGGGCTCTTCCTCATCCTGATGACAGCGGCAATCATTTCGGTGGTCAATAGCTGGCTGTTCTGGGACCCTAACGTCGGCACTTCGATGGAACGGGGCTTCGGCCACCGATGGATCGGCTACCAGGTAACGGCGCTTTACTTCCTCGCGACGCCCTTTCTAGCGTTCGCCGCCGGGGTCGTCTACGCCCAGCTCGAACGGACCGTGGCGCTCTACGTCGGTGTCTTGCTGAGTGTGACCGCGACGGCGCTGATCGGGCTGTGGAGCTGGGCGCATAACCCAGTCAATCCGATCGACGTCTACCTGCATGGCGCGCGCCCGAATATCAACCCCGATGCGACCGTCTTCTTGATCGCGCTCTCCGCCGCGGTGGTGGTCTGGCAGCGCGACCGCTGGCGGCTGTGGGTTCCCGCGCTGCTGCTGCTGGTTTTGGGTCTGGTGGCCGCGTTTCTCTCCTACGCGCTCAACGCCTGGCTGGGAGCGCTGGGTGCTATTACCGTCCTCGTCTGGTCACGCTGGGGCTGGCGCGGCATCCTCACCTTCATCGCGGCGTTGGGACTTGCGGCGGTCGCCGCCCAGTCCGTGCTGGGGACGATCGTTGGACAGCGGCTCGCCAGCAACGACCTCGATCGCATCGGCCTCTGGCGGAGCGCGCTGATCGTCTGGTCGAAGAGTCCGATCATCGGCGTCGGCGCCGGCAACCTCGACAGCTACATGGAGCGATTCAGTCTCTTCGGCATCTCGCTGGTCCTGCAGGGCTATCAGCAGGCCCACAACATTTTCCTCGAGCTGCTGGCCGAGCTTGGGGTTATCGGTCTCGCCCTCTTTCTCGCCTTTATCGGCGTCGTGGTCTGGCGGCTGACCCGCCCGATGCCGGGCCGCAGCCTGGCGGCGCACCATCTGCGGGCCGCGGGCCTGGCGATGATCGTCGGCAGTTCCTTGATGGGGCTGGTGGGGAGCGGCATCGTGCCCACCATTGCATCGGCCGGTTGGGAAGGAATTGCACCGGTGGTCGTGTGCTGGTTCTTCGCCGGGGCCGGGGTTGCGATGACGCTGCCGTCGAGGGCCACCCCGTGACAGCACCGACGGTCTGCGTCTTGATCCTCAATCGTGATCGCCGCGATGACACGCTCGCCTGCCTGGCATCGCTGCTGCAAAGCCCGTATCCCAAATTGGAGCTGGTGCTGCTCGACAACGCGTCGAGCGACGGGACGGCCGCGGCCGTCCGCGCCGCCTACCCCACGGTGCACGTGATCGAGACGGGCGGTAACCTCGGCTACGCGGCCGGCAACAACGTCGGACTCAGCTGGGCGCGCGATCGCGCGGCCGACTACGCCCTGCTGCTGAACGAAGACACGATCGTCGACCCGGAGTTCATCGGTCATCTCGTGGCCGCGGCTGAGGGTCGGACGGAACTGGCGTTTCTCGGGCCACTGGTCTATCACCACAGCGAGCCGCAGGTCATTCAGTCGGCCGGCGGGACGACGACGAAGGACTGGCGCACCCACCACCGCGGGCAGAACGAGCTCGATACCGGTCAGTACGCGCAGCCGTTCGAGGCGGATTGGGTCAGCGGCTGCGCCATCTTCATGCGGATGTCGGTGGTGAATCGTATCGGCACCCTCGATCCCGAGTTCTTCATTTACAGCGAAGAGGTCGATTGGTGCCTTCGCGCCCAACGTGCCGGGTTCAAAGGGTTGGTCGTCCCCGCCGCCCGCATCTGGCACAAGGGCGTGCGGCGAGACTACGCGCCCTCGCCGCGGGTCACCTATCTGAGCGCGCGCAACCACCTGCGGCTGCTTCGCAAGCACCGAGCCGGTGCTCGCGTCTTGTTGCGGGAGATGGCCCGGGACGCTCGCGCCCTGGCCAGCTGGAGCATCCGGCCGCGCTGGCGCGATCAGCGGGCCCACCGCGACGCCCTGGCCCGCGCCATGGTCGATTTCTGTCGAGGTTCATTTGGACCACCCCCGTTCTAATCGGCAACCCGAGGAAGGAGGCATGAAGTGAGGAGGTATCGCAGGATCGCCGCCGGCATCGTCGCGACGCTCAGCGCCGTCATGGTCAGCGGGCTCTGGCAAGACACGGGCACCGCCACCGCCTCGGGGTCGCAGACCGTCGTCGGCATCCAGGGGACCAACTTCTTGATAAACGGCCGGCTGACCTCGCCCGGCATGCCGGCCCAGGGCCAGCTGCTCAACACCCGGATGGCGCAGGCCATCTTCGACGACGACAACCCGGCGACTCAGGCGAACTGGGCTTATCCGGATACTCACGCCTGGGACGCGCAGCGCAACACCAATGAGTTGGTCGCGATGCTGCCCACCTACGCGCAGCACGGGATCCGCATGATCACGGTCGGGCTGCAAGGCGGCTGTCCGGCCCACACGCCCCCGGCGCTCATCTGCCCGGGCGGCGATCATCCATGGATCGTCACCGCCTTCAACGCCGATGGGTCGCTGAAGCCAGCCTGGATGACGCGGCTCGACCAGGTGATCCGCGCCGCCGACCGGTACGGCATCGTGGTGATGGTCCAGTTCTTCTACCACGGTCAGCAGGCCAAGGTGACGGACCAGTTCGCCGCCGTCAACAACATCACCGACTGGCTGGTGAACGGTGGCTACGGCAACGTGCTGGTCGAGACGACCAACGAATGCAACACCGGCTTCTCGACCTACCTCGACTGCGCCAACGAGGCCAACGTGGTCAAGCAGGTGCAGGACCGGTCGGGCGGCGCGCTGAAGGTCGCCGTCAGCTTCAGTGGTGGCGGGTTGCCCGGCGACGACGTGATCAGGCAGGAGGACCTCGTCCTTCTGCACGGGAACGGGATCGACGGCACCCAGCTCGCGGCGCTGATCGAGGCGACCAAAAATAGCACCGCCTACAAGGCCCACCCGAAACCGATCGTGGTCAATGAAGACTCCACCAACCTCGACAACATGAACGCGGCCGTCGCCGCCGGTGTGTCCTGGGGCTATCTCGACACCGGGGTCAACAACTACGTCGACGGCTTCCAGTCGCCACCGGTGAACTGGGCGATCAACACCACGCTCAAGCAAGCGTTCTTCGCCAACGCCCTGCGGCTGGCCGGTCCGAACTCGGTCGCGACAACGCTCCAACTAACCGGTCCGACCACCGGCGACTACCAGGATGCAATCGGCCTGAGCGCACAGCTGGCCGATCAGGCAGGCCACCCGCTGGCGACCATGCCGATCGCCATCGGCCTGGGTAGCCAGACGTGCACCGCCGTCACGAACGCCGCCGGCGTCGCCGCCTGCGTGATCACGCCCTCGGTTGCGGCCGGCACCTATCCCCTGACCGCATCGTTTGCCGGCACCCCACTACTCTTGCCGAGCAGCGTCTCGGTACCGTTCGTCGTCACCCCCGAAGAGGCGGTGCTCGCCTACACCGGCGATACCAAGGTGGCGCAGGGCGGGAGCGCGCTCATGGTTGGCACGCTGCGCGAAGACGGACGGGCGCCCATCCCCGGCCGTGCCGTCAGCTTCACACTCGGCAGCGGGGCCGGTGCGCAGACCTGCGCGGCGGCGACCGACGCCAGCGGCAACGCGGCCTGCGTCATCCGTCCCGTCAACCAACCGTTGGGTCCGGGCCAGGTCACCGCCGCCTTCGGCGGGGACGGCTTCTATCAGCCAGCCTCGGCGACTGCCGCCACCATCGTTTTCGCGGTCCTGCCGGCGGGCGCCTTCGTCATCGGCGACCCGGCAACTGGGAAGAGCGTCACCTTCTGGAGCAGCCAGTGGGCGAGCCTCAACTTCCCCGGCGATAAGGGTGCGCCGAGCAGCTTCAAGGGCTTTGCCGACGCCATCGGTGCACCTGGCTGCGGGTCCTCGTGGTCGAGCGGCCCCGGCGATCGTGCCGAACCGCCCGCGTCGCTTCCGGCCTACATGGCGGTGATCGTCGCCGGCAGCGTCGGGAAGTCAGGCAGCGCGATCAGCGGCCAGACGGCATCGATCGTGATTGTCAAGACCGACAGCGGATACGCACCCGATCCGGGGCACGCGGGGACCGGCAGCGTGGTCGGCGTGATCTGCCCATGACGCGATCGAACGGAGGAGGGAATCGATGAAACACGCAACGCGTCGCCTGGGGGTGAGCACACTGGGCATCCTGCTGCTCGCCGCCTGCATGACCACGCTGCAACCGGCGGTTCAATCCACGCAGGCGGCGCCATCCGGGACCGGCCACACGACGGTCGCCATCCAGGGGACGCGCTTCCTCATCAACGGCGAGCTGCCGTCGCCGGGGAAGCCGGCCGAAGGGATGCTGCTCAACACCCGCATGGCCCAGGCCATCTTCGACGACGAAAATTCGGCGACCGCGGGCGAGTGGAAGTACCCGGACACGCACATCTGGGATCCGCAGCGCAACACGAACGAGTTGGTGGCGATGCTGCCCACCTATGCCCAGCACGGCATCCGCATGATCACGGTGGGGCTGCAGGGCGGTTGCCCGAGCACCGACCCACCCTGCCCTAGCGGTGACCATCCCTGGAACGTCAGCGCCTTCAAGGCCGATGGGTCGCTCAAAACCGCCTGGATGAACCGGCTGAACCAGGTCATCACGGCCGCCGACCACAACGGCATCGTCGTCATGGTCCAGTTCTTCTACCACGGCCAGAACCAGCGGATCAACGATCCCGATACCACGACCGCCCAGACGGCCGCGGTCAACAACATCACCGATTGGCTGGTCAACGGCGGCTACAGCAACGTGCTGGTGGAGACGGCGAATGAATGCGACGCCGGTTACTCCACCTACCTGGACGGGGGCAACTGCGCTAACGAAGCCAACGTCATCAAGCAGGTCCAGGACCGCTCTGGCGGAAAACTGAAGGTCAGCGTCAGCTGGAAGGGCGGCGAGCAACCTGGCGATGAGGTGATCAAGCAGGAGGACTTCGTCTTGCTGCACGGCAACGGCATCAACGGCACCCAGCTGCAAGCCTTGATCGCGTCGACCAAGGAGTCGGCCGTCTACAAGGCGCATCCGACGCCGATCGTCGTCAACGAGGACTCGACCAGCATCGCCAACCTGGATGCCTCGGTCGCCTCGGGTGTCTCCTGGGGATATCTCGATACCGGGCAAAACAACTACGTGGACGGCTTCCAACGGGTGCCGGTCAACTGGGGCATCAACACGGACGCCAAGAAAGCCTTCTTCGCGGAGACGCTGAAGCTGGCGGGCGCCCCGGTCACGAGCCTGGTTTACTCGGGGCCGACGACCGCGGACTTCAACGACTCGTTAACGCTGGCGGCCACCCTGACCGATGTCTGGGGAAATCCGCTGGCGAACAGCGGCGTGACGTTCGGACTCGGATCGCAGACCTGCAGTGCCATCACCGGCGTCAACGGGGGCGCGGCCTGCAGCATGGTTCCCACCGCCGCTGCGGGCAATCTCTCAATCTCGATCAGTTATGCCGGCACTGATGAGTTCCAGGCGAGAACCACCTCGGTCCCGATCGTCATCGCGCACGAGGAAACCGCACTGGTGTACCGGGGAGACGCCGCCTTCGTCAACGGCGTCGCGGCTCACCTTTCGGCCGTCCTGACCGAGGACGGGACGACGCCGCTGGCCGGCCAGACGGTGAGCCTTACTCTAGGCAGCGGAGGGAGCCGCCAGACCTGCTCGGCTACAACCGACACCAATGGGCTCGCCAGTTGCTCTCCCGGGCCGACCAGCCAGCCACTCGGTGGCGGCTCGGTCAGCGCCAGCTTTGGCGGCGATCGGTTCTACGCGGCCTCGCAGACAAGCGACGATGTCGACGTCACCGCTGTCAAGACGGGCCTGACCTACACCGGGCCGGCCAGCGGCGACTTCAACGATCCGATCACGCTAACTGCCGGGCTGCACGCGGGCGAGGCCGCGGTGGCGGGAGCCACGCTCACCTTTACCCTCGGGTCCCAGACTTGCAGCGGGCCGACCGATGCCCACGGCGTCGCGAGCTGCAGCCTGACCCCGAACACCGCGGCGGGTACCTATCCGCTCGCCGTCGCCTTCGGCGGGAACGACAACTTCCAGGCGAGCGCCGACTCGACCACCTTCGACGTGTCGAAAGAGGAGACCAAGCTTGCCTACATCGGCGACACCTCGCTGGTCAATGGTAGTGCGGCTCACCTGTCGGCCACCCTGACCGAGGACGGCAGCGCGCCCCTGTCGGGCCGGACGCTGACGCTCGGGCTCGGTTCCGGGTCAGCGGCGCAGACGTGTACCGCGTCAACTGATGCCGCCGGCTCGGCGGCGTGTTCGATCGCGCACGTCAACCAACCGGTTGGCGCGGGCGTGGCGACGGCGACCTTCGCCGGCGACGAGCATGAGCGCAGCGCCAGCGATCAACCGGCGGCCCAGGTCTCCGCGGCCACCGTGACGCCCGCATCGACGCCGATACCGGTACTGGCCGGCACCGGGCATGCCCAACCGAACCTCCTTGCGTCCCTGTGGGGAAGGGTCGGGGTGGGCAGTCTGCTCCTGCTCGCCGGACTGTTCTTGCTCCTCTTCCCGCGCCGGCGCGCGGGTGAACCACCATCGATTGTCTGGAGGAATCGGGAATGACAACCGCATTAGTCACGGGAGGCGCGGGCTTCATCGGCTCGCACGTCGCCGACGACCTGGTCGACAAGCTCGGTTTCGAGGTGGTCGTGCTCGATGACCTGTCGGGTGGCTTCAAGGAAAACGTCAATCCAAAAGCCCGCTTCATCCAGGGCTCCATCGTCGACCACCAGCTGGTCAACCGGCTGTTCGATCATTTCCGCTTCGACTACGTCTATCACCTGGCCGCCTACGCGGCGGAGGGACTGAGCCACTTCATCAAGCGCTTCAACTACACCAACAACCTGCTCGGCAGCGTCAACCTGATCAACGCCAGCGTCAACCACGACGTGCGCTGCTTCGTCTTCACCTCGTCGATCGCCGTCTACGGCACCAACCAGCTGCCCATGCGCGAGGACCTCACCCCGCTGCCGGAGGATTCCTACGGCATCGCCAAGGCGGCGGTCGAGCTCGAGCTGAAGGCGAGCCATGAGATGTTCGGCCTCGATTACGTCATCTTCCGGCCTCACAACGTCTATGGCGAGCGTCAGAACCTGGGCGACAAGTACCGCAACGTGATCGGCATCTTCATGAACCGGCTGATGCAGGGCGAGTCGCTGCCCATCTTCGGGGATGGCGAGCAGCGACGGGCCTTCACCTACATCAGGGACATCGCGCCGGCGATCGCCGCCTCCCCGCTCGAGCCGGCAGCGGGCAATCAGCTGTTCAACATCGGCAGCGATCAGCACTACAGCGTCAACGAGCTCGCGCTCGAAGTGATCGCCGCGATGGACATCGCCGGTCGGCTGGAGCACCGGGAGGCGCGCAACGAGGTCAAGCTGGCCTTCTCCGATCACTCCAAGTTCCAGCGCGTCTTTCCCAACGCGCCCTCCACCCCGCTGTCCGAGGGACTGCGCCGCATGGCGCGCTGGGCAAAGGCCAGCGGCATCCGGCAGAGCCGCGAGTTCGACGGCATCGAGATCCACAAGAACATGCCCCCCGCCTGGACCACCGTGGTGGCGGACGAGCCGGTGGGCGCCGGCGCGGCCGGCTGAGGAGGAGCCGATGGACATCCTCTTCGTCACCCCGTGGTTCCCCTATCCCGCCAACAATGGGGCGCGGGTTCGCTCATCGAAGCTGCTGGCGGGTCTTAAGGCCGCCGGCCATCGTTGCCATCTCTTCGCCTTCGAGCCGCCGTCGGCGCAAGGGCCCTATCCGGATCTGGCCAGCGTCGCCTATACCACGTCCTGGTCGTCGCGCTGGCCCGGTCGGGTGAGGTCGACGCTGGCCTTGCTGGCGAAAAGCCCCCGCTACTACCGGCTGATCTACCAGGCGTCGCTGCTCGAGGAGATCCGGCGGGTCGCGGAGGACCGGCACGTCGATGTCGTAATCGGCTACGAACTCGCCGCCGGGGACTACGTTTCACGGCTCGACGATGGCCGCTTCATCAAGATCCTCGACGGCTGCGAACCCTTTGCCTTCCAATCGCCGGTCGACACCATTCGCAGCCAGGCACGCATGTGGAAGTTCAAGAACTTCTTGCGGCAGATGCTCAGCCGAGTGGACGCCTACGTCGCGGTGTCCGACGCCGAATTGCATTGGATCCGCAACGAGGTGGCGCCCCGCCGGGCCTGGGGATGTACGGTGCCCAACGGCGCCGAGCTGGCCGCTCCGTTCGAGGGCCCGGCGGATCCCTTGCGCGTCATCTACACCGGGTCGCTCACCTACCGCGCCAACCTGGAGACGGTCGACTACTTTCTTGCGCGGATCTGGCCATCGATTCGCAGCGAGAAGTCGGCCGCGCGCTTCGTCGTCACCGGCCAAGTGCCGGCTCCGCAGACAGTACGCCGACTGCAGGCGGTGCCCGGCGTGCATTTGGTGGGACTCGTCTCGAATTACGAGCGCTTCGTCGGCTCGAGCGGCGTGCTCGCCGTTCCGCTGCTGCGCGGCGGTGGGACCCGCATCAAGGTGCTGGAGGCCTTTGCCCTCGGCTGTCCCGTGGTCGCCACCCCCAAGGCCGTCGAGGGACTGGCGGTCTCGCCGGGGCGCGACGTGCTGGTCGCCGACACTCCGATCGAGTTCGCCCGTGCCGTCGTCTCCGTGATCAGCGACCCGCTGCTGCGCGCCAACCTGATCGAAAATGCACGCTTGACGGCGGCGCGCTACAGCTGGACCAGGGCGCAGCACACCTTCGTGGAGGCGGTCGGCCGGTGCGTCGAGCAACGCGCCTTCCTCCAACCCGCATGAGCCTCGCGATCTGCATCGTGAACTGGAACACCCGCGACCTACTGATCGATGGGATTCGCCATCTCTTCGAGGAGGACCCGTCGCGCAGTGTCTGGGTGCTCGACAACGGGTCGACCGATGGCAGCGCCGCGCGGCTCCGGGAGGTCTATCCCCAGGTCCACCTGGTCGAAAGCTCTGAAAATCGCGGCTTCGCCGGCGGCGTCAACGAGTTGCTGCAACGGTGTCCCGCCGATTACCTGCTCGTCCTCAACACCGATGCCCGGCCGCAACCCGGCGCCATCACGACGCTCTACGGATACATGACCAGCCATCTGTGGGTGGCCGCCGCCGGCCCCCGTCTGGTCGACGAGCGCGGCCGGTGGATCGGCTGCCACGACCGATTCCCGACCGCTCGCCAGGAGATCGCAAACATGCTTGGTCTGCGGCGGCCCCGGGAGCACGTCGAGCCGCGACCGAAGGTCGATTGGGTCGAAGGCGCCTGCATGATCCTGTCCGGCATCGCCGTCCGGGAGGTCGGCCTGCTCGACACCGGCTTCTTCATGTACAGCGAGGAAGTCGATTGGTGCTACCGCGCGCGGCAGCTGGGCTGGCAGATCGCCTGCCTGCCGCAGGCCCAGGTGGTGCACGACGTCGGCAAGAGCGGCAGCATCCGCCGTCGGGCTCAGCTCTGCAGTAGCAAGATCCGCTACCAGCGCCTGCATGGATCGCAGCTCGGGGCTGTCGCGCTGGCGTCCGCTCTCGTCGTCATCAATGCCGGCCTCTGGCTCGCCTATTCCGTGCGGGCGGGCTGGCACGCCGACCGCACCCGCTCACACGCGTACGCGATTGCGACCTGCGCCCGCCACCTGACCGGGGCGCAGCGATCTTCATGACGACCGCTCATCGGTCCAACCACCCACGATGCTGAGACCACAACCCCTCGACGAAACCGAGGCGACGTTCGCTGCGCCCAACCCGGCCGCGGCCGGGCCAGTGCGCCCATCGGGCAGCCTCGCGCTCTCGATCGGGTCCGGCTACCTGGTCCAGATCCTGGCCCAGGCCACCACGCTGATCACCCGAGTGGCCCTGGCTCGCATCATCGCCCCGACCGAGTGGGGAGTCTTCGGCGAGGCCGCCGTGATCGTCGGCATCGCCGACACGCTGCGCGAGCTCAACCTCACGCAGTGGGCAACCAGCGGCCGCACCGAGCGCCACTGGCGCGACCTGCCCGGCACACTCGCCTCGACCACGATCGTCCTGCTGCTGGGCCTGCTGGCGGCAATGCCCTTGCTGGCACGCCTCTCACCCCAGTTGCCGCTCACCACGGCGGTGCTGGCGCTCACCCTGATCCCTCGCACCTGGACGCTCGGGGCCGAGGCGGAGCTGAACAGCCGGCAGCGGCTCTTCCGGCTGGTGGCGCCGCAGGGACTCGGCGCGCTCGCCTTCGTGGTGAGCGCCATCGTCATCTCGGCGCACTTCAAGACCGCCTGGTCCTTGAGCGTGGCCGCGGTGATGCAGGTCACGTTCTACGCCGCCTTCCTGCTCTGGCGTAGCCGCCACGAGGTCTTCCTTCGGCCGCGTTTCGACCGTGCCTGGCATTCGCTGGTCTCGGCCCGAGACTTCGTCTGGCTGGCGTTGGCGGGCGTGCTGCTGACCCAGGTGGACGGTCTGCTGGTCGGCTCGGTGGCGGGCGCGACCGCCGCCGGCTTCTACATCATGGCGAGCTGGCTGACCTCGCGACTCCCCTTCCTGGTCGAGATTCCGCTGCTCCGGGTGATGCTGCCCGTCTTTGCCGCGAACCGCGGCGACCGGGACGCGCTCGGCTCCATCTTCAAGCGCACCGCGATGTCGATCAACTACCTGGAGGCCACCTGGTGCTTCCTCTTGATCTTCAACGCCAGCTTCGTCGTGCAGCAGCTCTTCGGCGACCGCTGGAAGGCTGCCATCCCGTATGTGATCCTGACCGCCATCTATCCCCTGCTCTCGCCGCTGGGTACGGTCGGCTGGGAAGTGCTGCGCATGACCGGTCGCACCCGGCTGGTGCTCTGGAACCTGATAGCCAACTCGATCGCCTTCATCGTGATCGGTGTTGGCCTGGGACTCAAGATTGGGGTCGTCGGCGTCGTGATCGGCTACTACGCCGCCACCCTGATCAACAGCGTCGTTATCTTCGTGCTTCCCGCCCAGATCGGCTGGCCGATCGTGCGCCAGGTCCTGCGTGAAGTCGGCCTGCTCTACCTCGCCTGCGCCGTTCCCCTGCTCCTCGTCGGCCTGATCCCGATTTCCCCGCTCGCGCGCTTTACGACCGACCTGGCACTGATGGCCGGCCTCGTGCTGGTGGGGCTGCGGCCGTTGCTGCCCTTCGTCCGGCGCACCCTGGCGGAGCGCAGCGCGTGAACGGCCCCATCGTCACCGTCTGCATCCCGGTCTACAACGGCTATGCCTTTCTCGAACGCTGTCTGCAGGCGATCGTCACCCAGACCTACCGCAACCTCGACATCCTGGTGGTGGACAACCGCTCGACGGATGACTCCGCCGCCCTGCTCGCCGCCTGGGCCCGCCGGGACCCACGCATCCGCGTCGTGACCAACGACTCCAACATCGGCCTGGTCCCCAATCGCAACCGGTGCATCGAGTTGGCCCGTGGCGAGTGGATCAAGTTCATGGACGTCGATGACGTCCTGGCCCCGAGCGCGATCGAGCGGCTGCTCGAGGCGTCGCAGGGCAGCTACCGGATGGCGATCTGCCGCCGCCTCTTCTTTTATGAGGGCGTCGACGAGGCGCAGCGGGCGTTGATGGAACGGGAGGTTCGCCGCTATGAAGTGCGAGAACTGCTCCCGGGCCGCACCTACATCACGCCCGATGAGGTCGCCCGGCTGGCCCTCGAGTACCGTGGCCGCAACTTCGTGGGTGAGCCGACCGCCGTCATGATGCACCGGTCGGTCTTCGACGAGTTCGGCGCCTTCAACGAAGATCTTGTGCAGATTCCGGACCTCGAATACTGGCTTCGGGTCGGCCTGCACACCGGAATTGCCTACGTCGATGAGCCGCTCTCCTGTTTCAGCATCCACAACGGCGCCGCCAGCGCCGCCAACCTGTCGCTGCGGAACTTTCGAGCGGACCGTGTCGATCAACTCATCCTGCTCCACGAGTACCTCTACAACCCCTACTTCGAGCCGGTTCGGAAAGTGGCGGAGCGCGAGGGTCTTCTGGCACAGATGCGGGCGGACTTCCGTCGGCGCGCGGTGCGCATCGCGCTCAGGGCCGCCCTCGACGGCCGTAGCACAAACCCCGCGGTGCGAGACCACTGGAGCCAGTGGCGGATCGTCGGTCATTCGCGGCCGCATATTCGCCCGCCGGGTGACGCGCTGCTGCCGCTGGCCGCGTTCGTGCTGCACGCCACGAGGGTCCGCCGGTGACCAGCGCCATGCTCACCGGCACGGCACGCCAGGCCGTCCAGCCGCAAAGTCCCACCCGGGTCGCCCTGGTGGAATTCTTCGGCGTCGGCGGCACCGCCGACTACACCGACTGCCTGGCGCGCGCGCTGGCAGCGCAAGGGATGACGGTGGCGGTGGTGACCTCGAGCCTCTTTCAGCCCCTGACCCCGGATCCCCCCTACGAGATCGTTCGGCCCTTCGTCTACGCCTCGGCCCAGCCAAAGGCGAAGAAGGGGATGCAGCTGGCCCGAGCGCTGGATCCGGCCCGCGACTTCCTCGAGCGGTTCCAGCCCGATGTCGTGCACGCGCAGGGTACGGTGCTGCCGATCATCGAACAGTTTCTCTATCGCGGACTGCGGGCGGTGACGGTCTGCACCGTGCACGATGCGCGGGCTCACGAACGCCGGCCCTGGCTGGGATCGTTTGCCGGTTTCTACGGCGGCTTCGACTGGTTGATCTGCCATTCGGAATCGACCAGGGAAAAAGTGCGGGACGCGCTGCCGACCGCCCGCATCGACGTTGTGCCCCACGGCCTCTACACACCGCTGACGACCGCCCTCCCCGACCAGGCGGTGGCACGCCGGGAGCTGGGGCTGCCAGCTCGCGGCCGGGTGGCGCTCTTCTTCGGATTCATCCGCCGCTACAAGGGTCTGGACCTGTTCCTGGACTCGGTCCAGCTCGCCCAGCGCGACGGTCACGATCTGATCGGGCTGGTCGCGGGCCGCCCACTCTACGACATCGGTCGCCGCGTCGAGCAAGCGCGCCGCGAGGGGTTACCGATCGCGTGGCATTTGCGCTTCATCGAAAGGGACGAATTCGCCACCTTCTTCGCGGCCGCCGACGTCGTGGCGCTGCCCTACATCGATACCTCGGACAGCGGCGCCTTCGAGCTGGCGGCGGCTTTTGGCAAGCCCGTGGTCGTAACCAACGCCGGCGGGCTCGCCGAGGCGTTCGCCCGCTACCGCTACGGCGTCATGGTCCCGGAACGCACCGAAGCGGCCGTGGCCGCCGCGCTGCTCGGGCCCTATCCGGCCGCTCCGGCACGCCGCGACGACAACAGCTGGGAGGCCGTCGCCGCCCGAACGCACGCCATCTACACGGAGGCCCTGGCGATTCATGGCTAGGCTCAGGGTCCTCTATGTCGGACCGCACCCGCCGTCACCGATCGCGGTTCGCCCGTGGCTCTTCCTCCAGGCGATGCAGGAGCGCCACCAGGTCGACGTCGTGGCGGTCACGAGCTACCGGCCCGGCGCCGCCGACCGGCTCGCCGCGCTGCGCCATCTCCCCGATCGGGGATACCCGCTGCAAGCGATGGCCGTCGAATCGCTCGAGATGCGGCGCGCGGTGCGCCTGGCGATCGCCCGGACCGACTACGACGTCATCCACGTCGAGCACGTGCGGGCCTTCCCCTTCGTGCCCGACGCGCACCGGGATCGCGTCCTCTTCGACGCCGTCGACTGTGTCTCCGACCTGTTCGCCCAGGCCGCGCCCTACCAGGGCTTTGCCCGGCGACAGATCTTTCGGCAGGAGGCGGCCCGGCTGGCCCGCTTCGAGGCGCACGCGATCTCGTCGGTCGGCCGTGTGCTGGTGGCCTCGCGCCGGGACGCCGCCGGGTTGCGCGCCTTGCGGCCGCAGGCATCGGTCAGCGTGCTGCACAATCCGGTGGACCTCTACCGCTTCCGGCCCGGGCTGCAGCGCTCGTCGAACACGGTGATCTTCACCGGCAAGATGAGCTTCCACGCGAACCGAGTCGCGGCCGAGTGGCTCTGCGACGACATCTGGCCGAAGGTCCGCGCCCGGCACCCGGAAGCCCGGCTGCTGCTCGCTGGGGCTCGGCCCCCGCGGTCATTGCTCCGGCGCCGTGCCGCCGACGTCGAGGTCACCGGCTACGTGCCCGACCTGGGGCGGATGATCGCCGGCGCCGCCGTGGCAGTCGCGCCGCTGCGCTACGCGGTCGGCATCCAGAACAAGGTGCTGGAGGCGATGGCCTGCGCCACACCAGTGGTGACGACGACGGCGGCGGTGGGCGACCTCGGATTCGATGAAGGCGGCCACGGCTTCATCGCCAACGACGCCGCCGCCTTTGCGGAGCGGATCTGCTGGCTGCTGGATGACCGCCGGCTTGCCGGCCAGATCGGGCGGGCCGGCCGCGATTACGCGGAACAGCATCACGCTATCGGCCCGCTGGCCGACCAGCTGGACGACTACTACCACGAGCTACTGAGCACGACGCGACCAATACAAAGAGAGGTGCAAGCAATCTGATGCGCATACTCGTCACCGGCCACCAGGGCTATATCGGCTCCGTCATGACCCGTTACCTCGCCGCCGAGGGCCACGAGGTGGTCGGCCTCGACACGGCATTTTTCGGCGACTGCATCTTCGGCCAAAACCACGACCCGACGCCCTCCATCTATAAGGATGTTCGCGACGTCACCGCGCAAGACCTCCAGGGCTTTGACGCCGTCGTCCACCTGGCGGCGCTGGCCAACGACCCGCTGGGCGACCTCAACCCTGACTGGACCTATGACATCAACCATCGGGCCACGGTGCACCTCGCCCAAACGGCGAAAGCCGCCGGCATCGAGCGCTTCGTCTTCTCCTCGTCGTGCAGCATGTACGGCGACGGCTGGAAAGACGAGCTCCTCTCCGAAGACGCGCCGATGCGTCCGCTAACGCCATATGCGGTCTCCAAGGCAAGGTCCGAAGAGGACATCGCCAAACTGGCCGATGGAAACTTCACGCCGGTCTACATGCGCAATGGCAGCGCCTACGGCATCTCCTCGCACCTGCGCGCCGACCTCGTCCTCAACAACCTGATGGGGTGGGCCTTCACCACCGGCAAGATAAAGATCCTGAGTGACGGCTCCCCCTGGCGACCCATCGTGCACGTCGAAGACATCTCGATGGCTTTTGCCCAGGCGCTGACCGCACCCAAAACGGCGGTCCACAACCAGGCGTTCAACGTCGGGCCCGACGGCGAGAACTACCAGGTCCGCGACCTGGCCGGGATCGTCAACGAGATGGTGCCGGAAGCGACCGTCGAATACGTGGGCAAGAACCCGGATCCACGCAATTACCGGGTGAGCTTTGAGAAGATCCATGCCGCACTGCCCGGATTTCAGCCGAAGTGGACCGCCCGCCTTGGCGCTCGCCAGCTGCGGGAGGGCTACCAGGCCGCCGGGCTGACCGCGGAGACCTTCCAGGGTCCGAGCTACACCCGGTTGCTCCAGCTGAAGGCATTGCTCGCCAGCGGCCGGCTCGACGGCTCGCTGCGCTGGAACGCGCTGGTGACCGCATGATCTTCACCGAGACCATCCTCAAGGGCGCCTTTGCCATCGATCTCGAGCCGCACTCCGACGCGCGCGGATTCTTCTCGCGCACCTTCTGCCAGGAGGAGTTCATCACGCACGGCCTCAAGCCGGTCGTCGCCCAGTGCAACATGTCCTACAACTACAAACGGGGGACGATGCGCGGCCTCCACTACCAGCTCCCACCCGCCACCGAGGCCAAACTGATTCGCTGCGTCCGCGGCGCCATCCGCAGCATCGTCGTCGACCTGCGACCGGACTCCGCGACTTACCTTCAGCACATCCAGGTGACGCTGTCGGCGGAAAACCGCCGGGCGATCTATGTCCCCGAGATGTTCGCCAACGGTTACCAGGCTCTGACCGACGACGCCGAGGCCATCTACCAGGTCAGCGAGTTCTATACGCCCAATCGGGAACGCGGGCTGCGCTACAGCGACCCCAGGCTGGGGATCACCCTGCCCCTGCCCGTGAGCATCATCTCGGAGAAGGATGCTGCGTGGCCGCTGCTGCAGCCGGTCCCGGCAGGAGCACCGGCATGATCATCGTGGATCGCGCCCTGCAAGATCGCGAACGGACCGGCCGGCCGGTGCGCGTGGGCATGATCGGCGCCGGCACCATGGGCCGGGCGATCACCAACCAAATCGTCAACGCCGTACCCGGGATGCGCCTGGTGGCGATCTCGAACCGCCATCCTGACGCCGCCCGACAGGCCTTCGCGCAGGCCGGCGTCGAGGAGGTCGCGACGGTCACGAGCGTGGCCGCCCTGGAGCGGGCGATCCTGGCCGGGCGCCCGGCGGTCACCGACGACCCCTCACTCCTGTGTGCGGCCGGTCCGATCGACGCGCTGATCGAGGTGACCGGCACCATCGAGTTCGCGGCCGGCGTGGTCCTCGACGGCATCGCGCACGGCAAGGACATCGTGATGATGAACGCCGAGCTCGACGGGACGGTGGGCCCGCTGCTCAAGGTCTATGCCGACCGGGCGGGCGTCATCCTGACCGCCTGCGAGGGCGACCAGCCCGGCGTGGAGATGAACCTCTACCGCTTCGTCAAGGGTATCGGGGTCACGCCGCTGCTGTGCGGCAACATCAAGGGCCTCCAGGATCACTACCGCAACCCCACGACCCAACAGGGCTATGCCTCGAAGTGGGGCCTCTCGCCGCAGATGGCGACCAGCTTCGCGGATGGCACCAAGATCTCGTTCGAGCAGGCGATCGTGGCCAACGGCACCGGGATGCGGGTGGCGCAGCGCGGCATGCTCGGCTACGAGGTTAGCGGCCACGTCGACGAGCTGACGCATCGTTACGACGTCGACCAGCTCCGGGCGTGGGGCGGCATCGTCGATTACGTGGTCGGCGCCAAGCCGGCACCCGGCGTCTTCGTCCTCGGCACCCACGACGATCCCAAGCAGCGACATCTCCTCAACCTCTATCGACTGGGCGAAGGGCCCCTTTACAGCTTTTACGTGCCCTATCACCTGTGCCACTTCGAAGTCCCGCTCTCCGTCGGACGCGCCGTGCTACTCCGCGACGCGGTGCTGACCCCGCTGGGCGGGCCCATGGTCGAGGTGGTCACGACCGCTAAGGTCGACCTCGAGGCGGGCCAGGTGCTCGACGGCATCGGCTTCTACCACACCTACGGCCAGTGTGAAAACGCGGAGGTCGCCCGGGCGGAGCGGCTGCTGCCGATGGGGGTGGCGGAAGGCTGCCGGCTCACGCGCAACATCCGCAAAGACGAGGTCATCCACTACCACGACGTCGAGCTTCCACACGGACGCCTCAGCGACCAGTTGCGGGCCGAGCAGGCCGCGCACTTCGGCGCCCTGGTGGCGGCCTGAGGCCGGGGCAGGCCATGCGCATCGTGATTCCGGCGGCAGGACTGGGAAGCCGATTCCTTCCTTTGACCCGGGCGGTCCCCAAGGAGCTGCTGCTCCTCGGCGACTGGCCGTTGATCCATCACGCCCTGCTCGAGGCGGAGGGCGCCGGCTTCGACTCCGCCATCATCGTCATCTCGCCGATGAAGCGGGCGATCCGCACCTATTTCGAAGCCGCGCCCGAGCTGGAGCGCGAGCTGGCGGAGCAGGGCAACCTCGACGGGCTGGCGCGGCTGCTCGAGGCGCAGTCGATCGCCCGGCGAATGCAGATCACCTTCATCGAGCAGTGGACCCGGGGTCCCGGAGAAGCGGTTTTGCTGAGCCGCGCGCTCACCGGGGAGGACCGCTTCGCCGTGCTGCTCCCCGATGACGTCGTTCCGAGTGTCGACCACTGGCGGGAGTTGCAAGGGCTCTCCCAGGAAACCGGCGCGCCGACGCTCTGCGTCCGCAAGGTGCCGATCGCGGAGGCGCCGCGCTTTGGCATGGCGACCTGCGAGCCGTTCGGCGCCCACCTTCGCGTTCGTGAGCTGGTGGAGAAGCCGCGCGCCGGGCAGGTCCGCTCGAACCTCTCGATCTTCGGACGCTACGTTGTCACCGGACCGGTGCTCGACGCTCTCGCCGAACGACTTGCCAAAACCACCGGCGAGCTGCAGCTGACCGAGGGCTACGCGGCGCTGACCAACGGCACCCCGGGGGTCTTCGCCGTCGAGTTTTCCAACGACTCCTTCGACTGCGGCACACCGCGAGAATTCGCGCGGGCCACCTCACAGTACGCCGCCTGGTCGATGCCCGGCCGGCTGGTCGAGGTCGGCTGAGCCGATGGCGATAACTCAGCTCGCGCCCGTGGCCGTCTCCTCGGTCATCGACGTCCGGGAGGTCACGACCCTGGATGGGTTCGACGCCATGCGGATCGAATGGAACCAGCTGGTCGGTCGGCTTGCGGTCCCATCGCCATTCCAGACCTGGGAGTGGAATCGCGCCTGGTGGAACCATTTCGGGACGGGGCGGACGCTCTCGATCCTCGAGTTCAGACAGGAGGGGTGCGTCATCGGCATCGCCCCCTATTACCGCCGCCGGCTCGGGACGCCCGTTGGGGTCTCGATGCTGCAACCGCTGGGCTGGGAAGGCAACGGGCTCGGGAATGGAATCACCGAGCAGTGGGAACTCCTCTTCCCCCTCGACTGCCGGATGGCGCTGCTGGAGCGATTTAGCGACTGGCTTCAGGACCAGCCATGGAGCGCCGTCCTTCTGCCCGGGTGGCCGGAGGGAGATCCGCTGCCCCGCTGGATGGCGCGCCGCGTCGCCTACCGTGGCAAAGGGATCGTATTCACTTACCGCCGGGTTCCCCCCGACTGGGAGGCGCTCGTCACCGGCCTCAACAAGAGCATGCGCGACAACGTTCGGTACTACCCGCGCCTGATGGAGCGCAAGGGCCACCCCTACCGCTTCGAGATCGCCGCCACCCCGCTCGAGGTCTCGGCGGCATTGCCGCTGCTCTTCAACTTTCACCGCGAGCGGGCCGAAGCCAGCATGAAGATCAGCCACGACGATTATTTCAATCATCCCAACCGGCGCGCCTTCATCCGCGAGGTGGCGCCCATACTGGCGGAGAACAGTCAGGTCAGGATCGGCAGCATCTGGGTCGGCACCGAGCCGGTCGCCATCCAGATGTGGCTCGAGAAGGACGACACGATGTTCCTCTACTACTCGGGCTTCCTGCCCGACTGGGGATCGCACTCGGTCGCGCTGCTGGCCACCATCGGCGCCTTCCAGGACGCCATCGGCCGCGGCGTGCGGCAGATCGAATTCCTGGCGGGCGGCGGCCATCCGAAGGAGCGCTGGGACACGCAGCAACGCACCCACAGCAACATCTGGCTGACACGCCGGCCACGCATCACCAGATTTCTCTTCGCCTTGCCCATCCATTACCGGCAGCTGGCATGATTCCACCGCAGGACCGAGGCCGGCGCCGCCAGGCGCCGGCCTTTTCGTTTCTGGTGGCCCGTTGTGCCTGCGGCGTCGTTTCGAGGTAACATCCCCTGAGCGCATTGGCTGATCCCGGCCGGGCCATAGGAATGAGAATGAAAAAAGCCCCTGGCGGCCTCATGTTGGCCGCCTGCGTCGTGTTCTCGATGCTGGCCCTTTGGGGCATCCGCTCGCTGCAGCCAGCATCGGCCGCGGCGGGTGGCATTGCCTACGGGTTCACCGCGCCCGTCCCACCCGATCAAGCCAAGCTCAACGCCTCCCACGTTGGCTGGGTGCGTCAGGGGTTGGACTGGTCGTCGATCGAGACCTCGCCCGGCGTCTACGACTTCGGCACGCTCGATCGGGCGGTCGCCCAGGAGAATGCGGCCGGAATTCAGATCACGGTGCCGCTCCAGGATGCGCCGGGCTTCCGCAAGAACCAGGTCTGCAACGGGGTGAACCTCTTTCCCGGCCCGAGTGAGATGAGCACGTTCGCCAGCGTGCTGGCCGCGCGCTACAACGGGCGAAACGGGCATGGCTACGTGCAGAGCTTCGAGATCGGGAACGAGGAGTACGACGGCTACTGGAGCGGCAGCTGGGACACCACCTCCGCCTGCCGAACCCCCAACTGGTACGGCCCCGTCCTCAAGGCCGGCTATCAGGCGATCAAGGCGAGTTCGCCGAACGCCCTGGTCGGGATGTTCGGGCTCTGGTGGCAAAACAGCAATCACATCCTGAGCTACATGACCTGGCTCTACCAGAACGGGTACGGACGCTACATGGACTTCGCCAACTTCCACTATTACTCGGGCGGGGATCCATCCGTCAGCACGCCGGATGTCCCCTCTTATGCGGGGGAGTGGCAGATGATCCACGGCGTGATGGCCGCTAATGGCGACGGCGCCAAGCCGATCTGGTGCACCGAAGTCGGCTGGGCGGTCAATTCGAACGGTCAGCCCGGCCCGCTGGTGAACCCGGCGCAGCAGTCGCAATACCTGCAGGAGATCCTGGACAGCTCGCGCACCTCGGGTGTGGTGCAAGCAGTCTTCATCTACACCTTGATGGACAACGACGACGGGATGAACATCTGGCCGCCCTCGGGGCCGCTGCCCGCCTACAACATGCTGGAGTCGTATATCGCCGGCCACCCGGGCGCGACCATTGCGGCCAGGCGGGCGGCGTCCACGGCCGCGAAGCCAGCGCCGGCCGCCAGCACGGCACCGTCGGCCGCAGTCCCGCCATCAGCCTCCGCGCGGGCGATCATCCACCGCCGCAGCTGGATCTCCGCGCCAACCGCGGCCACGACGCAGACGGTCGCGAGAGCCAGCAGCCAATCGACGCTGCTGGGATTTGTCGCGGGGATCGTGGTCATGCTGCCGTTCCTCCTGGCGGCGGTCTGGCGATTCCGGGGACGCAGACGACCTCAAGCGGCGGCACCGACTGCGGCGCCGACGCCGACGCCCACGCCCGAACCGGAGGCGTCCAAGCGCCTGTCCGCATAAGACAAGCCCGCGTTCGCACTGCGCCGCCCTGCCGTTGACGATGCGAGTCCTCTGTTTGGTCGACGGCGTGGTGAAGCCTCCCGATCGTTGGTTGTGGAGCTATCTTCCCGCGGGAGCGCAAGCCGATACAGTCGATTTCCTCAGCTTCATGCCATCAGATCGGTACCGAAGTTGGGGCAAAGTTTTCTCCTACTACCCTTCCTATTTCGGCATCGCGCGCCGCGCCCTTGCGCGTGCCGCGGCCACCGATTACGACGCCATCATCGCGTGGGAATCCAAGTTTGGATTTCCCCTCGCCAGCCTGCGCCGCCTGTCACGCCGCCCATCTCGCGCCAAGCTCGTCGTCCTCGCGTTCTCTTATAAGGGCATCGCTCGGTACGTCAAGCCGCTGGCCCAGGTCGTGATGCCCGCCATCGACCATTGCACCGTGACGGCAAGCGGAGAGGTCCCCTATTACTCGACGCTCCTCCATCTCCCCGCGAGCAAGTTGAGTTTCACGCCGCTCGGTGGCTACGACGTTGGCGAGCTCGAGGGGGGCACCGGCATCGGCGGCGCGCCCTATGCGTTTGCCGCCGGTCGCTCCGAGCGCGACTATCGGACACTCGTCGATGCCTTTAGCGGACTGCGCGGCCGTCTCGTGATCAATGCCCGACCCTTCAATCTGAAGGGTGTCAGCCGTCCGCCCAACGTTGAGTTCAACGACTTCATGCCCCGTCGAGACTTCATCGCGGCCATGGTCGGCGCCCGGTTCGTGATCGTGCCTCTGCTGGATACGCCTCACGCCGCGGGGGTTGGACACCTGATCTATGCGATGGCGGCGGGCAAGGCGATTGTGACCACAAGGACCGTCGGCACCGTCGACTATGTCGAAGAAGGTGTCACAGGCCTGCTGGTTCCACCGGGCGATGTCGGCGCGATGCGAGGCAGCGTCGAGCGTTTGTTGAACGACCCCGCGCTCGTCGCCAGCATGGGACGCGAGGCGAGGCACCGATACGAGACGCGATACACGATGAAGGCCTTCGCCGAGCGAACCTACGCCGTCCTCTCCGACATCATCTCGAGCCCGTAGACTTCGACGTCCCGTATTCACGTTACGAGTTCCGTTACGGGGCCCCCACCGATCCGTGGCGGGCCCGCCGCTCGGATCGTAGCGATCCCTCTCCATAGTGGACCCAACGGCATGCCCGTGGGGCATCCGGAGGAGGATCGACATCAATCGGGGCTTTATTGGACTCATTGGCGTGCTCGCGCTCGGCGCGGGCACGATTGCCTCCGCGCGTCCAGCCGCCGCCGGCGCTGCGAGCCCGTATGGGTTCACCTTGCCGGTGCCCCCCGACCAGGCCAAGGTCAACGCCTCGCATGTGGGATGGGTCCGGCAGGGACTCGACTGGTCCTGGATGGAGACGTCTCCTGGTGTCTATAACTTCGGCCCGCTTGACCAGGCGGTCGCGCAGTCGAACGCCAATGGCATCCAAATTTCGGTCGTGATCCAGGACGCCCCCAGCTTCCGCAAGACGCAGAGTTGCAACGGGGTCATGCTGTTTCCCGGGCCTGCAGAAATGAGCACCTTCGCCACCGTGCTGGCAACCCGCTACAACGGCAACAATGGACACGGCTACGCCAATAGCTTCGAGATCGGCAACGAGGAATGGGACGGCTACTGGGGCGGAACCTGGGCCAACACCCTTCCCTGCCGATCGGCCGCCTACTACGGCCCGGTGCTGAAAGCCGGCTATCAGGCGATCAAAGCCCACTCGCCGAACGCGCTGGTCGGCATGACCGGGCTCTGGTGGGAGGACACCAACCACATCCAGACCTACATGACCTGGCTTTATCAGAACGGCTATGGGCCTTACCTTAACTTCGCCAACTTCCATTACTACACGGGCAACCCGTCGGTCACCAGCGGGGGTGTTCCCTCCTACGATCTGGAGTGGCAAACGATTCACAACGTGATGGCGGCGTACGGCGACGGCGCCAAGCCGATCTGGTGCACCGAAGTGGGCTTTGCCATCAGTTCGGTCGGTCAGAACGGTAACCCGATCGTGACCCTGGCGCAGCAGGCGCAATACCTGCAGTACGTGCTCGATAGCTCGCGGGCGTCGCACGTGGTGCAGAAGGTCTTCATCTATACCCTGATGGACAACTACGACGGGATGAACATCTGGCCGCCCACCGGGCCGCTGCCCGCCTACAACATGCTGGTCGCCTACATCGCCCAGTACCCGACATGGGGCGCGGCGGCCCCGACTCCGACGCCAATCCCAACGCCAACCCCAACACCGGCGCCGACGCCAACGGCGGCGCCCACGCCTACTCCAACCGCGGCGCCCACACCCACACCGGCGTCCACGTATGCGCCCAGCCCGACCCCGGCACCGACCGCTGGAACGACGCCGGTGCCAACCCATGCCGCAACCGCTGCACCGACGGCCAATGCCGCGGCCTCGCACAATAGCTCGACCCCATATCCATCGGTAAAGCCTGGCACCTCCGGTAATCCGACCGCCCTGCGGCCCTCAAGCCCTGGGACCCTCAACGCGGCTGGTAATTTCCCCGTTGAAGTAAAGAATCCAGGACCCCTGAGCCTGGGCAACCTGGTGGCCGTGATCAAGAACGCGCTGGGGTCCAGCGGCATGATGCTTGTACTCTGGCTGTCGATGGGTACGCTCTTCTGGGTGGTCCTTCGCGTGCTGACCCTGTTGTCGGTGGCTCGTCGTCGTCGGGCTGCCGGCTTCTGACCGAGGCACGCGACGCCGACGTCGTGATTGTGGGTGCCGGCCTCATCGGGCTGGCGACCGCCCGGCAGATGCTTCACCGCCGCCCCGGCATCAAGCTCGTCGTGCTGGAAAAAGAGGCGCAGATCGCGTCCCACCAGAGCGGCCACAACAGCGGCGTCATCCATTCGGGCATCTACTACACGCCGGGCTCGCTGAAGGCGCGCCTCTGCATCCGCGGCGCCTCGCTCTTACGCGCCTATTGCGACGGGCACAGCATTGCCCATCCCGAGCCCGGGAAGCTGATCGTCGCCGTACGCGAGCGTGAGCTTGGCCGCTTGGACAACCTCAAGCAGCGTGGCGATGCAAACGGAATCATCGGCCTGCAGATGGTAGATGCGGAGGGGATCTGCCAGGTCGAACCGGCCGCGCGCGGTTTGCGCGCCATCTTCTCGCCGGCCACCGGCATCGTCGACTACGGCCAGGTGGCTCGCGCCCTGGCGATCGACGTGACCGCCGATGGGGGCGCCATCCTCACTGGCCGCCGCGTGACTGCGCTGGAGCGGTCCCCAGCCGGTTGGCAGATCATGACGCCCGGGTCGACCATCCGTGGCCGGACCGTCGTCACCTGCGCCGGCTTGCAGTCCGATCGGCTGGCAGCGATGACCGGCGCCGCCCTGGAGCCGCGTATCGTTCCGTTTCGTGGCGAGTATTCTCGGCTCTCCGGGGAGCGCGCCGCCTTGGTGCGAGGCCTGATCTATCCAGTACCCGACCCGGCATTTCCGTTCCTTGGTGTCCACTTCACACGACGCGTCAACGGGGAGGTTTGGGTTGGGCCCAACGCCATCCTCGCGATGGCGAAGGAAGGCTACCGACGCCGCCGCGTCAATGTCGGCGAGCTAGCATCGCTCCTGCGCTGGCCCGGCTTCTATCGAATGGGCCGCCGTTACTGGCGCATGGGCGCGTCGGAGCTGAGCCTGGCGTTGAACAAGCGGGCGTTCGCCCGCGAGCTACAGCGCTATGTCCCGGCCGTGCAGGCGAGCGACTTGAGCCCAGCGGGCGCCGGCGTGCGCGCCCAGGCGGTCTCACGCGACGGCCGGCTGATCGACGACTTTGTTTTCTCCGAGGAAGAGGGCATCCTACATGTGCGCAATGCTCCATCGCCGGCGGCGACGGCGTGCCTCGCAATGGCCGAGGCGATCGCCGATCGCGTCGACGCGATCAGCCGCTCGTGATTGACGGTGGGCCGGGGATCAGGCCGGGCGCTCGTCTCCAGACGCTCTCAGTGACACCGTAATTAGCTTCGTAAGGCGCTGTCAACTAATTGCCATCCCGTACGTATTAACTTACGGATGGTTGAAGCTCGACAGTTGAAGGCTGGACGGTGGCGGATCTACGACGGATCCGACCAAACCATTGTTCGGGATCCGAAAAGCGGGGGCATCGTCACCTTCGATTCGCTCGACACCGCGCGCGGATGGTGGCAGCACGGGCACCCCAACGATCCGCCGTTGCAGGAGGCGATCAAATGCGCCAGGTGCGGCGGATACTTTGGCCCCTCAACCGCCTCGGCGCTCTACGCCGGCCGCTACTACCATCCCATGCACCGTCCCCAAGTGGTTTGACCTTCAACGGCGACCGTGATCCTCAGTTGTGCAGCTGGTTGCCCATCGCGATCAAGACGATGACAACCACGACCCCGACCAGGATCAGGATCAGCGCGTACTGGATGAGCGCCTGACCGTACTCCTTACGCACCGTGAACAGCCGAGCCAGCATGGCCATGATGCCGAGTGTGCGTCGCGGAGCTAATGAGTGGAGTTACGGCCGCAACGGTGCCTTCCGCCATTCGACCGAGGGCCCCTACGGACAATTCCGTAGCGCGTAAAGCCGCGAAGCAAGGGCTATTCCGGTAAGCCCGATCTGCGGGCTATGCGGAATTTCCTGCGTCAGGTCCGCTAGGTACCATCCCTATCGGATGCCCTCCCGCCTCAAGGACCCCATCTTTGTCGGCCTGATCGCACTGAGTGGGCTCGTCGCAGG
>Ga0070698_100000864_pt1 | contig 33312 bp, 29 predicted proteins | sample KBSK1502metaG_FD_65477 | JGI IMG/M metagenome (GOLD analysis project Ga0070698, IMG submission 65477) | Corn, switchgrass and miscanthus rhizosphere microbial communities from Kellogg Biological Station, Michigan, USA - KBS K1-50-2 metaG | ecosystem: Host-associated > Plants > Roots >... | reverse complement strand
CCAAGCGGCGTTCGCGATCCGTAGGCACTCTCGATTGAGGACGGGACAACGTTGACGGTGCCCATCGCCCCGATGCCGATCGTGGTGCCCCATCCTCGTCCCAGTTCGCGGATGTAACCGAGCAACAGACTCGAGATCGCAAGCGTCCTGTCGGGAGCAAACCCGAATGGAGGCTCGTCGAGCGCCAGGTCCTCGGCTGACTTCTGCGCGAATTCGAGGCGAGAAAGGACGGTGTTCCGTGGATCGAGGATGGCTTCCGTTTCGAACGCCACGCTGTGAGAGCGTTCATTGTGGTGTTTGTTCGTGCCGTACACGAACGCGCTGGCCCACTGTCCTTCCGTTCCCACCTTGGTGCCGTGCAACACAGCCGCCGTGAAGCGATGGATGGATTCGTCGGGACTCAGAACCTCAGGACTCGCCAGGTAACCGTAACCGGCAGATAGACTCCAGGCCGGCCCGGGATTGACGGTCAGGCGGCCGGAATACGAATCGAGCTTTATCCGGTCGAAGTCCCAGCGTTCATCGTTAGGTTCGCGTCCGTTGAAGACCGAGCCTTCGAGCTTCCACGACCGGCTGAAGAGGCCAGCTGAGACGACGCCAAAGGCAATGTGAGTGGCATCCTGCCAGTGGTGTCCGAGCGGAGCGAACGGATTGTCCATCGCTGACGGACGGTGCATGAATGCGACCGGGCCCAGTGCCGGCTCCCCGGAAGGGGCGGCGTACAAACTCACGCCGAGGTTACTGGAGACCGGGCGCTCGTACAGAAGAGCGAGTTCCATCCAGAAATCGTGCGGATGTTGCCGGTCGCGAAGTGGTTCTCCGTCCAGGGCCTCACCGCTCTGCAGCAGCAGCGGGTAGCCGCGTCGAGTCACGGTCGCGGGATCGAGGCTGAGCATGGTCCGCGCCTGAAAGCGACCACCGGCGAGCGGACGGCTCGCCATGAACATGCCCCAGTTCAGCGACCCGAACTGATCGTCCCCGCGCGGGCCGCTCTGTGAGTTGTATTGGGCGAAGGCGAAACCATGCAGCATGAGCTCCCATGAGCCGCCCATGAAGTGGCGGGCGGGAACCGAGACGGCGTCCGGAATCCAGGTCGTTCCTGAACCCATGCGGTCCATGGAAATGCCAAGGGGCGAACTCATGGTGTTTGTGGTGTCGCCCATGGCCATCCCGGCCATGGACGGATCTGGCGCGGGGCGCACCTGCGCGAAGGTGGCGTGAACCGGTGCGAACAGGATAAGTGCCCGCAGCGCACCGTAGATGCGTCGAGGTAAGTGCATGTGCCTGCCGAAGTAGGGACTGCGGCGTGCGCATCGGCATCATTGTGATGCGATTCAGCGCGAGCCGGCGCCGCCTAACGCTGATGATCGGAGCGCTAGCGGATGATGTCTCTGCTGGGGGCTACGCCTTCGGCGGCGGTGGGTCCGGCGATTCGACGCGGGAGTGGAACAGCGTCGCGACATACACGGGGGCGCTCAACCGCGCCAACCCGGCGCTCAGAGTCTCGTCTCCAGACTGAATCGCGACACTGTTGGAGCAGGCGGTCATCGCCGGGCAGCAATCCGGTAACGGCTGGTGCTCGCTGGGAACCCTGTTCCGTTCGGAGCCGCTCCCAGTGTGGTGGTGCGCTTCATGCGACTCCGTGGTCGCCGAAGAACTCGCGCTGGAGGCACCCCCACGATCGTGCCGGGGGCACACAAGCTCGCTGCCCGCGAGCACGAGCTGCACCATGAGGAACGCGGCGGTGACGCCGGCTGCGCGACGATACGACACGAGTCAGTCTAACAAGTTTGCACGAGACTTCGGAAGAGCATGGGGCATTCCTTTACCGCAGGTTCCGATACATCAGATCAATCAGCTCATCATACATCGGCTCTGCCTGCTCCGGGCCCGCCTTGATGGCAGAGGTCGCGCAGTGTTTCAAATGGTTGCGCATGAGCTCCCGGCCCACGCTGCGGAGCGCCTCCTGAACCGACGAGATCTGCGTCAGGATGTCGGCACAGTAGCGATCCTCGTCGATCATCTTCTGCAGCCCGCGCACCTGCCCCTCGATCCGGCGGAGGCGTTTGAGATTCCGGTCGCGGATGTCCGGATCGACCGCAACGGCCTTGCGACCGCCGGTATCCTGGACCGCGCACCCGCATGTGCACTCAGCGACCGTGTTTGAAGTCTTCTCCATGTCCAATCAAATCCTTGTCGGATGTGGCAGTATCTCAGGTCTCCCAACCCCCATCCACCTAACGCCCCAGTCTCAAACTGTTGGTCACAACGCTCACTGAGCTCAACGCCATCGCCGCACTCGCCAGGATGGGACTGAGCAGCAGGCCAGTCATCGGATACAAGGCGCCCGCTGCTATGGGAATACCGAGCACGTTGTAGATGAATGCCCAGAAGAGATTCTGCCGCATCGTGCGCATCGTGCGGCGCGACAGCGCGATCGCGTCGGCCACGCCGCCGAGCTCCGGACGAAGCAGCGCGATATCACCGGCTTCGAGTGCGATGTCGGTACCGCTGCCCATGGCCACGCCCACATCGGCGCGCGCCAGCGCCGGCGCGTCGTTGATGCCGTCGCCAACCATGACGACGACATGCCCCTCGTCCTGAAGTTTCCTGATCGCGTCAACTTTCCCCTCGGGAAGCACGCTGGCGATGACGCGGTCAACACCAACGTGGCGACCCACCGCGTTCGCGGTCTCAGCGACGTCACCCGTCAGGAGCACGACGTCGAGTCCCATTCCGTGAAGGCGCTGCACCGCACTCCGTGACGTCGAGCGCACCGGATCCGCGATCGAAATGCCTCCAGCCAGGTCACCATCGATGTTCACGTACACGATGGTTTCGGCGCGATGCGCCCGTCCTTCTGCCCAGACGCTGAGTGGACTGACATCGATTCCCCAGTCGCGCATCATCGCCGCGTTGCCGGCAACGATGGCGTGTCCGTCCACGGACCCAGTGACGCCTTTGCCGGCCACCGAGGTGAAGCCCTCTGGCTTCGAGAGTGAGAGGCCCTTCGCCGATGCCGATTCAACGATCGCGGACGCCAGCGGATGTTCCGAGGCGCGCTCGATCGACGCCGTGAACGAGAGGATCGTGTCGCCGGTCCATGCGCCGCGCGCCTCCACGGCCACGACCGACGGTCGCCCTTCGGTGATCGTGCCAGTCTTGTCGAAAACGACGGTGTCAGCGCTGCCAGCGCGTTCGAGCGCTTCGCCTCCCTTGATCAACACCCCCAGCTCCGCGCCTCTGCCGGTCGCGACCATCACCGCCGTTGGCACCGCGAGCCCCATGGCGCAAGGACAGGCAATGATGAGCACCGAGACCGCAGCCGTAAACGCGCGTAAGACGGGCGCCGTGTCGGCCGCGAAAAACCACACGACGAACGTCAGCACCGAGATGGCGATGATCGCCGGCACGAACACCGCGCTCACCCGGTCGGCCAGCCGCTGGATGGGCGCCCGTGATCCCTGCGCCTCACGCATGAGCCTCACGATCTGCGAGAGGACGCTGGACACGCCTAACGTCGTGGCCCGGTAGGTGAAGCTCCCGGTGCGGTTGATCGTCCCGCCGATAACACGGTCGCCGGTACCCTTGGCGACCGGAATCGGCTCACCCGTCAGCATCGACTCGTCGACGGCGCTGGATCCGCTGGCGACGACGCCATCCACCGGCAGCCGTTCTCCCGGCCTGACGACGATCTCATCACCTTCGCGCACAGCGTCGACGGCCACGTCCTCATCGACGCCATCGCGACGCACTCTCGCCATCTTCGGCCGCAGGTCTACCAGCTTGCGAATGGCCCTCGACGTTCCAGCCTTGGCGCGCGCCTCGAGCGCGTTTCCGCCCAGGATGAACGCGATGATGATGATGACCGCTTCGTAGTAGACATCGGGGGCAACGCCATTTTCGATGAACAGGTCCGGCATCGTTGTCGCGACAGCCGAAAACACGAACGCAGCCCCGGTCCCCAACGCAATGAGCGTGTTCATGTCGGCTGCGCGATGGCGCATTGCCTTCGATGCCCGCACGTAGAAGCGGCCTCCGGCCCACGTCATCACAAACGCCGTCAGGACGAGAAGCCCGTACGACAGGACCTGCGTTGGGATCGCGTAAAGCCGAGGTATGGCGCCCGCCAATAATGGACTCAACCACTCCATCGTCCAGCGCATTACCGGATCGGCCGAGCCGAGTCCGTGATGTGCATTGGCTGCCATGAGCGGCATCGACACGATCATGGCGACGACACCTGCGGCGAGCGCGACGAGCACTTTGCGACTGAGATCGCGCACTTCCTCAACGCGAGCTTTATCCTGCGCGCGCTGTTCCTCGACCGCGCTCCTTTCGTCCATCGGAAGCTCGGCGCCGTATCCGGTGTCTCGAATGCGATCAACGAGCGTTGACGCACCGACAACCGCGGGGTCGAATCGAACCGCCGCCGTGTTGGTCATCAGGCTCACAGTCGCTTCTTCGACACCTGGTGTCCGCTGGAGCACCCGTTGCACGCGGGCCTGGCAGGCGGCGCACGTCATCCCCGAAACGGGAATGTTGAGCTTCGCGATGTCGTGGCGTTCAGGCAGGGTGACCGTGCCACCCCTCGCGGCATTGGCCATTACGCCGCCTCGTTTGCCTCGTAGCCGGCGTCCGAAACGGCATCAACGAGGTCACCAACGCTGACCTTGGTCTCGTCGAAAGAGACCGTCGCCGCCCCGATCTCGACATTTTCGACTTTCACGCCGGGCACGGAGCTCAAGGCTTCCTCGACCGCACTTACGCAGTGTCCACAGCTCATTCCCGACACTTCGAGCTTCAGTTGTTTCATCCCCGGCCCTCCGAATGGTGGCGCCCGTGGCGCCCAGTCACGTCCGGAAGCTATATACCCCCTCCCCCTATTTCAAGCTGGGGCCGGAGTGGGGTCTGAGCGCACTCTGCCCCGATCTCAGTCGGTCGAGAAGCCGGCTTCGTTGAGCGCGGCCATGACTTGAGGCCGGACGTCGGGAGGCATCTCGTGGCGTTCGCGGGCGCTGGACAGTGCCTGGATGAAGCGGGTGCCGAATTCGGCGTGCGGCAGGCAGTGGCTGCAACTCTCCAGATGCTGTCGCACCTCGGACATACGACGGTCATCCAGCTCCTCGTCGAGATAGTCCCAGAGCTGCCGCACGGCCGTCTGACAGTCGATCGCGTGGATCTCTTCAGGCATCGCGATGACCCTCCGCCGAGTGGTGGCCCAGGCCAGCATCGAGCGCGTGGGCCCTCAGCTTCTGCTGCATCTGCCGGCGTGCCCGGAACAGGCGCGAACGCACCGTTCCAATGGGAACACCGAGGATCTCGGCAGCGGCCTCGTACGATTGGTCTTCGATGTCCACCAGCTGAACGGCGGAGCGAAATGGCGCATCGAGCCCGGCCAATGCCCGGTCGAGCGCAGGGCCAAGGTCCACCGATGCCAGCACGCGATCGGAGCCGTCTTCGATCATCGCGCGATGCTCACGCGCCGACGCGATGGCTTCGGCATCGGCGTCGTTGACCTCGACCTCGAGGCGTGTGCTCTGACGGGAACGCAGAAAGGCATTCCGACAGATCGTGAACAGCCAGCGCCGGCAATCGCTGCCTTCCTCAAAGGTGTGCCATGATCGGTACGCACGCAGATACGTCTCCTGCACGATGTCCTGGGCGTCAGCCGGCTCGCGCGCTAGTGCGAGCGCAAAGCGGTAGACGTCATCCATCCAGGGGAGGGCGTCTCTCGCAAAGCTCTCGTCCTTCGATACGCCGCCATGGCGACGATCGGTCATCTGTGCACCAAGCCTGGAAGCTGGTCCCGAGTTCCCCGGATCAGCGGTAGAATGAAGCATGATCGCAGGATGCAGGTTTGAGTCCGGTAATCTGCAGTCTGTCGTCTGCAATCACCAATCGGCATGCCATGTCCCCATCCGACCTCAGGCGGGAATACGCGATGTCTTCGCTCGACGTGACGGATGTGAGCCCCGATCCCCTGCTCCAGTTTCAGTCCTGGTTCGCTGACGCGCAGCGAGCGGAGCTGCGGGAACCGAATGCGATGACGCTGGCCACCTCCACACCGGACGGACATCCCTCGGCGCGAGTCGTATTGCTCAAGACGATGGACCAGCGAGGATTCGGTTTCTTCACCGATTACCGGAGCAGGAAGGCGGGAGAGCTCGACCGAAACCCACGAGCGGCTCTGTCCTTCGCCTGGCTCGAACTCGAGCGGCAGGTGCGCATTGAAGGCGCCGCTTCCCGGATGACGAGCGACGAGGCAGAGGCCTACTTCCGCACCCGCCCGTTAGGCTCGCGGCACGGTGCGTGGGCGTCCATCCAGAGCAGTGTCATCACGGATCGCGAATCGCTCGAGCGGGCGGTGCACGCGATTGAGGCCCGGTATCCCGATGGCGATGTCCCCTTACCGCCGCATTGGGGAGGATTCATCCTCGCCCCAACGGTTTATGAATTCTGGCAGGGGCGGCCGAGTCGCTTACACGACCGGATCCGGTATCGGCGCGATAGTGCCGCGTGGATCATCGAGCGACTGGCGCCCTGAATTAGGCCAGTATCCAGAGGCCAAAGTGTCTAGGGGCGCAGGTGCCAAACGGCGCAGGGCCGTCGCTCCTAGCAATCGCGCTCTTAGGCAATTGCGCAGTTCGCGGTCTATGGCAATTGCGCTCTCAGGCAGCTGCGCCCTCTGGCAATTGCGCCCTTTGGCAACTGCGCCTTCAGGCAGTACCTAACGAGTCCAGAGGATGAACTCGCAAGCATTCCTCTAATACTTCTCGGTCTGCAACGCCTCGTCGAGCAGCTTCTGGTACGATGCATAACGAGAAGCGTCCACGCGGCCGCTGGCCAACGCCCCGCGCACGGCACAATCGGGTTCCGCCAGATGGCTGCAATCGCCAAAGCGACATTGGTCGCGCAGCGCCCTGATCTCCGGGAAGCAGGCGTCCAGCCCGCGTGACGGCACTCCCCAGAGGCCGATCTCGCGCAATCCGGGCGTGTCCACCACAAAGCCGCCATCGGGCAACGGGTGCAGGTAGGCGCCGACCGTGGTGTGCCGGCCCTTGTTCACCGATGCGCTGATCTCGCCAACACGCAGTTGAAGTCCGGGATACAGCGCATTCATCAGCGACGACTTGCCGACGCCTGATGGCCCGGTCACGACGGTCGTGCGACCGCGCAGTTGTTCGCGCAGCTCAACGAGGCCGTTTCCCGTGCGGCAACTCGTGATGTGCAGCGGATACCCGATCGCTTCATACGCCGCAAACAACCGCCTGGCCTCTGCTTCGCCGGCGAGATCCACCTTGTTCACCACCACCACACCGGCAAGCGAGTTCGCTTCGGCGATGACGAGGAAGCGATCCAGCATGGCGACGTGCGGTTCCGGCTGGCGCAGGGCGAAGACAACCAGCACCTGGTCCACGTTCGCCGCGATGATTCGTTCGCCATGGGCCCGACCCGGCTCCCGGCGTGACAGCTTAGACCGGCGCGGCAGGACTTCAACGATGGTCCAGCCGGATCCTCCCGCATCGCTGTCGAGCGTCACCTGGTCGCCGACAGCAAGCTTGATCTTGCCGGCGTGCTTGACGCGTCCGCGCAGTGCCGCCTCAACCGACTCGCCGTCTTCACACTGCACATGCCAGACGCCACCGGTGCCATGGAGTACAACGCCGCGCGTCACTCGTCCTCACCCTCCGCCCGCATCACGTCCCACCATCGCCGGGGAGGTTCCGGCGCACGCGCGCGAATAAGGTCGTCGAGGATGGCCTTGACCTCGCCGAGGGCCATGCCGCCTAACGTGGCCTGTGCTTCGGCCCGGGTGGCGCCCCAGGCGAGAAACGGCGTTTCGAGGTGCCCTTCCACCCCCTGAGAGCCCAGTCGCCGCCACTGCACGAAGAGGAAATACGCACCGAAAGGGCGCGACTCGTCATCGGTCTTGTCGGTCTCGATCGCCACGCTGTACGACAGTCCGTCACTTCCCTGGAACGCCGCCGGCCGCGCGTGAACGGCCATGTATCCGCCAATGGTGCTTTCGTCGCCCTTCGAGGGGTCGGGAGGTAAGAATCGTCCGGGCATCGGCTGTGCGGCTATCAACGCGACGCCATCACGGGCTGTTCGCCCTCGGTATCGTAGTCATCGCCACCGGCGGTGCTGACGCCAGTCGGATCACCGGCGCGGTGCCGGCTGTGCCTGACGAGCGGGCCGCGACGTCCCAGGCCACGATACCGTCGTCGCTTTCCGGTTCGAGCAGATACATCGCCAGCACGCCGAGCGGCTGCGCGACGCGGACGACGTAAGTGCCGACGCCAAGCGTGACCGATCGCCCCGATTCCCACCGCCCGACGAGACGGACCAGTCGATGCCCCTCAAACGCCTGGGGCGCTATGACCGTGGAGTCGACGACGAACTGTGGCCCGGCATCGCCGCGCCATTCTGCGGACAGCCGTGAAATCTCCAGCCCATGCAACCGGGCGAGATTGAACGCCGCAGTGTCAGTGGCCGCGATCGCGTAGCCCCACGGGGCCAGCCGGGTGAGCGTCGGCGTGAATCGATCGAAGATCTGCATCTGCGCCGACTTGAAGCGGCCGGTGCGGCGGGCGCCGAGCGGCATGCCCGCTTCGTATCGCGTGGAGTCGCCCATCCGTTCGATTTCCTCGTACGACACTTCGGCGTTATATGGGGTTTGCGTGAACGCCGCGCGCACCGGAACCGGGGGCAGCACTGACGCACCGCGTCGCAGGGCATCGTCTGAACGCTTGGCGAGTGCCATTATCGCCGCGCCACGCTCGGCCACCAGCGACAGCAGCTCTTTCGTGAACGCGTAGGTCGATCGAACGCGCTTCTCGAACGGATCGTGGGAATACGCTTCGCTCAGGATCGAGATGCGACCGCGTAGCGCGTAGTAATTCGTGCCGAAGCGCGCCGTGTGCTCGTACGTGCGCCACTGTGTGGGAGGTGTGGCCGGCGTTACGCCAGTGGGAGGTGTGGCCGGCGTTACGCCCGTGGGAGGTGTGGCCGGCGTTACCCCCGTCGGAGGTGGGCCATCGGCGACACCACGTCCGCCACGTCCGCCACGTCCGCCGCCTCCGCCGAAATCGCCGTAGTCGAACGTCAGGACCTGGTGCCGCTCGCGGACGCGGCGGCGCAGCTCGGGCAGGAATGAATCGCGCGCCCACGCACCGCCGAAGGTGGCTTCGCGCAATTCGGCCGCCGGATTCAGCGACGGCGCATACGTCAGGTTGTAGCCGTGATAACTGCCGTTGGTGGTGTGCAGGTCGACGAAGACGTGCGGGTCCCAGGTGTTGAACATCGCCAGCGACGCCCGCGTTTCCGGCGCATCGGCCTTCATGTAGTCGCGGTTCAGGTTGAGGCCCGTCGCGTTAGGCCTCGTCCCGACGATCTCCGGGCCGTTTTGCGCCCCGCGGTTCCGCACCTGCGGCGCCAGCAGCTCGTTCCCGTCGGCGTTGTAGTTGGGCAACGCGATGAGCACGATCGAGTCGAGCACGTTGCGACGCGGGTCGAGCAGGAGGTCCCTGACGAGGGCCTGCAGCGCCTCTTTTCCTTCTACCTCACCCGAATGGATGTTGCCCTGCACAAAGACGATTGGGCGCCCCGACCGCCTGGCAGCGTCGGGTGTGCTGTACAACGGCCGTGAAACGATGACGTACGGCAGGTCGCGCCCGTCGGTGGTCTTCCCCATCACGCCGCCGACGATCGGCCGGCCGAGCTTCGTGAGGCTGTCGAGAAACGCCTGGACGCTGGCGTGGGACGACGTCTCGAAGAAGCCGGTGCGCTCGGCCTGCGTCCGTGGCCCCGTTTGGGCGAACGCCGGCGCGGCGACGCAGATCGCCACGACGCCTAACGCGCATCCCCGCAACCGGGCGGATCGTTTCATGAAAGCTGTCTCCGGAGAATCGACCAATGAGTCTGAGGAATCTAGCGCACCAGAACGAGCGCCACGGTCCCGAGGAACTCGTCCTTCTCGAGTTTCCAGTTGAGCGGGGCGACGAGTTCGGTGCCATCGAGGCGCAGGTTCAGGCGATGAAGCCCGGGAGAAATCCGGTAGTAACCGCGCCACTCGCCGTTCGGCTGCTTGATGAGCGGAACCGGAATCCAATCGACGAAGTCAGCCATCAGCTCGACGACGTTTGCGCCGGGCGCCCAGACCTTGACCTCGCGGATGTAATTGGAGTCGAGCGCCGGGCCCGTGACGAGCGCGAGTTGAAGTGTGACTGGAAGGTCCGGCGTGCGCGGTGGCGGCGGTGGAGGCGGAGGTGCAGGGCGTCGCAATAAAGGCAGTCGTCCGTTCGGGAGGCGGATCGCCATCGCGAAATACCGTCCGGAGGGAAGGCTCTGGATCAGATCGGCCGGATAGGTGCCAAGACTGACGGTCGCCCAGGCATCCGCAAACACCGGCCAGGCCACCGTCAGCCCGCCCCAACCTCGCGTGCCGCGCTCAGCTTCGCCAAGCCGGACACCTAACGAGCTGGTGATGACGCTGCGGCCGGCCGTCCACTCCAGCGTACCTTCGTTGTCCACGAGCAAGTCGCCGAGGCCAAGTTGCATCGGCGACCATCGCAGTGACCCGAAGACGCCGCCACGCCGGAGCCATGCCTGCCCCTCGGCCATGACCACGGTTTGCCAGAAGTGGCCATCGAAGGCACGCGCAATCGCTGCCTCGGCGTAGCCACCCTGGTCGTCGCGCTCGAATCGAATCCGCGCCCGGCCTGTGAGCGCCGCGGTGGGCATAAATCCGGTCTGGATCGTGGTCGCGGCATCGAGCAGCATCTCGCCGCGAACGGCGGTGAACAGGCCGGACAGTTGCCTGGCAACGGGCATGGCCGACGAGCGACGCGCCCCTTCGAGTCCGCCCTGCATGCTCACCCGGCCATCGTTGAAGATCGAGATCAGGCTGTAGCCGGCGCGGGTCGTTCGTTCATTGGCCAGGACAACGGCGTCGTACATCGTCAACGCGCCCACCGTGGCGCCGCTTTCGTAGCGGACGACGGCGAAGCTGGCGTCGCGCGTCCGAACCGGAGCCTGCGCATGCGCGGCGACCGGCCGGAACAGGCCAAAAAACAGTGGCGCGACGAGGTGAACCACCCCGCCGCGCAGCATGAACCGGCTGATACCGTCGGTGGGTTACGGGCGCTTGATGTCCTTTCCGCGGGGAGCGGGCGGGCGAGCCCCCTGATTGCCAACCGCGGATCCCCTAAGGGTCGGGTTCGCCATCGGATCAGCTGGGCGTGCCGTACCGCTCCGCGAAGGTAATGCGGCGCCCGGAACGACGCCATCAGCGCCACCGCGACCGGCTTCCATCGCTCTCAGCAGTCCACCCGCGCGGGCGACGGCGGCGAGACCTGGCGGCGTGCCACCGCTGATGTCGCGCTCGATCTCGTCCTGAAGCGTGCGGATGTCGGATTCGGTTGCGTTCTGGAGCACGAGGTTGACGAGCACCGTCGACGCCGTATCGACAGGTACTCCGCGCCCGACGAGGTACGCCATCGTGCCGAGCGCCGATGCATAGCGCTGGTCACTTTTCGCGTCCCGAAGCCGTTGAAGCTGGGATTCATTAACACCCGAGCGGATCGCTTTGGCTCCCGCCTGCACCTCTTCCGTTCTCGCGTTAGGTCCGAGGAGGAACCGGGCGCGACGGAGATCCTTCGCCCACTTCCGCACGCCGGCCAGGATGATCTCGGGGTCGCCGCGCTTCTGCATCCCCTCGAGCGCATAGTCGACGAGCGGCTCGGGCTTGATGCCTTCGCGCTCCAGCGAATCGGCGATGGCCGCGACGGAACTGCGAATGCGCGGGTGTACTCGCTCTTCAATGCGCGCGTCGGACCGGACGACGGTGAACCCCACGGCCACAAAGGCCGCCAGGGAAATCGAGGTCGCCGTCCAGCGCCGGTTCATCACGGAACCTTCGGGCTCACAGTGACCACCGAGTTCGGCGACCCGAAGTCGTTCGAAATCTGTGGCATCGTTGGATCGGTCACGCGCTGCTTGCCGTTCAGGATGAACTGGTATTCGTAGACGCCAGGGCGAAGGCGGAGCGACACCGTCCACACACCCGGTGACACTTCCGTGAGTGTGGTCGAATCATCGTCCCAGTCATTGAACTCGCCAACGAGCGAGATCGACTGCAGGCCTTTTTGATAGTAGGTGAACTGATGCACGACGAGCTGGTTTTCGCCGGCGTTCGCAACAGGCGTGAGATTACCACCCACCTGTTCCGACGAGACTTGTACCTGATCGATTGGGCGGAACTGCCACGCTGAGAAGGCCACCACACCAACCAGCGCCGCCGCCGCCGCAAATGCACCGATCGGAGACACGCGCACCGTCCACGGCCGAACAAGCCATGGACGACGTTGCTCACGTGTCGGATGAAGGGGAATCACGTCAGGCGCGTTTAGTGCCTCCATGACCCGATCGTCAAACCGCGGGTCGAGGCGCACGGGGCGCTTCAACTCGGCCGCGATCTGATCGATGAATGGATCCCTGGAATGCTCAGTCACTTTGCACCTCTTGGAGCAGCACCCGCAGCCGCTCGCATGCTCGTTTTACCCGCATCTTCAAGGCCGACACACCGACACCGGTGATTACGGCCATATCGTCGTATCCAAGTTCCTCAACGTGTTTCAGCAGGAATGCTTCCCGCTGATCAGCATCGAGGCGTTGCAAAGCCCGTTCCAATTCCTCGCGCCAGGCGGCGCGTTCGGCCGGGTGCTCCTCGGAGGCGCTGAGGAGAGCGATTTCGTCGTTGACGAACGTGCGCTCCCGGCGACCCCGCCGCGTTCCGGCAGTCCGGCAGCGATTAGCAAGAATGCGAAAGAACCAGGGAGCAAACCGCTCCGGCTCATCACACTTTGCCAGCGATCGATAGGCTCGGACGAAGGCATCCTGCAGCGCCTCTTCCGCGTCCTCCCGACTACCGAGCATTCGCACGGCGTACCGCCCGTACTGGGCCCGATATCGCGCCACAATTATCGCATATGCCCCACTGTCTCCTGCCAGGACACGTGCCACGACTGCGGCATCACTGTCGTTCTGAATAGGGAGACCCCGCGTTTGTGTCATCCGTCAACCTGAAGTATTGGGTCCCGACACTGGCGAAACGGCATACTGCGCGTTAACGCCATGTCCATCATTGACTTACGCAGCTTGAGGCGCCGAATCACCCTCGTCAACGTAGCTCCGGCCCTCGGATGTCGCACGGGGGCCGGAATCAGCATGGCGAGCCTCTCGTCCGTCGGACAGCGGCGCAGCCGCTGAGGTCACAAACGGACACCGGGTCCGTCGATTTACCCGACCGGTTTCCCTTCGGTCGGATAGAAGCGTTCGCCGCGTCGAGCCATCGACACCAGCAAATCGGACGGCGTAAACCGTGGCGCAAATCGCGCACTGAGATCTTCGAGTGCATCTACAACCTTCCCGGCTCCAACAGAATCGATCCAACGGAAGGGTCCGCCACGGAATGGAGGAAACCCGATCCCAAACACTGCGCCAATGTCGCCGTCGCGCGGCGTTCGGACAATTCCTTCTTCGAGAGTCCGCACCGCTTCGTTCGCGAGGGCCAACGCGCACCGCTGCTGGATTTCTTCCGCGGTGAATGAGGAGCGACCGGGATTCGGCAACAGCGCGTATACGGAGGAATCCACCGCGCCCTTCTTGCCGTCGTCGTCATAACGATAGAAGCCGAGTTTCCCTTTTCTGCCGAAGCGACCAGCGTTGACGACGGCCCGCATCGCCTGCGCGGGAGCCAGTCGCTCGCCGAAGGCCTGATGGAGAATGGCGCCGGACTTGGCGGCAATGTCGAGTCCCACCTCGTCCAGCAGGGTCAGCGGCCCAACCGGAAAGCCGAACTGCTCCATCGCGCTGTCGATCGACTCGATAGGCGCTCCGGCATCGAGCAACATGCCGGCCTCGTTGATGTACGGCGCGAGAATCCGGTTGACGTAGAATCCCGGCGAGTCGTTGACGACGATCACCGTCTTGCCGATCGCACGCCCCCACGCGACCGCCGTGCCCGTGACGTTGGGCCGGGTCCTGGCGGTCGGGATCACCTCGAGGAGCGGCATGCGGTGGACAGGCGAAAAGAAGTGCATGCCCAGCACACGTTCGGGGCGACGCGATGCTTCGGCGATCCGTGCAATCGGGATGGTGCTGGTGTTCGACGCGAAAATGGCGTGCTCCGGGAGGACCTTCTCGACTTCCTGCAGCACCGCGTGCTTCACGTCCAGGTCCTCGAAGACCGCTTCGATGACGAGGTCGACACCGTCGAAGCCCGTGTAATCGACCGTTCCACTCACCAGTAGCAGCTGATCGGCCATCTCCTGGCGCGTGACCTGCTTTCTCGTCAGGCGCTCGCGGAGGACATCACGCACCGCGGCGATGCCTTTGCCCACGCGCGCGAGGTCGGCGTCCTTGAGCCGAACCATGGTGCCTTGTTGCACGGCCACCGACGCAATGCCGGAGCCCATGAATCCCGCGCCGAGTATGCCGATGCGGTCGATGGTTCCGGGGCTCCATTCTCCGTCGGTGAATTCCTTCTTGAGCGCGGTCGTCGCGAAGAAGAGGAAGATCAGTTCGCGGCAGACCGGCGTTGTGGCCATCTCACCGAAGAGCCGGGCTTCCTCGCGGAATCCATGCTCCCGGCCCTGATACGACGCCGCGACGGCGTCGAGTGCGGCCAGTGGTGCCGGATAATTGCCGCGCGTCTTCTTCAGCACCTCTTCCCGCGCCTTGCGCAGGACAACCGACCGGCCGAGCGGATTGTCCTCGAGCAGAAAGTTCTTCAAGCCCCCCGGTTGCGCGCGCGCGTTTCTTTTCTTCGATCCTGCCGCGAGTTCTCGCGCGCGTTGGATCGCGATCTCGCGGAGAATCGCGGGATGGACGATCTCGTGCACGAGACCGATCTGCAGCGCCTTCCTGGCGCGGATGTTTTTCCCGGTGAGGATCATGTCGAGCGCGGCCTGCAACCCGACGATGCGCGGCAGCCGTTGCGTCCCGCCGGCGCCGGGGAAAAGACCGATCTGCACCTCGGGAACCGCGAGCACGGTTTTCGGGTGATCGGTCGCGATACGCCAGGCGCAGGCCAGGGATGCCTCGAGCCCGCCGCCGAGACAGGCGCCGTGAATCGCCGATACCACGGGGGTTCGGAGTGATTCGAGTCGGTCGAGGAGCGCGTGTCCTTCCCGGCTCGCCGATTCGGCCTGGGCCGCCGTCTTCCACTCGAGGAACTCTTCGATGTCCGCGCCGGCGATGAACGAGTCTGGCTTTCCGCTGATGAGCACCGCGGCCTTGATCGACTCGTCGGATTCGAGGCGCTGAAAGAGTGCGATGAACTCGTTCTTGACGCTTCGCGAGATGATGTTGACGCTTTCACCGGGCGTGTCGAAGGTGACGATCGCGATTCCATCTTCGGCAGTGATCGAGAGCGCCGTCATCGTTCGATCACCATCGCGAACCCGAGCCCTCCGGCAGCACAAACCGTCATGAGCCCAAACTGCCCGCCGCGTCGCGCCAGCTCATTCGCCAGCGTTGTCGTTATGCGGGCGCCGGTGGCCCCGAACGGATGGCCAATGGCAACGCTGCCACCCATCACGTTGAGCCGCGCGCGATCCACTTCACCCACCGGCTGACGAACGCCGGCGCGGGCCGCCCACTCATCCGAGTCCAGGCCACGCAGGTTGGACAAAACCTGTGCCGCGAACGCCTCGTGCATCTCGACGAGGTCGATGTCCTGCAGCGTGAGGCCGGCACGCGCCAACGCGACCGGTGCGGCCAGGACGGGCGCCATCAGCAATTGTTCGCCGGGATCCAGGGCCGCGTACGCGTACGATCGGATGAACGCGATCGGCGTCATGCCGAGCGCGGTCGCCTTCTCTTCGCTCATCAGCAGCACCGCGGCGGCTCCATCGGTGAGTGGCGATGAGTTTCCCGCCGTCACGCTTCCATAACGCCGATCGAAAACCGGCTTCAGTTCGCGCAGTTTCTCGATGGTGGAGTCGTCGCGGATCCCGTTGTCTTTCACCAGCGGCTCGTATCTGGGCGGCGGCCAGACGGGCATGATCTCGGCGGTCAGCCGTCCGTCAACGGTGCCAGCGTGCGCAAGCCGATGTGAGCGCAGCGCGAACTGATCCTGCTCCTCGCGCGGGATGTGATTGATCTTCGCCATCTTCTCGGCCGATTCGCCCATCGTTTCGCCGGTCGTTGGCTCGGCGATAGCGGGCGTGATCGGCACAAGGTCACGGGGGCGAATGCGACCCAGCGCCTGCGCCCGCGCGCCAAGCGACTTTGCTTTGGATGCAGCGACGAGCGCATCGGAGAAACCGCGCGAGTGAAGGATGGGCACCGTCGAGAGCGATTCGGCGCCGCCGGCGATGGCGCAGTCGGCGTGACCGAGCAGGATCTGGTCCGCCGCGTCGGTGATGGCCTGATTGGCCGACGCGCAGGCGCGGGATACACTCCATGACTGCACGCCTTTCGGCAGGTGCGGAATCAACGAGACTTCGCGCGCAATGTTCGGCGCCACCACCGAGGGAACGACAGTCCCGAACACGAGCAGGTCGACGTCGCTGCCGGCGATGCCGGTCCGTTGAATCAGCTCGGCAACGCACAACCGACCGAGTTCGATCGCCGAGAGCGACTTCAGGGATGTGCCCGCCTTCGCGAACGGAGTTCGGATGCCAGCGACAATTGCGACCCGTCGACCGGCGTTCACGAACCCACTGGCAGTGCCCATGCCGGAAGATAAGTGCACGCTCTGGGGGTCAGACACCTAACTCTGGGGGTCTGACACCATGGAGCTCTGCCCCACTAAACGAGCACAATGGCGCCTGCCTGCCGCATCCTCGACCTCACCTTCCCAATATTCGACGACGGCCAGCGGGCGCGCCAACGCTCGCAGTTCGCCCGGCTGAAGCAGGTACTCCGGCGACTGCGGTCCGCGGGCCAGACCGCGCTGGACGAGATCGAGGTGGCGCAGCGTGTACGTCTCGTAGACGAGATGGCCACCGGGCGCGAGCAATGCAATCAGGTCCGCGAAAACGCCTCGAACGAGAAAGTTGGTGACGATGACTATGCCGAACTGCTCCGGCCTCAACGGCAGCCGGGTCACATCGGCCACGACACCAGCCAGCCCTGGCTCGGCGGCCATCGCCGCGGAAACCGCCTGATGCGCAAGGTCGACGAGGACTACCGTCCGGCCCTGCCGGGATACGGGAATTGCGTGCCGGCCATTACCGCCCGCCACGTCGGCCACGGCCGCCACGTTAGGCAGTCGAGCGACCGCTTCAACCACCCAGGCGGACGGCGGCCTGTTCGCGCGGGCGCCCGACGCGTAGAGTTCCTCCCACTTCTTCCGGTTCTGCACGCTCCGCGAGGTCATGCCCGAACTTCACTCCCTGATCCCCCGCGATTCAATGGGTCAGCCTCCATGGATGCGTCGCCGTTTACGAGACCCGGATCGAACACCAGTGGAGTCTGACCCCATTGAATGTCACCACGGTTGAGGGCCTGGAGTGGCGGAACGTGGTCCGCCGGCGATTGGACGTCGAAACGTTCGATGTCGCGATTGTTGGCGGTGGCATCACCGGCGCGGGCATTGCGCGCGATGCGGCGCTCCGCGGCCTGCGCGTAGCGCTGCTCGAGGCCGAAGACTTTGCCTCCGGCACCTCGAGTCGCTCGTCACGACTGGTGCACGGCGGCATCCGGTATCTCGAGCACGGACACCTGCACCTTGTGTTCGAGTCGAGCCGCGAGCGTCACACATTGCTCCACATCGCACCTCACCTCGTGCGTCCCCTCCCGTTCACGTGGCCCGTCTACCGCGGCGCCCGCATTTCGCGCGCGCGACTCGGGCTCGGACTCGGCCTGTACGACGCGTTGTCGATGTTCAGGAACGTGGCGCGTCACGAACGCCTCTCGCGCGACGAAGTGCTGCGCTACGAGCCAGGCGTGCGGAGTGAGGACCTGGTTGGCGGCGCGCGGTATTACGACGCCGCAACGAACGATTCGAGGCTGACGCTGGCCAACATCGTGTCAGCGAGTGAAGCAGGCGCCGCGGTCTTGAACCATGCGCCTGTAACCGGCTTCGAGTTGGAGGGCGGCCGCGCGGGAGGACTGAAGGCCCGCGATGCAGTAACCGGCGACAATTTCGTCGTCCGCGCCCTGACGGTTGTGAACGCGACCGGCCCATGGTCGGACGACGTGCGCACGTTCGAGGCTCGCGTCGATCGTCCGTCGGTTGCGGGCTCGCGCGGTGCCCACATCGCCGTGCCGAGGAACCGCATCGGCAACCATGACGCGGTGACGATGTTGCATCCGTCGGACGGCCGCGTGCTCTTCGCGCTCCCCGCGGGCGACCAGGCCATCATTGGCACCACAGAGACGGCGACTGCACCGGGGGACCGCGAGTCTCGTGCGAGCCGTGAGGACGTTGTGTACCTCCTGGCCGCCGCCAACGGTTATTTCCCGGCGGCGGCGCTCACCGAAAACGACGTCGTCACGGCGTGGTCGGGCATTCGACCGCTGGCGCAGCAACTGACGACGAGTGATGTCGGCTCGGCCTCACGCGAGCACACGATCATGCGCGGGCCCCATGGCGTCCTGCATGTCACCGGAGGCAAGCTGACGACGTACCGCGAAATGGCTTCGCAGGTGGTCGACCAGTTGGCAGGTCCGGAGGACTCGCTCGAGCATACTGCCACGATTCCGCTTCCCGGCGGCGACCGGCCTGTTGAGGATGTGCGGAGCGAGGCCGGCGAAGTGATCGGCGACGACGCCGTGCGTGATCGACTGGTCTACTCTTACGGCACGAGGTGGCGGGAGGTGTGGGACCTCGGCGACGAGCGTCCCGAGCTTCGGGAGCGGCTGGACCCTGCGCACGCGGTCATTGGCGCCGAGGCCGTGCACGGCGTCGTGAACGAAATGGCTTTGTCGTTAGGCGATGTGCTGATGCGGCGGACGCACCTGGCGTTCGAGTCGTCCGATCAGGCGCGCGCTATTGCGCCCGCTGTGGCGCGTCTCATTTCGTCCCAGCTCGGATGGAACGCCAGTGACCACGACACAGCGCTCCGGGCGTACGAAGCAGAGCTCGAGCGAACGTTCAGAATTGCGGGAGCGCCAAGGTAGCAGGAGCTCGCACGGGCGATATCAACAGCGGGCGCAAGACCGGATGTGAACCCTCAAGCCCCGGTTTCATGAATCGTTCGCAGCTCGAGGATGCGCATTCGGCGCGTCCGCGCGGGAAGCTTGAGAACCACGTCATCGCCAACTGCCTTCCCGATGAGCGCCTTGCCGATCGGCGACGACATCGTGACATGACCCTCGTCGAAATTCTCCGAATCGCCGAACACGAGGTGATAGGTCTCCTGAACGCTCGTGTCCTGGCACACAACGACCACTCGCGACCCCAACCCGACCTTGTCGAGAGGGATCTGCGCCATGTCGATTGACGAGAGCTTGGACAGGCGCTGCCTGAGCTGGCTAAGGCGCGCCTGGACGAATTGCTGCCGCTCCAGCGCGGACTTGTATTCGCTGTTTTCGCGAAGATCACCCAGCTCGACCGCTTTGCGGATCTCGTTGGGCAGCACGACGTTCAGCTCATGCGTGAGCTTCTCAACCTCGTCGCCAAGCTTTTGCTTGAGTGCCTCGATCATGGCCCGCTGGGGAAAAGTCGAGCGCCCGACCCCGCGAGGCCGGGCGCTTCTCATGCGGAACCTAGTACTGACGGGGAGCCTTTTCAATTGACGGGTAAGCGGGCAAACGGGCAGCGAATGACTCGAAACGCGATCCGCCTGCCCGCCTGCCCGCTTGCCCGTCTGCCCGAGTTCATAGATTACCGGTTCGATGCGCGACGTCCCTGAACACTCGAACGGAATCCCCCGCAACGCGGGCGAGCCCCTGGACCTGGATCGGGTCCTCGCGATTCGCGTGAACCGGAGCGCCGCGGAACGGCGGGCGGCGACGATTCCCACCCGCCGCACCGTCAAGAAGGAATGGCAGGCCGCGTGGTTGCTTCGCGCGGTCACCCTGATGGACCTGACGACGCTGAGCGGCGACGACACGCCCGGAAACGTGCGACGTCTGTGCGCCAAGGCTCGACAACCACTCCGTCCTGATCTCGTCGACGCACTCGGGGTTGCCAGTCTCGAACCGAAAGTTGCCGCGGTCTGTGTCTACCATCGTTATGTGTCGACAGCCGTTGAGGCGCTGAACGGGAGTGGGATTCCTGTGGCGGCCGTGAGCACGGGATTCCCGGCCGGCCTGTCGCCATTCGAACAACGCGTCGCAGAAATCGGCGCGTCCGTGTCGGCCGGCGCGCGTGAAATCGACGTCGTGATCACCCGCGCGCATGTCCTTACCGGTGATTGGGCGGCGCTGTACGACGAAGTCAGGCAGTTTCGTGAGGCATGTGGTCCCGCTCACCTCAAGACCATCCTGGCCACCGGCGAACTGGCGACGCTGACCAACGTGGCGCGCGCGTCGGTGGTGGCGATGATGGCCGGCGCCGACTTCATCAAGACGTCAACCGGCAAGGAAGGCGTGAACGCCACGCTCCCCGTGTCGCTGGCGATGGTGCGACAGATCCGCGAATACGCGCTGCGCACGGGGTTCAAGGTTGGATACAAGCCGGCCGGCGGAATACGGACTGCTCGTCAGGCGACGGATTACCTGCTCCTCATGAAGGAAGAACTCGGCCGCGAATGGCTCGAGCCTGAATTGTTCCGCTTCGGCGCCAGCAGCCTGGTGACGGACATCGAGCGACAGCTCGAGATGTTCGTGACGGGTCGTTATGCAGCGGCGCACCGCCACCCGATGCCCTGATACCCATGGCCACAGTCGCCGAGATATTCGAGACGATGGAATACGGGCCGGCCCCGGAGAGCGACAGCCCGGCGCGATCGTGGTTGTCGTCCCACGGTTCGACGTTCGGCCACTTCATCGGCGGAACCTGGACTAAAGCAGGGAAAACCTTTGACGTGATCGACCCCTCGACCAGCAAGCGACTGGCGAAGGTGACTCAGGGGACTTCACGCGACGTCGACGCCGCAGTGGCCGCGGCTCGTAAGGCATACCCAGGCTGGAGCCGTCTGACGCCGCACGCGCGCGCCAGGCACCTCTACGCACTGGCGAGGATGGTCCAGCGCAACTCGCGGCTGTTCTCCGTTCTCGAGTCGATGGACAACGGCAAGCCCATTCGCGAGACGCGCGACCTCGACATCCCGCTCGTGGCGCGCCACTTCTACCACCATGCGGGCTGGGCGCAACTGCGCGACGCCGAGTTTCCCGGATACCAATCCGTCGGCGTGATCGGGCAGATCATTCCGTGGAACTTTCCGTTGCTGATGCTGGCCTGGAAAGTTGCGCCGGCGCTGGCGGCGGGAAATACGGTCGTGATGAAACCCGCCGAGTTCACGCCGTTGACGGCGCTGTTGTTCGCCGAGCTGGCGCACCAGGCGGGGCTGCCGGCCGGTGTGTTGAACGTCATGACCGGCGACGGCGAGACGGGCGCAGCGATCGTGAATCATCCCGATGTCGACAAGATCGCGTTCACCGGATCGACCGAAGTCGGCCGGGTCATTCGCAAGGCGACGGCGGGCAGCGGCAAGAAGCTCTCGCTCGAGTTAGGCGGGAAGAGCCCGTTCATCGTGTACGACGACGCCGACCTCGATGGCGTCGTCGAGGGAGTCGTCGACGCGATCTGGTTCAACCAGGGGCAAGTCTGCTGCGCCGGTTCGCGACTTCTCGTCCAGGAAGGAATCGCCGACCGGTTGTACGCGAAGCTGAAGGCGCGCATGGAGAGCCTCCGCGTCGGGCCGCCGCTGGATAAAGCGGTCGACATGGGCGCGATCGTCGCACCGATCCAGCTCGAGCGAATCAAGGAGCTGGTGCAGACCGGTCAGAAGGAAGGCGCCGCGATGTGGCAGCCGTCGTGGGCGGTGCCGCGTGAGGGATGTTTCTATCCTCCGACATTGTTCACCGACGTGTTTCCGTCGAGCACCATCGCGCAGGTCGAGATCTTCGGGCCGGTGCTGGTGTCGATGACGTTCCGCACGCCGGAAGAATCGGTCGCCCTGGCGAACAACACACCGTATGGACTCGCGGCGTCGGTGTGGACCGAGAACATCAACCTCGCGCTCGACATCGCGCCGAAGATCAAGGCGGGCGTGGTGTGGGTGAACTCGACGAACCTGTTCGATGCGGCATCGGGCTTTGGTGGCTATCGCGAAAGCGGTTTTGGTCGTGAGGGTGGACGCGAAGGGATGTTTGAGTACCTCAAGAAGAAAGGCCAGAGGCCAAAGACCAAAGACCAAAGCGGCGCATCGACAAGCTCCGCTCCGAAGCTCTCGCAACTGCCTGATGTCGGCGTGGACCGAACGGCAAAACTTTTCATCGGTGGGAAGCAGGCGCGGCCCGATTCCGGGTATTCGCGGGTCGTCGTCTCTCCGAAAAGCAAACCGCTCGCTGAAGTCGGCGAAGGGAATCGCAAGGACATCCGCAACGCCGTTGAAGCAGCACACGCGGCGAAGGGCTGGTCACGGAGCAGCGGCCATCTGCGCGCCCAGGTGCTCTACTACATCGGCGAAAACCTCGATGCACGACGCGACGAGTTCACGGGCCGGATCGTGGCGATGACCGGCGTCTCAAAACGCGACGCGGAACGCGAGGTCGACGCGAGCGTCCGCCGGCTCTTCACCTACGGTGCCTGGGCGGACAAGTGGGACGGCGCCGTTCACAATGTGCCGATTCGCGGCGTGGCACTCGCCATGAACGAAGCGATCGGCGTCGTGGGTGTGGCGTGTCCCGCCGACTCACCACTTCTCGGCTTCATTTCCCTCGTGGCCCCCCTGGTTGCTGCCGGCAACACCGTCGTCGCCATTCCCAGTGAAGCGCATCCACTGGCCGCGACGGACCTCTACCAGGTGTTCGAGACGTCGGATCTTCCGGCGGGGGTGGTGAACATCGTCACCGGCGCGAGCAACACGCTGGCCAAGGTTCTGGCCGAGCACGACGACGTGGAAGCGATGTGGTATTCGGGGACTGACGAGGGTGTGAAGATGGTCGAGTTGGCGTCAGCCTCGAACATGAAGCGTACCTGGTGCCCGTCACCTGCGACCGACTGGTTCGACGATCAGGAGGCTGAGGGCCGCGAATTCCTGCGTGAAGCGGTCCAAGTAAAGAACATCTGGATCCCGTACGGGGAATAAGCTTCGACGGAATCCCGTGTTCGATTCTGGATCCCGTAACAGCCTTTCACCACGGAGGACACGAAGCACACAGAGGAACGTCCGAGCCTAACGACTGGTCCTTAGGTGACAGAATCGGCGCGCCTCAGCGATTCCTCGGCGCGCCTCTGCGTTCAAGGTGTTTACGGGATCGGGATGATGCACGAAACGCAGTCGAAGTCACTCCGACTTCGACCTGGCATACTCCCTCTTGAGCGCGTTCATCAACTTCACGCGCTGATCATAGAGTCGCCGCAACTTCCGCGGCTTCCGCTTCGCCATCGCGTAGGACGTGAGCAGCGGCAACGCGACCGTGCCATCCAGGTAGCACACCACGGCATCCGGCAGCCGCTCGGGATCGATCTTCCCCCAGCTCACCGCTTCCGCCGGCGTCGCGCCGGAAAGTCCGCCCGTGTCGGGCCGCGCGTCGGTGATCTGCAGGAAGTAGTCGTGCCCCTTTTCGTCGATGCCCAGTACTTCCTGGATCTGCGGTTCCGTCTGGAGCGCGAAGTTCTTCGGGCTCCCGCCGCCAAGGATCATGATCGCGCTCCGGCCTCCCGAGCGCTTGGCGCCGAGCACGATGGAGGCCGTCTCGTTCACATCGGCGTTAGGGTCAATGACGCACTTGTTCCCGTCCAGCGTGAGCGCCGCGATGTTCATCCCGATCGATGAGTCACCCGGCGACGAGGTGTAAATCGGCACGCCGGCGGCATACGCCGCGCCGAGCAACGACTTCTTGCCGATGCCTAACACCTTTTCCCGCTCGTTCACGTATTTCCCACACAACCAGTGGAACTCAGCGCTCGACATCGGGCGCTGGAACTCCTTGCCCTGCACGATCTGACGGAAAAACGCGTCGGTGGACAGCAAGACGTCGTAATCGAAGAAGACGTCGTAGATGCGAACGACGCCTTCCTCACGCAGGACGATGTCCGATGTCTGCGGATTCCCGCGATGCATCTTCAGCCCGAGACCGAAGTGCGTGTCGTGGTAGAGATTGGCGCCGGTGGAGATGATCCAGTCGACGAAGCCGGCTTCGATGAGCGGAATCACCGCCGCCATCCCCAGCCCGGCCGGCGTGAGCGCACCGGTCATCGTGAGTCCCACCGTGACATCCTTCTCGAGCATCTTCTCGACGAAGAGCTGACACGCCTCGCGCAACCGGGCGGCGTTGTAGGCGAGGAAGGTGCCTTCAATCAGGTCCACGACGGTTTCCGTGCCATCGATGCGACGCGGATCGATCGGCGTGCCCCGGAGGAACCGGCTCGGCTCCTTCATGGTGTGCGTCGCACCCACGCGTTCGCGTTCCTCGGCGGCGCGCTTCTGCTCGGCTTTGGGCCCGGCCGCGGTCGCGTGCTTGACGTGCTTGCCGACCCGTGAGGCTTTCAGGCCGAGGCTCCTGCCCTCTGGCTGTTTCTTCTTCATTCCGAGCGGTTTCTCATTGGTCAGACGTCCTTGTTGGCACCCCGTTTATGTGACTCGAACGCGGCGATGACAGCATCGGTCGCCTCCTGCGGATCGTCCGTCAGCAGGACGAGATCCATGTCGCCCGGCGAGATCTTTCGTTCGCCTAACGCGCGGGCGTTCAGCCAGCGGACGAGGCCCGCCCAGTAGTGGCGGCCGAAGAGGACGACCGGAAACTGGTTGATCTTCCCGGTTTGAATCAGCGTCAGCGCCTCGAACAGTTCATCCAGGGTCCCGAAACCACCCGGGAAGATGATGTAGGCGTTCGAATACTTGATGAACATCGTCTTGCGCACAAAGAAGTACCGAAAGTTCACCACGATATCGACGTACGGGTTCGTGCCCTGCTCGAAGGGCAGCTCGATATTGCAACCGACCGAGCGGCCGCCACCGAGCTTCGCGCCCTTGTTCGCGGCCTCCATGACTCCCGGGCCCGCGCCGGTGATGATGTCATAGCCGGCGCTGGCCAGCAGTCGCGCGGTCTCCTGCGCCGCCTGGTACATCGGATCGTCAGGCCCGGTGCGCGCCGATCCGAAAAACGCCACGCCCTTGTCGATCGGCGCCAGAACATCGAACCCCTCGATGAACTCACCCATGATCCGCAACACGCGCCACGGATCGGTCTGCGTGAAGTCTTCCAGGCGACGATCAGGTTGCTGGAGCAGCTTGGCGTCTTCGGTGAGCACCACCGCGTTGCGAATCGACGTGTCGACGCTCCGATGCGCGCCGCTCGTCCGCGGCGACGTACCCTGCGACGGCGGCGTGCGGCCGGCGAGGAGATGCCCTTCTTCCGTGCGCTCCTTGAAGCCTTCCAGCGCGCGCTTCTCCGCATCGGCCCGACGCCCTGGATCGATGCGCGCGCGCGCATTGCGCGATTGCCGCTGCGTCGCGTCGGTTGGCTTGGTTGAAGTCGAACGCTTCGGTCTCTTGCGATTGCTCATTCAGACCTGTCCCATTGGTACGAGATTACACCGAAAAAAGCCTAACGGCCAGAACAGCGAGTCACCGCCGATTACGCGAATCAGCGCAGGTCAAACCAGGCAGTATTCGCGTGATCCGCATCGTTCGTGAAGACTCGTAGTTTCGGCAGTGAAGGGTTGTCCGTGTGATCAGCGCATGATTGCGAGCCTGAGTCTAGAAGGTCGGTGCGCAGCAAACAACGTTTCCCAGTTGTTATCCGGTTGTCCGTCATTCCCGCCCGACCTTTCGTGCACGAACCAACGGCCATTGTTCTTGTCGCCGACGGACTCCGCCCTGAGACGCTGGACGCAGCCATCTCGGCCGGTGATGTGCCTGAGCTGGCGGCGCTGCGGGATACCAGCGGACGCCATGTCGTGACGACGGTTTTTCCATCCGTGACCGGCGTCGCCTACATCCCAATGCTCACCGGACGCCATCCGGCCGAAGCCGGCGTGCCCGGTCTCCGATGGTACGACCGCTCACGGCAACTATCTGCGTTGCTCGGACATTCGCGGAGTTACGTCGGCACGCAACTGCGGCGCATCAATCACGACCTCTTGCCGTCGGCACGGACGCTGTTCGAGCGCGTGGACGGGCACGCGTTAGGCTTGGCGGCCATGATCACGCGAGGATTGCCCCGACGTTCGCAACTCGATCGAGGCGTGCCATACACGGTGCGCGTGGTTCATGCCCACCTGATGGGCGACGTGGCACGCTGGGCTGCCATCGAAGAGGAGCTCGCGTCTCGACTGGTGTCGCGCGTCCGGCGCGAGCGACCACGGTTCGTCTACGCCGCCTTTACCGCCGGCGACAAGGCGGCCCACCTGCGCGGTGTGGACGCTCCGGGCGTGCGCCAATCGCTCAAGCTTGTCGATCACGTCGTCGGATCGATTCGCCGTGACGCCGAGCGAGACGGGCGGTGGAGCTCGATGCACCTGTGGGTCGTCAGCGACCACGGACACTCCGCTGTCGATCAACATTATGACCTCGCGGATTCGTTTCGCGACGCCGGCGTGAAGGTGCGATCCCATCCCTGGACCGTTCCCGATCGCTCCGATGCGGCGGTCATGGTGAGCGGCAACGGCATGGCGCACGTCTACCTCGGGCTTGATTCGCGCACGAAACTCCAGTCGCCCGCACTTTCGCGCGGGTGGGCGCCGCTCATTGAACAGGTCTGCTCGCAACCAGCGATCGATCTGGTAGCGTCGCAATTGTCGGAACGCACTGTCGAGGTGCGACGCGGCACCGATCGAGCCGAAATCCGACTGAGCGCGGACGGAGTTTCGTACCTTCCTGAGGATGGCAACCCACTCGGAATCGATCCGTTCGAAAGCCTCTGCGACGCCGCTGCACACGAGCGGACGGTGGGCACGCCGTATCCGGACAGCGTGGTACAGCTCGCTCGAGTGGCTCTTGCGAAGCGTTCGGGCGACCTTGTGATCAGCGCATCTCCCGGCTGGGACCTTCGCCGGCGCTACGAGCCGATCGATCACGTGTCGTCACACGGGGCCTTGCACGCAGCGCACATGCTGGTGCCTCTTTTAAGCAACCGCCGCCTGGCAGAAACGCCGCGGCGAACGGCCGATCTTCATCGGCTCCTGTTGGAGGCCCTGGGTTTCAGGACACAGGGGCAACCGCGGGCGACTTTGGCAAGCGCCGGAGAGGCGCGAGGAGTTTGACATGCGCAAGTTTCTATCGGGCGCTTTGGCATTCGCGATGCTTGCCTGTGGCGGCGGCAGCGGCGGGCCGCCGTCAACAGCATCTCGCCCGGTTCGCGGGCCGGCCGACCTGATCACCGAAGCCGAGATCAACGCGGGCGTTTACCAGAACGCACTCGAGCTCATACAGAACCTGCGGCCCAACATGGCCCGGCCACGCGGCACATCGGCGACTGCGGCGCCGGTGCCGGTCGTTCCTTACATGGATGGCGTCCGGCTGCAGGATTTGAGCGCACTCGCCACCATTCCGGCAAGCCGCGTCAAGGAAATCCGGTACATCAACGCCACCGATGCGACCACGCGCTACGGAACTGGACACGGCAGCGGGGTTATTCTCGTCACGACCAAGCTGACCCGGTAGTAGCACGCCTCCCGGTTACCTTATTGGATCGGGTCGCACCCGCGCCCCGGCACCACAGGAGATTTCTCATGCGAATTACCGCGTTGGCGTTAGGCCTTGTTCTCGCGGTCGGCGCGTGCGCCAGCAGGGGGACTGCCGCCGGGGACCAGGCAGTTACCGGCGCATCCACCGCGAGGCGCACGAACGTCATCTCGTCCGAGGAGATCCGCGAAAGCTCGGCGCCTTCGCTGGTTGACATGATTCGTCAGTTGCGGCCCGGCTGGCCCACGGCCGTCAGCATCGTCGTGAATAACGAAATCTTTGGCGCTTACGACACGCTGAGGCAACTCCCCGTCAGCGGCACGAGCGAGATCCGGTACCTGTCGAAGTCCGAGGCGCAGATGAAGTGGGGGATGCGCGTCAACGAAGTCATCCAGGTCATCACGCGGTAGCGGGTGTCGACGGAGGCGACGGCGCGGTCACACGGATGGGGAGCCCTCATGGTCGGGCTCACAGTCCGCGCCGTCACGTCACCGTCGCTCGCGAGGGACCTCATACGGCTCGCCTGGCGATTCAGGTCGCGTCGCTGGTTCCTCCGGCCTCCCTTCCTCCCGGTCCCCTCACCAGCCTACACCCGCTGGCGCATGTACACCGCGTACGGGGATGAGCGAGCCGTTCCGCCGGTGCAGGACGTGATCCGGTACGCGCGATGGGCCGGACGCCCCCCACGGTGACGTCGGCGGAAACTGGGGTCAGAGCCCATTTACCCGAGTTGAAGACGTCGCACCTGGTGTCAGGTTCCATAAATGAGGTCTGACCCCAATTTCCCGGAGCGAATCAAGGCGCAGGCCTACGCGTTAGGCTTCGACCTGGCCGGGATTGCACGCCTGGGACCCGCCGGAACGTTCCCGGCCTTCGAGCAATGGCTGGCGCGCGGACTTGGCGGCGAGATGGCCTGGCTGCGGCGGGACGCCGCGCTGCGTCGCGATACCCGCCTCCCGAAGCGCGGCGCCCGCTCGGCCATCGTGGTCGCACTCGACTACGGTGGTCGTCAGCCTGCCGGGACCCTGGCCCGGTACGCGCGGGGACGGGACTACCACTCCGTCCTGAAGGAGCGACTCTACGCGCTCCTGCGCTGGGTGGAAGCGGAGGCCGGGACACGGGTATCGGGGCGACCGTACGTGGACACGGGACCCATTCTCGAACGCGACCTGGCGCGCCTCGCCGGACTGGGATGGTTCGGCAAGAACACGCTGCTGATCAATCCAGGTCGCGGCTCCTTTCTCTTCCTTGGCGCTCTGTTCGTCGACCTGGAGCTCGAGCCGGATGCGCCGTTCGAGGAAGAACACTGCGGAACCTGTCGTCGCTGCATCGACGCCTGTCCAACCACCGCCATCGGCGACGACGGGGTACTCGACGCCACTCGATGCATCTCCTACCTGACCATTGAAAAGCGGGGGGCGATCCCGCTGGAGTGGCGAAGGTCCATCGGTTCGCTGGTGTACGGATGCGACATCTGCCAGGACGTCTGTCCCTGGAACATCCGATTTGCGACCGACGCCCGTGATCCCGACCTGACGACGGGTAGCCTGGAGGGATCTCCCGATCCCGCGACGCTCCTTACAATGGACGCCGACGGCTTCCAGCGACGGTTTGGTGGAACCGCGGTCACTCGCGCCGGACGTCAGGGATTGGCGCGAAACGCAGCAGTGGCGCTGGGGAATCGCGCCGCACCGGGTGATGACGCGGTGCTCGCGGCGTGCCTGACCAGCGAGCCGGATCCCGTCGTGCGAGCACACGTAGCGTGGGCGCTGGGGGCAATAGGATCGCCTGACGCCCTCCGTGCGCTTCGTTTGCGCGTCCACCAGGAGCCTGACGAGGGGGTGGTTCGGGAGATCGAGGCAGCGCTCTTACGGTGCTCTAACGTCGTGCTCTAAGGTCGTGCTCTAGAGTCGTGCTCCAGGATCGTGCTCTAAAGTCGTGCTCTAAAGTCGCGCCTAAGGTCACGCTCTAAGGTCACGCTCCAAGGCCACGCTCTAAGGTCACGCTCTTAAGTCTCTCTGGGCGTCGCTGAGGCCCCGTAGCGGCCCTGCCCCAATGAGCAATCCGCCGGCGTGACGAGCGGGCTTCGAGGTGGGTCTAAGACAGCGACGGTTTGCGGGTTGCGACCCGCGTTCCGGTGTGGCCCGTCACTTGCTTGACGCAATTCGTGCCGTGGCGGGCAGGATGATCGTCCTGCGTTGAGGGCCCGATTCAACTCCGTCGGCCGGAATGAATCAGCCCTCGCCTTGCGCGGTGATGCCCATTCGCGCTACCGGATTGGCTCTTGCCGATCCGGGAGGTGACTGAGACATTGCCGCGCCGGTCGAATCGTGAATTGGCCGCACACTGACAACTGGATGAAACGGTTCGACCTCGCAGTAGCATCAGCGCTCACGCTGTTGGGCGCCTTCGTGACGCGCGAAGCATTGGCGACTCGCGCGGACATTGGTGCGGAGCGCAACGCCAGTTTCGGTATCGCGCGCGTCGACACAACGGCCGCCGCCCCATCCGACTCGGTCGCCCCGCCCCGTCGACCAATCACGGTTACTGCGTCCGCCGTGCTCCCCGACATCCGGCGCCAGCTCGAAGAAGCCTCGGAATACACCTACATCAACGATGTCATAGCGTCACACGACTCGGCGCTGGCTCGCTGGCCTGACCGGGCGGGAAATCCGCTGCGCGTCTGGGTGCAGCCGACGTCTCGTTATGAAGGATTCAATGCCGCCTCCGTGCCGGTGGTGCGTCAGGCGTTCGTCGAATGGTCAGATCTCGGCATTCCCGTGCCGTTCACGTTTGTCGTCGACTCGAGCATGGCCGACGTGCGCGTCACGTGGGTCGAGAAATTCAACGAGTCCATCAGCGGCAAGACGCTCTGGGCGCACGACGAGGAGTGGTGGATCATCGACGCCAACATCCAGCTGGCCGTTCGCCATCACTCGGGTGAGATCCTCGATACCACATCGGTTCGCGCCATCGCGATGCACGAGGTCGGACACCTCCTCGGCCTCGATCACACGACCGACACGACGTCGATCATGGCACCCAAGGTCCGGGTCCGCGACCTGTCGGCCGCCGATCGCGCTACGGCCGTGTTGCTGTACAAGCTCCCGGCTGGACGTATTGCCGAGAGTCCGTTACCGCGGCGCCGAGCGGTGGGCGATCAGCGGTAAATCAGGCAGAGGCAGAGGCCAGAGCAATTGCGAAACTAAAGAGAGCGGAGGGTCGCAAAATCGCGCCCGCCGCTCTTTGTTTTTCCTCTGGCCCCTCGCCTCTGGACTCTGGCCTTCATTTACCAGCGAAGTTGCACCGTCTCCTTCTTGCGGTCGCGAACGATCACCAGCGTCACCGTGCGATCGCTGGCGCGATTGATGACTCGCTGCAGCAAGCCGATCGAGCGAAGGTCGACGCTGTCCGCCGAGATCAGGACGTCGCCGCCCTGGAGGCCCGCTTCGCGACCCGGAGTGCCTGGGGCAACCTGGTTCACCAGGATCCCGTATTGCACACCCAGCACGCGACTCGACTCTGAGCTGAGCACAACGAGCTGCAGGCCGACCAGTGAAGCCGTTCCGTTTGTGTAGATGTGCGTCATCGGGCCGAAGAAAGAACCACCTGATGGAACGGCTCGCGCAACAACTGCTTCCGGCGCTGAGTCCCTTCGAACGCCGCGTCCTGTGGAGTATGAGTACTCGATTTTGCGCGGACCGGCCTGGGCCCGAACCGGCATGGGCGACAGAACGTATTCGGTGCCTGCGTCGACCCACCGGCACGGAGTCGCGGTGACCTCCGGCAACGGCTCAACCGTCGGGGTCAACACCAGGAGTTCACCGCCGCGTCGGAACTTCAACGCAACACGCTCCCCAGGGCGAAGCATGTCAGCGAAAACAATCGTCGCTTGAAGCAGCGGCTTCCCGGCAATTTCCACGAGCACGTCGCCGGACCGCAATCCAACGCGATCAGCGGGAGAGCCGGGGTCTACCGAGGCCACGACCGGCGGCTCCAGGAACGTCACGGCGCTTGTACCGTCACTCCGGCGGTCGAGCAGCTGGACACCGGTCGTGTTCACGCCGAGCCAACCTTCCGGCTTCCGGACCTTCGCACACATGGATTCCAACTGCATCCGCAAGCGAGCTTGCTGGACTTCGGCATCCCGCATCTGGACGACCAGGAACTCCGACTGCGCCAGCAGTGGTCGTTGCGAATCCGGCATCGTGACGCGCCGCTTCATCTCGACGGACGCGAGCATCTTGAACAGCTCGAGCTCCAGCTTCTGCTTTTCCTGCAACTCCCGCTTCAGCTGATCGACATCTTTCTGCCAGGCCGATACTGCTCTGACGCGGACGCTATCTCCACCCTGCTGCGCCGCGATCGGCGCAGCAACGAGCAGCGCCGGCAGGAACGCCAGCGGCAGCTGACCGTGAAACAGGTTCTTTCGAATCGACGAGTTCATCTCAACGTGATGCTTGCTCAAGACTTCTCTCCTAAAACCGCGACAGCCTGGACCCGGACGGGAGGGCGGTCGCCAACTTGCCCAGCGTAATGTTCCTGGCGCCAAGCGTCGTGAAGTAGACCTGGTTGATGATCGGATCGGCTGGTGCTTCGCTGAGCGCACGGAGCGACGTCTCGGCCATCTCATCCAGCGCGGCGAGCGTGGTCCGGTACGACTCTGTAGCACCTTCGGATGTCGTGGTGTCGTGACTTGCGAGGTACACCGCCGCCCGCTCGTACTCCTGCTGCGCGCGTTGCAACGCCTGCATGGCGGCGGTGGACGAAGCAAAGTCCTCCGCCGTCATTGCGACCTGCGTCAGTTGCGAAGATTCGGGATCGCCGAGGGCGAGTGCGGTACGAAGTGGCATGCCGGCGGTCATCCGTCCGGAGACCACTCCCGTCACGAGAATTCCGATGGCGGCAGCGCTTCGCCAGGCGATCGCTGTGAACTTGTCGATGAATCGTTGCCGAGCGGTTGCTTCCTCGCGAGTCGTGATCAGTCCCTGTTCCCGGAGTTCCTCGCTGAGCATCCCCCAGGTGCTGATGGGCGGCGCGATACGACGGCGCTCATCAGCCGCCATGGAGACCACCCGGTAATAGGCGATGCGCTCAGCCGCGCACATCGCGCACTCGGCGAGGTGTTGTTCTTCAGCGACTGTCGGCTCGCCATCGGCGAGCTCGGCCAGTCGTTCAATAGGCAGGTGCTGCATTCTCTTGTCCCATGTCTGAAACGTCCACCAAGTGTGCGAGCAGTTTCCGAAGCTTTGCCCGCGCCTTGAACAACTGCGACTTCGATCCGCCGGCTGTGATGCCCAGCTCGGTCGCGATCTCTTCGTGCGTGTAGCCCTCCACATCATGCATCAGGAAGACGGTTCTGGCTCCCGGAGACAACTTCGCGGTGGCTGCGTCGATGACCGACCGCAACATGGCCCGATCGCCGCCATGCTCCACCGTCACTGTCTCCTCGTCCATATCGGTTTCGATCTTCGTGAGCCGCCGGGTCCTGCGAAGTGCGTTCAGCGTGCGGTTGACCGCGATGCGGTGCGCCCACGTGCCGAATTGCGATTCTCCG